>Ga0315899_10001317_pt1 | contig 28533 bp, 22 predicted proteins | sample LakEriMetagenome_2_FD_203518 | JGI IMG/M metagenome (GOLD analysis project Ga0315899, IMG submission 203518) | Freshwater fungal communities from buoy surface, Lake Erie, Ohio, United States - Buoy 4 MA112 | ecosystem: Environmental > Aquatic > Freshwater > Lake | place: USA: Lake Erie, Ohio... | reverse complement strand
GTCGAGCCCGACCGCGCGCTGCCCGGGCGGCAGGCACAGCGAGGCCGCGCAGCTGCCGAGCGTCTCGGCGAGCACGACCGAGGCGCCGCCGTGCAGGATGCCGGCGGGCTGCTTCGTGCGCGCGTCGACCGGCATCCGCGCGACCAGCCGGTCCGGTCCGACCTCGACGAACTCGATGCCGAGGTGCGCGACGGTCGTGCCGACGTGCAGTGCGTCGAGCTCGGCGACGGTCAAGGGGCGGCGGAACAGCGGGGCGGGGTTCGGGGTGGACATGGGTGCGGCGTTCGGAACGATCGGGGGTCCCGGATCTTAGCGGGTCGCCCGGCCGCGCGATAATCGGCCGGCCGCGGACGGCACGACACGAGGAGACGGATCGATGGGCGCGACGGTGTTCGGGGGCTACGACCGCGCGGGGCTCGACGCGCAGTACAACAACCGCGCGAAGGTGCCGAGCTTCGAGGCGCACATCGCGCGCTGGGTGTCGGCGGGCGAGCAGGCGCGCGCGACGCTCGCGCCGCGGCTCGACGTGCGCCACGGCGACGGCGAGCGCGAGACGATGAACGTCTACGCCGCCCGCGGCGCGGCGCCCGCGCCGGTGCTGGTCTGGATTCACGGCGGCTACTGGATGTCGCTCACCAAGGACTACAACGACTTCGTCGCGAGCGGCTTCGTGCCGCACGACGTGGCGGTCGTCAACGTCGAGTACCGGCTGATGCCGGGCGCCCGGATGGACGAGCTGGTGCGCCAGTGCCGCGCCGCGGTCGCGTGGGCGCTCGCGAACGCGGCGTCGTTCGGCGGCGACCCGTCGCGCGTCTGGGTCGGCGGGCACTCGGCGGGCGGGCACCTGACCGCCGCGGTCGCCGCGACCGACTGGAGCGCGCAGCCGGGCGCTCCGGCCGGAGCGCGCCCCGCGGGCGGCTTCGCGTTCAGCGGCCTGCACGACCTCGAGCCGATCCGGCTCTGCTACCTGAACGACACGCTCGCGATGGACGAGGCCGAGGCGCGGCGCAACGCGCCGGTCGGCATGGCGCCGCCGCGCGACGGCGACTGGACGCTGCTGGTGGGCGGGGCCGAAGGCCCGGAGTACCTGCGCCAGAGCGCGGACCTCGCGGCCGCCTGGGGCTCGGACAACGCGCGGCGCGTGCGCATGGAGGTGGTCGCCGGCGCGGACCACTTCTCGATCGTCGGGCCGCTCGCGGACCCGGCCTCGGCGACGGTGCGGCGGATGGTGGCCGCGATGGCGGCGACGGCGGGCCGCTGAGCGGCGAGCGTCAGTGCGAGGGCGAGGGCGCGGCGAGCGTCCGGGCCGGCGCCGCGCGCACCGGAGCGCCGAACCGGGTCGCGCGCACCGACAGGTCCGGCCCGATCCGCAGCGCGGTGTCCGGGTCGACCGGCTCCCACGCCCCGCGGGCGTCGTCGCAGGGTTCGGAGACGACCAGCACGCCGTCGTAGAGCCGGTCGTCGATCATCGCCTCGACGCGCCGGCGGATGCGGCCGTAGCCGCCGATCTGCCCGTTGTGCATGAAGAGCCGCGTGCCGCTCGCGAACGGATGGCAGTTGGCCCGCGACGCGTCGGTGCCGGTCGCGGCCCGCACGTGCGCGAAGAAGAGCCCCGAGCGGATGTGGCGGCACAGCGAGCGCAGGTTCTCGTCGGACCAGGCGGGGCGCGGCTCGCGGTACGTGCCCGGCTCGGGCCGACGGCCTCGTCAGGGCACGAGCTTGCCCGGGTTCATGATGCCCAGCGGATCGAACGCCTGCTTGATCCGCCGCATCATCGCGAGCTCGACCGGCGACTTGTAGCGCGCGAGCTCGTCGCGCCGCAGCACGCCGATGCCGTGCTCGGCCGAGATCGACCCGGCGGTCGCGGCCACCGCGTCGTGGACCACCGCGTTGATCGCGTCCTGCTGCGCGAGGAACGCGTCGCCGTCGACACCCTCCGGCGGCGACACGTTGTAGTGCAGGTTGCCGTCGCCCAGGTGGCCGAACACCACCATCCGGATGCCGGGGAAGCGCTCGGCGAGCAGCGCGTCGGTCCGCTCGACGAACTTGCCGATCGACGAGATCGGCACCGAGATGTCGTGCTTGACGTTCTTGCCCTCGGCGGCCTGCGCCTCGGAGATGTTCTCGCGCAGCGCCCAGAAGCGGCGCGACTGCGCGATCGACTGCGCGACGACCGCGTCGGCGACCAGGCCGTCCTCGAACGCGCGCTCCATCAGCGCGTCGAAGCGCGCGGTCGCGTGCGCCTCGCTTTCCGGGTCGGACGACTCGAGCAGCACGTAGTACGGGTGCGTGTCGGCGAACGGCTTCGGGCAGTCTGGGAAGTGCTTCGCGACCAGGCTCAGGCACAGGTCCGACATCATCTCGAAGCCGGTCAGCGACGGCCCGAGCATGCCGCGCGCGAGGCCGAGCAGCTCGAGCGCCGCGTGCGGCGACGCGACCGCCGCGATCGCGGTGACCTGCGCGGCGGGCAGCGGGTAGAGCTTCAGCGTCGCCGCGGTGATCACGCCGAGCGTGCCCTCGGCGCCGACGAACAGGTCGCGCAGGTCGTAGCCGGTGTTGTCCTTGCGCAGGCCGCGCAGCCCGTGCCAGATCTCGCCGTCGGGCAGCACGACCTCGAGGCCGAGGCACAGCTCGCGCGCGTTGCCGTAGCGCAGCACCGCGGTGCCGCCGGCATTGGTCGAGAGGTTGCCGCCGATCGTGCAGCTGCCCTCGGCCGCGAGCGACAGCGGGAAGAGCCGGCCGGACTCGCGCGCCGCGGCCTGCACCGCGGCGAGCACCGCGCCGGCCTCGACGGTGACCGTGTCGTTCACCGTGTCGATCGCGCGAACCCGGTTCATGCGGGCGAGCGACAGCACCACCGCCTCGCCGCTCGCGTCGGGCACCGAACCGCCGGTGAGGCCGGTGTTGCCGCCCTGGGGGACCAGCGGGACGCGGTGCTGCGCGCACCAGCGGACGAGCGTGGACACCTCGTCGACGGTCGACGGCTGCACGACCGCGCGGGCGCGGCCGCGCCAGCGGCGGCGCCAGTCGAGGAGGAACGGGGCGGTGTCGGCGGGGGCGGTGAGGACCCGGCCGACATCTGCGGGGGGGAGTGCGAGGGTCATCCGCGGATTATCCGACGACGCGCCCGCCGCATCGAGGCGTGCGCGGATCGGGTGCTCGACCGGAACGCCTCGTTCGGGTGGGCGGCCACGCGATCGACGTCCGGAAAGACCGTCTGATCGCATCGGGGGCTTTATCGGGTACCGCGCCGCTCCTAGAATCGTATGCTTCGGCGAAGGCTCTGTCCGAGGTGCGGTTCCGCAGTTCCTGCGGCCGCGCATCTGCGCTGTGCCGCACGTGCGACCGATCCCGACGGATCGGCCGCCCGGTGGCGTGCGGGCTGCTCGAGCGAGGCACGACGCCTTTCGCGTTCGTACCCGTCGTGATGACGGACGATGGGCGCAGAAGGGCGCGGCGCGGACCCGGGGGGGAGACATTCGCAGTGGTCGCAACGGATCAGCCGCCTTGGAACCGATCGAGCCTCGCCCCGCATCGCCACCGCACAGCGGCACCGCCTCGCACTGCGTTTCGACACGGGGCGCCGGGCCGGCACGGCGCGGTCTCCTCCAGGTCCGCGGCCGCTGCCTGACCGGGCTGGCGGTCGTGCTCGTCGCGGCCTGCGGGGGCGGCGGGGGCGACAAGGGGGCGGCCACCCCGACGCCGAGTGCGGTGGCCGGCGTGTCGATCGACGCGGTGTCGACGACCGTCCCCCCTGCCGCGCCGGTGCCCGATCGGCCGCCGGTCGCCGCGCCGGCACCAGCCCCGGCCCCGGCCCCAGCCCCGGCCCCGGCTCCGGCTCCGGCTCCAGCCCCGGCTCCAGCCCCGCCTCCTGCGCCGGCTGCCGCGCCCGCGCCTGAGCCTGCGCCCGCCCCTTCGCCCGCCGTGTCCCTGCCCGAACCGATGGCGTTCGACCCCGCGAGTGCGCGCAACGCCCGCTGGAGCCCGGTCCGCCCGTTGCCGCTGGTGGCCGGGGCGGCGGCGAACCTGCCCGACGGCCGGGTGATGGTCTGGTCGGCCGAGGACCGCTTCCGGTTCGGCAGCGCGACCGGGCGCACCTACTTCGCGTTCCTGGATCCGCAGACCGGCGGCACCAGCCTCCGGCTGGTCGCCGAAACCGGCCACAACATGTTCTGTCCGGGCACGGCCTACCTGCCCGACGGGCGACTGCTGATCAACGGCGGGATCGACGCGCCGGAGACGACGCTGTTCGACCCGGCCTCGGGCACGTTCTCGCGCGCCGCGAGGATGAACATCCCGCGCGGCTACAACGCGAACACGCTGCTGCAGGACGGGTCGGTGCTCACGCTGGGCGGGTCGTGGAGCGGCTCGGGCGACAAGGACGCGGAGGTCTGGGCGCCGTCGTCGGGTTGGCGCGTGCTGCGTGGCGTGCCGGTGGCACCGTTCATGCAGTCCGGCACGCTGTGGGGCGGCGACTCGCACATGTGGCTGCTGACCGCAGGCAACGGCCGGGTGCTCCATGCCGGGCCGCAGCGGGACATGGCCTGGATCGATCCGGCCGGCGAAGGGCGCGTGATCCCGATCGGTCCGCGGGGCGACGACCCCGAGTCGGTCGCCGGCACCACCGTGATGTTCGAGCCCGAGCGGGTGCTCAAGGCGGGGGGCACGGCGAGCCCGAACGGCGACACGACCGCCAACCGGTCGGCCGTGCTGATCGACCTGCGGGCCGGCCCCACGGTGCGGCGGGTCGCATCGATGAACTACGCCCGAGTGTTCCACAACAGCGTCGTGCTGCCGAACGGCCAGGTCGTGGTGGTGGGCGGGCAGACGCGCGGCGTCCTGTTCTCGAACGACTTCGCCGTGCTGCCCCCGGAGCTGTTCGACCCGGTCACCGAGACCTTCACCGTGCTGCCTGCGATGTCGGTGCCGCGGACCTACCACGGCGTCGCGCTGCTGCTGGCGGACGGCCGCGTGCTCGCCTCGGGCGGCGGCCTGTGCAACGTCGCCGACTGCGGCGACGCGAACCATCCCGACTACCAGCTGCTGAGCCCCCCGTACCTGTTCAACGCCGACGGCACGCCGGCAGTCCGACCCGCGATCGCGTCGGCTCCGGACAGCGTGGCCTACGGGCGACGTGTCCGCGTGACCGGCGACGCGTCGATCCGCTCGTTCGCGATGGTCCGGCTGTCGATCGCCACGCATTCGATCAACCACGACCAGCGGCGGGTTCCGATCCCGTTTCGCGCGGTCGAGCCGGGCGTGTTCGAGCTCGAGATCCCTTCGAACCCCGGCGTGCTGCTGCCGGGCGCGTGGATGCTGTTCGCGATGAACGCGAACGGTACGCCCTCGATGTCGCGGACCGTCACCGTCGGGCTCGACGGCGCGCCGACGGTGTCGAACCCGGGGGACGTTTCGTGGCGCGCGAGCGGCGCGGTTCGGCTGGCGATGCGCGGCGTCGATCCGGCGGGCCGCGCCCTCGCGTGGCGTGCGCTCGGCCTGCCGCCCGGCGTGTCGATCGACGCAGCCAGCGGCCTGATCCAGGGCGCCCCCGAGGCGCGGGGGCGGCACGTCGTGACCGTCGTCGCCGACAACGGCCTGCAGGCGATCGGCACCTGGTTCGTCGTGCGCGTGGAGTGATGCCGATGGCGTGGACCCGCATCCGCTCGGTCGGGCGGGCCGTCGCGCTCGCGATGGCCGTGCTCGCCGCGGCCGGCGGCTGCGGCGGGGGCACGGGCGGGCCGTCGGCCGACGGGCCGGCAGGAGGCGGCGCGCCACCTGCCGCGGCGCCGATCGCCGCGGCGACCCCCGCCGCGGTGACGCCCGTCACGCCGATCACCGAGGCGCCGACCCCCGCCCTGCCGACCCGCGCGTCGTCGAGCCTCGTGCTCGAGGTGCGCGCGACCGGTCCGAGAGCGTGGGTCGCGCACCCCGACGGCGACACGGTCGCCGCGCTGAGCACCGAGGACGGCCGGGTCGAGGCCGAGATCGCCGTCGGCGGCTCGCCCCGCTCGATCGCGGTCGCCACGGACGGACGGGTCTGGGCGAGCGTCCAGGATCCCCCCCGGCTGGCGGTCGTCGATCCGGTGTCGCTGCAGGTCGTCGCGTGGCACGCGCTGCCGGCGGCCTCGCAGCCGTTCGGCGTCGTCGCCGGCGAGGCGGGTTCGGTCTGGGTCGCGCTCGCGGCCGCCGGCGAGGTGCGCCGGGTCGATGCCGAGGGCAGGACGGTCGCGCGCGTCGCGGTCGGGCCCGACCCGCGCCACCTCGCGCTGACGCCCGACGGCGCGCGGCTGCTCGTGTCGCGCTTCGTCACCGGTTCCCTGCCGGGCGAGTCGACCGCCGCGGTGCGGACCGACGCCGGCGCGGGGGCCGAGGTGATCGTCGTCTCGACCGACCCCGCCCGCGTCGAGCGCACCGTCGTGCTGGGCCACGGCGACCGCGTCGACACCGCCGAGAGCGGGCGCGGCATCCCGAACTACCTCGGCGCGGCCGCGGTCTCGCCGGACGGCCGCGTCGCCTGGGTCCCCTCCAAGCAGGACAACGTCGCGCGCGGGCGCCTGCGCGACGGGCGGGAGCTCGACTTCCAGAGCACCGTGCGCGCGGTGTCGTCGCGGATCGACCTGCAGGCGCTCGCCGAGGACGCCGAGCGGCGGATCGACCACGACAACGCGAGCGTCGCCGCGGCGGCCGCCTGGCATCCGTCGGCACGCTGGCTGTTCGTCTCGCTCGAGACCAGCCGGCAGGTGGCCGTCGTCGATGCGACCCGCGGCCGCGAGCGGTTCCGGTTCGAGACCGGACTCGCCCCGCAGGCGCTCGCGGTCTCGCCCGACGGCCTGCGCCTGTTCGTCCAGAGCTTCATGTCGCGCACCGTCGCCGCGTACGACCTCGGGCCGCTCGCGGCGGGCGAGGACGCGACGCCGGCGCCGCCGCTGTGGAGCGTGCGCACGGTTGCGCTCGAGCCGCTCGAGGCGACCGTGCTGCTCGGCAAGCAGCTCTTCTACGACGCCCGCGACCGCCGCCTGTCGCGCGACGCGTACATGAGCTGTGCGAGCTGCCACGCGGACGGCGGACACGACGGCCGCGTCTGGGACTTCACCGGCTTCGGGGAGGGGCTGCGCAACACGCCCTCGCTGCGCGGGCGGCGCGGCGCGCCCGGCCTGCTGCACTGGAGCGCGAACTTCGACGAGGTGCAGGACTTCGAGACGCAGATCCGCCGGCTCGCCGGCGGCACCGGGCTGATGCGCGACGAGGATCTGGCGACGGGCTCGCGCGCGCAGCCGCTGGGCGAGCGCAAGGCGGGCGTCAGCACGGACCTCGACGCGCTGGCCGCCTACGTCGCTTCGCTGCGCCGCTTCGATCCGTCGCCCCACCGGACGCAGGCCGGTGCGCCGTCCCCGCTCGCCGCCACCGGGCGCGCGCTGTTCGAGGCGCGGGGCTGTGCCGGCTGCCACGGCGGCCCGGACGTCGCCCGGGACCCTGCGGGGCGGCGCCACGCGATCGGCACGATCCGGCCCTCCAGCGGCCAGCGGCTCGGGGGCCCGCTCGACGGGCTCGCAGCGCCGACGCTGCGCGATGCGTGGGCAACGGCGCCGTACCTGCACGACGGTTCGGCCGCGACGCTGGCGGACGCGATCCGGGCGCATCGCGGCCTGGACCTGCCCGATGCAGAGGTCGAGGCGCTGGCGCGCCACGTGCTGGAGATGGAGGGTGTATCCCCGTGAGCCGCGCGACGCGCGGGCCGGCATGAGGCCGCCACCCTCGGCCCCGCGGCGCCGCGTGGCGGCGGGCGTCGCGGCCGCGACGCTCGCCGCGGCGTGGCCGCGCGCATCGTCCGCGTCGGCGGCGCACGGTCGGGTCGATCCGCCGCGGCCGGCGCCCGACGTCACGATGACGCGCGACGATGGCGAGCGGATCACGCTCGATCGGCTGCTGCGGGGCCGGATCACGGCGATGCACTTCATGTTCACCGGCTGCGCCAGCCTGTGCCCGGTCCTGGCCGCGGTCTTCGCCGGGATCCAGGAGCGCCTGGGCGCGAGCCCCGCGCCGCGGTTCGCGCTGCTGTCGGTCAGCGTCGATGCCCTGGGCGAGACGCCTGCCTCGCTGCAGGCCTGGCGCCGCCGCATCGGCGCCGGCGATCGCTGGCGCGCCGCGGTGCCGCGGCCGTCCGACGCGGACCCGACGCTGCGCTGGGCCGCGGGCGGCGTGCCGTCGTTCGCGTTCGACGTCCATGGCAGCCAGGTGCTGCTGCTCGACCCCTCGGCACGGCTGGTGTTCCGGACCGCGGACCTGCCCCGGCCCGAGTACGTCGTGCGCCTGATGCACGAGCTCGACGCGGCGGTGTCCCGCTGACGGTCGCGCCCTAGCGCATCCCGCCCGGCATCATCCCCTTCATGCCGCGCATCATCTTCGCGAGCCCGCCCTTCTGCATCTTCTTCATCACCGCCTGCATCTGGTCGAACTGCGACAGCATCCGGTTGACGTCCTGCACCTGCACGCCGGCGCCTGCGGCGATGCGGCGCTTGCGGCCCGCCTTGATCAGCTCGGGCTTGGCGCGCTCGCGCGGCGTCATCGAGTGGATGATGCCCTGCATGCGGCGGATGTCGCGCTCGGCCTTGTCCATGTCGGCCTGACCGGCGGCGGCCTGGAACTGCGCGGGGAGCTTGTCGAGCAGCGACGACAGCCCGCCCATCTTCTTCATCTGCGAGATCTGCTGCAGGAAGTCGTTGAGGTCGAAGCGGTTGCCCGACTTGAGCTTGTCGGCGAGCTCCCGGGCGGCCTTCTCGTCGACGTTGGCCTGCGCCTGCTCGACCAGCGCGACGATGTCGCCCATGCCGAGGATGCGGTTGGCCATCCGGTCGGGGTGGAACGCGTCCAGCCCCGCGAGCTTCTCGCCGACGCCGACGAACTTGATCGGGCAGCCGGTGACCGCCTTGACCGACAGCGCGGCGCCGCCCCGCGAGTCGCCGTCGAGCTTGGTCAGCACGACGCCGGTCAGCGGCAGCGCGTCCTTGAAGGCCTTCGCGGTGTTGACCGCGTCCTGGCCCTGCATCGCGTCGACGACGAACAGCGTCTCGATGGGGTGCAGCGCGGCGTGCAGCGCCGCGATCTCCTTCATCATCGCCTCGTCGATGCCGAGGCGGCCCGCGGTGTCGACCAGGAGCACGTCGTGGTAGTGGTTCTTCGCCCACTGCACGGCGGCCTTCGCGATGTCGACCGGCGACTGGTCGGGGTTCGACGGGAAGAAGTCCGCACCGGCCTGCTGCGTGACGGTCTGGAGCTGGTCGATCGCGGCCGGCCGGTAGACGTCGCAGGAGACGGTCAGCACCTTCTTCTTCTGCTCGCGCAGGCGCTTGGCCAGCTTGCCGACGGTGGTGGTCTTGCCGGCGCCCTGCAGCCCCGCCATCAGCACGACGGCCGGCGGCTGGGTCGCGAGGTTCAGCTCGGCGCTCGCCCCGCCCATCAGGTCGGTCAGCTCGCGGTGGACGACGCCGACCAGCGCCTGGCCCGGCGACAGGCTGCCGACGACCTCCTGGCCGAGCGCCTTCTCGCGCACCTTCGAGACGAAATCGCGCACGACCGGCAGCGCCACGTCGGCCTCGAGCAGCGCGATGCGGATCTCTCGCAGCATCTCCTGCGTGTTCGCCTCGGTGAGGCGCGCCTCGCCGCGCATCGTCTTGACGACACGGGCCAGCCGCTGGGACAGATTCTCGAACATGGGGCCTGCGCTACACTGCAATCGTGACGATTGTACTGATTCTCTTCGGGCTTCCCGCCGCGCTCTACGGCGCGGCCTGGCTCGGCGCGTGGCGGGCGGCCCGGACCGGCCCGGTGCCGGCGTATGCCGGCGGCGCGCCCGGCCCCGACGCGCCGGCCGAGATGCCGGCGCGCTGGCTGCTGCCGGCCGCGATCCTGCTGCACGGCGCGTCGCTCGCCTGGCCCTGGGACCGCGGCGGCTTCCATTTCGGCTTCGCGAAGGCGCTGTCGGCGACGCTGTGGGTGGGCCTGGTGCTGCTCTGGATCGAGGGGCGGCGCACCTCGCTCGACGCGATGCGGCTCGTGGTGCTGCCGCTCGCCTTCGTCACGCTGCTGCTGCCGCTGCTCTGGCCGGGCCGGCTGTTCGAGACCAGCGAGCAGGTGCCGCTCTTCCTGCCGCACCTGCTCGCCGGCACGCTCGCCTACGGCGTGCTGCTGCTCGCCGCGCTGCACGCGCTGCTGATGCTGTGGGTGCAGCGCGACCTGCACCAGCCGGTCCGCGACGCCGACCAGGGCCCCATCGCGCGCTGGCTCGGGCGGCTGCCGCCGCTGATGGTGCTCGAGCGGCTGCTGTTCCGGTTCATCGCGATCGGCTTCGTGCTGCTGCTGATCACCACCGGCAGCGGGATGCTGTTCTCGGAGGAGGTGTTCGGCCGGCCGTTCGTGTTCGAGCACAAGACGGTCTTCGCGCTGCTGTCGGTCGCGGTCTTCGGCGTGCTGCTCGCCGGGCGGGCGATCCGCGGCTGGCGCGGCCGGATCGCGACCCGCTTCACGCTGGGCGGCTTCGCGGTGCTGCTGCTCGCCTACGTCGGCACGCGCTTCGTCCTCGAAGTGCTGCTCGGCCGCTACTGACGCCGCGACGGAGGGCGCGATGGGCAAGGTGCTCGTCTGGGTCGTGATCGCGCTGGTCGCCTGGGCGGCGTGGCGGCTGTTCGTCGTCAGCAAGCGGCGCACGCAGCGCGCCCGCGACGCGGCGGCTTCAGGCACGGCCGGCACGCCGGGCGCGGCCGGCGACGCCGATCCCGAGGCGCGCGGCGCGCCGCGCCCCGGCGCGCCCGAGCTGATGATGCAGTGCGCGGTCTGCGGCGTGCATCTGCCCGGCTCGGAGGCGCGCTTCGCCGGCGGCCGCGTGTACTGCAGCGACGCCCACCGCGACCAGGCGACGGCCGGGGCCGCGCCCGAGCGTGCGCCGCACGATCGCCGCTGAGCCGGTCGAGGCCGGCCCCGTAGCGGGTCCGACCCCGGGCCTCGGACCGGGCGCCGACGCCGATGCGCTGCCCGCGTACCGGCGCTCCCTGCAGTACTTCGCGCTGTCGCGTCTGGTCGTCGCCGCGGTGCTGCTCGCCTACCTGCCGCTGATGCGCGGCGCGGGCGGCCTCGATGAACGCTTCGATCCGGAGACCTTCGTGCCGGCCGCGGTCGTCTACCTCGCCGTCGCGGTCGGCTTCGTCGCGCTCCCGGCCGTCGGCCGCACGCGGCCGCGCGTGATCGCGGTCGCGCAGGTCGCCTTCGACGTCGCCGCGCTGTCGGTGCTGCTGCACGCCTCCGGCGGGCTGAGGGGCGGCCTCGCGATCCTGCTGCTGCTGCCCAACGCGGGCGCGGCGATCCTGCTCGGCGCGCGGGTGGCGTCGTTCTTCGCGGCGATCTCGACGCTCGCGATCCTGGTGGAGACCGGCTGGCGCTCGCTGCGCGGCGAGGCCGCCGAAGGCGCGTTCGTGCAGGCCGGACTCGCCGGCGCCGCGCTGTTCGCGTCCGCGGCGATCGTCGGCTGGCTCGCGGCCCGGCTGTCGGTGCAGGAGCGGCTCGCCTGGCGTCGAGGCGAGGACCTGCGCAACCAGCTCGCCGTCACGCAGGCGGTGATCGGCGAGCTGCCCGAGGGCATCGTCGTGCTCGACGCTCGCGGTGCGCCGCGGGCGATCAACCGCGCCGCGCGCGAGATGCTCGGGGGCGACGCGGTCCCCGGGGAGGTTGCCGGGCCCACGGCAGCGTTCGATGCGCTGCGTGCGGCGCTCGGCCTCGCCGACGACGCGCGGCCGGGCGAGGCGGGCGAGGCGGGCGAGCTCGTCGTGCCGACGGCCGACGGCGGCGCGGGCCGGCGGCTGCGTGCGCGCCGGATCGCCGTGCCCGCCGGCGGCTCGGACGTCGTCGTCGTGCTCGAGGACCTCGGTCGGCTCGAGGCGCTCGCGCAGCAGATGAAGCTCGCGTCGATGGGGCGGCTGTCCGCCTCGATCGCGCACGAGATCCGCAACCCGCTGTCGGCGATCCGCCACGCGAACGGCCTGCTCGCCGAGGAACTCGAGGCCCAGCGGCTGCGTCGTCTCGCGACCATCGTCGAGGACAACTGCCGGCGCATCGACCGGATCGTCGAGGACGTGCTGTCGGTCGCGCGCCGCGCGTCGGCGACGCCCGAGCCGATCCCGGCCGGGCCCTTCGTCGCGCTGGCGGTCGCCGAGTGGGTCGCGCAGTCGGGCGTCGACCCGCGCCGCATCGAGTGCCGCGTGCGCGACGACCTGCCGATCTGGTTCGACTCGGGGCACCTGCGCCAGGTGCTGCTGAACCTCGTCGGCAACGCGCTGCGGCACGCGAGCGCGGCGCGCGGCGCGGTGAGCGTGGAGTGGGGCGCGGACGCGTCCGGGCGGGGGGCGCTGGTCGTCGCCGACGACGGGCCCGGCGTGCCGGCCGCCTCGCGCGTGCACCTGTTCGAGCCGTTCTTCACGACCGAGGCGCGCGGCACCGGCCTCGGGCTGCACCTCGCGCGCGAGTTGTGCACCGCCAACGGCGCGACGATCCGCTATCGGCCCGCGTGCGATGATCCGCCGCTGCGCAGCGCGTTCGTCGTCGAGCCCGCGTCGCCGCCCGCGCCTTCCCGATGAGCCTCGCCTCCACCGACCCCACCCGTCCGCTCGGCCGCGGCCTGCGCGCGCCGCGCGCGCTCGTCGTCGACGACGAGGCCGACCTGCGCGAGCTGCTCGAGCTGACGCTGGTCGGCATGGGGCTCGACGTCGACTGCGCACCCGATCTCGCATCGGCGCGGCGGCTCCTCGCCGGCGGCCGCTACGCGCTGTGCCTGACCGACATGCGGCTGCCCGACGGCGACGGCCTCGCGCTGGTGGCGGAGATCGGCGCGGCGCATCCCGACACGCCGGTGGCGGTCATCACCGCATACGGCAGCGCCGAGACCGCGGTCGCCGCGCTGAAGGCGGGCGCCTTCGACTACCTGTCCAAGCCGGTCGGCCTGGAGTCGCTGCGCGCGCTGGTGCGCTCGGCGCTGCGGCTGTCGGTCGACGGGGGCGGGGCCGACGCGCCGCGCGAGTCGGGCCGCGCGACCGGGTCGCGCTCCGCCGCGACCGACGGTGGCGGCGCGCCGACCTCGCGGCCCGTGTCCGACCCGGGCTCCCCGACCGGCCTGCTGATCGGTGTGTCGCCGGCGATCGACGCGGTGCGCGCGAGCATCGCGCGGCTCGCCCGCAGCATGGCGCCGGTCGCGATCACCGGCGAGTCGGGCTCGGGCAAGGAGCTCGCGGCGCGGCTGATCCACCGGCTCGGCAGCCGCGCCGAGCAGCCCTTCGTCGCGGTCAACTGCGGCGCGATCCCCGAGAACCTGATGGAGTCGGAGTTCTTCGGGCACCGGCGCGGCGCGTTCACCGGCGCCGACCAGGACCGCACCGGCTTCTTCCAGGCCGCCGACGGCGGCACGCTGTTCCTCGACGAGGTCGCCGACCTGCCGCTGTCGATGCAGGTCAAGCTGCTGCGCGCGATCCAGGAGCGCCGCGTGCGGCGCGTCGGCGCGACCGCCGAAGAGCCGGTCGACGTGCGCATCGTCAGCGCGACCCACCAGGACCTCGCGAAGTGCGTCGCCGCCGGCCGCTTCCGCCAGGACCTGTTCTATCGGCTCAACGTGATCGAGCTGCGGATGCCGCCGCTGCGCGAGCGGCGCGACGACATCGGCGTGCTCGCCGAGGCGATCCTCGCGCGGCTCGCCGCGCGGGCGCGGCTGCCGGTCGTGCCGCGGCTGTCGTCGGTGACGCGGCGCTACCTGCAGAGCTACGCGTTCCCCGGCAACGTGCGCGAGCTCGAGAACATCCTCGAGCGCGCGCTGGCGTTCTCCAACGGCGAGGTCGTCAACGTCGAGGACCTCGGCCTGCGCCCGGCGACGCTCGAGGCCGCGCCGACCGAGCGCGCGCTCGACGACGAGCGGCCCGGGGCCGACGCGATGGCGCCGCCCGCCGAGCCCGCGCCCGCCGCCGAGGCGAGGCCCGGCGACGACGGCGTGCCCGACTCGCTGCCCGACCACCTCGACGCGGTCGAGCGCGACGCGATCCTGCGTGCGCTCGAGCTCACCCGGCACAACCGGACCGCGGCCGCGAAGCGGCTCGGCATCAGCTTTCGCGCGCTGCGCTACCGGATGCAGCGCCTCGGGATCGGATGAGGGCGCCGGATCCGTTCGACGCGCACGGCTGGCACCGGCGCGCGCGGCGCGTGGCCTCGCCGAACTTCGACGCGCGGCCCGAGGGCGCGATCCCCGAGCTGCTCGTCGTCCACCACATCAGCCTGCCGGCCGGGCGCTTCTCGGGGGACGCGATCGAGCGCCTGTTCACGAACACGCTCGACGAGGGCGCGCACCCGGGCTTCGCCGGGCTCGGCGCGCTGCGCGTGTCCTCGCACTTCCTGATCCGCCGGCGCGGCGAGCTGCTGCAGTTCGTCTCGTGCGACGCGCGCGCCTGGCACGCGGGCGCCTCGAGCTTCCTCGGCCGCGAGCGCTGCAACGATTTCTCGATCGGCGTCGAGCTCGAGGGCACCGGCGAGCGGCCCTACACCGACGCGCAGTACCGCGTGCTCGCCTCGCTGACGCGCGCGCTCGCCGCACGATGGCCGCTGCGCCACCTCGCCGGGCACAGCGACATCGCCCCTGGCAGGAAGCGTGATCCGGGTCCGAGCTTCGACTGGAATCGGTACGGCTCGATGCTCGGCGGCACCGGGCTCGCGCGACCTTTTCGTCCCGAGGACCGCATGGACGTGTGATCGTGTCGTGGACATGTCCACGGCGCGCGGCTTCACGGGTCGCAACGGCCCGCCAAGCGGCACCGTTGCTGGGTCCGGGATGCTCGATCGAGACTCCAAGCGGCTCGCGAGGATGTGCGTCCAAAACATTGATCGGGCAAGGGAAAGCAGCGACCGCTTCGACTTGCGATCCGACGGTCGAGGCACTAGAATTAGTCCCTCGAACGCGGCTGACCCCCAGATCTAGTGCCACGCGGCCCAGCGCCGCTTCCGGGACGGGCACGGGATTCGCCGCAAGAACAACGTCACCCGCCGGCGACAGCGCGATGTCGGGCCGGACCTCTGCGCGAGGTCGGGCCGGGGATCCGTCATCCCGTCGGTCGCAGGTGACGGAGAGCCGAACCGTCTTCCTGTTGGAGCGTCCACCGATCATGCAGAAGGTTGCCGAAACCTCCCAGCGTACCTCCGTCCTTTCGCCCGTCGCGTTCGCGACGGCCCCCGAACTCGGCGCCGCCCGTCCCGACGCGGCCCGCCTGGTCGATTTCAAGGTCATCCGCCGCAACGGCTCGGTCGTCGGCTTCGAGCCCGGCAAGATCGCCGTCGCGATGACCAAGGCGTTCCTCGCCGTCAACGGCGGCCACGGCGCCGCGTCCGCCCGCGTGCGCGAGCTCGTCGAGCAGATGACCCAGGTCGTCGTCGGCGCGCTGATGCGCAACAAGCCGGCCGGCGGCACGTTCCACATCGAGGACATCCAGGACCAGGTCGAGCTCGCGCTGATGCGCTCGGGCGAGCACGAGGTCGCGCGGGCCTACGTGCTGTACCGCGAGAAGCGCTCGCAGGAGCGTGCGGCGAGGCAGGCGCAGGCCGTGGCGGCCGGCGAGCCGATCGGCCCGCGGATCGGCGTGCTCGACGGCGGCGTCGTGCGCCCGCTCGACGAGGCGCAGCTGCGCTCGCTGATCGAGTCGGCCTGCTTCGGGCTCGGTGACACCGTCGACCCGCAGCACGTGCTCGCCGAGACCGTCAAGAACCTCTACGACGGCATCCCGATCGAGGAGGTGCACAAGTCGTCGATCCTGTCGGCGCGCGCGCTGATCGAGACCGACCCGGCCTACAGCCAGGTCGCCGCCCGGCTGCTGCTGCACACGGTGCGCCGCGAGGTGCTCGGCGAGGAGGTCTCCGCCGAGGCGATGGCCGAGCGCTACGCGGAGTACTTCCCGCGCTTCGTCAAGCGCGGCGTCGAGGCCGACCTGCTCGACCCGAAGCTCGAGCAGTTCGACCTGCACCGCCTCGGCCGCGCGCTGGTCGCGCAGCGCGACGGCCAGTTCACCTACCTCGGCCTGCAGACGCTGTACGACCGCTACTTCCTGCACGTCGAGGAGCAGCGCATCGAGCTGCCGCAGGCGTTCTTCATGCGGGTCGCGATGGGCCTGGCGCTCGGCGAGATCGACCGCGAAGCGCGCGCGATCGAGTTCTACGAGCTGCTGTCGAAGTTCGACTTCATGAGCTCGACGCCGACGCTGTTCAACTCGGGCACCCAGCGCTCGCAGCTGTCGTCGTGCTACCTGACGACCGTCAGCGACGACCTCGACGGCATCTACGAGGCGATCAAGGAGAACGCGCTGCTCGCGAAGTACGCGGGCGGCCTGGGCAACGACTGGACGCCGGTGCGCGCGCTCGGCAGCCACATCAAGGGCACCAACGGCAAGAGCCAGGGCGTCGTCCCGTTCCTGAAGGTCGTCAATGACACCGCGGTCGCGGTCAACCAGGGCGGCAAGCGGAAGGGCGCGGTCTGCGCGTACCTCGAGACCTGGCACCTCGACATCGAGGAGTTCCTCGAGCTGCGCAAGAACACCGGCGACGACCGGCGGCGCACGCACGACATGAACACCGCCAACTGGATCCCGGACCTCTTCATGAAGCGGGTCGTCGAGAACCAGGAGTGGACGCTGTTCTCGCCCGCCGACTGCCCTGACCTGCACGACCGGTACGGCAAGGCGTTCGAGGAGGCCTACGTCCGCTACGAGCAGAAGGCCGCCTCGGGCGAGCTCAAGCTCCACAAGAAGATCCCGGCGATCTCGCTGTGGCGCAAGATGCTGTCGATGCTGTTCGAGACCGGGCACCCCTGGATCACCTTCAAGGATCCCTGCAACATCCGCTCGCCCCAGCAGCACGTCGGCGTCGTGCACAGCTCGAACCTGTGCACCGAGATCACGCTGAACACCGGCGACACCGAGATCGCGGTCTGCAACCTCGGCTCGGTGAACCTGGTCGCGCACATGGTCGAGCGCGACGGCCGCTGGGTCCTCGACCAGGACAAGCTCAAGGCCACGATCCGCACCGCGATGCGGATGCTCGACAACGTCGTCGACATCAACTACTACGCGGTCAACAAGGCGCGCAACTCGAACCTGAAGCACCGCCCGGTCGGCATGGGCATCATGGGCTTCCAGGACTGCCTGCACCTGATGCGCGTGCCCTACGCGAGCCAGGACGCGGTCGAGTTCGCCGACCGCTCGATGGAAGCGGTCTGCTACCACGCCTACTCGGCGTCGACCGAGCTCGCCGCCGAGCGCGGCCGCTACGCGAGCTTCAAGGGCTCGCTGTGGGACCGCGGCATCCTGCCGCAGGACTCGCTCAAGCTGCTGGCCGAGCAGCGCGGCGGCTACGTCGAGGTCGACCACTCGGCGACGATGGACTGGGACGCGCTGCGCGCCCGCATCGCCCAGCACGGGATGCGCAACTCCAACTGCATCGCGATCGCGCCGACCGCGACGATCTCGAACATCATCGGCGTGGGCGCCTGCATCGAGCCGACCTTCCAGAACCTCTACGTCAAGACGAACCTCTCTGGCGACTTCACGGTGGTCAACGACTACCTTGTGCGCGACCTGAAGAAGCTCGGGCTGTGGGACGAGGTGATGGTCGCCGACCTCAAGTTCTTCGACGGCAGCACCGCGCGCATCGACCGCATCCCGGCCGAGCTGCGCGCGATCTACGCGACCGCGTTCGAGGTCGACCCGAGCTGGCTCGTCGAGTGCGCGTCGCGCCGCCAGAAGTGGATCGACCAGGCGCAGTCGCTGAACATCTACATGGCCGGCGCCTCGGGCAAGAAGCTGCACGAGACCTACACGCTCGCGTGGCTGCGCGGCCTGAAGACGACCTACTACCTGCGCACGCAGGGCGCGACGCACGCCGAGAAGAGCACGACCGACCGCGTCGGCCAGCTCAACGCGGTGTCCTCGGGCGGCGAGGCGGGCGGCAACTTCTCGTATCGCACGCAGCCCACCCAGCAGGGCGTCGCACCCGTCGCCACCGACGAGCCGATCGCGCCGAAGTTCTGCGCGCTCGACGACCCGGAATGCGAAGCCTGCCAGTGATGCGATGAGCGTCGGGCGCGTCGCCGGAGCACGACACCGGCGTCGGCGACACGCCCGGCGAGCGATTTGACAAACGGGGCGAAAGGTGATCCACGGGCTTGACTGTTGCATGGACGCCTACGAAATCGTCCGTTCGTCAAGTTGGTGAGTGCCAACCCGTTGCAAGAGTCCGACGTCGTGGTTTAGATTCCGAATCTGTGAATAACAGCGGAATCTCGCGTCGGTACAAGCAGTTAAGCGACCTTACTGAAGCGAGACATTAGATGCTGTCCTGGGACGACCCGATTCCTGCCAAGCCGATCCAGCCCGCCGCCGGCCCCGTGCCGCGGCCGGCCCCGCTGTCGCCGACGCCCGCCGTCCGGCCGGCCGCCGTCCCCGCCGCCCCGACGCCCTCCTCGCTCGGCCTCGTCCGGGGCGCGACGCCCGCGAACGCCGACGACATCGCGCTCGCGCCGCAGGCGCCCGTCGAGGACGCGCTGCGCCTGCACTCCGGGACGATGCTGTCCAAGGACACGCGCCGCGTGCGCGTCGAGGACAAGCGGATCATCAACGGCGCCGCCGACGTCAACCAGCTGGTGCCGTTCAAGTACAAGTGGGCCTGGGAGAAGTACCTCGCCGGCTGCGCGAACCACTGGATGCCGCAGGAGATCAACATGGAGCGCGACATCGCTCTGTGGAAGACTCCTGGCGGCCTGTCCGAGGACGAGCGCCGGCTGGTGAAGCGCAACCTCGGCTTCTTCGTCACCGCCGACTCGCTCGCCGCGAACAACATCGTGCTGGGCACGTACCGGCACATCAGCGCCCCGGAGTGCCGCCAGTTCCTGCTGCGCCAGGCGTTCGAGGAAGCGATCCACACGCACGCCTACCAGTACATCGTCGAGTCCCTCGGGCTCGACGAGGGCGAGGTCTTCAACGCGTACCACGAGGTCGCCTCGATCCGGGCCAAGGACGAGTTCCTGATCCCGTTCATCGACACGCTGACCAACCCCGACTTCGTCACCGGCACGCCCGAGAACGACCAGGCGCTGCTGCGTTCGCTGATCGTGTTCGCCTGCCTGATGGAGGGGCTCTTCTTCTACGTCGGCTTCGTGCAGATCCTCGCGCTCGGCCGGCAGAACAAGATGATCGGCGCGGCCGAGCAGTACCAGTACATCCTGCGCGACGAGTCGATGCACTGCAATTTCGGCATCGACCTGATCAACACGATCAAGCTCGAGAACCCGCACCTGTGGACCCCGGCCTTCCGCGAGGAGATCGTCGGGCTGTTCCGCGAGGCGGTCGAGCTCGAGTACCGCTACGCCGAGGACACCATGCCGCGCGGCGTGCTGGGCCTCAACGCGTCGATGTTCAAGGAGTACCTGCGTTTCATCGCGAACCGTCGCGCGCAGCAGATCGGCCTCGATCCGCTGTTCCCGGGTGCGGAGAACCCGTTCCCGTGGATGAGCGAGATGCTCGACCTGAAGAAGGAGCAGAACTTCTTCGAGCGTCGCGTGACGGAGTACCAGACCGGCGGCGCGCTGAGCTGGGACTGAGTCGGGCGCGCAGGCGAGAGAAACGCGGATTGCCGCATCCAGGATACGAGTTGACGGGGACGACCTCCACATCCAGGCATCGAACGGGCCACGCGACGCGCACCACGTGCGCCGGCGAGCCGTCGGTTCCGTCCCCGTCGTCGGAGAAGCTGCAGGCGCCGTGCCGCGAGGCACGGCGCCTTTTTCGTGCCGCGCGAACGCGCGCGGCACGTGCCACCGCATTCATTAGCGTAGGAAATCCGAGATTCGTTCTTGCGCCGATGAATAGCCCGCACCGTGGACGGCCCTGCGCCGTGCCGGAACGGGTTTCCATGACCGCAACTTCATCTTAGGAGTATCCACATGGCAACCGCCAAGAAACCCGCTGCGAAGAAGCCCGCCAAGAAAGCTGCCGCCAAGAAGCCGGCCGCGAAGAAAGTGGCCGCCAAGAAGCCGGCCGCCAAGAAAGCGGCGGCGAAGAAGCCCGCGGCGAAGAAGGTCGCGGCGAAGAAGCCGGCGGCGAAGAAGCCCGCGGCCAAGAAGCCCGCGAAGAAAGCGGCGGCGAAGAAGCCCGCGGCCAAGAAAGCGGCTGCGAAGAAGCCGGCCGCCAAGAAAGCGGCCGCCAAGAAGCCGGCCAAGAAAGCCGCCGCCAAGAAGCCTGCCAAGAAGGCTGCGAAGAAGCCCGCCAAGAAGCCGGCCAAGAAGGCCGAGAAGCCTGCCGCGGCCCCCGCGGCACCGGCCGCTTCCGCCCCGGCTGCGGCCGCGAAGCCTCTGAATCCGGCGGCCGCGTGGCCGTTCCCGACCGGCAACAAGCCGTGACGGAGCGGCCGCGAGGCCGCCACTGACAAGAAGCGACCGCCGTACCAGGATGCGGCGGCGACAGAGCCAGCCAGGTACTCGCGCCCGTCCAGGGCGCGATTTTTTTTGTGCGACAATCCCCGCCGCCATGAGCCGAATCCTGTGGTTGCTGATCGAGACCCTGGGCAGCCTGCTCGCCGTGGCGTGCGTGCTGCGGGCCTACTCCCACCGGGTCCACCTCAATCCCCGAAACCCGATCAGCCAGTTCGTCTCGGCGCTGACCGACTGGCTCGTGCAGCCGCTGCGCAAACTCATCCCGCCGGGGCGCACGATGGACTGGGCGAGCGTGCTGGCCGCGGTGCTGGTCGCGACGCTGACCGCGCTGCTCTTCTTCGTCGTGCTCGGCGGCGTGAGCGTGCCGAACCCCGGCAGCGTGCTGATGCTCGCGGCGATCTGGCTGGTGCGCTGGACCGTGTGGCTGGTGATCGGCCTGGTGATCATCCAGGCGATCCTGTCTTGGGTGAACCCTTACGCGCCGCTCGCGCCGGCGATCCAGCAGCTGACCCAGCCGTTCCTCGCCCCGATCCGCCGCGTGATCCCGCTGATCGGCGGCGTCGACCTGTCGCCGCTCGTGCTCATCATCCTGCTGCAGGTGCTGCTGATGGTCGTCGACCCGGCGACGCTGCCGGGCCTGCTGCGTTGAGCACGCGGTGCGGCGCAAGGCTCGCCGTCGGGCGAACGACCGGCGCAGGGTGTAGGCGGGAAGCTGGCGCACATGCGCGCCGCCGCGGCAACGACGGTCGCGATAGCGCTGGGCGCCTGCACCGGGCTCCCGCTTCGAGCGCGTGATTTCGGCGCGAGCCGACCGTTCGGTGCGGCCCGATGCAGTCCCTCCCGACTGGCTCCGCGGTGCTCCCGGCGAATGGGTGCTGTCGATCCTCGTGCAGCCCGGCGCGTCGCGCAGCGGGCCCGCCGGCGAGCACGACGGCTGCCTGCGCCTGAGGATCGCCGCGCCACCCGTCGACGGACGGGCCAATGACGCGCTGCGCGCGTTCCTCGCCGCGCGGCTCGACGTGCCGCGCGCGGCGGTGAGCATCGAGCAGGGCGAGGGCTCGCGCCGCAAGCGCGTGCGCGTCGCCGCGGCGTGCGATGCGTCGACGCTGCGCGCGCGGCTGGCCGACGGGCCCGACCCGGGGGGCGGCTGAAACCGCGATACCGGATTCAAGGGGCTGTCCGGACGGCTGCGCCCGGATGCACGCTGTCGCGTCATCCCGTGCCGGAGACCCGCTTGCAGCGGCTGCGCGTCGCGATCATCGAGGACGAGCCCGAGTTCCGCCTGCGCTTCGAGCGGATCCTCGCCGCGGAGCCGTGGCTGCAACTGGTCGGCAGCGCGGCGGACTTCGCGCACGGCCGCGCGCTCGTCGAGGCGCAGGCGGCCGATCTGTACCTCGTCGACCTCGGCCTGCCGGACGGTGACGGCCGCGAGCTGATCCGGCTCGCCACGCAGGACCGCGCCGACGTCGACGTGCTCGTCGTCACGGTGTTCGGCGACGACGCGCACGTGCTCGCCGCGATCGAGGCCGGCGCGACCGGCTACCTGCTGAAGGACACCGAGCCGCGGCAGGTCGTCGACTGGATCCGCACGCTGCGCGCGGGCGGCTCGCCGCTGAACCCGGTGATCGCGCGGCGCCTGCTGCAGCGTTTCCGCGCAGGGCCGGCCGCCGACCGCGCGGTGCCCGAGCCGCCGGTGCCGGCGCTCGCCAATCCGCTGTCGGTGCGCGAGACCGAGATCCTGCAGCTGCTCGCCAAGGGGCTGAGCTACGCGGAGATCGGCGAGCTGCTCGGCATCTCGGCGCACACCGTCACGCAGCACATCAAGAAGATCTACCGCAAGCTGTCGGTGCACTCGCGCGGCGAGGCGGTGTTCGAGGCGACGCAGCTGGGCATCCTGCGCGCGCCCGGCCGCGCGGGATGAGCGACGCTGCGCCGCCCGCGGGGCCGATCCCCGATCGTCCGCCCCGGACGCGCCGGGCGCCGGATTCGTGGGGCGCGGTCGCGGTGGTGCTCGCGATGGGGGTGTTGGTTGCCGCGATCGTCGCGTTCGCGGCGATGCGCGGCGCCTCGATCACCGAAGGCGCCGGCACGATCGTCATCGAGCGCGCCGAGTGGGCGCTGTCGTGGTCCGAGCGGCCGCCGGACGAGCCGTCCGCGTGGCGCGAGACCGCACTGCCGCTGCGCTGGGCGGCGCCCGAGGCCGAGGTGCTGGTGCGCGCGTGGTTCCGGCTGCGCTTCGAGCGGCCCTCGACCGACGACACGCGGCTCGCGGTGTTCATCCCGAAGCTCGGCAACGGCGGCAGCCTGTGGCTGAACGGCGTGCCGATCGGCGACGTGCAGACGATGGACGAGCGCACGCAGGTGCGCTGGTTCCGCCCGTTCCTGTTCCCGTTCCGCGCCGAGCTGCTGCGCGAGGGGACCAACGAACTGGTGATCCGCCAGCAGACGCGCGACGAGCGCAACGTGTTCCGCGGCGTCGTGGTCGGGCCGCTCGAGCCGCTGCGCCATCGCCACGAGTGGCTGCAGTTCTGGCAGAACACCACCGCGACCATCGCAGCATGGTTCTGCATGCTCGTCGGGCTCTTCCTCGTCGTGCTGTGGGCGCGTCGCCGCGACGAGTCGCTGAGCGCGATCTTCGGCGTGGCGTGCCTGATGTGGTCGCTGCGCTCGATGTCCTTCGTGGTCGAGTCGTTCCCGCTCGAGATATGGTTCGCGTGGCGCACCGTCTACTACATCGCGACCGGCGGCTTCATCGCGATGATGGCGATCGGCCTCGCGCGCTTCGCCGGGCGTGCGCCGCGCTGGCTGATGCCGGTCGCGGTCGGCTGGTGGGCGGCCGGCCCGCTGCTCTTCGTCGCCTTCGGCTGGCCGGTGCGCGATCCGCTCGACCAGATCTGGATCCTCGGATTCCTGCCGTTCATGATCTTCGCGGTGGGGGCGCTCGCGCAGGCCTGGTGGCGCGAACGCGAGGGGGCGCAGCTGCTGCTGCTCGGGTCGGTCGTCGTGGCCACGGGGATGGCGCTGCACGACTACGTGATCGGCCTCGATCCGCAGCTGCTGCCGAAGCGCTCGTTCTTCGGCATGCACCTCGCCGCGCCGATCGTGCTCGCGGCGCTCGGGGCGCACCTGCTCGACCGGTTCGTGCGCTCGCTCGAGCAGTCCGAGACGCTCGCGCGCAACCTCGAACAGCGCGTCACCGCGCGAGAGCGCGAACTGGCGAGCAACTTCGCGAAGCTGCGGCTGCTCGAGCGCGAACGCGCGCTCGCCGACGAGCGCCAGCGGATCATGCGCGAGATGCACGACGGCGTCGGCTCGCAGCTGCTCACCTCGCTCGCGATGGTCGAACGCGGCGCGGCCGATCGCGACGACGTCGCGCGGATGCTGCGAGAGTGCCTCGATGACATGCGCCTTGCGATCGACACCCTCACGCCCGAGTCGGCCGACCTCGGCGGCGCGCTCGGCAACCTGCGCTACCGGTCGTCGCCGCGTTTCGAGGCGATGGGCGTGCGCACGCGCTGGAACCTCGCGTCGCTGCCCGACTCGCTGCCGGTCACGCCGCACCAGTCGCTGCAACTGCTGCGGATCGTGCAGGAGTCGCTCGCCAACGTGCTCAAGCACGCGCGCGCTGGCAGCGTGCAGGTATCGGCGACCGTCGAGGACGGGAGGCTGGTGCTGGAGGTCGCCGACGACGGCGTCGGCTTCGACGACACGCGCGATTCCACCGGGCGTGGACTGCGCAACATGCGGCGCCGCGCTGCGGAGGCCGGCGCCACGCTCGACATCGGCCCGCGCGAGGGCGGCGGCACGCGGGTGCGGATCGCGCGCTCGCTCGCGCCTCACGCGCCGTCCGACGAAGGCGCCGCGGGCTGGCCGGCCGGTGCGCACTGAGTCACGCGCCGGCCGGAGCGTCGCGACCTACCAGGGCGAGGCGCCGTAGGCCTCGCGGTAGCGTGCCGCGACCGCGTCGCGGTCGACGCGGTGATTCTGCGGGCCGAGGTGCTCGATCTTCATCGCGCCCATCACCGAGCCGAGCCGTGCGGCCACCGGCCAGCCGAGCCCGCTCGACAGCCCGTGCAGCAGGCCGCCGCGGTAGGCGTCGCCGCAGCCGGTGGGGTCGAGCGCCTCGCGGGCGCGGACCGGCGGGATCGTCTCGGTGCGGCCGCCGTGGTGCAGCGTCGAGCCCTCGCCGCCGCGGGTCACGATCATCGCGTCGACGCGGGCGGCGAGCTCGGCCTCCGACAGACCGGTCTTCTCGGCCATCAGGCCGCTCTCGTAGTCGTTGACCGCGAGCGCGGTCGCGCCCTCGAGCAGCGCGCGCAGCTCGTCGCCCGAGAACATCGGCATCGCCTGGCCGGGATCGAAGATCCAGGGGATGCCGGCCTCGCGGTACTCGCGCGCGTGGCGCAGCATCGCATCCTTGCCGTTCGGCGCGACGATGCCCCAGGCGGCCGGTCCGCGCGCCGCGACCTCGTGCGCGCGCGACATCGCGCCCGGGTGGAACGCGGTGATCTGGTTGTCGGCGAGGTCGGTGGTGATGAACGCCTGCGCGGTGTAGAGGTCCTCGCAGCGCAGCACCGACGCGGTGTCGATGCCGAGCGCCGCGAGCCGGTCGACGTAGTCCCCGCCGTCGCGCCCGACCGCGGCGAGCACCACCGGCTGGCCGCCGAGGCCCTTCAGCGTGTACGCGATGTTCGCCGCGCAGCCGCCGAACTCGCGCTTGAGCGTCGGCGCGAGGAAGGACACGTTCAGCATGTGGACGCGGTCGGGGAGGATGTGGTCCTTGAAGTGGCCGTCGAACACCATGATCGTGTCGTAGGCGACCGAACCGCTGATCAGAACGCGTGTCGTCATCTTGGGGAGGCGAGGTGGGGAAGAGGGCCGCGACCGTCGGGGGTCACGGGTAGAAGAGGGCGACCGCGAAGCCGGTCGGCTGCAGACCGTCGTGCTGGAGCGCGAGCCGCAGCGGGCGCTCGGTGCGCGCGGCGAGACCGGCCTCGATCGTCGCGGCGTCGACGACGTAGAGGTCCGGCGGGATCACCTTGCGCACGATCAGCGCACCGGCGCTGTCGGTGAGCGTGAGCTCCATCGCAGGATAGCCGACGACGTGCGCGCTGCGGTTGCGCAGCACCGCCGACAGCGTCAGCACGTTCGGCGTGCCGGACGCCTGCAGCTCGAAGCCCTCGATCGTCAGCGCGTCGATCTCGCGCGGCGGACGCACCTCGAGTCCGAACGGGCCGAGCAGGCCGGCCAGCGTCGGCGCGAAGAGCGGCGCGCGCGCGGCGATCGCGTCTCGCCAGCCCACGACCGCCTGCAGCACGAGCAGCGCGCTCAGCCCGACCGCCGCGGCCCATGCGGCCGGCGACAGTGCGAGGCCGAGTCCGCGGCTGCGGCGGCGCGGACCGGGGAAGTAGTCGATCGCCGGTTCCGCGGGCGGCGGGTCGGCGCGGCGCAGCGCGGGCTCGAACGGGGGCGGCGGGACCGGCACGAACGCCGGCGTTGCGACGGGCTCGTCCTCGGGCGCACCGCGTTCGGGGCGCAGCGGCAGCCCCGGGAGCGCCGGAGCCGCGGCGCGAGATGTGCGGGGGGCCGTCGCCGGGACGGCGGACGGTCCCTCGCCGTGGACGCGGGTGACCGTCTCGGCGTGTGCGCCGGGCCGGTGGACCGACGTCGGCGGCATCACGTCCGGGGTCTCTCCCGGCAGCGGGCCGAAGCTCGAGTCGGTCAGGAAGAAGGCGGTCTTCAGGTCGTCGTCCGCGGCGAGGATCGTCTGCGGTCCGGCGGCGGGCGGCCACGGGGCGGCGGGGCGTGCGAGCAGGTCGTCGAGCGGCACGCGTGCGCCGTCGGGCGCGGGCAGTGCGGGGCGCTGCGGGTGCGGTGCAGCGGCCTGGACGGTGGGCGGGGGCGAGGAGATCGGTGGTGCGGCCCACGGCGACGGGGTCGACGTGCCCGGTGCGGAAGGTGCGTCGGCGGACGGCTGCGGCGGCAGGGGCGCGGGCGGGGCGTCGGAGGCGGGCGGTGCGGACGCGAAGGAGGGCGCGGGAGGCGGCGCGTCGGCGAGCGGCGGCGTCGGTGCCGAGGCGTCGGCGGGAGCCGTCGCGGTCCGGTCGTTCGCGCCGAGCGGCATCGCGGCGGGCGCGTCCTGCGGGGACGCCTCGGGCGGGAACGCAGCGGCCGTCGCGCACGCCGTCGTGCGGTCCGGCGCGTCGTCGCGCAGCGATCGCTCGTGCGCGATCGCGGCGGCTGCGGCCCACGGGTCCGCGGGTGCGCGATCGGGCGATGCGTCGCCCGGTCCGTCGGCGCCTCGCGCAGGAGTGGCCGCGGGCTCGTCCTCAGGGCGCGCCGGGCCCGGCGTCGTGCCGACGGACGCGGCGGCAGCCACCGGCGGCGCGCTCTGCGGCCCCGCGGCGTGCGCCGCGCTCGCATCGCCGTGTGCGGGCGCCGGGGTGCCGGACGACCCCGACGTGCCCGCGATCCCCGTCGTCCCCGTCGCACCGGCCGGGCTCGCCGCACCCGACGTCGCCCGCTCGCGCGCCGCACGCTGCGCGGCGCGCGCCGCGTCGTCCACGTAGCGCAGGTGGTCGATCCCGGAGAACACGTGCTGGCACACGCCGCAGCGGACCAGCCCGCGACGCAGCTTCAGCTGGTCCGGGACGACCTTGAAGCTGGTCTTGCACTGGGGACAGGTGGTCGCGAGGGCCATCGCGTCCGATCATCGGGGTTTGGTGCCGGCCAGGCAAGCCCAGCCGTCCGACAGCCCCGCGACCGACAGCGCGAGGCGCGGCGCGTACGCGGCCGACACCTCGTCGACCTGCCGCTCGAGCACTCCCGACAGCACCAGCGCCCCGCCCGGCCGCACCAGGTCGACCAGCACCGGCGCGAGCAGCTTCAGCGGGCTCGACAGGATGTTCGCGACCACGACGTCGGCCGGCGGCGGGCGCTCGTCGGCGCTCGCGCGCACCTCGACCTGGACGCGGTTGCGCACCGCGTTGTCGCGCGTCGCGACGAGCGCCTGCGGGTCGATGTCGACGCCGACCACCGAGGCCGCGCCGAGGCGCGCGGCCGCAATCGCGAGGATCCCCGAGCCGCAGCCGTAGTCGATCACCGTCGCGCCCGCCGGCAGGTGGCGCTCAAGCCACTGCAGGCACAGCCGCGTGGTCGGGTGGCTGCCGGTGCCGAACGCGAGGCCGGGGTCGAGCACGATCTCGATGCGCGTCGCGTCGTCGGTCGCGTGCCAGCTCGGCGTGATCACCAGCCGCTCGCCGATCGGGATCGGCTCGAACTGGGACTGCGTGAGCCGCACCCAGTCCTGGTCGGCCACGAAGCGGACCTCGAGCACCGGGGGCGCGGCGCAGCCGAGCGCGGCGGCCGCGTCGGCGAGCACCGCCGCGGGGTCGGCCGACGCGTCGACGAGCGCGGCGAGCACCGTGCGGCGCCAGCCCGTCACCGCGCTCGCGGCCGACGCCGGCATGCCGGGCTCGCCGTACTGCGGCTGCTCGTCGGGCGACTCGGCGTCGGCGTCCTCGGCCTGCACCGACAGCGCGCCGGCCTCGAGCAGGGCGTCGCTCCAGGGTTCGGCGTCGTCGCGGGAGACTTCGATGCGGAGCTCGTGCCAGCCGGTCATGTCAGCCGGCTCTCGCCGGATTCACGCTCTGCACGCACGGGGCCGCGGCAGCGGCCCAGCGCTCACGCGCCGGTCGTTCCGGCGGCGGCGCGCATGCGCGCCGAAACCCCGCCTCCACCATGCCGCGGCCTTGCGGCCGGCGGCGAGCCGTGCTCGCAGAAACCCCGGCCTCACTCGCCGAAACCCCGGCCTTCCCCTCACCCATTCCGCTGCGCGAGCTTGTTCTCGAGGTAATGGATCGACGTGCCGCCCGCGACGAAGCGCGCGTCGGTGAGCATCTCGCGATGCAGCGGCAGGTTCGTCTGGATGCCCTCGACGACCATCTCCGACAGCGCGATCCGCATCCGGCGCAGCGCCTGGTCGCGCGTGTCGCCGTACGCGATGACCTTGCCGATCATCGAGTCGTAGTACGGCGGCACGA
>Ga0315899_10001315_pt1 | contig 28542 bp, 24 predicted proteins | sample LakEriMetagenome_2_FD_203518 | JGI IMG/M metagenome (GOLD analysis project Ga0315899, IMG submission 203518) | Freshwater fungal communities from buoy surface, Lake Erie, Ohio, United States - Buoy 4 MA112 | ecosystem: Environmental > Aquatic > Freshwater > Lake | place: USA: Lake Erie, Ohio... | reverse complement strand
ATGCTGGTCGGTTGCATAGCTGCCGCGCTGGTGTTCACCGTACGTACCGAACTGCTCGACAAGTTTGCCGTGCCCTTGCTCGGGCTTGCTGCACTGGCACTCGTGTTGGTGTTGATTCCGGGTATCGGTCATTCCGTCAACGGTGCACGTCGCTGGATCCGCATCGCAGGCATCAGCATTCAAGTCTCCGAAGTCGCGCGCGTCATCGTGCTTACGTTCATCGCAAGCTACGCCGTGCGACGTGAAACCGAGTTGCGCAGCAGTCTGCTTGGCTTGGTCAAGCCGCTCGGCGTCGTTGGTATTTTCTTCATTCTGCTACTCGGCGAGCCGGACTTCGGCGCTGCCACGGTGTTGGCTGCCACGGCGTTTGGTGTGCTGTTCATCGCGGGTGCTCGCTGGCGCGATGTGTTAGGTCTTGCGGTAGTAGGTGGCGCTTTGATTGCGCTGGTTGCGGTGTCTTCCGAATATCGTATGCGACGCCTGACCTCGTTCCGTAACCCATGGGAAGATCCATTCGATAGCGGCTTCCAGCTGACGCAAAGCCTCATTGCGATTGGGCGCGGTGGTTGGACGGGTGTGGGTCTGGGCGAGAGTGTGCAGAAGTTGTTCTATCTGCCCGAGGCGCACACGGACTTTCTCTTCGCCGTGCTAGCAGAAGAGCTTGGTCTGATCGGCATCATCGTCACGTTGCTGTTGTTCCTCGCATTGGCATGGCGCGCACTCTTCATCGCCAAGCTCGCCAGTGACGCGGGTTTGAAGTTTCCGGCGTATCTCGCTGTGGGCTTCGGCATCTGGCTTGCCATCCAAGCCTTCATCAACATGGGCGTGAACATGGGTGCGTTGCCGACCAAGGGTTTGACGCTGCCCTTCATGAGTTATGGTCGTTCGAGTCTGATCGCCACCCTGGCCTGGGTCGGTATCCTGCTTCGTGTCTATCACGAGGCGGTGCAGGCTACGCGCGGGCGCGCGGCGATTTCTTTGCGTGAAGGCGCCGAGCGCACCGCACCACGTCGCATGACAGGCGAGGTGCAGGAAGCATGACGGCACCTTGCGTCATGATCATGGCGGGCGGAACGGGCGGGCACGTCTTTCCGGCGTTATCGCTCGCCGACTGGTTGCGACAACGCGGCTTTCGCATCGTCTGGCTCGGTACGCACCGCGGTATTGAAGCACGCCTCGTGCCTGCAGCTGGCATCGACATCGAGTGGATCGATATCGGCGGATTGCGCGGCAAGAATCTCGGCACGCTACTCGCTGCGCCGTGGCGCTTGGCGCGCGCATTGTGGCAGTCCTTGCGCGCCATCTGGCGCCATCAACCCGTCGTTGTGGTGGGGCTCGGCGGTTATGTCACAGGTCCGGGTGGCGTGGCCGCGCGTCTGGCCGGTAAGCCGCTCGTGATCCACGAGCAGAACGCCGTCGCGGGTTTCACCAATCGTATGTTGGCCAAGGTTGCCACGCGTGTGCTCGAGGGATTCGAAGGCGGCTTTGCCGCCTCTGTCGGCGCCATCGCCGTCGGTAACCCGGTGCGTGACGCGTTTTTCTCGCTACCGGTTCCTGCTGCGCGATTTGCAGAACGCAGCGCCGCCATTCGTGTCCTCGTGATCGGTGGCAGTCAAGGAGCGCAACGTCTGAATTCTTTGGTTCCAAGCGCTATCACCCAGTTGAAAGCCGAGTTTGACATCGTCGTGCGTCATCAAAGCGGTGAGCGAGGTTTCGATCAAACCGTGGCGGCGTATCGGGACTCTATGGTGACTGCGGATGTGACGGCATTCATCGACGACGTAGCAGCGGCCTACGCTTGGGCTGACGTCGTGATCTGTCGTGCGGGAGCGCTGACGGTAGCCGAAGTGGCGGCCGCAGGGCTTGCCGCGATTTTCATTCCACTGCCGTCGGCGGTCGATGATCACCAAACTCGCAATGCTGAATTTCTCGTGACGCGTGGCGCAGCCATTCGTCTCGCAGAGCGCGGCCTAGATGCGACTCAGTTGACCCGCGCGCTGCGAGAGCTCGTGCGTGATCGCGCCGTGCTGTTGGGTATGGCCGAGAAGGCGCGTGGCCTCGCGCGTCCAGCAGCAACGCGCGAGCTCGGCGAATACTGCCTCGCGGCAGCTGGAGTCACGGCATGAATTCGATGGAGCGCATGCGGCGCATCAACACCATCCACTTCGTCGGCATCGGCGGAAGTGGTATGGGTGGTATCGCCGAGGTGTTGTTGAACCTGGGCTATCGGGTGCAGGGTAGTGATCTGAAGAAGAGCGCGGTGACCCAGCGTCTCGAGGAACTCGGCGCGCACATCACGCAGGGCCATGCGGCCGAGAATGTCACCGGCGCGGACGTCGTCGTGGTATCGACTGCCGTCTCGCATGAGAATCCTGAAGTTGCTCGAGCCTTGCAGTTGCGCCTGCCGGTTGTGCCGCGCGCGGAGATGCTCGGTGAGTTGATGCGTTTCCGCTCGGCGATCGCCGTTGCCGGTACGCATGGCAAGACGACGACCACAAGCCTGATCGCCTCGGTGCTTGCCGAAGGCGGCGAGGATCCGACTTTCGTCATCGGAGGTCGTCTCAAGAGTGCCGGCACGAACGCGCGGCTCGGTGCGGGTCGTTATCTCGTGGCGGAAGCCGATGAGAGCGATGCTTCGTTCCTACATCTGCAACCGCTGATCTCGGTCGTTACCAACATCGATAACGATCACCTCGGCACGCACGACGGTGACTTCAATCGTCTGCGCCAGAGTTTCGTCGACTTTCTGCACAACCTGCCGTTCTACGGCCTCGCCGTACTGTGTGTCGACGATGCCGAAGTGCGCGGCATCCTACCGAAGGTCGGTCGACCGATCACCACTTACGGTTTCGAAGCCAATGCCGATATCCGCGCCGTCAACGTACAGCGCCAAGGTTTGCAGACCTCTTACGAAGTCATTCGTCCGGGTCAGGCCAAGCCGCTCTCGATCACGGTGAATCTGCCAGGTCGTCACAATGTGCTGAATTCTTTGGCGGCCGTCGCGGTAGCGAGTGAACTGGGCATCGAGGATGTCGCGATCCAGCGGGCGCTCGTCAAGTTTCAAGGTGTCGATCGACGTTTGCAGTTCGTGGGTACCGTGCCTGCAGGTGACGGTGAGGCTGTCGTCATCGACGATTATGGTCATCACCCCACCGAAATCCGCGCGACGCTCGATGCGGTGCGTCAGGCCTATCCTGGCCGACGCGTGGTGCTGGCCTTTCAGCCACATCGCTACACGCGTACTCGCGATTTGCTCGATGACTTTGCCGGTGTGCTCTCGAGTGCCGATGTGCTGCTCGTCAGCGAGGTCTACGCAGCCGGCGAGTCGCCCATTCCGGGCGCGGACGGCAGAGCGATTTGTCGCGCGGTGCGTAGTCGCGGTCACATCGAGCCGGTGTTTCTGCCGCGCATCGAAGAATTGGGTGACGTGCTCGCCGAATTGCTGCGTGCCGACGATGTGGTGCTCGCGATGGGTGCGGGTACTGTGAGCGGCGTCGCGCACGATCTGCCGCAGCGCTTGGGCGGCCGTGCTGCCGGACGGGAGGAGTCCAAGTGAGCGAGCTTGAAACTCGTTTCGCGGGTCGACTGCGTCGTCACGAGCCCATGTCGCGACATACCTCCTGGCATGTCGGTGGCCCCGCAGATTGGTTCTTCGAGCCGCGCGATCGTGAGGATCTTGCGAATTTTTTGCGCGCGATTCCGGCTGATCTGCCCTTATGGTGGGTGGGTCTCGGTAGCAACTTGCTCGTGCGCGACGGCGGGCTGCGTGGTGCGGTGATCCTCACTCACGGTGCGTTCTCCAAGCTCGAGCCGCGTGCCGATGGGCTCATTTGGTGTGAGGCGGGCGTGCCCTGTGCACGTATTGCCCGTCACTGCGTGCGCTTAGGTTTAGGTCCAGCCGAATTCTTTGCTGGCATTCCGGGAACTCTCGGTGGTGCGTTGGCGATGAACGCGGGGGCCTTCGGTGGCGAGACCTGGTCCCATGTGCGAGAAGTCGAAGTCATCGATCGTGCGGGGAACATCCACTGGCGTGCTGCGGGTGAGTATCGCGTCGCCTATCGTCACGTAACCGCACCGGTGGTGGGTGAGGCCTTCCTCGGTGCGACGCTCGCTTTCGAATCGCGCCCCGCTAGCAATAACGACACGCTGCGTGATCTGCTGGTCGAGCGCAAAGCCAAACAACCGATCGGTGAGTGGAGTTGCGGCTCGGTTTTCACGAACCCGGAAGGCGATCATGCCGCGCGTTTGATCGAAGCTGCGGGACTCAAAGGTCGTCGTATCGGTGGCGCCTGTGTTTCGCCTAAGCACGCGAACTTCATCATCAATGAAGGTCAGGCCTCCGCAGCCGATCTCGAGCAACTGATCGGCGAAGTGCGCAACGTAGTCGAGGTTCGCTTCGGTGTGCGTTTGCAGACCGAGGTTCGGATCGTGGGGGAGGCTGCTTGATGCGCTCTGTCACCGATCCCCGTGAATTCGGCAAGGTCGCCGTGTTGCAGGGCGGCTCTTCGAGCGAGCGCGAGGTTTCATTGCGTTCCGGTGCGGCTGTGCTCGCTGCTTTGCAGCGTCGTGGTGTTGATGCCGTGGCTTTTGATCCAAAAGAGCGACCACTGACAGCGTTGCTAGATGACGGCATCGATCGATCATGGATCGCCTTACACGGTCCGGGTGGCGAGGATGGCACTGTGCAAGGGGCTCTCGAGTATCTCGGTGTGCCCTATACCGGCAGTGGTGTGCTCGGCTCGGCCATCTGTATGGACAAGTTGCGCACGAAGCGTCTCGTTGCTGCCGTTGGTATCGCGACGGCCGACAGCGTCGAGTTACGCGGACCAGAGGATTTCGAAATTGCCGTGCAGCGCCTCGGTTTGCCGATGATCGTGAAGCCGGCGACGCAGGGATCGTCCGTTGGTATGAGCAAGGTCGACAGCGCCGCGCAATTGCCAGCGGCTTTCGCCGCTGCCGTCGCCACGGACGCGCAGGTTTTCGCAGAGCCTTGGCTTGCAGGCCCTGAGTACACGGTGGGAATTCTGCAAGGTGCAGCGTTGCCCGCGATCCGCATCGAGACACCCAATACCTTCTACGACTACGAAGCGAAGTATCTGCGCAACGACACGCAGTACCACTGTCCGGCGGGTCTTTCGCTCGAGGCGGAGCGTCACATGGCAGCGCTCGCGCGTGGTGCCTTCGCCGCAGCAGCCGGCGAGGGTTGGGGTCGCGTGGATTTCATGATGGACGTCACCGGGCGTCCGCTGCTGCTCGAGATCAACACGGTCCCGGGTATGACCGATCACAGTCTCGTGCCGATGGCCGCCGCGGCTGCCGGTATCGATTTCGACACTTTGGTTTGGCGCGTGCTCGAGACGAGCTTCACGCGTCGACGTGGCACTTGAGGAGGCGCTGAACATGTTCGGAGCCGGTAAACCCCGTAATCGTCGTCGTCAGGAAGAGGGTCGATGGCAATGGCCCGTCATCGACTGGCGTCGTTGGATCTACAGCTTCGCTGGCGTCGCGGTGATCGCGGCCTTTGGCGGCATGATCGTGATTGCACTCGATCAGCCGATCGATCGTGTCACGGTGCAGGGTCGCTTCCAGCGCGTCTCACCGATGGATGTCGAGCAGGCGGTGCGCGATCGTCTATACGAGGCGGGTCTCGTGTCGGTGAATCTCGCCACGCTACAGCGGGCGATCGAGGAACTGCCGTGGGTTGATACGGCGAGCGTCGCGAGGCAGTGGCCACGTGGCTTGACAGTGCAGATCACTGAGCAAGTCGCAGCGGCGCGTTGGGGCGCCAACGGCCTGCTCAATGCGCGCGGTGAGTTGTTTTTGAGCGAGGCGCGATTCATTCCACCTGAGTTGCCGCGACTGACGGGACCGAACGGTGCCGAGGGTCTCGTCGCGCAGCGCTACTTTGCGATTCAGGGTCGCTTGATCGAAGGCGGTGTACGCATCGTCGCGCTTCGTCTCGATGCGCGCGGCGCGTGGGAGATCGATCTCGATAATGGCGTGAAGGTGCGTCTCGGTCGTCGGCAGGTCGATGAGCGCTTCGATCGCTTCGTCGCGGCTGCTTTGCGCCTCGTCGTGCAGCGTGGTGCTGAGATGGCCTACGTCGACATGCGTTACACGAATGGCTTCGCGGTGGGTTGGCGCGGTGGCACCAAGGTCGCTGCGGTAGACGAATTCGACGAAACCTCTGAAGGCTGATTACACGGAACGGCAGCGAACATGGCGAAGAAAACGGACAGACAGCTCATCGTCGGATTGGACATCGGCACCTCCAAGGTGGTGGCGTTGGTGGGCGAGATCGCCGCCGACAACAGCATCGAAATCATCGGCATCGGCTCTCAGCCCTCGCGCGGTTTGAAGCGTGGCGTGGTCGTGAACATCGAGTCGACCGTGCAGTCGATTCAGCGCGCTGTCGAAGAGGCGGAGTTGATGGCCGGCTGCGAGATCCACTCGGTCTTTGCCGGTATTGCGGGCAGCCACGTTCGCAGTCTCAACTCGCACGGCGTCGTCGCCATTCGCGACAAGGAAGTGCAGCAGGTCGACGTCGAGCATGTGATCGATGCGGCCAAGGCGGTCGCGATCCCGGCCGATCAAAAAATTCTGCACGTGTTGCCGCAGGAATTCATCATCGACGGCCAAGAGGGCATCCGCGATCCGGTGGGTATGTCCGGCGTGCGCCTCGAGGCGAAGGTCCACATCGTCACGGGTGCCGATAGTGCCGCCCAGAACATCGAGAAGTGCATTCAGCGCTGCGGTCTCGCGGTCGATGACATCGTGCTCGAGCAGCTGGCCTCGAGCTATGCGGTGCTGACCGAGGATGAGAAGGACCTCGGTGTTTGTATCGTCGATATCGGTGGTGGGACGACTGACATCGCCGTGTTCTCGCATGGTGCGATTCGGCACACCGCCGTCATCCCGATCGCCGGCGATCAGGTCACGAACGACATCGCCGTCTCGATGCGTACGCCGACGCCGAGTGCGGAAGAGATCAAGCTTCGTTACGCCTGTGCGCTCTCGCAACTCGCCAACTCGGACGAGACGATCGAAGTGCCGAGTGTGGGTGATCGTCCGGCACGACGTCTGGCTCGTCAGACTCTGGCTGAGGTGGTCGAGCCGCGATACGAAGAGTTGTTCGCGCTCATTCAGGAAGAGCTGCGTCGCAGTGGTTTCGAAGAAGTCATCGCGGCGGGGATCGTGCTGACCGGTGGCAGCGCCAAGATGGAAGGCGCCATTGAGCTCGCCGAAGAGGTTTTCCATTTGCCGGTGCGCCTCGGTGTGCCAGCCGGTGTGCGTGGCATCGCCGATGTCACCAGCAATCCGATACATGCGACGGGCGTCGGCCTGTTGCTCTACGGCCGCGATCACACCGTGCCAGGTCAGCGTAGCCGCGCCATTGCAGGCGGCGCGCGCAGCATGGTCGATCGCATGAAGAATTGGTTCCAGGGAAATTTTTGATCTTTCGACATTCACGACACAGGAGCGACTCAACATGTTCGAACTGATGGATGCTTACAGCCAAAGCGCGGTAATCAAGGTTCTCGGCGTCGGTGGTGGCGGCGGCAACGCGGTCTCCCATATGGTGCAATCGGGAATCGAAGGCGTGGACTTCATGTGCATCAACACTGATTCGCAGGCGTTGAAGAACTCCAACGTCAAGACCGCGCTGCAGATCGGATCGAACATCACCAAGGGCCTCGGTGCCGGTGCGAATCCGGACGTGGGTCGTCAGGCTGCGATGGAAGATCGTGATCGCATCATCGAGTTGATCGAAGGTTGCGACATGCTGTTCATCACCGCAGGCATGGGTGGCGGCACCGGTACGGGCGCTGCGCCGGTCGTTGCGCAGATCGCCAAGGAACTCGGCATTCTCACGGTCGCGGTCGTGACGCGTCCGTTCAACATGGAAGGCAACAAGCGTTCCGTCGTTGCCGATATGGGCATGAGCGAACTTGCCAAGCATGTCGACTCGCTCATCACCATTCCGAACCAAAAACTCCTGACAGTGCTCGGTCCCAAGACGACGCTGCTTGATGCCTTCAAGAGCGCCAATGGCGTGTTGCAGGGTGCCGTGCAGGGCATCGCTGAGCTCATCACCCGCCCGGGTCTCATCAACGTGGACTTCGCCGACGTGCGTACCGTGATGAGCGAGACCGGCATGGCGATGATGGGGTCGGGTCATGCGAGCGGTGAAGACCGCGCGCGCGTCGCCGCTGAAATGGCCGTTTCGTCGCCGCTGCTCGAAGACGTGAATCTGTCGGGTGCTCGCGGCATCCTCGTCAACGTCACTGCCGGTATGGATCTCGGTATCGGTGAGTTCGAGGAAGTCGGCAACATCGTCAAGGAATTCGCGTCCGAAGACGCGACTGTCGTCGTTGGTACCGTCATCGATCCGAACCTGAGCAACGAGCTGCGCGTGACGGTCGTCGCGACTGGCCTCGGTCGTCCGCAGGTCCAAGTGGCACCGGCGCCGGCGCCGACGGCTACCCGTGCGACGGGCATTCGTGGTGAGGGCGTCGCCCGTCCGGTGCGCCGTCCGTTTGCCGTGGGCTCGGATTACGCCAAGCTGGAAGTGCCGGCGATAGAGCGTCTGAAGGCAGCGGCCGGTGATGGACTCGTCCACAGCGCCGAGCCGGTTGAGGACATCCTCGATATTCCGGCGTTCTTGCGTCGGCAGGCCGACTGACCGCCTTTGAGATAAGATTCGCCTCCGTCGTGATCAGGCGGCGTACCGAACCTCGGTGCGCCGCCTGATTCGGAAGAAAACATGGTCGGTCAACGAACTCTCAAGAACATCATGCGGGCAAGCGGTGTGGGCTTGCACACCGGTAAGCGCATCCTGATGACGGTGCGACCGGCTGCCCCCGATACCGGCATCGTGTTCCGTCGGACCGATTTGCCTGAGCCGGTCGACATCCCGGCTCGCGCCGAGAATGTCGGCGAGACCATGCTCGGAACCGTGCTCAGTAAAGGCGACGTGAAAGTGTCGACCGTAGAGCATCTGTTGTCGGCTTTCGCGGGTCTCGGTATCGACAACGCGCTCGTCGAAGTGTCCGGACCCGAAGTGCCGATCATGGATGGCAGTGCAGGACCTTTCGTCTTTCTGCTGCAGTCGGCGGGTATCGAAGAACAGCGTGCGCCGAAGCGATTCATCCGCATCAAGAAGAGCGTGCAGGTCGAAGACGGCGACAAATGGGCGCGGTTCGACCCGTTCGATGGCTTCAAGGTGAACTTCGAGATCGAGTTCAATCATCCGATTTTCAAGCGTCGTGCCCAACGTGCGACCATGGATTTTTCCACCACGTCGTTCCTCAAAGAAATCAGTCGTGCACGTACTTTCGGTTTCATGCGTGATCTCGAGTTCATGCGCTCGCGCAACCTTGCGCTCGGGGGCAACCTCGACAACGCCATAGTGCTCGATGATTCGAAAGTGTTGAACGAGGGTGGCTTGCGCTACGAGGACGAGTTCGTCAAACACAAGATCCTCGATGCCATCGGTGATCTGTATCTGCTCGGCTTTTCACTGATCGGCGAGTTCACAGCCTTCAAGTCGGGTCACGGTCTGAACAACCGTCTGCTGCGTACCGTGCTCGCCGACCCTGCCGCTTGGGAGGCGGTGGTATTCGAGCGTCCCGAGGACGCGCCGATTTCTTATGTGCGACCGCCCGCGCTGGCGGCGGCTGGCTGAATCCGCACCAGCGATTTTTTCAACGAGGCGTCTCGCGCCACGATGGCGCTCCAGTGTTCAGCGAGCGCGTAACGTAAGCGGGCCGACCAGGCCGCGTTGGCGGCATGCAGCGTTAGACAACCTTCCCGGACGCTCACTTGAGTGACCGCGCCGGCGAGTTCCTCGCCCCATAACGTCGCCAGAAAGTCCTTCCAGTCTTCGACGCGGTGCGCCGCCGCCGCGAGCCGCTGCTGACCGAGGCCGGCCTGCGCGAGCAAGTCCTTGATTTCCAAGGGCTTCCCTCTCGGGCGTGCCGAGCCTGTCGCCGTTTTGGCCGATTTTGGGTTGTTTCGCACAGTTGATTTGGGCATAGTCCCCGGCCTGTTCGGGCCGTCGACCCGTCTGGCGACGCGAGTATCGCATCGCGAGGGTCTGTCGGCGATCTTCTCTCCCGCCGCAATCGGGGGTCTGGCGTATGAGACTGATCGTATTTGCGCGCCGCGCGGCTGGCGCATCCCGCATCGACTTGTCCGGTCGTTTGGTGATTGCCACGGCTGTTGCTGTGCTTTTTTCCGTGATGGCAGGTGCCTTCTACGCGGGCGTTCAGCTTGGCTCGGGTGCGATTCTGGATTCGACCACGCCAGGTGGCATCGCTCGCTCGGCGCTGCAGCAGAAGCGGGAAATCGAGGATTTGCGTGCGCGTGTGCAGGAGCGCATCGACGTGCTCTCGGCGCGTGTCGGTCAGGCCAATGCGCAACTCGTGCGGTTGGACGAGCTTGGCAAGCGGCTTGTCGATATGGCCAATATCGATTCGCGCGAATTCGACTTCGGCTCGCCGGTCGCGATGGGTGGTCCTGAACTGCCGGGTGAGCCTGCCGCAGCGCCAGATCTGACCTCGATGATCGATGCACTCGAGTCTCAGCTCGCGTCGCGCGATGTGCAGTTGGGTGTGCTGGAGAGCCTGATTTTACAGCGGGATTTACGTCGTCAGACGCTGCCCGATGGGCGTCCGGTGCGGCAGGGTTATCTGTCGTCGGGCTTCGGTACTCGGCAAGATCCTTTCACGGGCCACGGCACCTGGCACCTCGGGGTGGATTTCGCGGGCAACGAAGGCGATGCGGTGATTTCGGTCGGTGCCGGTGTGGTGACGTATGCAGGCGAACGTAGTGGATACGGACTCGTAGTCGATGTCTCCCACGGGGACGGCTTCGTGACTCGCTACGCGCACAACCGTGATCTAAAAGTTCGGGTCGGAGATGCGGTCACCCGCGGGCAACAGATTGCTGCCATGGGCTCGACGGGTCGTTCCACCGGTCCTCACGTGCATTTCGAGGTTCTGCGCAACGGGCGTCACGTCAACCCGCTCGCCTACATCGACCGTTGACGTCGGTCGTTGAACCATTCGACCTGCCGACCGTCAAACCGTAAAATGGCGGTTTTAGCCGCAAGGTCTACCACTCAGTGCTGAATTTCCTCACCCGTATTTTCGGCAGCCGCAACGAGCGGCTGCTGAAAGCCATGTCCCGTGAAGTGCGCGCAGCGACCGCCTTCGAGTCCGCGCTGCAGGCGCTCAGTGACGAGGCCTTGAAGGCCAAGACCGAGGAGTTCCGTTCCCGTCTCGCTGCCGGCGCCACGCTCGATCAGCTGCTACCAGAAGCCTTTGCCGTCGTCCGCGAGGCCTCTCGGCGCGTGCTCGGCATGCGGCACTTCGATGTGCAGTTGATCGGTGGCATGGCGTTGCATCGAGGGCGCATCGCCGAGATGCGCACCGGTGAAGGCAAGACTTTGATGGCGACTCTGCCGGCCTACCTGAATGCGCTGCCCGCTGAGGGCGTACACGTCGTCACCGTCAACGAATATCTCGCGCAGCGTGACGCCGAGTGGATGGGGCCGATCTATCGTTTTCTCGGTTTGTCGGTCGGTGTCATTCGCAACTCGCAGAGCTCCGAAGAGAAGCGCGCCGCCTACCGTTGCGATATCACTTACGGTACCAACAACGAATTCGGTTTCGATTACCTCCGCGACAACCTCGCGTTTCGACTGGAAGACCGAGTGCAGCGTCAACTCGCTTTCGCGATCGTCGATGAAGTCGACTCGATCCTGATCGACGAGGCGCGCACGCCGCTCATCATCTCAGGACCGGCCGAGGAGGGTGTCGATACCTACGTCGCCATCAACAACCTCGTCCCGCGCCTCGAGCGTGGCGAGACGATCGAGAAAACGGCGACCTCTGCGTTTTCCGCCGCCGAGACCGACTCGACGGGTGATTACACGGTCGACGAAAAGCAGCGTCAGGTGCATTTGACCGAAATCGGTCACGAGAAAGTTGAAGCGCTGATGATCGAGGCGGGTTTGCTGCGTGATGGCGAGAGCCTTTACGATCCGGCGAACATTCGCTTGATGCATCACCTGAATGCGGCACTGCGCGCGCATGCGATCTACAAGCGTGATGTGGAATACATCGTCCGTGGCGGCGAGGTGATCATCGTCGATGAGTTCACCGGCCGAACCATGCCAGGACGTCGCTGGTCCGATGGTCTGCATCAGGCGGTGGAAGCCAAAGAGGGTGTGCGCGTTCGCGAAGAGAACCAGACCATCGCGTCGATCACCTTCCAGAACTACTTCCGTCTCTACAAGAAACTCTCGGGTATGACGGGCACGGCCGACACCGAGGCACCCGAGTTCATGCAGATCTACGGCCTCGAGGTGAACGTCATCCCGACGCACCGACCGATGGTTCGTAAGGATCACGCAGATCTCGTGCACCTGACCCAGGCCGATAAATTCAAGGCCATCGTTGAAGACATTCGCGATTGTGCGAGTCGTGCACAGCCGGTGTTGGTGGGTACCACCTCCATCGAAACGTCGGAATTGCTCTCGGGTGTCTTGAAGAAAGAGAACATCGCGCACGAAGTGCTCAATGCGAAGCAGCATGAGCGAGAAGCGCAGATCGTCGCGCAAGCCGGACGCCCGGGTGCAGTCACCATCGCCACCAATATGGCCGGCCGTGGCACCGATATCGTGCTTGGCGGTAGCCTAGAAGCCGAGCTGCACGCCTTGCCGGATACGGCGACCGAAGCCGATCGCGAGCGTGTGAAGAGTGAGTGGCAGGCGCGACATGATCAGGCGCTTGCCGCAGGCGGCTTGCACATCATCGGTACCGAACGACACGAGTCGCGTCGCATCGATAACCAATTGCGTGGTCGCTCGGGTCGTCAAGGTGACCCGGGCTCCTCGCGCTTCTATCTCTCGATGGAAGATAACTTGATGCGCATCTTCGGTGATCCGAACTTCACCAAGCGGCTGTTGTCCGCTGCGGGTATGAAGGAAGGCGAGGTCATCGAAAGTCGCATGTTGAGCCGTCGTATCGAGATGGCGCAGCGCAAAGTCGAGTCACACAACTTCGACATCCGCAAGCAGTTGTTGTTGTTCGACGATGTCGCCAACGATCAGCGTAAGGTGATCTACCAGCAGCGCACCGAGATCATGGGCGCTGCGGATACGGCGACTGCCGTGCGTGGCATTCAGGAAGATGTGCTCGCGCGTGTGCTCGATGAGGCGTTGCCGCGCAACGTGCCGCACGAGGATTGGGATCTCGATGGTTTGCGCGACAGTATCCGCAAAGATTTCGCGACCGATGTCGATCCGAAGGGTTGGCTCGCCGCTGAGCCCGATCTAGACGAGCCGACGCTACGTAAGCGTCTGCAAGATGCGGTAGCTGCCAACTACAACGCGAAAGCCGAGCGGTACGGTGCCGAGCTCATGCACCAGCTTGAGAAAGACATCATGCTGCGTACGCTCGATCAGCACTGGCGCGAGCACTTGGCAGCGATGGACTATCTACGCCAGGGCATCCATCTGCGCAGTTACGCGCAGAAAGACTACCGCTACGAATACAAGCGTGAAGCCTACGAGCTCTTCAGCAGCATGCTCGATCGGGTCAAGTTCGATACGGCATCGGTGTTGATGCGCATCGAAATTCGTAGCGAAGCCGATTTACAGCGCGAAGAGGAAGAGCGTCAGCGGCGCTTGCTCGCCGCGTTGCAGGCACAGCACGCTGAGGCGCAGTCGGCTCTTGCGGCGCCTGAGCCGGGTGCAGCCGAGCAAGGACCGCCGCCCTCGGCGATTCCGCAGGTTCGCGCCGAGCGCAAGGTCGGTCGAAACGAGCCCTGCCCCTGCGGCTCGGGTAAAAAATACAAGAGCTGCCACGGCGTCCTGCAGGTCTGATCGCGTGCGCGTGGTCGCTGGAGCCTTGCTCGATTGGGCGGGGCTCGATCGGGCGGGGCTTGTCCTGATCGCGCAGCGCCCGCCGGGCAAAGTTCTTGCGGGGCGCTGGGAATTTCCGGGCGGCAAGCTCGTCGTCGGCGAGACGGCCGAGCAAGCATTGCGACGCGAATTGCACGAGGAACTCGGCATCCAGGTGCTCGCGTGCGAATGGATGCTCGACATCACGAACGCCCCCGATGAGAAATCGCTGACCCTGCATTGCTTCGTGGTTACCGACTACGTGGGTGAGCCGCAGTCACTCGATGGGCAGGCCCTCAAATGGGTGCCGATCGACGAGTTGCATGCTCAGGACATCCTCGAAGCGGACCAGCCTTTCATCGAGGCTTTGCAGCGTCGTTTTGGGCGCGCAAGATAGAACTCAGGTTTTGGCGATGGATGGTGACTCCAATTGGCTACCGGTGAACTGATCGAAGTGCGCAATCCGCGCAATGGCGAGATCGATTTTCGCTTCAATGCGCCGAGCGCTGCGGAGCTCGCGACGACGCTCGATCGATTGCGTAGCGCACAACGCACCTGGGCGGCACGATCCTTGGCTGAGCGCATCGAGATCTTGCGTCGCTGGCGCGGCGAATGGGTTGCGCGACAAGCTGAGATCGCTCGAGCCCTCTCAATCGATACGGGTCGCTATCTCATCGCCACCAGCGAAGTTCAGTCCGTCACCGGCATGATCGATCGTTGGACCAATCTGGTTCCGACCCTTGCGGTGGAAGAAGAGTTGCGTTCGCCGACGTTGCCGACGATCAGCTACCGCTCACAGTACGTTCCCTACGGGCTCGTCGGCATCATCAGCCCATGGAATTTTCCCGTGTCGCTGTGTTTCATCGACGCCGTACCCGCATTGCTCGCCGGCTGCGCCGTGTTCGTCAAGCCGAGCGAAGTCACGCCGCGTTTCGTCGAGCCTGCGATGCAGTCGATTGCGGCGGTGCCGGAGCTAGCCGAGGTGTTTCACATCCAGCCGGGCGGTCGTGCCACCGGTGAGCAGTTGGTCGAACGATCGGATGTCGTGTGCTTCACGGGCAGCGTCGCGACCGGTCGGCAGGTCGCCGCGAATGCGGCGCGGCATTTTATTCCGGCTTTTCTCGAGTTGGGCGGCAACGATCCGCTCATCATCACCGCCTCGGCCGATCTCGAGCGCGCGACTGATGTCGCGTTGCGCGCGACCTGCCTTGCGACGGGTCAGGCGTGTCAGAGCCTCGAGCGCGTCTATGTGGATCGTAAAATCTTTGATGCCTTCGTGAAGCGTCTCGTCGAGAAGGCGAGCGCGATCGCGCCCAATTGGCCGGATATCCACTCAGGTACGATCGGGCCGTTCATTTTCGGCAAGCAAGCCGACACGGTGGCGGCTCAGTTGGCCGATGCCGTGGCCAAGGGCGCCAAGGTGCTATGTGGCGGGCAGATCGAAGATCATGGCGGCAAGTGGCTGCGACCGACGGTACTTGTCGATGTGCATCACGGTATGCAGATCATGAGTGAAGAGACTTTTGGTCCGGTGATTCCTGTGATGCCGTTCGATCGCATCGAAGAAGCCATCGAGCTTGCCAACGACGGTGTCTATGGTCTTTCCGCCGGCGTGATCGCGGGCAGTCTGGAGGAGGCCGAGGTTATCGGTCGCCAGATCGATGCCGGCGGCATCAGTCTCAACGACGGTTCGCTGACGGCGATGTGCCACGAGATGGAAAAACATTCCTTCAAGCTCTCGGGTATGGGTGGATCGCGCATGGGGCCTGCCGGTTACCTGCGCTTCTTCCGTCGCAAAGTGCTCATCCGCCAGCACGGACAACCGGCTACCATGGCGAATATTGCCGAAGACAACATCAAGGGAACGTGATCATGAGCATGCAAGAACCCGGTCTGCCGGAAATCAAACTCGAAACCGACAGCCTCTACCGCGAGGAAGTTTTCACCGATCGTCGTGCCGGTACGGTCCGTCGCATGATCCCGGTGTTACCCGATGGTTCGACGGACGCCTCGCGTCCTGTGATCTACATGGGGCAGACTCAGTTGATGACGCCTGGTGGTGTGCTGCCGCTCGGCTTTGAGATCGAGGCTCCCGATCTCGCAACCGCCATCGAGCGCTTCCCGGAAGCGGTGCGTCGTGCACTCGAAGAGGCGATCGAAGAGGCGCAACAAATGCGTCGTGAAGCGGCCTCACGCATCGTCGTTCCCGAGGGTGGTGCGGCGCTTGGTCAGAGCCTCGGAAGCAAGATCAAGATGCCGTGAAGATCGAGTCGTCGCCATCAGCCACACGCTGATAGACGACCTCGAATTCGCTCGCGTTACGCAGCGTGACTTTCAGGTCGCGCAGCAAGCCATCGTGTAGATCGTAGATCCAGCCGTGGACTTGCAGCGGTTTACCTGTGTCCCAGGCATTTTGGGCGATCGTCGTTTGGCCGACGTTCAGCACTTGCTCGATCACGTTGAGTTCGCAGAGTGCGCGCAGGCGTGCCTCTTCGGTCGGTAGCTTGTCGAGACGGCTGCGATGTTTTTTCATCACGTCCTGCACGTGACGTAGCCAGTTGTCGATGAGGCCCAAGCGCGTGTTCTTCCAAGCTGCCTGCACGCCGCCGCAGCCATAGTGCCCGCACACGATCACGTGCTCGACTCGTAGTGCATCGACCGCATACTGCAACACCGACAAGCAATTGAGGTCGGTGTGTACCACGACATTGGCTACGTTGCGATGCACGAAGAGTTCGCCAGGCAGTAAACCGACGATTTCATTGGCTGGCACACGACTATCAGCACAGCCGATCCAAAGAAAATCGGGCGACTGTTGACCGACAAGTTTCTCGAAGAACTGTGGATCTTCGATCGTCATGCGTTCGGCCCATTGTCGATTGCTCCGAAGCAGTGGGCTCAAGGGCGGCATGAGGTGTTCTCCTGCAGAGTGCGCGCGAAGAATCGGGCGACGGTGTCGTAACCATGTGGTCCCGTATTCGGGAAGCGCATCAAGGCGTGCTTACTGCCAGGGTAGGGCATGACCTCGAAGGGTTTTCGCAGGTCTTGCAAGGTCTTGAAGAGTGCAGTGCTGTGTGTGAAGAGCACGTTGTCATCAGCCATGCCGTGCATCACCAGCAAGCGGCCGCGCAACTGCTTGGCATGCGTCATGACCATGCCATCACGGTAGCCATCCGGATTATCCGTAGGCGTGCTCATGAAGCGCTCCGTGTAGTGCGTGTCGTAGAGTCGCCAGTCGGTGACGGGTGCCCCGGCGACGCCCGCTGTGAAATAGTCCGGTGCGCGCACCATCGCCATCAAGGCCATGTAGCCACCGTAGCTCCAACCGAACACACCAACGCGGCGTGCATCGACGTAGGGCAGGCTGCGCAGGAACTCAACGCCGCGGACCTGATCCTCGATCTCGATGCTGCCCATACGGCGGTAGAGTGCGCCTTCGAAGGCCGTGCCGCGGAAGCCGCTGCCACGGTTGTCGAGCGTGAACACCACATAGCCTTGCTGCGCGAGGTACTGGCGGAAGAAACCTTCGTTGCCGCGTGGGAAGCCACCCCAGGCGTTGCGCACGCGTTGATTGCCCGGCCCACCATACACATCGACGATGACCGGATAGCGCTTGGCTGGATCGAAATTGATCGGCGTGATCAGCTGGTAATACAGCGTCTGGCCATCCTCAGCCCGCAGCGTGCCGAATTCCGTGCGCTGATGTGCCGCGCGAAACGGTGCATAGGGGTGCGACTCGTCTAATGTGTTTGGCACCAGCACGTCGATTACGCGTCCGTCGGTGCGCCGCAGTGTCAGTGAGGCGGGCGTATCCGGGTTCGAGTAAGTATCGAGCCAAAGTTGCCCGTTGCTCGAGAGCACGCTCGAGTGCCAGCCTGGCGTCGTACTCACACGTTGGATACGCCTCTCCACCTCAATAGGATCGCTGCTGCCATCGAGTGGCGCGCTGTAGAGATGTCGCTCGAGTGGCGTTTCCCGATTGGCGGTGAAATAGACGAGACCGCGTTTCTCATCTACGGCTTCGACGGCGCGCTCACCGGCATCTCCAACGACCATCCAGTTTCCTGAAGTCAACGGGCGAATCAATCGACCGTCGAGATCATAGAGATAGAGATGTTTGTATCCTGATCGCGCTGAAGCCCAGATGAAGGCCGGTCGCGACTTGAGGAAGGTCAACTCTTCGTAGAGATCGATCCAGGTGTCGCTGCGCTCCTCGAGTAAACGCTTGGCTGTGCCGGTCTCGATGTCGATGCGCAGCAGTTCGAGAAACTGCTGGTTACGCGCCTGGCGCTGCACCGCGAGCGATCGCGAGTCGGGCAGCCAGTTGACGCGCGCGAGGTAACCGTCGCCTGCTGCTGCCGCGGGTAACTCGCGCGCTTCGGTCGCCGCATTCGTCAGATTGGCGACGAACAGATCCACCTTGGCATTGGCTCTGCCAGCGGCAGGATATCTTTGACGGATCACTTTGACCGTCTCGGCGTAGATCTCGAAACGTTCGACTTCATCGACGGGTGACTCATCGACACGGGTGTAGGCGATCTTCGCTTCGTCGGGTGACCACCAGTAGCCCGTGCTGCGATCCATCTCCTCCTGCGCGATGAACTCGGCCATGCCAAAAGAGATGACGCCCGCGCCACCCTTCGTGATGGCGCGCTCCTCGCCGGAGGTGAGATCGATGACGTAGAGGTTCTGGTCGCGCACGAAACTCACGTAACGCCCGCGCGGTGAGAAGCGCGCATCGGTTTCGGCGGCGGCCGTCTCGGTCAGACGACGTACTGCGCGATCCGCGGTGACCGTCAGATCGTAGAGATAGAGATCACCATTGAGCGGAATGAGCAGCCGACGCGAGTCGGCAGAGAAATCGTATTCGACTATCCCTGAGAGCGAGGAGGTACGCGCTCGCTCGCGGCGCGCCTCTTCTTCGGGCGAGAGCGCTCCTTCCTCGGGTACCAGGGCTGCGGAGTCGACCAGCAAGCGATTCTCGCGACGTGTCGTGTCGTAGGCCCAGATGTCCAGACGATCCTTGTTGGTGGCTTTGCCTTGCAAATAGGTGACGAGCTTGCCATCGGGCGAGAATCGCGCGCCGCGCAGCGAGGCACCCGAGAGGTCTGGCGCAGCGAAAATACGCTCGATCGTCAGTGATTCTGCAGCGACCGAGGTGAACGGCAGCAATGCTGCCAGCAGCGCCCAAAGCGAGCGTCCAGCGCGAGTGGTGGGCATGAACAACCAGCCTCCAGTAACATCGGCAACCCCGGCTCGCAGTTTAAGAGAGGAACATGCTGCATCGCCACTTCATCGGCCTCGCGGCCGCTTTCGGGATCGTCTTCATGTCTGGCAATGTCACTCTGGCCAAAGACCTCGTTTACCCTGCGGTAGAACGCGGTGACGTCATCGACAACTACCACGGTGTCAGCATCGCTGACCCGTATCGCTGGTTGGAGAACCCGGAGTCGCCTGCCACGCGCGAGTTCGTGCAACGGCAAAACGCCTTCGCCGAGCCGCTGCTCGAGGCCTTGCCGCAGCGCCCCTGGATCCGCTCGCGCCTCGAGGCGCTCTGGAATTACGAGCGGGTGGGCGTGCCGCGCAAGAAGGGCAGTCACTATTTCTTCCTGCGTAATGATGGCCGTCAAAACCAGAGCGTGCTCTACGTCGCCGATGCACTCGATGCAACACCGCGAGTGTTGTTCGACCCGAATGCGACGCGCGATGATGCGACCGTTGCGCTGGCGCGTTTTGAGCCGTCGCCCGATGGCAAACTGCTCGCCTACTCACTCTCCGATGGCGGCACGGATTGGGAGATCTGGAAGTTTCGTCGTGTTGCCGATGGCGTTGATCTGCCGGATGAATTGCGTCAAACGAAATTTTGGGAATTGAGCTGGGCCGCTGACGGCTCAGGCGTGTACTACAGCCGCTACCCCGCTCGAGCCGATGATCCGGCGCGCGGTGACGACCAAGGTCAGCCCGCGGTGTATTTCCATCAGCTCGGCACCGCGCAAGCAGACGACAAGCAGGTCTATCGCGTCACCGATCATCCGACGCGTGCGCCGTCGGCGTCGCTATCCGAGGATGGGAACTGGCTGTTTATCTCGCTGTTCGATGGTTATCGCGCCAACGGCATCGAAGCGATCGATAAGCGCGTCGTAGGTGCAAAGCCAAAAACGATTTTTGGCGCATGGGATGCCCGCTACACTATCCTCGGTAACGAGGGCGATACGCTCTTCGTGCAGACGACTAATGCAGCCCCGCGCGGCCGTATCATCGCCGTCGACATCAAAAATCCGCAGCCTTCTGCTTGGCGTGAGCTCGTGCCGCAGTCGGAGCTCGCGATGGACGAGGCGAGTTATGTCGGTGGTCATTTGATCGTTCGCTACGTGCGAGATGCACACGGCGTCGCGATGCTTTTTGATCGCAATGGTAAAGCCAAGGGCGAAGTCGATGTGCCCGGTATGGGTACGATCGCAGGCTTCGGGGGTGGTGCCAAGGATAGCGAAACCTTCTTCGCCTACGCCGATTATCTGAGCGCGGGGCAGGTGATGCGCCTCGACCTGAAAACGCTCAAGACCTCGGTGTTCCGCGAACCTAAGATCGCCGCTGACACCACGCCTTACGAGACTCGTCAGGTGTTCTACCGCAGCAAAGATGGCACTCGGGTGCCGATGTACATCACGCAGCGCAAAGGCGCGCCGCGCGATGGCAAGGCGCCGACGTTGTTGTACGGATATGGTGGCTTCAACGTATCGATCACACCGGCTTTTCGTCCATCCGTGATTGCTTGGCTCGAAATGGGGGGTACTTACGTCGAGGCCAACCTGCGCGGTGGCGGTGAGTATGGCGACGCCTGGCACGAAGCGGGCACGAAGACGCGCAAGCAGAATGTGTTCGATGATTTCATCGCGGCGGCGGAATATCTCGTCGCCGAGAAGATCACTTCGCCCGCGCATCTTGCGATCTCAGGACGCAGTAATGGTGGCTTGCTGGTCGGCGCTACGCTTCTGCAACGGCCTGATCTGTTTGCCGCTGCCCTACCGGCCGTCGGTGTACTCGACATGTTGCGCTATCACACAGCGAGTGCGAATGCGCGGCAGTGGTCCTCCGACTACGGTCTGTCGGAAAACGCAGAGGAGTTCGCCGCGCTGCGTGCCTATTCGCCGGTACACAACGTGAGGGCGGGAGTTTGTTATCCCGCTACGCTAGTCACGACGGCCGATCGCGACGATCGCGTCGTGCCGTGGCACAGCTATAAGTTCGCTGCCGAGTTGCAGCGTGCGCAGGCCTGCAGCAAACCCGTGATGCTGCGCGTCGAGACGCGCGCCGGTCACGGAGCGGGCAAGCCGGTGTGGATGCAGATCGACGACTTTGCCGATCAGTGGGCTTTCATCGCCTCAGCGATCGGCATGGAGACGCCGAAGCCTTGAGTGATCATGCCTCGTCGAACGGTCAGCGCCGTTTCAGACGGTAGACGCGTTCGGCGAGTGCCGTGACGCCGCGCTCGATCATGCGCGGATAGTCCGCGAGCACCTCGAGACGCTCCAAAGTCGCGATGTCGTGCTGTGCTCCGTAGAGTCCCTGCACTTCGCTCTCAAGTACGGCGTGTGGCGGCCCCTTCATCTGACTCTGCTCGTATTCCATCGTCACGAGTAGGGTCTGCGTTGCGGGTTCTGACAGCGCCGTGATGTGCGCGACGTAGTCGCGCCGCATCGCCGGCGGCAGCGCCACGAGCGAGGCGCGATCGAAGATGGCATCGATTGGTCCGAGGGTGTCGGGCGTCAGATCAAAGAAATTGCCGCAGCGCAGGTCGATGCCGCTTTCACCCGGATGTTCGATTCGAAACTCCTCGACGGCCACCGGTGAAAGTTCGATGCCGACGACCTGATGGCCGGCTCGCGCGAGCCACACGAGGTCGAGGCTCTTGCCGGCCAAGGGAACGAAGACGCGACTTCCGGCGGCGAGCTTCAGCGAGCTCCAATAGCGCTCGAGCGCCGCATGGGGCTTTGGCATGTGGAAACCGATTTCATGCTTCGCCCAGCGCTCGTGCCAGAAAGGCGCTTCCATTGGCGATAGTCAGCTCAGACCTTGGCGCTCGGTCTGGCAGCAATCGAGGCATGCCAGCGTCGCAAGTGATCCTGACCTTCCTGAAGGCGAATGCCCGAGGGCTTGCCGAATTCGAGTGTGGTGTAGCCGACGATATCGGCGAAACTAAAGCGATCGCCTGCTAGGAACTCACGGTTCGCCAATTCGCGATCGAGTCGTTGCCATTCGGTGAGTACGTTCTCTCGCGCGAGAGCACCGTACTCTGGGATTTGCACGACGCGCCCGGCCCAGAATTTGTGGGTATGGCGGAATGCGTGCGTCGTCGGCACGTAAACGCGAAACATTAGTTGCAACACGATCGACTCGATCTCGGCGCGCTCGCGATCGTCGTGACCGAGCAGGGCGGGTTCGGGTTGCATCGATTCGAGATAGCGACAGATGGCGAGCGATTCGCGCAAGCGCGTGCCATCGTCGAGCTCCAACACCGGCACTTCGCCGAGTGGATTCACCGCGAGGAAGTCTGCCGAGCCAGTGTCACCGGCAGCGATATCGACGGGAATCGTTTCGAAGGGTAGACCCTTTTCGGTGAGGAACATGCGCACTCGGCGCGGGCTCGGCGCGAACGCGTTGTCGTAGAGTTTCAACATAGCTCAGCCGCAGCAGACGAGTTCGAACGGGACTTCACTGTCGACTTGGCGCGCTCGCTCGTTTTGGCCCTGCCACGACACGAAGCGCACGCTGGCGCGATAGTGGCTGCCACTGATCTCGGGGTAGATGCCAAGCGATGGATCGACCGCCACACGCAGCAGCTGCACGGGGTTGTTGCGTTCGAACGTGACGTGAAACACGCCGTTGACGGCCGTCTCGGCGCGGGCACGACCGCCTTGACGCGTCAGCCACAGCAACTCGGCGATGGCGTCGCACAAGGGTCGTAACAAGGCGAGCCACTCCGAGAGAGTGCGTTCGCGCACCTCACTCGACTGGCTGAGCCAATAAAAGAAATCCGGCAAATCGAAATCGCAGGTACCGCCCGGTATCGTGCTGCGATGTCGAACGGCGGCGAGGAACGGTGAGTCGCGAAGCGGCTGCAAGTAAGCGGAGCCTGCGCCGAGCAGCTCCGTGCGCAGTCGCTGCAGATTGGCGACGAGCGTTTGCAGTCGCTCCACATCGACGCCCGGACGGCGCTGAAACTCGGTCAGTAGACCGATCTGTCGCTCGAGTTCTTTGAGTACATCCGCGCGTGTGTCGGCACGAGTGATGATCGCGAGGATATCAAGCATGCTGCCGATGGCGGCTCGGCTGCCCCACTGGCTCTTCGAGTTGGCGTGATAGACAGCCTGGTTGTAGAGGAAGTCGATACGCAAATAGGCGCGCATCCGCTCGCTGAGCGGTTGTTCGAACATCAACGGCTCCGATGCACCCAAGGGTGGCAACGGCGCCGCTCCCTCCGCGGCCTGCTCGGTCATCGGCCTATTCTGACCGAGCCGCTTTGGCCGCGTAAACCGAAAGTTGCAGATATCGCCGGTGCAAGGCGTCGACGTCCTGGGACAGCTTGTCCCGGTCGCCATCGTTCACGATGACATCATCGGCAATGGCGAGTCGTTCGGCACGCGAGGCTTGCGCGGCGAGCACGTTTCGAGCGGAGTTGGCATCGACCCCATCGCGTTGCATCACACGCTGTATTTGCAGCTCTTCCGGGCAATCCACCACGAGTACCCGATTAAAATCCCGTCGCCCGCCACCTTCGGCGAGCAACGGAATCATATGGATCTGGTACGGGCCGGCCGCAGTTCGTGACCACGCCTGCATGCGCTCGCGTATCGCCGGATGGGTGATGGCCTCAAGGTCGCGCCGCGCCGCCGGGTCCGCGAAGACTTGTTCGCGCAGCGCGCGTCGATCGAGCGAGCCATCGGGCAAAAGCACGGCGTCGCCGAAGCGCACGCGGATGGCGTCGAGCGCTGGAGTGCCTGGTGCGACGATCTCGCGCGCGATGACATCGCTATCGACCACCGGGACGCCGCGTGCTTCGAATAAGGTTGCAACGGCAGACTTGCCGCTTGCGATGCCACCGGTCAGTGCAATTCGGAACATGTCAGTCGATCACCGCAGCAGGTCGCCAAATAGCAGGGCGAGCCAGCCGGCGATCGCCAGGTAAGGGCCAAAGGCAATCGGCTGATGTCGCGAGTGTTTGAAGATCAGAATCAACGCGATACCGACCACTGAGCCTGCGACCGAGGCCGCAAGCACGATGGGCAGCAGCATCGAGGTGCCGAGCCAAGCGCCGAGAGCAGCGAGCAATTTGAAATCGCCGTAACCCATGCCTTCCTTGCGGGTAAGCAGCTTGAAGAGCCAGTAGACGCTCCAAAGTGCGAGGTAACCGACGGCGGCGCCCACGATGGCATCGGCAGGGTCGGCGGCATAGCGCGCATCGAGATCACCAAGCGGCATGAGACTCGCGAGCAAGCCGAGCCACATTAAGGGCAAGGTCAGTTGATCGGGCAGATAGTGGGTATCGAAATCGATGAGCGCGAGCGCCAACAGGCAGGCCGTGATCAAGAGCGCAGCGATCAGCGGCCAACCGGGTCCGAAGCGCCAAGCGACGACGGCAAAAGTAATTGCCGTTAGCAACTCGGTTGCAGGATAGCGCCAGGGTATCGTGCTGCCGCAATCGGCACATCGCCCGCGTAGCCATAGCCAAGAGAGCACGGGGACCAAGTGGCGGATGCGAATCGGCGCTTTACAGGCTGGGCAATGCGAAGCAGGGCTCGCCAAATCGAAACGCGGCTGCTCTGTGGGCGCTCGCCCTGCAAGCTCTGCACACTGCGCGTGCCAATCGCGCTCGAGCATTTTCGGTAGACGGTGGATGACCGTGTTGAGAAAACTGCCGATCAGCAGGCCGCTGAGGGTGGCGACCACGATGGTCTCCGTCAGGCCGTAGCGGCTCCAGTCGATCAGCGTTTCGATCATCGCGACATTTCTCCCTCGGAAGGTTCCCTCGGGCCCCCGTTTCCGTGAAAATGGGAGTTTAGTCCAGTGCCAGAGGGGGGTCCCGGTGAATCTGCACGAATATCAGGCCAAGGAAGTTTTTTCTGCTTACGGCATACCCGTTCCAGCGGGTCGCATTGCCTCGACGCCGGATGAGGCGGTGGCAGCAGCCGAGGCGCTCGGCGGTTCGATCTGGGTGGTCAAAGCCCAGGTTCACGCGGGCGGACGCGGCAAAGCCGGTGGCGTGAAACTCGCCAAGGACACGGCCTCGGTTCGTGCAGCGGCGGCAGCGATGCTCGGAACGCGTCTTGCGACCAAGCAGACCGGTCCCGAGGGTCTTCCGGTTAGCCAGGTCTACGTCGAGACCGGCTCGGCGATCGAACGCGAGATCTATCTCTCGCTGACGCTCAATCGTGAGAAGAGTCAGATCGCCATGGTGGGCTCCGCCGCCGGCGGTATGGACATCGAAGAAGTCGCCGAGCACTCGCCGGAAAAAATCACGAAGGTCAACATCCATCCGGCCGCGGGCTTGCAGCCGAACCAGTGCCGCCGCATGGCGTTCGCACTCGGCTTCAAAGGTGATCAGATCGCCCAGTTCCAGAAAATCGCGATGGCGCTCTATCAGCTCTATCTCGAGAAAGATGCGGCGCTCGTCGAAGTGAATCCTTTGATCGTCACGAAAAGCGGCGATCTGCTCGCGCTCGACGCCAAGATCAACATTGATGCCAATGCCGTGTATCGCCAAAAGGCAATCGCCGCGATGCGCGATGAGTCGCAAGAAGATCCGATGGAGCTGCAAGCCAGCCAGCACGATCTGAACTACGTCTCGCTTGATGGCGATATCGCCTGCATGGTCAACGGTGCGGGTCTGGCGATGGCCACCATGGATCTCATCAAGTTGCACGGCGGATCGCCGGCCAACTTCCTCGATGTGGGTGGTGGTGCCACGGCCGAACGCGTCACCGTGGCGTTCAAGCTCATCCTGTCTAACCCCAAGGTGAAGGCGATTCTCGTCAATATCTTTGGTGGCATCGTGCGCTGTGATCTGATCGCTGAAGGCGTGATCACGGCCGTGAAGAACGTCGGCGTGAAGGTGCCGGTGGTGGTGCGTCTCGAAGGCACCAATGCCGTGCAAGCCCGCGAGATGTTGGCAACGAGTGGCCTCAAGGTCATCGCGGCTGCCGATCTCACCGACGCTGCACAGAAGGTCGTCGCGGCTGCCCGCTGACACCGTCGCACACTCAATCAGGATTCGATCATGAGCATACTTGTCGATAAGAACACCAAGGTGATCTGCCAGGGCTTCACGGGCAAGCAGGGTACCTTCCACTCCGAACAGTGCATCGCATACGGCACGCAGGTCGTGGGCGGCGTGACGCCGGGCCGCGGCGGCGATACCCATCTCGATCGTCCGGTCTTCGATACGGTGCACGATGCCGTGGCGGCCACCGGTGCCAACGCGACGATGATCTACGTGCCCGCAGGTTTCGCGGCCGACGCCATCCTCGAAGCGGCGGATGCCGGCATCGAGCTGATCGTCTGCATCACCGAAGGCATCCCGGTGAACGACATGGTGCGCGTCAAGTCGGCTCTCGCCGGCACGCGCTCGCGTCTGATCGGCCCGAACTGCCCCGGCATCATCACGCCGGGCGAGTGCAAGATCGGCATCATGCCGGGCTTCATCCACAAGCCGGGTTGTGTGGGCATCGTTTCGCGCTCGGGCACGCTCACTTACGAGACCGTGTTCCAGACCACCAATAACGGTCTCGGTCAGAGCACTTGCGTCGGCATCGGTGGTGATCCGGTGCGCGGCATGAACTTCATCGACGTGCTCGAACTCTTCCAGAACGATCCGAAGACCGAAGGCATCGTGATGGTCGGTGAGATCGGCGGTAGCGACGAAGAAGCCGGTGCCGAGTTCATCCGTCAGCACGTGACCAAGCCCGTCGTCGCTTATATCGCCGGTGTCACCGCACCGCCGGGTAAGCGTATGGGTCATGCGGGTGCCGTCATTGCCGGTGGCAAGGGTACGGCGGCCGATAAGTTCGCTGCGCTCGAGGCTGCGGGCGTACGTACGGTGAAATCACCGGCGGAGCTCGGTTCGGCGATCGAAGAGCAGCTGCGCAAGCGTCGCTGACGGGATGCGCGAACGAGTGTGAGTGCCTCGCGCTTCAAGCTCGCTCTCGCGCAGCAAAACTTCCGCGTCGGCGACGTCGCTGCCAACTTGCGTTGCATGCAGGAGTGCACGCAAGTGGCGCGCGCCGCGCAGGCGGACCTGATCGTCTTCCCCGAGCTCGCGCTTGTGGGTTATCCGCCCGAGGATTTGCTCTTCCATCGTGGCTTGCGTGCGCGGGTCGACGCCGCCTTGCATGAACTCGCGGAGGCGGCCGACGGTATTGCGCTGATCACGGGCTATCCCGAATACACCGACAACGACAACGGCATCCATAACACGGCCGCGGTGTTCTCGAATCGTGGTGAGCTTGCGCGATATCGCAAGCAGCAACTGCCGAACTATCAAGTTTTTGATGAGAAGCGCTACTTTCGCGGCGGTGACGAGACCGTCGTCGTCGAGATTGCGGGAGTGCGCGTCGGTGTGCTCATTTGCGAGGACATTTGGCACGCTGCGCCGGCTGCAGCTGCGCGCGATGCGGGCGCCGAATTGTTGCTCGCGATCAACGCCTCCCCGTTCGAGATCGGCAAACAAGTCCAGCGCGAGAGTGAGCTTCGAAAGCGAGTCACAGAAACGCAGCTGCCGTTTGTCTATCTGAATCTCGTCGGGGGTCAGGACGAACTGGTTTTCGACGGCGGCAGCGTGGTGATCAACGCGCAAGGCGATATCGTCCTGCGTGCCGCAGCTTTTGAATCTGTCATTGAATACGTCGAGTTCGAGCGTGATGCGGCAGGACGGCTCTCGCCCTTGCCAGCGAGCGTCGCGCCGATCGCCGATGACGACGCTACGATCTACCAAGCGCTGGTGCTTGGAGTGCGCGACTACGTCGATAAGCACGGCTTCCCTGGTGTCGTTCTGGGTCTCTCCGGTGGCATCGACTCGGCGTTGACTCTGATGATCGCGGTGGATGCGCTGGGCTCCGAGCGTGTGCAAGTCGTGATGATGCCCTCGCGTTACACCTCCGATATGAGTGTCGAAGACGCTGCGCTACAGGCCAAACGGCTTGGAGTGAAGCACAGCGTCATTCCCATCGAGCCGCTCTTCGAGACCGTTTTGAACTCCTTGCGCGACGAGTTCGCTGGACGCGCAGCGGATACCACCGAGGAGAATCTGCAGTCGCGCTGTCGAATGTTGTTGTTGATGGGCATCTCGAACAAGACGGGTCGAATGCTGCTCACCACCGGCAACAAGAGTGAGATGGCCGTGGGCTATGCGACCTTGTACGGTGACATGGCCGGTGGTTACGCGCCGATCAAAGATTGCAGCAAAATGCGCGTGTACAGGCTCGCCGCCTATCGCAATTCGCTCGTAACCCACGGCGAAGCGCCGGTGATTCCGCGGCGAGTCATCGAGCGCGAACCATCAGCCGAGTTGCGTGCTGATCAGAGAGACGTCGATTCCTTGCCGCCGTACGAGACTCTCGATCCGATCCTCGAAGCCTTCA
>Ga0315899_10001314_pt1 | contig 28543 bp, 38 predicted proteins | sample LakEriMetagenome_2_FD_203518 | JGI IMG/M metagenome (GOLD analysis project Ga0315899, IMG submission 203518) | Freshwater fungal communities from buoy surface, Lake Erie, Ohio, United States - Buoy 4 MA112 | ecosystem: Environmental > Aquatic > Freshwater > Lake | place: USA: Lake Erie, Ohio... | reverse complement strand
CCAGCCCAGCCATGGCCGCCACTCCCCTCAGCCGCTCCTGCCCGATCCGCATCATCTCGGTGCATCTCCTCGATGCCGCCGGCCAGCTGCTGCGGGTGCTCTTCCTCGATCGCGAGGGGCACATCAGTGCCAAGCCGCACTACGTGCCTCGCGAGCAGGCCCTGATCCTGGCTGCCAATCAGCAGCGGGTGCTTGGTCCCCAGGCCGAGGTGCGGGTGCTCTGAGCTCCCGGGGCCGGAGGCACTCCGCCTCCGGCTTTCGGGTGTCGCCGCATCGCCCGTGGGCTTGGGCTTCCTGGAGCCATGGCCTGACGGTTCCGACTGGGCGGTCCCTGGGCTGGGCACCCTGCAGCACCGGCAGGGGGAGAGGGGGAGGTTGGCCACCGGACCGGCGCACTCCCACCGCATCCCTCGGCCAGTCCTCACGCCGCGTCAAGGATCGGGCAAGGCGCCCTCCAGTGTCGGGCGACCTTGCCGCGGCGCTGCGACCGGCCGGTGGGGGTGGGGTTCTCCGCCGTCCCTCAGGTGGCTTCCCCCGTTTGCTCCCCCCGCCGCAAGCAGCAGGCCAAGCCGCTCAGCCGTTCTGCCCTCCGGGCCCGTGATGCCCTGGTGCTTGGGCACCGGCCTCTGGCCGATGCCTGTTCCCGCTGGCTGAGAGGGAAGGCCCGACTCAAGCGGCACGCGATACCCGGCCGTCTCTGAATGAGGCCCGCCTCGTCCAAGGTCGGCTGAAGCGCCATGGGTCGTTGGAGTTCTTAATGGTGGGCATCGCCTTTGCTGCCACCATTTGCCACACTGCTGCCACTGATGCTTCTGAAGCCCCCACCTCCGTGGCCACCGCCGACCAGGTCAAAGCATTGATCCGGAGCCACGCCGATGGTGATGACACGCGTTTTTACGCTGTCGCAATCCAGGTCGCGGCACAGGCAGCTCGAAGCGGCCATGGAAAGTTCTCACAGGAACTTCGCGAGTTGGTCGACCAGGTGAAGGCACGGTCCAAGGCCTTCGAGCCCTCGCGTGGTCCCAAGCCAGTTCCGCTCGCTCAACCCCGCGGAGAGCTGGCTGGGCTCCTTACAGCGTGCTATCCAAAGACGCTCCTGGCCGACATGGCCCTCCCTGATCTTCTCCGCTCCCGCCTTGAGAGGGTGTTACTGGAGCAGCGGGAACGCGGCCGTCTCCGAGAACACGGGTTCTCGCCGATTCGGAAGCTCCTCCTGGTGGGCCCACCAGGTACAGGCAAGACAATGACCGCGTCAGCGCTTGCTGGTGAGCTGGGTCTGCCCCTCTTCAGCATCCAGCTCGACGGGCTCATCACGAAATACATGGGCGAGACCGCAGCCAAGCTCCGGCTCGTATTCGACGCGATCCAGTCCACGCGCGGGGTCTACTTGTTCGATGAGTTTGACGCGCTCGGAGTCGAGCGAAGCTCCACGAACGACGTCGGCGAGATTCGCCGTGTGCTCAATTCATTCCTGCAGTTCCTTGAGCAGGACGACTCTGACAGCATCGTTCTCGGTGCGACGAACCACGTAGGCCTGCTCGACCGCGCCCTCTTTCGCCGCTTTGATGCCGTACTGGAGTACTCGCTGCCCAGTGAAGAGGTCGCAACCCACGTGATGCGCGGGCGGCTGGCGCTCCTCGACACGAGCAACATCGAGTGGCCTGTGGCGGCGAAGGCCGCAGACGGCCTCAGTCATGCCGAGATTGCAATGGCCTGCGAACAGGCTGCGAAGAACGCCATCCTCGACAACACCACGGTCGTGCGAGCTGCTGGGCTCGTGACCGCGTTCAAGGAACGTCACGGCACGCACGCATAGGTGGCTGCTGGGAACGAACGAATGGGCGCTTCTCGCAATCGCAAGCACATCCTTGTCCCTGAGCCACCAACAGCAGAGAAGTACAAGCCGTACGGCCGGAAGATCGAAACCAAAAAGCCCGAGCCGCCGACAAATCGCAGGCAACACGGCACAGCGTTGCAGCATGCCCTCAAAGCGGCCGCCATTGAAGCTGTCGAGCGCCGTGAAAGAGCTGGTATCGAGGTCCACGGCGCCATGCCTGGGCTCTACGTGCAGTTTGAGAGCCAGCCCGACGTGCCGCTCCAGGTGACCTCGCTTGAGGACTCGCGGCAAGGCATTGAGGTCGTCGCCGTCAGCCACTCAAAGACCGAGGAGGCCGAGCCACGCCGTATCGAGCACGCGACGGTGTTCGTGCCTGACGGCAAGGTGAAGCACTTCCTCAACCGCTTCGAGAGCTACTCGAAGACGACGCGGAAGAAGAAAGGCGAGCGCCGGCACGAAGACATGATCGATCCCATCTCGACGCTTCGGCTCGCGACCCTGCGTGGCCTGTGGACCGATACATCAGAGACCTACCCCGAGGAGAACGTGACGATCTGGTGGGAGGTCTGGCTCCGTCGCCAGGATGGCTGCGAACTCGAGCGCCTGATGGAGTTCGCAGCTGCGCAAGAGATCGACGTCGCGGCACGTCGTCTCATGTTCGACGATCGCATCGTCACCCTCGTGCGCAGCACGCCCGCGCAGCTCGCCGCGTCGATCGATGTGCTCAACGACGTGGCCGAGGTCCGAAAGGCTAAGGAGACCGCCACGGTCTTTGTCGACATGGGTCCTGAGGACCAGGGGGAGTGGGCTCTAGAACTACGCGATCGCGTCTCGCCGCCATCAGCAGATGCGCCAACCGTCTGCGTGCTCGACACCGGTGTTACGCGCGGCCACCCGCTGCTAGAGGCCTTCCTCGACTCCGACGACTGCCACACCTGCGAGCCTGCATGGGGCACGCATGATCACCACGGGCACGGCACAGAGATGGCCGGCCTCGCGCTCTACGGCGACCTTGTGCCAGTCCTCGCAAGTGCAGAGAACGTCGTGCTTCGGCACCGTCTCGAGTCGGTGAAGATCCTGCCTCCCAATGGACAGCCTGAGAACCCGCCTGACCTTTATGGCGCGGTCACCGCGGAAGCAGCAAGCCGCGCAGAGATTCAAGCCCCGGAACGTCGTCGGACGTTCTCCATGTCCATCGCTGCGACCGACGAGCGTGATCGAGGACAACCCACCTCCTGGTCGGCGGCAATTGACGCACTCGCGGCTGGTCGCTCGTTCGATCCCAGCACGCAAGGGCTCGACTACCTCGATGACGGTGACAACCCCGCGCAACGCCTCTACGTGCTCTGCGCCGGCAACATCCACGAGACCGCCCTCTCCGCTGACCACCTCGATCGCAGCGACATCGATCCCATCCACGACCCTGGGCAAGCGTGGAACGCCCTCACGGTCGGTGCCATGACCGAGAAGTCCGTGATCAGTGACCCGGCTTGGACAAGCTGGCAGCCGGTCGCGCTACCAGGTGAGCTGTCGCCGTGGAGCACTACTGGCGCGACCTTCGCGGAGGCTTGGCCGATCAAACCAGATGTTGTCTTCGAGGGCGGCAACGTCGTCAAAAACTCCGTAGGTGCAATCGACTATGGGTGCCCCGATCTCTCGTTGCTGTCAACACACTTCAAGCCTGCCTCCAAGCCGTTTGTGCTGAGTTGGGCGACCAGTGCGGCGACGGCGCAGGCAGCGCGCCTTGCCGCCCTCATCTCGGCTGACTACCCGAGCTACTGGCCCGAGACGCTGCGCGCTCTTGTGGTGCACTCGGCGGAATGGTCGGCACAGATGCAGACCCACCTGCGCGGGGTAAGCGGCAAGCGCGCTCGCGCGAAGCTCGTCCAGCGCTATGGCTTCGGTGTGCCCAGCGCCGAGCGTGCCCTGCGGAGCGCAAACGACGTGCTCACCCTCGTTGCGCAGAGCAGGATCCAACCGTTCATAAAGGGCAAGATGGGTGAGCTGCACTTCTTCGACCTACCTTGGCCCCGCGACGTGCTCGCGGAACTTGGAGCGTCGCCGGTGCGCCTGCGCATCACGCTCTCGTACTTCATCGAACCGAACCCCGGCCGGCGCGGTTGGAAACACCGCCATCGCTACGCCTCGCACGGTTTGCGTTTCGAGGTGAAGGGAGCGACAGAATCGCCAGAGGAGTTCCGCAAGCGCCTCAACAAACAAGCCCTAGAAGAGGACGAGGCCAAGCCCGCTAAGGGCGGCGACTCGTCGGAGTGGTACCTCGGGGCACAGGCCCGCAACCGTGGTTCGATCCACTCAGACTTCCTCTCCTGCAATGCAGCCGACCTCGCTGAGCGCGGACTGATCGCCGTGTACCCAGTGAGCGGCTGGTGGAAGGATCAGCCAAAGCGTGATCGCAGCGACAAGGGAGCTCGATATGCATTGGTGGTTTCTATCGAAACACCTGGGGTAGAGACGGACATCTGGACGCCAGTCGCCGCGCAGGTCGGCATACCCATTGCCATAGAGGAATAACTCTGCTGAGCAATGCAGGATTCCAGGGATTGAGAGTGGATCTATTGGACACCTTCTGTCTTCACGGCAGATTGGAGATCTGAGATTGAACCCAGATTAGTCAGCACCGCACAACTGTTCCCAGCAGTTCCGGGGGTTTGCGATGACCCTTTCCGTCAGGGCTTTCGGCTCACGCCACTGCAAGCGCTCCTGTTTACTCCCGAGCGCATGCCCAACCTCACCCGCGTGGTCTTGTGCAACGTGGTGCTGCGCGAGGTGATTGAGCTGATGTCGCACACCCAGTGCCTTGTGAAGGAAGCGCTCAAGGAGCTGCTCCCTGGCAAATCAGCTGCCGGCGCTTAGCCGCTCTGGCCATCGGCCAGGTCCTCCGCAGCGCTGTCCTCCTCGATGCTGTAGTACTCGCGCTCATCCGAGCAGCACAGGTCGCCGTAGTAGCGCTCCAGCACGGCATAGGCCGCGTCGTACGTGGCAAACGACTGGCCGGCGATGGTGTCCGGCTGGCCGTCGTCCCGGACGATGCGGTAACGGGTCATCGCGGCTGCCGGACTCGATAGGCCCAGTGTCTCAGCGGCTGAGCAGGGGCTACTGCATTCGGGGCAGGTGAGGGGAATTGATCGCCACCGGGCCGGCGCACACCCACCGCATCCCTCGGCCAGTCCTCACGCCGCGTCAAGGATCGGGCCAGGCGCCCCAGGGGGGCGTCCTTGTCGCAGCGCTGCGGCCAGCCGGTGGGGGTGGGGTTCTCCGCCGTCCCCAGATGGCTTCCCTTCCATCCCCCGCCCGCCACAAGCAGCAGGCCAAGCCCCTCAGCCGTTCTGCTCTTCGTGCCCGTGATGCCTTGGTGCTGGAGCACCTGCCACTGGCTGATGCCATCGCCTCAGCCACCGCCCAGCGTCTGTTCCCGCTGGTGGAGCGGGAGGATCTGATCCAGGTGGCCCGAGAGGCCCTGGTCCGCTCCGCTCCCCGCTGCCGGGCAGGCGAGCCGGCCGAGCCCTATCTGCGTCGCTGCATCACAGGAGCCCTGCAGCACCACGTGCGCGATCGGGTGCGGCTGGTGCGCGTGCCGCGCCGGCTGCACGAGCAGGGCCAGTGCCCGCTCGGGCACCTCAGCCTCGATGCCACAGCAGAAGGCGAGCCCTGCCTGCTCGATCAGCTGGCTGCACCAGAGGATGAATCACCCCGCGGCGAGGCGGTGGATGGCCTGGCGCTGGAGCAGCTCGTCGAGCAGCTGCCGGCAGCCCAGGCCACGGCCCTGCGCCTCACCGTCCTGGAAGGCCTCTCGCTCCGGCAGGCGGCTACGCGGCTGGAGATCAGCTGCATGTCCGTGCAGCGGGCCCAGAAGAAGGCCCTGGCGGCCCTGCGGCAGCGGCTGGCTTGCGGGGGCTGAGGCCCCTTCCTACACGCCAAGCCGGGGGCTTGCTCCGGGCCTCTCCAGTCTGAGGCCCGGCCTACGGCCGCGCCTCCGCTGGGATCGGTCCCGTCGCTGCGCCGCTCATGGCGCCGAATGCAATGGCCAATGCCCAATCGGAAGCCCTGCTGCTCCACCAATCCACCACGTCCGGCATCACCTGGCGGGTGCTGCTGCGGCCCGAGCTGCGCAGGGCAGGTGAATCGGAGGTGGTGGAGTTCCAGAAGCTGGGGCGCAGGGGCAAGCTGCTCGATCAGGTGATCGGCTGGGGCGGCGGCAGCTGGCGCTCGGAGCCCAGCCGCAAGGTGCCGCAGTGGCTGCGCACCGAGGTGGTGGGGCTGCTGTGTGCCCGCTCGGCCCAGCGGGTTGCAGAAGCTGCCGGTGCCAATGCCCAGCGGCAGCAGCAAGGTGCAGGAGCGGTGATGGCCTTCCCCAGCTTCCTGTCAGCCGAGCTGCTGGCGGCCCACTGCCCGGGGTATTTCCAGCGGCACAGCGCCGGTCGTGGTGCTGCTGGTGCTGAGGGCGCAGGGAGCTGAAAAGCGCCTGGCGTGCAGTGGCTGGCCGAGCGCCGCTGCTGCACGCCACTCAGAAGCACCGGGCCCACAGGCAGTCAGCAGCTGGACATCACGCGGCTGCCGCTGCCGTTCTGGGCCACGGCCACCAGCCGGCCCAGCTCTGGTGCCCAGCAGATGCCGCTCCACTGGCGGTCGGCGGCGCTGGAGCGCAGGGTCCAGCTGTGGCCATCGGGGGAGGTCATCACCTGCTGGCCGCTGCCGGTGCCGGCCACCGCCACCAGCAGGTTCAGCTCCGGGGCCCAGCAAACTGCCCGCCACTCCAGGTCGGCCGGTGTCGGGCGCAAGGTCCAGGTCAGGCCATCGGGTGAGGTCATCACCCGGTTGCCGGTGCCGCTCTGGCCCACGGCCACCAGCAGCCCCAGCTCCGCTGCCCAGCAGATCGATCGCCAGGTGTTGTCGGCCGGGGTGCTGCGCAGGGTCCAGCTGATTCCATCGGCTGAGGTCATCACCGCCTGGTTGGCGCCGTTGCTGCTGGTGGCCACCGCCGCGAACAGGCCCAGTTCGGCGGCCCAGCACACCCCACGCCAGATGTGGCTGGCGGGGGTCGGCCTGGCGGTCCAGTTGATGCCATCAGGTGAGGTCAGGACCCGGCTGCTGTTGCCGCCAAAGGCCACCGCCACAAACAGCCGCCGCTGGGGGCTCCAGCAGATCGCCACCCAGCTGTTGTTCACCGGCACCCGCCGCGCCGTCCAGGTGATGCCATCGCTTGAGGTCATCACCCGGTTGCTGCTGCCGCTGGAGGCAACGGCCACCAGCAGGCGCAGCTCCGGGCTCCAGCAGATGCCGATCCAGCTGTTGTTGTCACTCGGCGTGCGGCGTGGGGTCCAGCGCAGGCCATCGCTGGAGGTCATCACCCGCTGGCTGCCATCAATCGAGACGGCGACAAACAGGTTGAGTTCCGCTGCCCAGCAGACGGCCCGCCAGTCGTTGTCGGCCGGGGTGCTGTTCAGGTCCCAGAGGCGGCCAGCGGTGGCGGAGCAGAGCGGGCGGCCCAGCAGTTCCTGGAGCTCAGCGGCCGTCGCCCGGCAGGTAGTGCCATCGCGCTGGACGACAAGCAGGTCGGTGGGCTGGATCACGGCAGCAAGCGGTGGGCAGTGATGGGTGGCGTGCGGAAAAGCAGAAGTGAGATGAGGCAACCAATGCGGTGCCCGGTGCCCAGTGAGAAGGGGGGCGGCTGCCCCCCCGGTTCAGTGGATGCCCATCAGGGCAGGGCGGGCAGGGTGCTGATGTCCAGCGGCATGTAGTCGCCCAGGGGTTGGGCGGTGGCCATCGCGGCCTTGAGCGCGGCAGCATCCACAGCGGCCCCCTCGGTGCCGGCGGTGAGGTCCTCGGCAGCGGCCAGGCGCAGCACACCGGCGGCGGCGGTGGTTGCCGGCTCGACCGTGAGCAGCGGCTGGGCGGGATCGCTCTCATCAATGGCCAGCGGTGCGGCCACCTGGATGCGGATCACGCCGGCGCCATCGGGGCCCAGGGCGGCGTTGGCACTCCAGCTGCTGCCGTCAAACAGCAACAGATCGCCCTGGGCGATCTCCTGGCCGGCGATGCCGCTCCAGCTCTCCAGGGCAGTGCCACCAGTGCTGGCCAGGTAGACGTCCCCGGCCACGGCGTCAGCGGGAGCATCGCTGCTGGCGGGGTCGATCGCACCGCGGTAGGTGAGGGCGCCGGGGATCTCGGCATGGAGGGTGCCGTCGGCATCCACCGAGAGGTTGGTGCCGGGCTTGATCGCACCGATCGCCGCCGCGGTGGCGGGGGTGAGCATGTAGCTCTTGAGCTGCTCGGCGGTCGCCTTGTACGGCGTGGCGCCGCGCTGAACGATCAGCAGGTCGCTGGGCTGGGTGCGGCTGGCAGCAGCACCACTGGTGGGTGCCGTGCTGGCGGCCGTGCCGCCTGTTTCGGCGGGTGCCGGGGCGTCAGCATTCAGTGGTGCCGAGGGGGTGCGGGTGGGAGCGGTAGCCATGGGGTTCAGATGGCGAGAAGGAATCGAGGGGGAAGAGAGCGGCTGCTGGCAGCCCTCAGGGCAGGGCCGCCAGCAGCCGCATGTCGAGGGAGATCGACACCACCCCATTGCCAGCACGGCTGCTGCGCAGGGGCGGCACAGCCAGCACGGTGGTGATCGGCCCGCCAGGGGGCGGGCGGTTGCCCAGCACCCACTGGGATTCGCCCAGGAAGATCACGCCCTCCGGACGCTCATGGCCCTCAGTACTGGCGCCGGTGGGCTGATCAGAGGAGGTCATCGGGGAACTCCGGATCAGCGCCGTCCCCCTGGAAACCCAGGTCATCCCCGCCGGCAGCGAGGTCTGCGTCAGGGGGTTGGTCGACTGGGGTGGCACCCTCGGGGGGCACGTCACCTTTGGGGTTGTCCTCGACTGGTGGCGATTGCTGGAGCAGGCCGGTGGCGGTGGCGACCAGTTCGGCCTTGGTCATCGATCCATCGAGGCTGACGCCATAGGTGCTGGCGCAGAAGGCGGTGATCTCCGCCTTGGTCATCGCCTGGAAGTTGGGCACCTCACCGGCCAGCACGGCCTCACCGGCAGCAGGAGCAGGGGGAACTGCAGTGCTGGGGCTCTGGGGAGCCGGCGGTTGGAGGGCCGGCTGCTGGACATCCAGCGACTGGTGGACCTGGGGCTCACTGGCTGGCGGGCCGTCGTCCTCCAGCTCCTGCCCTTCGGCCGGGGTCCCCACAGGGGCATGAAGCTGCCAGCCCAGCTGCTGCCAGCCTGCCAGGTGCACCGGCCAGATCGAGCGGATCTGTCCCTCCTTGCTGATCAGCAGCCGGGTGGGGCGTAGATCCAGCTCGGCACCGGCAGCTGGATCGGGGCTGACCATCAGCCGCTGGTGCGGGCCGCCGCTGCTGGCGGGTGTGGAGAAGGGATGGGTGGCATCGAGGGGCTGGAGCAGCTGCAACGGCAGCACCGGCGTTCCGGCGGCGGCAGGGCCCGGCTCAAGGGGATGGGTCATGGCAAGCACCTCACAGCCGCTGGCTGGCGGTCAGCGCCACGGCCATCCCCACCGGGGTGGCGGGCGAGACGATCGCCCGCGCCAGGCGGATGCAGGGCGGGGTGATCAGCTCGCTGTCCGCCGGGTTGAGCAGCAGGGCCGCACCGCTGATCGCCGCCTCCACCTTCCCGCCGGCGGCGGGGATGGCGACGGCAGAGGCGGTGATCCAGGTGCCGGCGCTGCCGTCATCCAGCAACGGTGCCAGTTCCAGCGTCACCGTCACGGCCTCGCTGTGGCCGGGGTGGGAGGCGACGAGCACAAAGGTGCTGGTGGCATCGAGGTCGGTGCCGAGGTTCACTACATCACCGCTGCTGCGGCTGTGCTCGTAGCAGTCGGTCGCCGAATGGTTGATCCAGCCGACGAGCACCGTCTGGGCGTCGAGCAGCCGGGTGGCTTGGGCAGTCATGAAAGGGTCTCCAGAGAAAGGGGAAGGAGCAGCGCTGCCGGTAGGCCGGCTGTCGCGCGCTCGGGAATGGGAAGGGCCCTGCTGCTGGCGGTGGCTCAGACCACCAGCGGCATGGGCGCCACGTTGAACAGGCGGGCCGCTGCCTTGCGGTTGCACACCGCAAAGCCCACGTACCAATCCACCCGCGTGCGGAACACCGGCGCGTCATGCACCTCCCCGAAGTCCCGCACCGAGATGCCGTAGCGACCCTCGAACGGACCCTGCAGGCCGCAGACCGCCGCATCGCCGAGCACGCAGCAGTAGATCGAGGTGGTGCCAGCCGGTTCGTCGTAGCCGAGCACCGCGTTGCCCTCGGCGTCCTCCTCCACCAGCAGGATCTCCACCCCCTCGAAATAGTGGCGGCCGTCGATCACCTCGTAGAGGTCGCCGCCGGCCTGGCGGGAGGCGGTGCTGATCTGGCGGCGGGCCGCCTTGCTGGCGATCAGCACCTTGTCGCCGCCATAGCCGATCACGCTGTCGGTCAGGGCCTCCAGTGCCAGCAGGTTGAGGGTGCTGCCGCCGTTGTCGATCGTCTGGTCCTCGCCAGGCACCAGGCGCTTGCTCAGCCCGTTGAACGCCCGCGGGTCAAAGGTGTCATCGCCGTTGATGATCGCCGCCTCCAGCGTCAGCCGCATCGAGCGCACCTTCATCTCGGTCTGGGCTGCCCGGGCCTCAGGGCCCTGCAGGTCCACGATCGAGCGGTCCACATCCAGGTCACCGCCAAAGAGGTGCACGAACTCCGAATCGGAGTTGATCACCCCGTAGCTCTGGCGGTAGCCCTCGTTGACGGCCCGAAAACCCACGCGGGGGAGTTTCGTTTCTGCCGGGAAGCTCAGCGAGCCGCCGACGAGGTTGCGGAAGGGCAGGCGGCGCAGCAGCTCCCCTTCCGCAAAGGTCTTGAGCACCGCCAGCTGCTCAGCACGGCGGGCGTATTTCTGCGCCTCGATCAAGGTCAGGCCCAAGGGCACGCTCCCGGGGCCTGGCCCCAGTGACAACAGCTCCTGTTGCCATGTCGCGCAAGGGCCGCCGGCTGGTGGTGTGATCGACAGCCAGGAAAGCCGCTTAGCCTGGGTCGATGGCCTCATCCCGCATCACCCACAACCCGGAGCAGTGCGGCGGGAAGCCCTGCATTCGGGGCATGCGCATCCGCGTGCGGGATGTGCTGGAGCTCTATGCCGCGGGTCTGAGCAGCGAGCAGATCCTGGCCGACTACCCGGATCTGGAGCCTGCGGACCTCAGTGCGGCACTGGATTACGCAGCCCGGGAGATCGACCATCCGGTGCTGATGGGATGAAGCTGTGGCTGGATGCCCAGCTGCCGCCTGCCCTTGCCCGCTGGATCAGCGAGCAGTCATGGGGGGTGGACGCTGCGGCTGTGCGTGAGATCGGCCTGCGGGATGCCAGCGATCCGGAGATCTTCCGCCGGGCACGGGCCGCTGGGGCGATGGTGATGACCAAGGACCGGGACTTCATCCGCCTGCTGGATGAGCAAGGCCCCCCTCCTCAGGTGGTCTGGCTGCGGCTGGGGAACAGCAGCAATGCTGCGCTCCAGCAGGTGTTGAGCACGACCCTGCTGCAGGCACTCGAGCTGTTGCGCAGCGGTGAACCCTGGGTGGAGATCCGGCCCCGGACCACCCCAGAGACCTGATCGCTTCCTGCCAGGGGGTGTCCAACAACACCTGGGTGGCTGGCTTGGCGGCGAGAGCAACAGGCGCTCCGCAGGATGCCCCGCCATGGCGGGGCGCGGTGGTCGCGTCCTGTCTGCATCACCGCCATGGCCACCACACCCGTTGCCCCGGCCTGCCCCATCCGCCTGGTCTCCTTCCGTCTGGCCGCCAAGGGCAGCACGGAGGCGCGGCGCCTGTTCCTCGATGGCGAGGGCCAGATCTGCGCTGCTCCCCACTGGCTGCCGCGCGAGCAGGCCCTGCTGCTGGCGCACAATCAGCAGCTGATCTGGGGGTCAGCCGCCCGGGTGCTCGTGCTCTGAGCCCCCCAGGGTCAGCGGCTCTGGGATCGCTGGCCCAGCCATCGCTGGCACCTGGGTCGGTTGGAGTCAGGGCCGTGGTCGCGGCGGCTGATCAGGCACCACCACCGGCGGCGGCGATCGATCCATCAGCCGGCTCAAAGGTCACGTGCACTTTGCAGTTCAGCGCTGCGGCCAGCCGTTGCAGTGTGTCGAGCCGGGGTTCCACCTGACCGGTTTCCAGCCGAGCGAGCTGGGGTTGTTTCATGCCGGCGCGATCGGCGAGATCCCTCTGGCTCAGGCCCCGCTCCTCTCGCAGCGCGATCAGCTGGCGCACAACGGCAAATCGCGGTGCCAGGTCCGTATAGGCCTGCTGCACCGCAGGGTCAGCAAGGAAGGAATCACGCACCTCGCTCCAGCTGGTGTGGTGCCGGGACGGGGACCTTTCGGTGGTGCTCATCTCACGGGGTGGGGTCGGTGGCCAGGAAGTCATGCATGCGCTTGAGCGCTTTCTCGAGATCTGGCTTGGGGGTTTTCTGGGTTTTCTTCTGGAAGCCATGCACCATCACAAAACGCCGGCCCCTGGCAGCGAAGTAGAGGGTCCGGTAGGTGCCATCACGGCCATTCACACGCAGCTCATAGAGCTTCTTCCCGAGGGGTTTGACATGGGGTTCACCCATGGCGGTGCCATGGCTCTCCAGCAGGTCAAAGAGATGGGCAAAGGCGGCGCGAACATCGGCAGGTTGCTCAGCGAGCCAGCTCAGCACTGGCTGCCTACCGCTTGGCGATGCGTAGAAGACGACCTCCCAGTTCAAGCTGATAACTCCAATGGTATCGGCAATGGGTCGTGGCGGCTGCACTGAAGGAGGAGTGCCCCCACTCCTCAGTCGTGGCGTTTGATCTACGCCATCTGCAGGGGGCAATCATCCGTCATCCCAAGAAGCTGCCAGCCCCAGCTGGCAAGGGCAGTGGTCAGCACCCCCATCCCATGACCACCCCGATGAGCGCCGAGCGGTTTGCCGATCGCTTCCGCTTCTACACAGGCCAGCCCCAGCAGCAGCGCAGCGTGCAGCAGCTGTATGCCGCCATCGGCAGCAGCGACCAGGGCACAGCGATCCTCGATGAGCAGGCCCCCTGGGCCGTCACCTACAGCGAGAAGCCTCCCCAGCCGCCTGCTCCCGCCGGTGGCCTAGATCCCCGCGGCTCAGAAGAGGTCGGCATGGTCGGCCCGCAGAAGCCGGCACCGGTCAAACCTGGTGACTCCTACCTGCTGGTGAATGACCGGGACGAGGACATGGAGGCCTACGACCACACCGGAACCTTCCTCTGGAAGATCCCCTGCCTCGCCCGGGGGCAGGGCGCCGACACCGATTGGAGCCACACCAACACCGACACCCCGCCTGGGCTCTACAAGCTCGGGAAGCTCTACGCGGACTACGAACAGAACCCCAATCCCCCCTGCTCCGACACCGCCATGGGCTACGGCTGGTACTCCTTCGACATGGAGGAGCTGGAGGGCCAGGAGGTGGCCGTTGGCCGTGCCGGGATCATGCTCCACGGCGGCGGGTCGGCCTGCGGCTGGCCCGGGGCCTGGGCACCGATGCAGGCGCTGCATCCCACCCTCGGTTGTGTCCGCCTGCACAACGCGGATCTGCGTGATCGCGTGCTGCCGCTGTACCGCCAGGGCACGGTGTATGTGGGGGTGTTCCAGGAAAAAAAGTGACGGCGGGCCAGGCCCCGGGGGGATGCACCTCTGGGGAGCCATCACTGGCCCACGCCAACCTGCAGCATTGGCTGGACTTCTTCTGCAGCAGCGCCGTCACCGAGGCCAGCCTGGGTGTGATCCGGCCCCTCACCCCAGAAGAAGCCTGCGGTTTCCTCGGCTGCGTGGTGGTCGAGACCGGCGAGCCGGAGCTGGAGAACCTCGATGTGATCGAGACCGGCAGCGGCGCGGGCCGCGGGGCCATGCAGTACACCGGCGTGCGCCGTACGGCATACGAAGCAGCCCGTGAGCAGGCGATCGCTGAAGGGATCGACCCCAACAGCAACGGCTGGCAGGAGCAGTACTTCGCCGAGGAGTACGCCGGCCTGCACGATCCGCCCGGGGGCTCGCTCATCGGCTGGACCCAGGTGTTTGAAGACCGCCCCACGGGCATGGATCCAGCCGCGGCGGCGGCCTACTGGGCCGGTTCGGCTGCGGAGGCTCAGGGCTACTTCAGGCCCGGCATGCCCCACACCGAGCGGCGCCAGGCGGAGGCCCTGCGGGTCTGGGGGCTGCTGCAGAGCGGGGCGCTGGTGCTGCCGCCGGCTGGGGCCTGATCGTCTGGGAGGAGCAGCGATGGACGCACGACCACTACCCCGGCCGCCCAAGCCGCCGTTTGACCGGGAGCGGTTCGTCTTCAAGATCCTGGCGGTGGTGATCGGCACCCAGCTGTTGATCTATTCCCTCGCCGCCGGGGTTTGCGGCCAGCGGGCGCTGGAAGGGCGATCGATCGGGCAGATCTGCCCCGGCACGCTGGAGCAGCTGCAGGGCGGCTTTGATTCCACCCTCAAGCTGCTGCTGGCGCTGCTGGGCGGAGCAGCGCTGTCGCGGATGGATCGGTAACGCCTGAGTGCGGGAGGGGGGCTTGCTCCGGGCCTCTCCAGTCTGAGGCCCGCCTGACGTCGCGCCTCCGCTGGGATCGGTCCCGTCGCTGCGCCGCTCTTGGCGCCGATTCCCATGGCCACGCTCTCATCTGCCGTCTCGCCGTTCTGCCGGCCAGAGGAGGATCCGTTCCTACTGCTGGAGTCCTGCGGCAAGGCCATCGAATCAATCCTCAGGAGCCATGCCGGCCGGCCGCTGCGGCGCACCTGGATTGATCGGCCCTATGGAGAAGAGGAGATCTCCCGGCTGGAGGAGGAGGTGTTGCCGGCGATTCAGCAGTGCCTGGCTCGGGTCGATGAGATCGATAGGGCCCTGGAGGCAGAGGCCCAGCTGAGCTATCGCCAAGTGGTGGAGGCTGAGGCGCTGGTGCGCCGTGGCGGGCTGCAAAGCAGTGGGTGCCTGCCGGTCGTCTGATGGATGCTGCGGGGGCCCTGGGCCCCCTTTCGGCCTGCGCCGCTCCGCCTCTCGCGCCTGCTCGGGCTCCGCGGCTGCGGCCAGGGGATGAACAGCCGCAAGAGGGGACCGCCACCAGGGATTTCCCGGCCACCAGCCAGACCGGGACCTGTGGTCAGGCCACAGACGAACGCTGGCCGGGGTGCTGCAGAGCGGGCAGGCAGGGTGCCGCTGGGCTTTCCTCGATCCCAGGGGGCAAGCGAGCAGCTCTGTCCTCGGACGCGGTGGGTGCTCAGCACGGATCAGCAGCAGGGCCGGTGGGGCGTGGCTGGCCGGGCGGAGCGAACCCCCCTCCGCAGCATGCCCCTGCGGCTCGCGCTGGCCAGGGCTGACGCGAGGCTCGCGGTGCTTGCCCCTGGCCAGCACTCACCTGCGGGGCGTCTGGTCGGTGTTCTCCGCTCCACCCCAGCCATGGCCGCTCCCCAAGGCCCCGTCTGTGAAGTCCGCCTGCTTGTGGTTCACCGCTATCCGCCAGGAGTTCAGAAGCTCGGCACCACCCCCTGTGCGGTCGAGTTCTTTGGCCGCCGCGGTAAGCCCGTCAAGAAGATGCGGCTGATCCCTGCCGAGAAGGCCTTCGCCTTTGCCCGCAAGCTGCAGGGCACTCCCGGCTGCACCGTCTCGGTCTGCTGAGCCCCTCGGGCTCTGGCCCGGCTGCCGGTTGGTGGCCGGGCTTTGAGCACTGGGCCTGGCAAATGTGGGTTTCAGCCAATCGAAGCCATGGCCACCCGCACCCGCAAGACCGGCACCCGCACCGGCAAGACCAGCAGCAAGCCGCGGCGCAGCTCACGAGGCAGCAGCGCACCAGTGGCTGCTCCCACGCTGCCTGGCATCAGTGCGGCCGAGCGGCGCAAGCTGGCCCAGGAGGAGGCTCGCTGGCGGGCTGAGAGTGACCTGCGCACCCTGCAGCAGGCCGAGGAGATTCGCCGTGATCCCGGCCGGCTCAAGCGGGCCGCCACCATGGCCGCCGAGGAGATGAAGGCGCTGCAGGCCGTGCGGGCCATCAGGCGCGGCCGCTGAGACTCCCTCACAGCCAATGGCGGTACGCACTCTGCTGCCGGCGGGCGCGGGCCTTGGAGCGAGCACTTCCGAACTGGGGGCTGGAGCCGTCACGGCGGCGGCGCACCCAGGTTCCCTTCCTGATCAGGCGGGCGTCCTGGGGATTGGCGCGGCGGGCGGCCACGATTTGTCCATAGCCCCGCTTCTGTTTGCGCTGGGCACGTGAGCGGGCCTGGCTGGCGCTGGCGGCCGGCACCACCGTGGCGGTGGAGCGGTTGCGCCAGAACACCAGATACCAGGCCATCGCTTCCTCCCGGCTGGCTGATCAACGGCGGGGAGCAGCAGCCCGGGGCGTTGTGCCCTTGACCGCTTCCAGATAGAGCTCGGCGGTGCTCAAGGTCTGCAGGTTCACCGCTCCCCCGTGCTCGAGGCCCGTTTCAGGCACAGCAGCCGAATAGAGGCCGCTGCGCTGCTGGAACAGGAAGCTGTACACCGGATGGCGGCGCAGCTCCTCCACGTAGTCGCCGTCGCTCAGGGCGACGCCATCGGCGGTGAGGGGCTGGCCCTTGCCATCCACCGGCAGCAGCCGCTCGCGGCCGTCCACGTCCCCCAGCTGGAAGTGGCCGCCGCACAGCGTCACGAAGGTGTCAAAGAAGGTGCCCCGCTCATCGCCGCCGATGCGGCCCTCGGCCTCGCGGAACAGGCGCTCCAGCAGCCGCTCCTTGCGCAGGTTCTGCACCTGGGAGCGGGCCTCGTCCCGTTCCTTTTCCACGCTGCGCACCCGGCGCAGGTTGGCCTCGTTGAGCTGGCGTTCGCGCTCACCCACCTGGCGTTCGAACTCCTCGCGCTTGCGCTCGGCGTCCTGCAGGCGGGCGTACTCGTCCGGGTTGATCTCCGAGAAGCGCGACAGCTGGGCGCGGGCCTTGCGGAGCTCCTTTTCCAGCTGGTTGCTGCGGCGGCGCTCGGCGCGCAGAGGATCAGCAGTGCTGGTGGTGGCAGTGGGGGGATCGTCGTGGTCGCCGCTGCCGCTGGCACCAGGGTCCTGGGGCAGGGAGAGATCGAGAGTGTCGTCGCCGGCAGAGCCGCCGTCGAGGCTGCTGGCCTCGTCGTCGTCCTCGTCGAGGGGGTCGAGGTCAGCGGCGGGTGGAGCGGTGGCGCCAGCGGGGCCCTGGTTGGGTTGTTGCTGGTGCTGGCTATAGACCTGCCAGGGAGCGGCAGGGGAGAGGGGGGCTTGAGCAGTGCCGCTGCTGGGGCGGCTGGAGTGAGAAAGGAAGGAAGAGGGCATCACCCATCACGGCTGTGGTGCTGCGGGCGCCCCGTCCGGGCTGCGCTCGCTCTACCTGTTGCCATCAGCCCTTGAAGTGGCTGCACAGAGCCTTGTTTAGCGATTGCGCGTCCGGACACACTGGAGCAGAAGCAGGCAGGAAACGGATGGTGGCGATGCGCATCAGGTATGGACTGACAGCTATGGCAGTTGGGGTTCTCGTCTCCAACTTGTGGGGAACGCCTCTCTCGGCCCAGGCAGTCAAACCCCAGTTGTCAGCCCTCCCTGATTCCGCCCTTCCTCGCGGCTGCAGCTACACCCTGGATGACTGGAGAGGCACCCAACTGCTCTGGGCTCCATACACCGCCTTTCACAACAGCAGCGAGCAACCCGAACTCCTGATCGCCGTGGACGGAGCCGTCCGGCGACTTGCTATCAACTCCAGAAGCAAGGACCACATCTCTGCCTACGACGGCACCTACTACGTCGACATCCGCACTCCCGCATGGAGCAGGGTCGACTTGGAACTCAGCCAAGCCCGGGCAACGCTGACCCTGCGTAACACCCGGGCCTACAGCGAAAGCCGCCTGATCCTTCGGGCCTCTGAGGGTTGTTGAGGCACTCCAGCAGATCCAACCGAAACTCTCCCGGTGGTGAATAGGGCTCATTGAGCCAGATCCCCCATCTCATTTCCCGATAGGCCGGAGCGCCGGGCCGGCAGGTAGATCCACTCCCCCGCCGGCAGCGGCGTGGAGGGCAGGTAGCCCGGCACCAGCAGCTGCATCCCGGCCGGGAGGGGGGTGGTGGAGCGGTAGACGGGCAGCAGCAGGGTGGTGCCGGTGGGCAGCGGTTCCTCGCTGGGCCAGCTGCTCAGTTCTGGGTTGAACTGACGCAGCAGGGAGAGGGTGAGGTTCTGCTCGGTCGCCACGCTGCTGAGCGTGTCGCCCTCACCGGTGACGTAGGGCTGGCTTTGCTGCAACACCGGGTTGAGGCTGCGCAGCTTGGCTTCCGTTGTGCCGTTGCGCCCGGCCAGCACCGCAAGGGAGTCGCCCTCGACGGCGGTGATCGTCTGGGTGCTCTCCAGCTGGGGGTTGATTCGCCGCAACGTGGCCACGGTGGTGCCGTAGCGCTCGGCGATCAGGTTCAAGGTGTCGCCATCCCTGAGCACCAGCACGCTGTGGGGCCTGAGCACCAGCTGGATCGCTTCCCCCAGGAGCGGCTGCAGCAGCAGGCCGATGCCCCCGGGGCCGTAGTCCGCCCCGAAGTGCATCACCTGGCAACCGGCAAACTGGGCCCGGCCTCCACTGGGCAGCCCGCCCTCTGATTGCAGCAGGGCCAGGTCCCCCAGCCACATCACCCCCTGGCAGGGGGCCTGCACCGTGCCCAGCAGCGTTGGATCCCAGGGAAGTGGCGCCTCGTCGCGAAAGCCTGGGGTGGCCCAGTCCAGCTCAGCCGCCAGCCAATCGAAGGTGTTGCTGGTGCTCACCGGCAGGATCGCCGCCCGGCAGAGGTAGCCGCGCAGCAGCACGTCCCCGGGGTCGGTGAGGGCGGTGTCGTTGTAGCCGCTGACGATGCCGCTCTGCTCCAGGAAGCAGTCGATCACGTGGCGGCGAATCGGAATGGGGTTGCGGCTGTCGGGCCGGTCCACCTCGAACAGGCAGAGGCGGGCATTGGCGTAGGGCTGCAGTGCGAGCCATAGAGGAGCAGCCACCGGCTGGGCCACCCGGCTGTCGATTGCCGGGGTGGCTGCAGGAAGAGACACCAGCTGACCCCACAGCGGCGCACCCCGCAAGGGGTTGAGGCCTTGATTCAGTGGCGAGAGGGGTTGTTCCATCGCTCAGCCCCGCACCAGGGATCCCCGGAAGGGATCGGGGTTGCACTGACGCCAGGTCTGCAGCCTTGGCAGCAGCAGCGCCAGCTGGCCGATGTGCTGACTGCGCTGCCGCCCCAGCACCACCGCCGCTGATGGACCCGATGGGTCCCACTCGGTGTCGGTGTCCTCCAGCAGCAGCTCGGTGGCGTACTCCACCACCGCCAACTTGCTCAGCGGTAGCGGGTTGGGCACCACGCCACCGGCGACGCCTTTGCGCCGGCTGCGCACCGGGCTGTTCACCTCGGCCGGACTCAGCACCGCCAGCTGCTGATCCAGGGCGGCGATGGCATCGAGATGCCTCTGGGCCGTACAGACCCCCGTGGGGTAGTGGGTCTGCAGCTGGGCCATCTCCCGGTTCAGGGCTGCCATGGCTGCAGCGGTGACCGGGATGGTCAGCGCGATTCGCAGAGCCTCGCTGTCGCCAGGGCGCCAGCTGCAGGTGGGAGGGGAGGACTGGGTCATGCCCTCCCTTGCCAGCTCAGCTGCCGTTGCTCCCATGGGGCTCGCCAAGCCCCAGCTGCTGAAGCAGCTCCACGCCCTCGATCACCCCCCGCTCATGCAGCACCAGCCACTCCTGCACCGAGGGCTGTGGCTTGCGCGGCGGCTGTAGCTGGCCAGGGCGTGGGCGGATGTGGCGCTGCTCTATTGCCGCGGGCCGGGCCAGTTTGCATGCAACCTGTGAAGTCTTCTGCATCTAACTTGTGATGTTTACGCATACAGCCTGTGAAGCGCACATCCGAAGATTGCCCCTGGTCTAGCCACATGAGACTCCTTCTACTCAAGATGCCGCAGCGCGTTTCGCTGGGCAGAACGGACTGTTAGAGGTGCCCTGGAGCTTGCGTGGAGCCTATGATCTATGCGTGTAGGGTCCGAACTCTCTGTGCAACCTAGAGAGTCTTTAAGTGTAGCCTTTAATATAATAAACGCTAATGGACTCTGCCCTTCAGAGAGTGCTGAAAAGGCCTAATGTGCATGAGTGAGAGCGGATCCCACCCTCCTTTCATTACCTAAAAAATCATGTCCACGACCAAAGCGAACGATCGCCTGGCTCACCGCGCCGGCATAACCATCAAAAAGTGCCGCCGTGGAACGGTTTACACCGATCCCGTGACCGGTGCATCGGTGTATGACGGCAACCGCAGCCGGAAATCGCCGCGCCACGAACGCCGGATCGAATCCTTCCTCCGCCGCGACCGGGGAGGGATGCGCTGATTCGGACGCTATCCGGCAGGGCTCAAAACCAGCCGCAGACCATCTAAACCACTGCTTAACAGATAGGAACAAGGACAATGCTCAAGTTCATCGAACGCGCCATCCAGGCCTGGTGGCCCCGACTGACAAACAAGGTCGCCTCCCAGGTCTCCCCTAAAGGGGGGCTCCTCTTGTCGCTGCAAGAGATGAAAGAGATCGTCGAGCGCAAGCGCCAGCAGAGACTGGCCGATGCCCATGCTGCAGCAGCCTCCGGCGAAGGCCCCCAGCCCTGGGACCGCGACTGGTTCCAATATCAGTTGTGCATCGAAAGCGACATCAGCGATATCTCCGGCACGATTGGCTGGCACCGGACGCAGGACTTCCTCGAAGTCCTGGACTGGGCGCTGGCCTCACCGCAGGGGCAACGGGCGCTCGCACTAGCCGGTGATGACGCCAGCCCCTGGCAGGGAGTGCTGGAGATGATCAAAGAACTCCAGCGGCCGCTAATCGAGTCGACTCACCTGATGCTGCTCAGCCATGCCGAGGAACTGGATTACACCAGCGAAGCTCAGCGAGAGCTGAGGGAGGCCTTCCACAAACTCCCTGGATCGCTCCACAACATCACGCGGGAAGAGAGCTGAGGGGAAACGAGGAGGGTGCGGCAACGCCGCATCCTCCCAGTCCTCAAAGATGCCAGCGAGAGGCGGGAGCGTAGTGATGCCGCACTCAGAGTTCAAGCCTATGGGTAAACCCTTTTCATCAAAGTCAGCGATCAGGCCGCGGCCGATTGGCTCGGATTCAACGCAGGGGCGATCGGTCAGCTCCAGATAGGTGGATGCTAACTGGCAGAACTCAGAGCCCGCCAGAAACCATCAAAACCATTACCTAACAGATAGGAAGACGCACAATGTTCACGTTCATCAAACGCGCCATCCAGGCCTGCCAATCGCGCCAGGCAAAGGAAGCTTCCTCCGGCGATTCCTATGACAGCTTCCTGCAACAGCTCACGCAGGTGGACTGGAAAGCGGACTACGAGCGCAGATGGCAGCAGATACTGGCCGATGCCCATGCTGCAGCAGCCTTCGGCGAAGGCCCCCAGCCCTGGGACCGCGACTGGTTCGAGTACCAGTTGCAGGGATTGATCGATACCAAAATCATGAAAATCGCTAGCTTCATTGGCTGGCACCGAACGCAGGACTTCCTCGAAGTCCTGAATTGGGCACGGGCTTCCCCACAGGGGCAACGAGCGCTCGCACTAGCCGGTGATGACAACAGCCCCTGGCAGGGAGCGCTGGAGATGATCAAAGAACTCGAGGTGTGGCTGAGCGCCGCGTCCCACCTGATGCTCGAGAATCAGGCCCATGGCCTGGGCTACAGCGACGATGCACTGACAGACCTGTGGGAGGCCCTCGAAAACTACTGAACGCCGCTCCACGACATCAAGCTGGCGGTGAGCTGAGCCCAAAAAAAAGGGTGCGGCAGTGCCGCTCCCTCCTTTCATTACCTACCAATATCCTACTAGCTTCGCAAAACTGGGCGGAGCAGATGTCTTCGGCCAGCGCTCTAGGAGCTTGTTGGGCATAGGCCATCCAGCGCCTTTCCTCAGATACCCCCTAAATCTGCCCTGATCCCAGCTGCAGCAATGGATTTGAGCGAGCGAATGGGTCAGGCGCAAGACCTTGCGCCGTTGGCATCCAGACCAGAGGAGCCTGCTGCCACCGCCAGCGAATGACTGGCTCTCGACCGACCATCAGGTGTACTTCCGGCTGGACCTGGTGGATGTGCTGGATTGCTCTCGGCGATCGTGATCCCTGCTCAGGCCAAAGATCCTCGCGGGGAGACAGGCTTTTACCCGCGGATAATGACGCTGCTTTTGCTGGACGCGTACTGCAGAGGCGCAGTCTCCTCCCGCAGGATCGAGCTGGCCTGTTAGGAGGATCTGGCCTTCATGCTCGTTACATGCCGTCGTCGTTGACAGCAGCGAGCCGGCGCTACCCGATCTCGATGAGGAGGAGGCGGCCAGCCTCCTCCTGGCCATGAGCTGCGGCGAGCTAGCGCTGCTACTGATCGATGAGCGTGCCGGGCGGGCGGTGGCCCGGAGATCGGCCTCAGAGTGGCCGGCACCGCCGCCATGATCGGCCTGGCCCGCCAACGCGGCCTGATCGATTCTGCCCGAGATGTGTTCGCGGCACTGCATGCCAGCGATTTCCGCATTGCGCCGGCGTTGATCCAGGCCGTGCTGGATCGATGTGGAGAGTGAACAGCAACCGCCACAAACAGTCCCATGCCACAGTTCTTCAGCCAGGCCTGCCATCAAGGCCCAGCTGCTGCCGCAGCTCAGTCCCATCGATCACCCCCCGCTCGTGCAGCACCAGCCACTCCTGCATCGAGGGCTGGGGTTTGTGCGGCGGTTGGGGCGGCACCAGCGGGCAGATCTCCACGCTGCAGATCGGTGTGTCGGAGAGCTTTTCGCCGGTGAGGCGGGTCCACTGGCGCAGCAGGGTGCTGAGCATCGAGCTCTTCTGGCCAGCGAGCGACTGCAGCACCGCAAAGCTCTGGCCGGCGGTGAGCGAAATCTCCAGCTCGGTGCGGGCTGGGCCATGGCCGCCGGCGGGGATCAGGGCGTCGCGGCGCATGGCTTCTTCCAGCTGCTGCAGATAGGCCCGGTGCTCCGCCAGCGATCGGGCTTCTATTTCCACCCACTGGAACTTGGCGCCCTCGGGCAGGTCCATGAAGCAGGAGGTGGAGAGCACCAGGCGTTGCGGGCGCTGGCCTTCTGCGCCGCCTGTGTCTGCTCCCGAGCCGAGGGCGCCATCACTGCGACGGAAGCCGTAGGCATCGACCAGCCCGGTGCGCACGCCAACCGGCAGGGCGGTGCGGGAGAGGAGGTCTTCGTATTCGCTGCGGCAGCGGTAGTGGTTGAGGTACTGGTGCGCCAGGCCCAGGTGGGGCAGGTCGCCTTCTCCAAAGGCGGTGCCATCCACCGAGTACCAGAGGGCTGGCAGGTCAAAGCGCTGGGGCATCCGTTCCGGCTCACCCACCGGCACCACGTCGTAGCCATCAACGGCGCCGGGGTTGGGGTTGGCCTGCCAGCTGCGCAGCATGAGGCCGTCGTCTGTAATCGAGAGGCTGCGGTACAGCCAGGCCTGCGGATCAGGGACCAGGCCGCCGTGGGCGTCGAGCACCACCGTGGGCACCGCGGCATTGCCGCTGGCGAATCGGGGTGGCAGGGCCTGGCGGCGTGGTTCTCGCCAGACGATCTCCACCGGCCCTGACGCCGGAGCGCCTGTGGCGCCGTCGGTGGACAGGAGCCAGTTGAGCAGGTCCCCTCGGGGAACGAGCTGAAGGCGCGGTAATGAGAGCCGATCCCCCTTAGCGAGGGCCTCCAGCCGGTCGCCTTCTGATGGCCAACGGTGCTGGGGCGGCAGCTGCAGGATCAGACAGCCGCCATCGCGCAGGGTCAGCAGGTCGGCCAGGAACAGGAACACCCCCAGGTCGGTGCCCTGGCCGTCCACATCAGTGGCCACTCGGGTCAGGGAGTCGGGCAGCTCCTGCCAAGCCAGCCGCGACAGCATCCCGGCGTAGGTGCGCAGGGCATCGCGGTAAAAGCCTGTGGGGCGGGCCGCATCCAGACGCTTGAGGTAGCAGGTCTCAGGCTCCTCGATGCCGCGGGGGAGATAGACCGGCCGGCGGCTGGTGCCGTCGGGGAGCTCCAGCAGGGTCCAGCAGTCGTAGACCAGCTGCAGGCGGTCCCGCAGGCCGGAGAGAGTGGGGTGTTCCAGCCAGGGGGGCTCAGCAGGGGCTTGGGGTTGCGGCGCTAGTGGCGAGGAGGAGCTGCTGGGGGTAGTTGTCCTGCGACGTCGAGAGGTAGGCACTGGCTGCTGGTGGGGTCAGAGCCATTACCAGAGGTAGTGGTTGGCCGTGGGGAAGGCGATGCAGGATCTGCATGGTTCCAGCCGGATCATCTGGGCAAGCGAGTCGACCAGAGCGAGGGGCTTGGGGTCTTATGAGGGTCCGCATATGAACCAGGCTCAAGGGTCCATCTGCCTGAGAGTGATTGCCAGGCAGAGGGTTTAAGATTTAACTAGTAATGACTTCAGGTTCCTACGCGGACCAGCAGGGGCCAGGCTATTTTTTAACGAGGATCCGCCCATATAGCGTTAGATTTACGGGTGCTATGACCGAGCAGATGCAGCTACCTGATCCACCCATGTTCTCAGACGACCAGATTAGGAGGTGCCGAGAGTCTGGCGATTTCATGCCGATGCTGTTCGAGTGGTACAAATTCGTTTCACATCTATGCATCATCTTCGCGCTGATAAAGAGCGAATCGCCTGCCGTTCGGGATTTGCCGCCCATTCAATATTCGGTTCTTACTGGTCTATTGAACCGATGCTCCCGACTAATGCTCGCCAACCTTGCGCTCTCTCATAACGGTTGCTTCGGTGAAACGACCGCGTTGCTTGATCGCTGCATCTTTGAGTCGTGTGTGAAAATCATGTGGCTGTGTCAGAAGGGCACAGATGATGCATTTAGGCGCTATCTGGCCGATGGGCTCAAAACAGAGGTGGAACTGTTGTCAGAAATCCTGGGCAATATTGCTGATCGAGAAGAAAACCGAGTTTTGGTGATTGAGCGGCGAATGCTGAACTCGATCAAGCGCCATATGGCTTTGGCTGGGCTGACCGAAGATGAAATCTCAAAAATCAAGAAAATGCCAAACATCGCCGCAATGATTTCGGATCTTGGAGATCAAAGACTTGTGTACGTGGTAGGCCAGCGCCTTGGCTCACATCATGTTCACGGAACATGGCCAAGCTTGCTGATGCACTATCTTGAAGAGGAAGATGGTTCGCTGGTGCTTAGAGATCACGATTGTCATACCCATCCCAATCAATTTGTGATGGTCCCATTGCTTGTTTTGTCAGCAATGGCTGCATATATCGGCTTCATCTTCGATTCCACCGAGGTCATTGAGCCAATGAAGGGGCTTCTCGTCTCGGTAAAGCAAGAAATCCTCCAGATTAATGATGAAATGGCGGAAGGAGATTTCAATGCCGAGTTGGAAATCTAACATTGCCATGCACCAGACCCGCCACCTATCAGCATCTGGCAGTATCGTTGATTCCTGCGGCCAGGTGATGGCGAGCGTCAATCAACAGGGAATGCAACCACCCGCACTGAGCAAGCATCAACGATCTGAATCCACTGTGCGCGGCTGATTTCCATTCGCTCCAGCATCTCCTCCACACCAACTCCTGAGGTCAGCAACCGCTGCCCCCGCGCATGCAGCTCCCGCCAGGTGGGCGGCACCTTCAGCAGGAAGCCGTTGTCCCTCAGGAAGTGCGTAATTTCTCCATTGGCGTAGGTGCGCCCATAAGGCCGGAATGGTCCCCGTGAGGGGTCGTAGCGGCGCGCCGCCTTGATCAGGCCGATCATCGCCAGCTGCAGCAGGTCCTCCTTGGGATGGACCGTGCGCCGGGCGAAGTTGCCGGCGATCTTCTCCGCCAGGTCCATGTGCTCCAGGGCCAGGGCATCGGCTGCGGCATGGGGCCGCACCGGCCGTTCTCGCCTGGGCCTGCAGCGTGGAGGCCGCTGACCCTGGGCTCTGGGGTGGTGACGCACTGGTGCCTGCAGGTTGATCTCCAGCTGCTGCGCTCGGGCATGGCACGCCGGCCGCCGGTAGCGCCGTTGTCGCAGCATCCGCTCCGCCCCGGCGGCATCACCCATCAGCACCACAGTGAGCGGCAGGCTGAGCTGCACTGCAGCAGGAGTCAGCACAGCAGGGCGTGGGCTCTCCACTGCGGAAGGCTTGGGATGTTCCCGCACCGCGGACACCACCGGCACGCTCACCGGCTCACCAGCAGCGGCGTCACCACAGGCTGGATGCCTTGGGCCTTCCAGTAGCGGCCTTCCAACCAGAGGGCGCCGTGGCAGAAGGCATCCACCAGGTCCTTGCTGCCCTTGGGGAAGCGGATCGCTTCCTCCACCAGCGGCTGGGCACGGTGGTGAAAACGGATCTGCCCTGCTTCCACCAGGGGGGCGACGGCGTGGGCGCGGGTTTCCTTGCTGCCGCGGGCAGTGATCGGCAGCATCCCAGGTACGCGGCGCCGCAGCGTCTGCAGGACCGCCGGGCCGTTGGCGGCGTCCTCGATCAGCACGGCATTGGGACGCAGCCCCTGCTGCTCCAGCGCCTGCAGGCAGCCCAGCAGGAAGCGGATCACCTCCGGCAGGCCGAAGCGGTGCCGGGCGGCCCAGAGCACCTCGATCTCCAGCTCCTTCGGGACCATCGGCCACTGAGATTCACCCGATCGGGGGATGGCAGAGCGGGCCGGTGGTGCCAGCAGGCCACTCAGGCAGAAGCCGCAGTAGTCGCTCTCCGCCTCTCCCTTGAAGCTGAGATCACAGGAGAGCGCCAGCAGCGCGTACTGCCGCTGGCTGCCGTGCTCGCGGGGGAAGGGCGGCCGGATCCACTGCCTCAGGAAGATGGAGCCAGACGCTGGGCTGGGCCGCTGCTGGTACAGCGCCGCCCACCAGTAAGCCCCCAGTCGGGCTCTGATCTTGAGCAGTTCCGGCAGGGGGAACCGCTCCGGGCACAGGGCTTCTCCTGGTTGGCGCCAGTCGGGGACCAAGGTGCAGGTGGGCGGCAGCTGGGGCCGTTCGGCTGGGTCCTCGGCGATGGCCGGCAGGTCGAGCACGGTCCAGTGCTGCGGCGCCTCACCCAACTCCTGCTCGTACAGCCAGCCAATCACGTCCTGGTGGTCCCAGCGGGTGAGCACCACCACCTGGGCCGAGAGGTTCGGCTGCTCCCGACCGTCCGGACCCAGCACAGAAGCCGGCTCTGCGCGGGTGAGCCACACCGACCGCAGCCAGTCGATCAGCTTCTGCCGCAGCGCCGGGCTGGCGGCATCGGCGGGGCCCTTGTAAGGGTCGTCGATGATCCCCAGGCTGTAGCCCTTGCCCGTGAACGGGCCATCCACACCCGCAGCGATGCAGCCGCCCCGCTGGCGGGTGAGCCAGTTGCCCACTGCCGCCGAATCGCGGGCCAGCAGGTGGCCGGTCACCCGGTAGAAGTGGCGGGCCTCCCTGGAGTGGGCGTAGGCCAGCTCCGCCGAATACGACGCAATCGCCGCAAAGAGATGCGGGTAGCGCTGCAGGAAGTAGGCCGGGAACAGCTTGGACACCAGGAGGCTCTTCCCCAGCCGGGGAGGACAGGTGACGATCAGCCGGCTCAGCTGGCCATCGGCAACGGCCTGGAGCAGGTCGATCAGCACATCGGCCCAGCGGTGGAAGCCGTAGCGGGGGTAGGCCTCGGCGATGAAGCTGCGCAGGGTCTGGGGTTGTGCCTGGATGGGGGTGGTGCTGGCCGGTAAATGCAGCAGGCCGGGGTCGCCCCAGGGGTCGCTGTCGGGCAGGAGCAATCCGCCCCAGTCGGGCAGAAGCCGTTGTGGTGATGCAACCGCCGCGGCCCTCATAGCCCTCCCCTCCCTTCCGGCGGCTTGATCGGCGCGCGCAGCAATCCGCCGATCTCAGCGATCACCCGGAAAGCACCCACCGCAGCCGAAAACTGCTCGGCATCCATCGCCCGGCGGGCGCATTCGTTCAGCGCAAAGATCTGCTCGGCCTGGTGGCGGCGGCGGTCGGTGATCAGTTCCTCCACCATCCGCTCGCGGGCGAGGTTGAGGTAGCGGTGCACCGTCAGAGAGTTGTGCACCCCCCACTTCGCTCCAGCGTTCTCCAGGATCTGGACCATCGGCAGGCGCTGGGCGATCCACAGCTGGGCCTCAGCAATGCGTCGCTCGATCTCCAGCCGGCTGGGCCTGGGGGCGGCGTTGCTCCCTCGCCGCTGCCGCGGCGGGTTGCCCGGTCCCACCGGCCGCCTGGGGTCCACACCCACCACCGCCCCCAGCGGCTGGCCGTCGTCGTCCTCGGCCGTGGCCGCAGAGCGCAGGGCCTCGATGGCATCGCTGCCGCCGCTGTGCTCACTGCCGCTGTGGCGCTTGTGGTGAACGGTTCCCATGGCCAACGGCGACAAACGCGATTCACTGCGCCCGGAATCACGAGGAACCGTAGCGGCCCGGTAACGCGAGGTGCAAGCAACGGCCCGCGTTTCAAGGGGGCTGATCGGACTGATCTGCCTGATGCGCTTTGCCGCGAACGCACTGAGCGGAGCAGTCAGCGGCCGGGGGAGGGGGGGTCCCTATAGGAGGGGAATGAATGCGTGAACAATTCCGGCAAACCCCTGCTGGCGCAAAGGCTTCTGGCAGCTGAACTCAATGAAATCCGCGTGAAACACGATGAATTGTCCATTCACACCGTTTTCATTCCCATTCATCCGTTTTTCATCCCTCCTCAACTGCCAGGAA
>Ga0315899_10001313_pt1 | contig 28549 bp, 22 predicted proteins | sample LakEriMetagenome_2_FD_203518 | JGI IMG/M metagenome (GOLD analysis project Ga0315899, IMG submission 203518) | Freshwater fungal communities from buoy surface, Lake Erie, Ohio, United States - Buoy 4 MA112 | ecosystem: Environmental > Aquatic > Freshwater > Lake | place: USA: Lake Erie, Ohio... | reverse complement strand
AGCAATATCGGCCCAATGAAAATTCTCCTAATTCTACAATTTCATACTACAGCAAAGGCTCATTAATTGCTTTAATAATGGATCTTGAAACTATTCACTCTTCGCAGTCTAAGGTTGGATTGGATGAGGTTATGAAGGCAATGTATGATCAGTACTATTCAAAATTGAATCGCGGATTTACTGATGCGGAGTTTAAGTCAACTTTAGAAAAGATTGCCGGAAAATCTTTTGATGATGTGTACATAGATCATGTCAATGGGGTAAAAACAATAGATTATAACAAATATTTCGGATATGCAGGGCTTACCCTGATTGATGATGCCGCAAAGGGTAATGAAGCTTATTTAGGGGCAGGAACTGCCTTAAAAGATGGGAAAATTATGGTCACAAGTGTTGCGCGTCAGAGTCCGGCCTGGAATAGCGGGTTAAATGTAAACGATGAAATTCTGTCAATCGATGGAATCCGGATTAATAATGTGTCAGATTCCAGAATATCGGAAGTCGAAAGATTTCTGAGCAATAAAAAGCCTGGAGATAAATTACTGATTGCTATAAATCGTGACGGATTAATCAGACAAATTGAACTTAGCCTGTCCAGAAATCCAAACCACAGATTTAGAATCGCTTCTTTACCAAATCCTAGTGATGCACAGATCGCAGTGAGGAAGAGGTGGTTAAGGCTCTAATTGAAATCCATAGTTAAACTTTAGAGTTAAATCATAAGCTCAATTGCCCTTTTACCAGATTGAACGTCCCAATGAAAAACAGCACTGGGTTAAATAAACCTTGCCGGAGGAGTTAGCTTCCTACTACTCGTCATTTGAAAGGTAAGGTGATTTCTTGCAGGAACTAACCTGGAGGAAAGGACTGGATCAACCCATAAAACACAAATATTGGTTTCAAAACTAAGATATTGTGGCTCAAGGTCCTTATCTGACCTATTAGTTACTATTTTTCGTATCGAACTCCGGCTTACACCTAAACACTAAATCTAAAAGTCGCCACTTTTTACATTAATCTGATTTAATTCATCGCCCTGCTTAAGGATATTTTTACCTATTTTACTAACTTACAGAGTTTAAATATTAGAAACCATGGCAGAAATTACACGGGTATTTGATCTTTTGAAATATTGTCTTGAAAATCACCCTCAAGAAGATATGGTGGCAGCAAAGCAGAATGGGACTTGGAATAAATATTCAACAGAAAAATTTGTCGCTCAGGTAAATTCGGTTAGTTTGGGTTTGATTGCTTCCGGAATAAAAAAGGATGATAAGGTAGCAATTATGTCTCCAAACCGTCCTGAGTGGAATATTTGCGATTTTGGGATCATGCAGATCGGAGCTACTCAGGTTCCGATGTACCCTACACTTGCAGAGAATGATATTAAGTTTATTCTGAGAGATGCAGATGTAAAAATTGTATTCGTTTCTGAGCTTGCATTGTATGAAAAGCTAAGCAATGTTAGAAAAACCGACGGACTTGATTTTAAGATTTTTAGTTTTGATAGTATTGAAGGTGTTCCTCACTTGCAGGAATTAATCGAGATTGGAGAACGTGCAGAGCCTGTAGATCTTCAGATTTATCGCGACAGGATCCTGCCAGAAGATTTACTAACCTTAATTTATACATCCGGTACAACCGGTACACCCAAGGGTGTGATGCTTACTCACAGTAATCTGGTTAGTAATGTAATTTCCTCCTCTGTACTTTACCCACAAGGTTTTAAAAAAGCGTTGAGTTTTCTGCCGCTCTCTCACATTTTTGAGAGGATGGTGCTTTACATGTATTTCTATCTGGGTGTTTCTGTTTATTATGCCCAAAGCATGGAAACCATTGCCGCTGATCTTGTAGAGGTTAAACCACATGGTTTTACTACAGTTCCTCGTTTACTTGAGAAAATATATGATAAGATTGTTGCTAAAGGTTCGGAGCTAAGCGGGGTAAAAAAAGCTTTGTTTTTTTGGGCCTTAGATCTCGGACTCAGGTATGAAATGAATGGAGCAAACGGTGTATGGTATGAGCTTCAGCTAAAATTGGCCAATAAGTTGATATTCAATAAATGGCGGGATGCCTTAGGGGGTAATATTTTAGCCTTGATATCCGGAGGTGCGGCATTGCAATCACGTTTGGCAAGGGTTTTTTGGGCTGCAGGAATGCCGGTTCTTGAGGGTTACGGACTTACAGAAACATCGCCGGTTATTGCCGTTAACGGATTAGATCCTGGGGCTGCCAAATTCACAACAGTTGGCAAAGCTATTAAGGATGTGCAAATTAAAATCGCTGATGATGGTGAAATCTTGTGTAAGGGGCCAAATGTGATGCAAGGGTATTATAACCGTCCGGATTTAAGTGATGAAGTATTGGATAAGGATGGATTTTTCCATACCGGGGATATTGGAGAATTGCTGGAAGGTCAATACCTTAGAATAACAGATCGTAAGAAAGAGATTTTTAAAACTGCCGGAGGGAAATATATAGCTCCTCAAGTACTTGAAAATAAATTCAAGGAATCTCCTTACATCGAACAAATGATAGTTATTGGAGAAAATGAACGTTTCCCTGCAGCTTTAATTTTGCCCAACTTTGCTGCAATTTCTGGCTGGTGCAGCCGCTCACAAATAGCTTTCACCAATAATGCAGATATGATCAAGGATCAACGTATAATTGATAAAATTCAGTCGGTTGTTGATAATTTCAACAAAGATTTTGGAAATTGGGAGCAAATTAAAAAGTTTGAACTATTAACCGACGACTGGACTATAGATGGTGGTGAGCTTACTCCAAAATTAAGTTTAAGAAGAAAAGTTATTTTACAGAAATATAAAGATCAGGTTGAGAAAATATACAAAAATGCATAGTGGCAGAGCGTTGAAATTTATAGGTACTAAGGCTGTTTTAATCGGTGCGAGTCTTATTTTGTCTGGATGTCTTGGCGGAAGCTTGTCTAAAAACAATTCGGCCGAGTATAAAAATGGAATGGTAGTTTCTGCACATCCATCTTCGTCAAAAGTTGGTTTAGATATCCTTAAAAAAGGCGGCAACGCAGTTGATGCGGCAGTTGCAGTACAGTTTGCACTGGCAGTAGTTTATCCCGGAGCAGGGAATTTAGGTGGAGGAGGGTTTATGGTCTACCGCTCGGCAAGTGGTGAACTTGCGACGCTTGATTTTCGTGAAAAGGCGCCTTTGCTTGCGAGCCGTAATATGTATCTGGATTCTGCCGGAAATGCTATTATCGAAAAAAGCTTGTACGGTCATCTTGCCGCCGGTGTGCCCGGAAGTGTAGATGGTATGGTTAAGGCTCATGCAAAATTCGGTAAATTAAGCTGGAAAGAAGTTGTGCAGCCCGCTTTGGATCTTGCAAGAAATGGTTTCCCGATTACTGATAGTCAGGTAGAGGAATTTACTGAATTACAGGTAGAAATCAAGAAATATAATCCCGGCAAATCCTATTTTTTAAAAGATAAATGGTCAAAAGGAGATTTTTGGGTACAAGAGGATCTCGCTAAAACGCTGGAACTGATTCGGGATAAAGGTCGTGAAGGGTTTTATTCCGGACAAGTAGCTGATTACATCGAAGCTGAGATGAAAAGCGGTGCTGGTTTAATTAGTAAAGAGGATTTAAAAAACTATCAGTCGCAATGGCGTGAACCCCTTGTAGGAAATTATAAAGAGTATAAGGTTATTACCATGCCTCCAACTTCGAGTGGTGGAATTGCCTTATTACAGTTATTGAATTCAGTTGAAGGATTTCCATTAAGAAGATGGGGGCATAATTCAGACTCAACAGTTCAGGTAATGGTTGAGGCTGAACGAAGGGTCTATGCTGACAGAGCGAGTCATTTGGGCGATCCTGATTTTTATAAGGTACCCCAGAAATATCTGGTAAATCCAGTTTATTCCAAATATAGAATGCAAGATTTTAAATGGGATAAAGCTACATTGAGCACAGATATTAAGGCAGGAGTGGTGCCTAAAGAAAGTGAGGAAACTACCCATTTTTCGATTGTTGACCGTGAAGGTAATGCGGTTTCTGTTACTACAACTCTAAATGGCGGTTATGGTTCAATGGTTTTTGTAAAAGGTGCTGGATTTCTTCTTAATAATGAGATGGATGATTTTTCAGTAAAGCCGGGCTCCCCCAATATGTACGGACTGCTAGGCGGAGAAGCCAATTCAATCGTTCCTGGAAAACGAATGCTTAGTTCGATGACTCCAACTATTCTGGAAAAAGGTGGCGAACTCTTTATGGTTGTGGGCACTCCCGGTGGCTCAACCATAATTACCTCTGTTTTTCAAACCATTTTAAATGTGCTTGAGTTCGATATGGGTATGCAGGCTGCTGTGAATGCTAAGAAATTTCATCATCAATGGTTTCCGGATGTGGTTACAGTGGAGAAAGGTGGAATAGATTCTCTTTCCAGACTAAAATTGGAGAAAAAGGGTTATTCATTCAAAGAAAGAAGGGCAATAGGCCGTGTTGATGCTATCCTTAAAACCAAATGGGGATATTATGAGGGTGGAGCAGATCCTCGCGGAGATGATACAAAACTGGGCTGGTAAAAATTTAAAAAAGAATTTTCAATGCCGTCCTGGTTTAGCTTTTCTGTTTCCCTTTACCTGCTGAAATAAGGACTGATATAAAAAAGTGAATTAAAATCAAACTCAGTAGAAAAAATTTTAAGGATGCAAATATAAAAGCGGTCTTTGCATAGGTGTCATCCGGACCAGTATTAATTAGTTGAAGTAAAGAAATGTTCTCAATAAAATCGCATACAACAGCAATAAATACCATGTTACTTAAAATTCTGACTTTGTTTAATGGGTGATGATTGTCTAGTCTGCCACAAGCCCATGAACTGCCATAGAAAAAAGCAGCTCCGTATAAAAGTGGAAAAATGAAATCTAAATAAATACTTAGGGTCATTAATTCTTTATGATTCAAAGCATTCAAATTGTTAAGAAATACTTCAGCGTTTGCGGCCGTTCCTATAAATTCAAATGTGAGAATACTTCCAGGGTCAAGGGGAGCAGTCATTGTCCGCATAACGATAATCCATCCCGATGTAATTAATAGCAAAATGGTAAGCCTGAGACCTTTATTTTTCATCTTTTTCAGCACTGACATTGTTAAAAGGATATCTGCGAATTGAACTCTGGCTCATTCCGTCTTTTTCATATATAGCTATACATCTTTTTTGGTAGGGTTCAGCAATATTAATTTCTCCGAAATTTAATTCTTTCGGAACCTCAGCATTATTTAAGAAGAAATAAATTTTGGTTGTTCCGTATTTTGTATGTGGCATGTAATTGCCATAGCGTTCCATTTCCTCCCAGTTTTCCGTCTTCATGCTCACCGCGTAAATTCTAATAACCGGACCTGTATTTTGTTCATTCCTAATGAAAGCTATCTCCCTGAAATCACTTTTAAGATCTTTTATTCCGGGTTCAGTAACTGTGCTCCATATCATGGCAATAATTATCAATGCAGATAGTATGTAGATATAGGTTTTGTATTTTTTCATTAGGATGTTATGTTTTGATTCCCTTGATTACGGGATTGCATCGGCTTTAATAGATGGCTTTATTTTTTATTAACGACAACTAGAGATCAATATTCTCAAAGCTAAGCTTTATAAGGTAATTGAGTACTTTTTCATCCTTAATTAAATTTCAAATACACTTGCTTTATATTTTTCTATTGCATACATTTGCTATGCTTGCATAGTAAAATTGAATGAAGCCTGAAGAGACTGTTGATTATTTTTTAAAAATTGTGTGGCAAACAGTTGCGAATAAATACAATCATATTGCCGCAGATTATGGGATAACACAGGCTTTAGGTTACGTGCTGATCAATATACATGAACAAGGCACGACGGTTTCGCAAATTGCGGCTTTGTCGGGTGTGAAATCGACAAGTCTTTCCAGAATGCTAAAAAATATGGAAGAACTCAGCCTGATTTACAGAGAAACAGACTCGAATGATAAGCGTTCAGTTAAAATTTTTCTGACTCCAATTGGCATTGAGAAGCGTCAGATTGCTAAAGATGTAGTGAGAAAATTTAATGAGTATTTAAATTCTCATATTTCCGACAAGGAAAGATTAAAACTCATCGACACATTAAACAAAATAAATCAACTAACCACTGATTATAAACCTCAGTTTTACTACCCGGAAATTCCGGGTAGTAAAAACTGAAACTTCGTTTTTGTAACATAAGCCAGAGGTTGAATCACGAATGTTCGGGATATCATACAAATAAAGATAAACGGATGAAACGAGCTATTAAAAAAGTAGCGGTATTAGGTTCTGGAATAATGGGATCCCGAATTGCATGCCACTTTGCCAATATTGGAGTTGAGGTATTGCTTTTGGACATAGTTCCGAAAGAGCTTACCGCCGAGGAGCAGGCGAAAGGTGCTGATTTGAATTCCAAAACTGTGAGGAACAGGATTGTAAATTCAGCGCTAGAAAATACGTTAAAGACTAACCCTTCAGCTGTTTTCTCCAAAAAAGTTGCTTCTGCTATTACCACAGGAAATTTTGATGACAATATGAAAGATATTGCATTATGCGACTGGGTGATAGAGGTTGTTGTTGAGAAACTGGAAATTAAAAAACTGATTTATGATCAGGTAGAACAATTCCGGACAAAAGGAACACTTATTAGTTCCAATACTTCTGGAATCCCAATTCATTTGATGTCTGAAGGACGTTCAGAAGATTTCCGATCACATTTTTGTGGCACTCACTTTTTCAATCCTCCACGTTATCTTCGATTACTTGAAATTATTCCTACAGCTCAGACAATGCCTGAGATTGTTGATTTCCTTATGCATTACGGAGATAAGTTTCTTGGTAAGACTACAGTCTTGTGTAAGGATACTCCCGCATTTATTGCAAATCGGGTCGGAGTTTACTCCATCATGGCATTGCTGCATCTGGTCGAAAAAATGGATCTTTCGGTTGAGGAGGTTGATAAATTTACGGGACCGGCACTTGGCCGACCAAAATCGGCGACTTTTCGTACTACAGATGTAGTAGGCCTGGATACAATGATTAATGTAGCGGGAGGATTATACAACAATCTGCCTGATGATAAAGCGCATAATTTGTTTGAACTTCCAGGTTATGTCAAAAAAATGCAGGAGAATAAGTGGCTTGGAGACAAAACTAAACAGGGATTTTATAAAAAGGTAAAAGGCGCTGATGGGGCATCCGAAATTCTCGCTCTTGATCTTAAGACTTTAGAATATAAACCGCAGCAGAAAATAAAATCCTCAACCCTTGAAGCAACTAAGTTGGTTGAAAATCTTTCTGAACGAATGAAAGTTTTTGCCAAGGGAACGGATAAGGCAGGAGATTTTTTCCGCCATTCCTTTTTCGGACTATTCGAGTATGTCTCCGACAGAATTCCTGAAATTTCAGATGAATTGTACCGAATTGATGATGCCATGAGGGCTGGTTTTGGATGGGAACTCGGACCATTTGAGGTATGGGATGCCATCGGACTTAATGAGGCGCTCGAGGGAATGAAGAAATATGGCAATGGGGCGTCAGCATGGGTTCATGAGATGCTTCAGGCCGGAAATGAGTCATTCTACAAGGTAGAAAACGGTGTCAAAAAGTATTATGATATCCCATCAAAAACATATAAGCCAGTCCCAGGTTCTGATTCATTTATCATTCTGGATAATATTCGTCAAACCAACACAGTCTGGAAAAATTCAGGAACTACAATAACCGACTTGGGTGATGGAATACTGAATATTGAATTTCATACCAAAATGAATACGATTGGAGGTGAAGTGATCCAGGGATTAAATAAAGCAATCGATCTGGCTGAAAAAGATTACAGAGGATTGGTAGTTGGGAACGATGGGGCTAATTTTTCGGCAGGCGCTAATATTGGGATGATTTTTATGGCCGCAGTTGAGCAGGATTGGGATGAAATAAATATTGCTATTAAGATGTTTCAGAATACCATGATGCGCATGCGTTATTCAAGTATTCCTGTAGTAGCAGCTCCTCATAACCTAACTTTAGGGGGTAGTTGTGAACTATGCATGCATGCAGATTTTGTTCAGGCTAATGCCGAAACCTATCTGGGTTTGGTTGAATTTGGAGTTGGATTAATCCCCGGTGGTGGAGGTTCAAAAGAATTTGCCCTGCGTTTATCGGATGAATTTAAAGAAGGACAAATAGATCAGGCTGCGCTCAGAGATCGTTTTTTAACGATCGGACAAGCAAAGGTTTCGACCTCTGCTGTTGAAGCTATGGAACTTGGTTACCTACAAAAAGAAAAGTTTGGTATAAGCATGAATCGCAAGCGATTGATTATTGATGCGAAAGAGAAAGCAATTGAACTTGCAGAGGCAGGTTATACAAAACCTGTCCAGCGCAAAGATATCAGGGTATTAGGTAAGCAGGGAATGGGAATTGTTTATGCTGGGGCAAATTCCATGTTCGCCGGAAATTTTATCTCTGAACATGACAAGAAGATTTCCGAAAAATTGGGTTATGTGCTTTGTGGTGGTAATCTTTCATCTCCAACATTAGTATCCGAGCAATATCTGCTCGACCTGGAGCGGGAAGCGTTCCTTTCGTTGTGTGCAGAAAAGAAAACGCTGGAACGAATTCAGAGTATTCTGACCAAGGGGAAACCGTTGAGGAATTAGTATTGAGTATTGAGTATTGAGATATCAGGGCGGAAATGCATAATATCAAAGATCTGAAAATATGGAATAAGAGCATGGACTTGGCAATAAGGGTTTATGATCTTTCAGCAAAATTTCCTGCAGATGAGCGTTATGGATTGATATCTCAAATTCGCCGGTGTGCAGTATCAATACCATCTAATATTTCGGAGGGAGCCGGAAGAAACTCCAATAAAGAATTCTTGCAATTCTTGGGTATTGCGATGGATCATCATATGAACTGCAAACTCAATTGGTTATTACAGAACGTCTTGGATTTGTGGATACTAAAATATGTAATGAATTACTTGAAAGCATAGATGAACTTCAAAAAATGAATTTTAATCTTCAAAAATCAATAAGACTTAAATTGTAGTTGGGTTGGGTCTCAATACTCAATACTCACTACTCAATACTTAAAGGAATGGAAGAAGCATACATCATAGCAGCATACAGAACCGCAGTTGGAAAAGCACCGCGGGGTGTATTTCGTTTTACACGCGCGGATGATCTTGCCGCAGAGGTAGTCAGGCATCTGGTAGCATCGGTGCCGGATCTTGATAAGGATCAGATCGATGATGTTATTGTTGGTAATGCTACACCGGAGGCTGAACAGGGTTTGAATATTGCCCGAATGGTTGCTTTGATGGGTCTGGATACAGATAAGGTGCCCGGAGTAACTGTCAATCGTTACTGTGCTTCAGGTTTGGAAACTATCGCCATTGCAACAGCTAAAATCAGATCAGGAATGGCCGACTGTATCATTGCCGGTGGTGTTGAAGTGATGTCTGGAATGCCCTTTGGTGGGTGGAAACTCGTTCCAAATGCGGATGTGGCGAAGAATAATCCGGAATGGTATTGGGGTATGGGACTTACAGCAGAAGCTGTTGCCAAAGAATATAAAGTAAGTCGTGAAGATCAGGATGAGTTTTCATTTAATTCGCATCAAAAAGCCATTGCAGCTATAAAAAATGGACATCTTAAGGATGGTCTTCTTCCAATTACAATCAAAGAGAGTTTTCTGGATGAAAATTTAAAGCAGAAAACCAGGGAGTATGTTGTAGATACAGATGAAGGTCCGCGTGCCGATACTACAATTGACAAGCTCGCTAAACTTAAACCGGTATTTGCAGCAGTGGGGTCAGTTACAGCCGGTAATTCATCCCAAACATCTGATGGGGCTGCTTTTGTATTGGTGGTTTCAGAAAGAATGTTAAAAAAGTTAAATGTTCAGCCTATTGCACGCCTGGTAAGTTATGGTGTTGCAGGAGTGCCGCCAAGGATTATGGGTATCGGCCCGATAGAGGCTATTCCGCTTGCTTTGAAAAAAGCAGGGTTGAAGCAAAATGATATAGATCTAATTGAACTGAATGAAGCTTTTGCATCACAATCTCTCGCTGTGATAAGAACACTAGAATTAGATCAGGACAAAATAAATGTTAACGGTGGTGCAATAGCACTGGGTCATCCGCTTGGTTGTACAGGTTCTAAACTCTCGGTGCAGCTTTTCAATGAACTGAAAAGAAGAGAAAAGAAATTTGGAATGGTCACCATGTGTGTAGGCACAGGACAGGGAGCGGCAGGGATATTTGAGATGCTATAATCGAATAAGGAGTAAGGAGTAAGGATCAAAGACAAAATTCAAGTTCGATTGACATTTGGTGGTAGTTGAAGACGAGGTTAAGAGTATGGAGTAAGGACAAATATATCTTAACGGATAGAATAAGCTTTTCATTGACATAAATCTATGTGATGCACAATTTCAGGAAACTTAATATCTGGTTAGATGCTATTGTGCTTGCGAAAGAAGTTTACAAGGTGACTTCAAATTATCCTAAAGAAGAAAAGTATGGGTTGGTTTCCCAAATAAATAGATGCAGTGTTTCGGTGCCATCAAATATTGCAGAGGGATCTTCAAGGTCATCAAATAAGGAGTTCTCTTATTTCATAAAGATTGCTTTAGGTTCTTTGTTCGAATTAGAAACACAGCTGATACTATCCAATGAGTTTGGAATCCTAGCTGCTAAGGATTTGGACAATCTAATAGATAAAATAATAAAACTTCAAAAGATGTTAACCAAATTTTTAACAAGTCTTGAACAGAAATGAATAATGAACAAATAATAAGGCCAAACGTGCAAAGAAAAGATAATAGTATAATTAACTCTAATCTGTCCTTATTCTTTGCTCCTTATTCCTTAATCAATTATATATTATGAGCACAATAAAAACCAGAACAATCAAAGGAGGAGAGTTTATCATTCGCGAAACGTTATGTGAGGATATTTTTATTCCTGAAGAATTTGATGAAGAGCAGTTGATGATCAAAAAAACCTGTGAGGATTTTTTGGAAGCTGAGGTATTCCCCAATCTCGATAGAATCGATAATCAGGAAGAAGGCTTAATGGTCAATCTGATGGATAAGGCTGGTGAACTTGGCTTACTCGCTGTTTCCATTCCGGAAGAATATGGGGGTTTTGGTAAGAACTTCAATACTTCAATGTTGGTTGCAGATTCAGTTGGAGCAGGATGTTCTTTTGCAGTAGCACTTTCAGCACATACAGGAATAGGTACCCTGCCTATTCTTTATTATGGAAACAAAGAACAGAAAGATAAATACATCCCAAAACTTGCAACCGGCGAATGGAAAGCTTCCTATTGCCTTACGGAGCCTAATTCAGGGTCTGATGCAAATTCTGGCAGGACCAAAGCTGTCCTGAATACAGAAGGTACCCACTTCCTGATTACCGGTCAGAAGATGTGGATCACAAATGGCGGTTTTGCTGATATTTTTATTGTTTTTGCAAAAATTGGGGAGGATAAAAACCTATCTGCATTTATTGTTGAAAAGGATTTTGGTGGAATTACTATGAACCCTGAAGAGCATAAATTGGGTATTAAAGGTTCATCTACCAGACAGGTGTTTTTTAACGATTGTCCCGTTCCTGTTGCCAATATGCTTTCCGAGCGTGAAAATGGCTTTAAAATAGCCGTAAATATTCTCAATATCGGACGGATTAAATTAGGTGTTGCAGCCATCGGTTCTTCGCGTAAGGTTTTGAATCAGGCAATAAACTATTCTAATGAACGTGTTCAGTTCAATTTACCAATTTCCAAGTTCGGTGCTATTCGCTATAAACTTGCAGAAATGGCTACACGTAATTTTGCGCTCGAAAGTGCCTCTTACCGCGCCGGTCAGAATATTGATGACGCGTATGATGCGTTGGTAGCAGGGGGAATGGAGCCTTCTCAGGCAAAGTTGAAATCTACAGAGCAATTCGCTGTGGAGTGCGCAATTATTAAGATCTGGGGTTCAGAAGTATTGGATTACATTGTGGATGAAGGTCTGCAGATTTATGGCGGAATGGGTTATTCTGCAGAAGCACCAATGGAACGAGCATATCGCGACAGCCGTATCAACAGAATATTTGAAGGCACCAATGAAATCAACAGAATGCTCATTCTGGATATGTTGTTGAAACGTGCCATGAAAGGAGAGCTGGATTTAATGACTCCCGCACAAGCGGTAGCTGCTGAATTAATGTCTATTCCTGATTTTGGCGAGGAAGATAATTCTCTTTTTGCTTCAGAAAAGCGAATTTTATCCAATCTTAAAAAAGCCGGATTAATGATAGCTGGTGCTGCAGTTCAAAAATTGATGATGACTCTGTCAAAAGAGCAGGAAATTCTGATGAATATTGCTGACATCATAGGATACATTTACCTTGCTGAATCAACTATTTTAAGAGTTGAAAAGCTAGTTAAATTAAGGGGTGAAGAAGCATGCACCGGGCAGCTTGATATGATGCGAATCTATCTGTATCAAACTGTAGATAAAGTTTCTGTTGCCGGTAAGGAAGCCCTATATTCATTTGCTGAGGGTGATGAATTAAGAATGATGCTGGTAGGATTAAGACGTTTTACCAAATTAGAACCTTTTAATATTAAAGAAACCAGACAACGTGTGGCTAAACAATTGATTGATGCAAACAAGTACTGCTATTAACGGAGTGCTTCAGTGACAAAATTTTAAATCAAATTGATCTGACCGGAATAAGGAAACTCTGTTTTTTTTAATTTTATTTAAAAAATGACAAATTACAAACGTTAGAAAGAATTTATGGCAAACTCTTTGTAGGTGATTAACGTATCTTATATGCTTGCAACCACGATTATTTAAATGATTTATACAATTAACCTATTTTATAACTATAGCAATTCTTGAAATGTCCGGATTTATTGACAAATTAAAGGCCCTGAAGGAGAAGCTTCAGGATTTTCTACCTGATCTTAATCCTCAGGAATCTAATAAAAAGCAGTTGATCTATATTCCTCTGCCTGTATCTGATCAAGACAAAACCAGAAAAAAGTCTTAAAAAAATTAATATTTCAAATTTAATGATGCTATGAATACAGCTGAAGAAATACAAAGTGCATATATAGATTATGTCTTAACCAAGGGTACAAAACCTGCATCTGTTTATGTATTTGCAAAAGATAATAATCTGACTGAAGAGGAGTTTTATAATTTCTTCGGTTCTTTTGATGGGATAGAAGAGTCGATCTGGACTGGCCTTTGTCAAAAGGCCCTGACTGAAGTGCAAAATCAGGAAATCTGGGATCAATATTCTTCCCGTGAGAAAACGCTCGCATTTTTTTACGCGCTTATCGAATTACTAAAAAGCAAAAGAAGCTTTGTTCTATACAGCTTAAAACAATCCGGACAAACAATTGGAACCCCTTCAATTTTAAAAGGAGTTAAAAATCTTTTTGAATCCTTTGCTTCCGGACTAGTTGATCAGGGTGTTGAGTCAGGAGAGTTGGCAGACAGGCGATTTTTGACATCTAGATATAAAGATGCCCTGTGGGTTCAGTTTGGGGTTATTGTAAATTTCTGGGCTAAAGATAGTAGCGCCGGATTTGAAAAAACTGACGAAGCCATTGAAAAAGGAATCAATGTTACATTCGATCTTTTCGGTAAATCTCCATTAGATAGTCTGTTTGATTATGGGAAGTTCATGATGAATAATGGCGGCATGAAACCTAATGTTAAGTTTTAAAAGCCATAATCATCACAAGTACTTTGTTAAATAAATGAAAGAACAAGACAGTATTCCAACCTCAAAAACAGAGCGTTCAGCAAAATTTGTGAAAACAGGTTTCAAGGTTGGAGGAAATTATATTAAACACTATTCCAAAAAGCTATTTAATCCTTCATTAACAAAGGACGAGTTAAATCTTGATAACGCAACTGATATCTATACCTCTTTAAGCGAGTTAAAAGGAAGTGCCCTTAAGGTAGCTCAAATGCTGAGTATGGATAAAAATATATTGCCAAAGGCATATGTTGATCAGTTTTCACTTTCTCAATACAATGCCCCGCCATTATCCGGACCGCTGATAGTCAGAACTTTCACCAAGTATTTTGGTAAAACCCCTTCAGATATTTTTGATGAATTTAATATAAAATCTACTAACGCAGCTTCAATCGGACAGGTTCATCAAGCCAGTTTGAATGGTAAAAAGTTAGCGGTCAAAATTCAATATCCCGGTGTTGGGGATAGTATTTCTTCCGACTTGAAAATGGTAAAGCCATTTGCATTTCGATTGTTAGGAATGAGTCAGAAGGAGCTTGAAGTCTATATGACTGAGGTAGAAGACAGGCTTCTTGAAGAGACAGATTACAATCTAGAAATCAGGCGATCGATTGAGTTTTCTGAAGCTTGCAAAACTATTGATAATGTAGTTTTTCCTACGTATTATCCAGAGCTTTCTTCTAAAAGAATCATTACGATGGATTGGCTGGAGGGTCAGCATATGAAAGAATTTATGCGGACTAATCCATCACAAGAACTCAGGGATAAGATCGGCCAGGCGCTTTGGGATTTTTATAATTTTCAACAACATGAATTAAGAGCTGTACATGCGGATCCACATCCTGGAAATTTTCTAATCACACCTGAAGGTAAACTTGGGATTATTGATTTTGGATGTATCAAAGAAATGCCCGAAGATTTCTATTATCCTTTCTTTTCGCTGACATCTACTGATATGTTAAAAGATAAAGCTAGAACGATTAAGGCATTCAGATCTTTAGAAATGATTCGCGAGAATGATGATGCTGCACAAATCGAGTTTTTTTACAGGCTTTATAAAGAAATGATTGAGCTATTTGCTCAACCGTATATGTCAAGCACCTTTGATTTTAGCAAGACGGATTTTTTTGACAAGCTTTATTCTTACGGTGAAAAAATATCAAAAATGCCCGAATTCAAACAGGCTCGTGGGGTCAAACATTTTATTTACGTAAACCGAACGAATTTTGGATTGTATAATATGCTTCACGATCTGGGTGCAAATGTAAGGACAGATACCTGGTATCCACATGTTGATGTTGCTGTTTAATTAATTCAGAAAAAACTAGTATCTGTGGTATTACTGACTTAATTTATATCAGATAATCTTAATTATTTTGTTAAAAAATGTTAATCCTTACTTTTTAACATTTAAAAGGATAAATTTGCAGACTTATGAAGATTAAATTTTACCTATTCTCCATTGTCATGATGCTTTCAATGAGCTCATGTCTGAAAGATGAATATGTTGATCCAACTGTTCAGGCTGGAAAGGATGACGCTACTATTGTTAAGTTCATCGCTGATAATAAAATATCTGCTTCAAAGCATTCCAGTGGGGTTTATTATCAGATATTACAGTCGGGTTCAGGGAATATAACCTATACAGCAAATACTACGGTTAAAGTACATTATACAGGAAGATTATTTTCAGGACAGGTTTTTGATAAGTCGACCACCCAGCCACTTTCTTTTAGACTTGGACAAGTAATTGTGGGTTGGCAAATTGGTGTTCCATTAATTCAAAAAGGCGGTAAGATCAGATTATTTATTCCTTCAGGTTACGCCTATGGTCCGCAAGGTTCCGGGGCAATTCCTCCGAATTCGGTACTCGATTTTGATATCGAACTGGTGGATGCTCAAAACTAAAATACATGATGATGCAATTTTTTAAATACCTCTTTACTATCATTTTCTTGTCTGGAATACTTGTTTCTTGCGTGAAGGAATACGAGACTATTGAGGTTATTGATGATCGTAATGTAAAGGACTACATACAGAAAAATAATCTTTCGGTTCAAGAATACAATGGTACCGGCATGTATTATCAGATCGTTAGTCCGGGTAATGGTACTGATCTGCAATATTCCGATCAAACACCTATATTATTAACAATACGTTCAATAGATGGCAAATATGCATCTGTAGATACGTTTGCCAATGGTAACAGGTATTACAATTTTCTTGGATATTTTAATCCGGAGTCAGTCCGGACTGGAATAAAAGAGATTTTAAAAAAATCTAATGGAACCATCCGCATGATTGTTCCTTCTCGTCTGGCTTTTGGAAGGAATGGCAGTGTAGAAATTCCGGGCAATACCTCTCTGGACATCGTGGTTAGAGTAATAGAAAGAACAAAAATTGCTCAATATGATGATTTTACCATAGTTAAATACCTGGAAAAGAATGCTATGACAGGTTTCAAGAAAACTACTAACGGAATTTATTATAAAATTGGCCAGCAGGGAGCTGGAAGTCCGATAACAGTCGATTCAACAGTAGTTGCAAATTACACAGGTAAACTTTTGAATGGTACTATATTTGATCGTGCCCTTCCAGGTAGTGAGGCAACTTTTAGTCTTAAATCGGTTATCAAAGGCTGGCAAGAGGGAATTCCGTTGATTAATCAGGGCGGCAATGTGCGCCTGATCATCCCTTCAACACTTGGCTATGGCATGAATGGAAGTTCGCCTGCTATCCCTCCATTCTCTTGTCTGGATTTTGAAGTTAATGTGACCGATGTCAAGTAAATTGTCTGAATCACCAATAGGAATCTGATTCATTACAATATTTCTCCCCTTTTCGCATTTTACAGGATCATGCTTTCGATTATACAAATCGGCGTTCATTGACCCTCAACTTGTCAGTCCGGAGCCCAATCCGGACTAACTACTGATATAACTCTTTAACTGCTCAATTGTTTGCTTTTGATCCTCTATTACAAATTTAACCAGGTCACCAATTGAAATCATACCTGAAACTTTTCCATGATCGATTACAGGTAAATGACGGATATGCTTATCAGTCATGATTTGCATACAATAATCGATACTGGAATCCTGGTCAACTACCTCTAGTTTAGTGGTCATTACTTCTTTAATTTTAGTTTCCTTTGAAGCTTTACCCAGCAAAATTATCTTTCGGGCATAATCCCGTTCTGTAAAAATCCCTTTTAAATCAGTCCCTTCCATTACAAGCAGTGCACTGATGTTTTTATCCATCATCACCTTCAGGGCATCCAGCACGGAGGCCTCCGGGTGTACAGAATAAATGGAATTTGATTTATGCTGTACTATGTTTCTAACTGTTTTCATAATTGGAGGCTCTATAACTAAATATACCAATAATAGTTGATGGATATTACCGCCAAACTCTGATAATGAAACTTAAATCGATAGTTTTTGGCAATTCTCTGATTGCTATCTGCTTTTAAATTATGTTTTGAAATAGAGAAACATGGTTGTTCACTACTAAAATTCTCTTCTAATAAAAAACTTACAAGAAAATGATCAATAAAGTCATTTCTAACTGCGTAATTTGCCGCTACAATAAATTGATATTAATTACCTGGTTAAGTCTGAGTATTCCGGGAAAGGCTTTAAAAACTATGAGCGATAAAACCATTTTAGTTTGGTTTAGAAAAGATTTAAGGATTCATGATAATGAAATTTTAACAGAGGCAATTCGAAAAGGCGACAGGATTATTCCTGTATATTGTTTTGATCCTCGTCAGTTTGAAATTACCAATTTTCAGACCCGTAAAACCGGTCTGATTCGTACCCGATTCTTATTAGAGAGTGTAGCTAATCTTCGTAAATTTTTTAAGGATGCAGGAGGCGACTTGCTTATAAAGCTTGGGCAGCCCGAAGTTATTCTCCCTGAACTTGTAGCTAAATACCGGGTCAAAGAAGTCTACCACCATCGTGAGGTAGCATCTGAGGAGACCATCGTTTCTGCAGCGGTTGAGAGTGCCCTTTGGAAGCTTAAGATCAATTTGAAACATTTTATTGGGCACACGCTTTACCATAAAGAAGACCTTCCCTTTCCCATTAATAACATCCCTGATATCTTTACCAGTTTTCGCAAAAAAGTGGAGCGCGATGGCTCTGTTAGACCTTGTCACGAAACCCCTCTCACGATGAGTTTTCCTGATAATCTCGAAGCTAGCATGCTACCATCTCTCCATGTGCTTGGTTTTGATGAAAATGAACCTGTGGATTCCCGTTCTGTGATGCAATTTGAGGGAGGGGAAACAGAGGCTTTGAAACGGATGCAGGATTATTTCTGGGGAACGAACGCAGTTCAAAGCTATAAACAAACCCGTAATGGACTGCTGGGTTCAGATTATTCTTCTAAATTTTCAGCGTGGATTGCACTTGGTTGCCTTTCGCCAAGAGAGGTTTATTGGGAAATAAAGAAGTATGAGCAGGTTCACGGCTCTGGGGATTCTACCTATAGTCTTTATCTTGAATTATTATGGCGTGATTATTTCCGTTTTATGTTCAAGAAGCACGGCAATAAGTTTTTTAAGAAAACAGGATTAAAGGGACTTGCCCCTGAGGAATGTGAAAATCAGGTTGAATTATTTAATCTCTGGAAAAATGGAGAAACTGGTATTCCATTTATTGATGCCAACATGCGGGAGCTCAATAAAACTGGATTTATGAGTAATCGAGGAAGGCAGAATGTGGCAAGCTTTTTAGTTAAGGATCTCAAAGTTAACTGGATGTGGGGTGCTGCATATTTTGAAGAGAAGCTCATTGATTATTGTCCTGCTAACAACTGGGGCAACTGGGCCTATATTGCCGGAGTTGGTAATGATCCAAAAGAATTTAGGTATTTCAATGTACTTAAACAGGCCATGGACTACGATCCAAATGGCGACTATGTGAGGGTATGGATTCCGGAACTTGGAAAAGTTCCCGGATCATGTGTGCATCAGCCATGGAACCTCTCCTCTGCAGAACAATATGACTATCAGTTAATCAGCTATCTGAAAGCCCCTCCTTACACACCGGAATTAATGCCTTCGAAAAAATCCTAAAAATAGTTTATAAACAATGTCATTTAAAGCATTTTTAGGCAGTTTTCCTCCATTTTTTTTATTAATTTTCACCCGTCGGATTTACGCTAAACCTGATATGCTCTTAATTTCAAATTAGTATATTCTTTTGCGTAATTCCATGCTTAAAATCTTATTTTTGTACTACATAAACTTTGTTTTTAATTGAAACCTGTATCAGCGTCACTTACACATTCAAATGAACTTAAGCTCATGCAATCCCTAAGATGCGGGAATCAAAGAACGATAATATACCAATGAATAATTTATCTTATCTAAATAACGCTAATTCTGCTTACATCGATTCGCTATACCAGTTATATAAAGAAGATCCGGCTTCAGTTGACTTTGGCTGGCAGAAATTCTTTGAAGGATTCGACTTTGGTCGCGGTTCTGAGGCAGGGATAGTAAGTGCTGAAACTCCTGATCATTTTTTAAAGGAAATTAAAGTATTAAATCTTATCAATGGCTACAGATCACGTGGACATCTATTTACTAAAACCAATCCTGTTCAGGAACGCAGATCATATTTTCCGGGTAAAGAACTTTCAACCTTTAGTCTGGACAGCGGTGATCTTGAAACAGTGTTTAATGCAGGAGTAGAAGTTGGTATCGGCCCTGCCACATTAAAAGATATTATTGCTCTTTTAGAACAAACCTATTGCCAGTCTATAGGAGTGGAATATAAATACCTGAGAAATCCTGAAAAGCTAAAGTGGTTTGAACAGCGGATGGAATCTGAGCGAAATACGCCAAATTTCAGCATTGAAATAAAAAAGGGAATTCTCAAAAAGTTGAATGAGGCTGTCGTTTTTGAGAACTTTTTGGGAACTAAATTCTTAGGTCAAAAGCGTTTCTCTCTCGAAGGTGCAGAAACGGTTATTCCTGCTTTAGACTTTGTGATTGGTAAAGGAGCTGAACTCGGAATCAGTGAATTCGTAATAGGCATGGCGCATCGCGGACGATTAAACGTGCTGGCCAACATTATGCAGAAAACTTATAAAGATATATTTTCCGAATTTGAAGGAAAAGGTTTTGATGCTAACACCCCTTATGGTGGCGATGTAAAGTACCATATGGGTTATTCAACAGATGTTGTTACCGGCTCAGGAAAGAAAGTTCACTTAAGCTTATGTCCCAATCCGTCGCATCTGGAGACTGTAGATTCGGTTGTGCAGGGAATGGCTCGTTCTAAGATTGATTTTAAATATGATGGCGATTACAAGCGTATTGCTCCGATTCTGATTCATGGTGACGCATCACTTGCCGGACAAGGGATAACGTATGAGGTGCTTCAGATGGCAAAACTTGATGGTTATAAGACTGGTGGAAGTATTCATCTTGTAATTAATAACCAGGTAGGTTTTACTACTAATTATAAAGATGCACGATCTTCAACTTATTGCACGGATCTGGCAAAGGTTACCTTATCACCTGTATTCCATGTGAATGGAGACGATGTAGAAGCCATTGTTTATGCCATTAACATGGCAGTTGAATATCGACAGAAATACCATAACGATGTGTTTATAGATATTCTCTGTTATCGCCGATATGGACACAATGAAGCTGATGAACCTAAGTTCACACAGCCACTTTTGTATAAAGCAATAGAAAAGCATCCTAATCCAAGGGAAATATATAATCAGAAATTACTGGATCAGGGAAGTGTGGATGCCAGTCTGGCAAATGAGATGGAAAAAAAATTCCGTGCATTGCTTCAAGAAAGACTGAATGAAGCTAAAGAAGATCAAAGCTATTCGGCAGTTCATGAAATATTTGGGGGCTCCTGGAGTGGCTTAGCTTTAGCAAAACCCGGAGACATCTATAACCCTGTTAAAACTGCTGTTCCTGCGAAGCATATTCTTTCCATCGCAAAAGAAATAAGTACTTTACCCGTAGATAAGAAATTTTTCAAGAAAATTGAGAAGCTTTTCGAGGAGCGTAGAAAAATGTCGGAGACTAAAGTATTCGACTGGGCAATGGGTGAATTAATTGCCTATGGAACGTTGTTAAGGGATGGTTTTAGAGTGCGTGTGAGTGGTCAAGATGTGGAGCGCGGTACGTTTTCTCATAGGCATGCAGTAATTACACTTGAAGATTCTGCAGAAGAATTTATTCCTTTAACCATGCTGGATAATGGAGCTGCTAAATTTGAAATTTATAATTCACACCTATCTGAATATGGGGTTTTAGGCTTCGAATATGGTTATGCTTTGGCAAATCCAATGGCTCTGACCATCTGGGAAGCACAGTTTGGAGATTTTGTAAACGGTGCCCAGATCGTAATCGATCAGTTTATAACCAGTGCCGAAACTAAATGGCAGCGTTCAAATGGTCTGGTAATGCTACTTCCTCATGGTTTTGAGGGCCAGGGTCCTGAACATTCTTCCGCAAGAATTGAACGTTTCCTTGAAGCCTGTGCTGATGAGAATATACAAGTAGTTAACTGTACTACACCTGCTAATTTCTTCCATGTTTTACGTAGACAATTGAAACGGAATTTCCGCAAGCCGTTGGTTGTGTTTACACCAAAGAGCCTGCTTAGGAGTCCGAAATGTGTAAGTAAACTTGAAGAATTTTCAAATGGAGGTTTCAATGAGCTGATAGATGATGCTTTTGTAAAGGCAACTGATGTAAAGCGTGTACTTTTCTGCAGTGGCAAGATTTATTATGATCTTCTTGAAAAACAACAGACAGATAAAATAAAAGATACTGCCATTGTTCGTCTGGAGCAATTGTATCCTTTACCTTATGATCAGATTGAAGCTATCAGAGTTAAATACAAGAACGCAGTTGAGCATGTTTGGGTACAGGAAGAACCTGAGAATATGGGTCCTTGGCCTTATATTTCAAGAAAATTCCGTAAGTCATCCATTGATTTTGACTTGGTATCACGCAATGAAAGCAGCAGTACAGCAACTGGTTATGCCAAACTGCATGCTGTACAACAATTACATGTTATTGCCAAAGCATTTGAAGTGAAATCTGCAGGTGCTGAGGTGAAAAAAAAGGTACAAAAGACAGCAAAATATTTGTAGATATTGATTAATTGAATTAAGAAAAACGATTATGAGTTTAGTGATCAAAGTTCCGCCGGTAGGCGAATCTATTTCCGAAGTTACATTATCCCAATGGATAAAAAAGGATGGAGATTATGTTGAAATGGATGAAATCATTGCAGAGTTAGAATCTGATAAAGCAACATTTGAACTTACAGCAGAAAAGGCAGGAACTTTAAAAACTATCGCCAAGGAAGGAGATACCCTTGAGATCGGTGCACCGGTCTGCAGTATTGAGGAAGGCGGAAGTCCGGCGGCCTCAAAACCAGCAGCAGAAGCCGCTCCTAAAGTTGAAGTCCAGAGTCCGGCAACGAAAGTTGAAGAAACCAAAGGAAAAACGTATGCTGCAGGAGCACCATCACCTGCGGCGGCTAAAATTTTAGCCGAAAAAGGAATTGATTCGGCGGTTGTGAATGGAACTGGCGTTGGTGGAAGGCTCACCAAGGAAGATGCACTGAATGCCGCTCCGCTTGCCAAGTCTGAAAGTGCTGCTCCAAAAGCAGCTCCTGCTGCTGCAAAAGCTATTGCAGGTGCTAGAGATGAAAGGCGTGAAAAAATGTCTTCTTTACGCAAAACCGTTGCAAGGCGATTGGTTGCAGTAAAAAATGAAACTGCAATGCTCACTACTTTTAATGAAGTAGATATGCAGCCAATTATGGAATTGCGAGCCAAGTACAAAGATAAATTCAAAGAGAAGCATGGTGTAGGTTTAGGTTTTATGTCATTCTTTACCAAAGCTGTTTGTGAAGCATTGAAAGATTTTCCATCTGTTAATGCCCGCATTGAAGGGGAGGAGATTGTTTACAATAATTTTGCAGATATCTCCATAGCCGTTTCAGCTCCTAAGGGCTTAGTTGTGCCGGTTATCCGTAATGCAGAGTCAATGTCGCTGGCTGAGATAGAATCAACAGTCGTGGAATTGGCCGTAAAAGCCCGCGACAGTAAATTAACTATTGAAGAAATGAGCGGTGGAACATTCACCATCACCAATGGTGGTGTATTTGGTTCAATGATGTCAACGCCAATCATAAATGCGCCTCAGTCAGCAATACTGGGTATGCATAATATTGTGGAACGTCCGGTTGCATTGAACGGACAAGTGGTTATTAGACCAATTATGTATGTCGCATTATCTTATGACCACCGGATTATTGACGGACGTGAGTCGGTTGGATTCCTGGTACGGGTAAAGCAATTGCTGGAAGATCCGGCGAGACTTTTGTTAGGAGTCTGATCTAAAGCTTAAAGCTTAAAGCTTAAAGCTTAAAGCGTAAAGCGTAAAGCTAAAAAGGGTGCTTCATATAATATGAAGTGCCCTTTTTAATGTTTAGGGTGTGGTATTTAAGGTAGATATTACAGTTCTTTTGAAATATTTCCAGAGCCGCTTTTCTTGCTGTTCACTAAGGCGTTTCCGCCATATCTGATATCTCCGGAGCCGCTTGTAAGAGCTTCCAGTTGCTTATCTACTAGGATAGAAATATCTCCTGAACCACTAACTTTTGCACTTGTGTTGGAAGTTCTCAGGCCGCTACCATTAAAATCTCCTGATCCAGCGATAGTAATTTTCGCATTGATAGCACTTCCCTTTGCATAGATTTGCCCCGAGCCACTGATTAAAGCATTGTAATTTTCAACCTCAAAATTTGCTGATACACTTCCTGATCCGCTGAGGGTTGTGGTAAGGTTTGTTGATTTCACTTTCCCCTTAACCTCAACATTCCCCGAACCGCTAAGTATAATACTGTTGAGTCTTTTTGCCTGAATATAGATGTTGACCTTACCCGTATTATTCCAGCTACGGGTGTTCATTTGTTTCTTGTTGTGAATCTTTAAAACGCCATTCTCTACTTTGGTTTCAACTTCATTTACCACATCGGCATCACCTTCTAATCTCAGGCTCTCGGTGCTGCCCATAGTGATGTACACATTATGTCTGCCTGAAACAATAATTCCCGAAAATCCGGCTACCTTACGATCATCTCGTGCTAAGAAATTTTTGCTGTTTATTATTGTTGAATTTGGGATTGCTGTCGCGAATTCTGATCCTGCCAAAATAAATACTGCCAACGTGAGAATTGTTCTGAATGGTTTCATCTGAATGATTTTTGTGTTTTAATGGCGTAAATTATCTCCTATAAATTTTATGCTTATTAAGATGAAACGCAGGTTTACCAGTAAAGTTGCATTCACACTTGATTAGTTTGAAATTTTATCAGGAAACTGCTTTATGTTTCAATTTTCTTGAGCTTGATATAGAAATTTAATACATCCGGACTAAATTCAGAGTTCAGGGTTAACTTTTTCCACTCTTTTTCGGGTTTGATCCATTCCATTTTATTACCCCTTTTAATCGGTATTGGCATGTCAAAATTTTCTACGTCTGCCTGCCAACGGTATGATACCTGATTCCCAACCTGCTTATATTCAAGTACAGGAATTTGTGCATAACGGAGGTACTGATCGTAAATTTTACTTAGATTTTTTCCGGTAATCTTGTTAATGTAGGACACAACCTCTTCAGTTGTAGTAGTTTTAAGTCCGAATTCCTTATTCATCCCCCTCAATAATTCCCTCCATTTTTTATCATCATCCAGCAATATTCTGGTCATGTGAATGAGGTTAGCTCCTTTATAATACATGTCACCGGAACCCTCATGATTGACATTATAGATACCAATTATAGGCTTATTGTTCGTAATATTCGACCTGATACCCGCAATATATTTCGCTCCGGCTGCTTTTCCCTCTCTGCTTTCAACATATAAAGCTTCTGAATACATGGTAAAACCCTCATGGATCCACATATCAGCTATATCCTTAGTTGTGATATTATTTCCAAACCATTCATGTCCGGTTTCATGGATGATGATATAATCCCATTTTAAACCAAGTCCGGTACCCGAAAGATCCCGCCCACGATACCCATTGAGGTATTTATTTCCATAAGCTACTGCAGTTTGATGTTCCATTCCTAAATAAGGAGTTTCAATCAGTTTATAACCGTCACGGTAAAATGGGTAGGGGCCAAACCAGTTCTCAAATACACCGAACATTGGTTTTACATTTTCGCCGAATTGCTTTTTTGCTTTATCCAGATTTTCTCTCAGGACATAGTAATCAAGTGTTAAATTTCCGTTCTCTCCCTGATAACTATCATTAAAATGGACATAATCGGCAACGTTTAGACTTACATTGTAGTTGTTAATCGGGTAGGAAACGAACCAGTTATACTGGGTAAAGTTATCCTCCTTGTCCTTGATAGAAACCAGGCGCCCATTGCTTACATTCATCAAGCCTTTCGGGACTGCTATGCTGATGAGCATGCTGTCAACCTCATCCGACTGATGGTCTTTATTAGGCCACCAGGAGCTGGCTCCAAAACCCTGACAGGATACACTGACCCATGGTTTGCCATTTTGGTCGGCAGAAAAAGTAAATCCTCCATCCCATGGTGGATTTCTCGCTATTGTTGGATTCCCATTATAGAATACTGTAAATTCTGACTTGGTTCCTTTTTTTATGCTTTCAGGAAAATTAATAAAAACAGCATTGAATTCTCTTTTGAATTGAATTTCTTTACCCTGATAGCTAACTTTCTCGATGTTAAGATTTTCAAATAAATCGAATTGAAGTTGATTAAGATCCTGAACTGCGGTAAACCGGAATAAATTTGAACCGCTGATTTTCTTATTTTCAATATCGAGTTTGATATCCAGGTGGTAGTAATTAATATCATATGAACTCCTTAGCGGACTTAATGCGCCTCTTAATGTATCCGCTCTGGTGAAGTTATTGTTTTGTCCACGGCAGCTAGTATGGGACAAAACCAGGCAGATAAATAATAACATCAGACTCTTTATTTTTAACATATAGCTTGATCTTGAAAATTAAAATTAGATAAAGAATATCAAATGTAATTATTTCCACAGGCAATTGCTCCTATTGCCGGGCTGCCGTCCCAATGGAAATCAGCACCAGGTAAAATAAACCTTACCGGAGGAGGTAGCTTCCGGCTATTAGCAATTTGAATCGGAAGACGATTTCTTGCCGGAACTACTCCGGAGGAAAGGGCTGGACTAACCTATAACACACAGGTATTGTTTTTCAAAATCAAATTAATTGGCGCCAGAGAAAACGAAATAATTATATTTCAGTCTATTAAATTCCTTATATCCAATTCGCGTTATTAGTTTTCGCAAAAACCACCTCCCCAATCCCAATAATACTACGAATACTATTGCGTTTCCAATTTTTTTAAGGCCCTATATTTATTAACTTTGTATTAAATTTTTAAAATATATAAAATGCAATTCGACGTAATAGTAATAGGTAGTGGTCCCGGTGGTTATGTTGCTGCCATTCGTTGTTCTCAACTTGGTTTAAAAACTGCTGTTGTTGAAAAGTACAGCACTTACGGGGGCACCTGCTTGAATGTTGGATGTATCCCTTCAAAAGCATTGTTGGATTCGTCAGAACATTACCATAATGCCCTGCATTCATTTAAGGAACATGGTATCAACCTGAAAGACCTTAAGCCTGATCTGAAACAAATGGTCAAGCGTAAGGATGAGGTTGTTGCCAATACCACAGGTGGAATTTCATTTCTGTTTAAGAAAAATAAGATCACTGCTTATCAGGGCATGGGTTCAATGGTTGATAAAAATACAGTTAAGGTTAGTAAAGCGGATGGAACATCAGAAACCCTTACAGGCAAAAATGTAATTATCGCAACAGGCTCAAAGCCAACACAACTTCCTTTCCTGAAAACCGATGGTAAGCGAATCATTACTTCGACGGAAGCATTGAATTTGCCGGAAATTCCGAAGCATTTGGTTCTGATTGGTGGAGGGGTTATCGGACTTGAACTGGGTTCTGTTTATGCCAGACTGGGTTCGAAAGTAACTGTTGTGGAATTTATGGATTCTATAATAGGAACAATGGATAAGAGTTTGGGTAAAGAGCTTCAGAAAGTTCTGGCTAAACAGGGAATGGAATTCTTATTAAGTCATAAAGTAACAGGCGCAAGTGTAAAAGGCAATAAAGTGACTGTAACGGCAGATAATCCGGAAGGTAAAAAAATCAGTATAGAAGGCGACTATTGCCTGGTAGCTGTTGGTCGTACAGCTTACACGGAAAGCCTTGGTCTTGAAAATATTGGAATCACTTTAGAGGAACGTGGCAAAAAGATTCCTGTCAATGATCATCTGGAAACATCAGTACCTGGGGTATATGCAATTGGTGATGTGGTTAAGGGAGCTATGCTGGCCCATAAAGCTGAAGATGAAGGGACTTTTGTGGCTGAAGTTATCGCCGGACAGAAGCCTCACATCAATTATAATTTAATTCCAGGGGTCGTATACACCTGGCCTGAAGTGGCAAGTGTGGGTTATACGGAAGAACAGCTTAAAGAAAGTGGTACCCAATATAAAAGTGGCTCGTTCCCATTCAAAGCCAGTGGTAGGGCACGTGCCAGCAATGATACTGACGGCTTCGTAAAAGTGCTTGCAGACGCATCTACCGACGAAATATTGGGAGTGCATATGATTGGACCAAGGGTAGCTGATATGATTGCTGAGGCGGTAGTAGCTATGGAATTCAGGGCATCAGCAGAAGATATTGCCAGAATTTCACACGCACATCCAACTTACACTGAGGCATTTAAAGAAGCAAGTATGGCGGCTACGGAGAATAGGGCGATACATATTTAATTGGGAGTTATAAGTTATAGGTTTTAAGTTGTAGGTTATAAGTTATAGGTTATAAGTTTTGGAAATTTGTTCCAAGCGAAATATTTCCGAAGTCCTAATAGAAAGCAGGATTGTATTCTTCACCAATAAATTACTGACAACTGATAACAGACAACTGATAACTAATTCAGACAACAGATAACTAATACAGAAAACCAACAATGCAAATTGTACTTAACATCGCGATAATCCTGTTCACCATTGCTTCTATGGAGGCATTTTCGTGGTTTATTCATAAGTATCTTTTTCATGGCCCTTTGTGGTTTATTCATAAAAGTCATCATGTTGAGCGTAAGGGCTGGTTCGAATTTAATGACGTGTTTAGTCTGCTATTTGCCTCCTTATCTCTTTACCTCATGTGGCAAGGAAGAACTGATTTTAATGTGAAGTTTTGGATAGGACTTGGAATTTCGGTCTACGGAGTGATTTATTTTATTTTTCATGATTGGTTTATTCACAATAGGTTTAAGAGTTTTAAATCCAGCAATTCATACCTTTTAGGAATCAGACGTGCACATAAGATTCATCATAAGTCAATAAAAAAGAATCCTTCCGAAGAGTTCGGTCTGCTGTTGGCCTCCAAAAAATATTTCCAGTCGAAGTAAATGCTATTTTTATTATTTATTACAGATGCAGGTAATTGAAAATGTTCCACTTAAGAAGTTGAATACTTTCGGTGTTGAAGTCAATGCCGCCTGGTATCTAGATGTAAGCGAAGAAAATGATCTTCACGTACTCTTTACTCAGAATCGCTGGAAGAATTACCCCCATTTGGTTTTGGGAGGGGGCAGTAATATGCTTTTTACCGCTGATTATAAAGGCTTAGTAGTCCATATTAAAATT
>Ga0315899_10001312_pt1 | contig 28555 bp, 21 predicted proteins | sample LakEriMetagenome_2_FD_203518 | JGI IMG/M metagenome (GOLD analysis project Ga0315899, IMG submission 203518) | Freshwater fungal communities from buoy surface, Lake Erie, Ohio, United States - Buoy 4 MA112 | ecosystem: Environmental > Aquatic > Freshwater > Lake | place: USA: Lake Erie, Ohio... | reverse complement strand
GTTGCTGCGTGTGCTTTAGAATAGTAACAACATGAGACACTCAGGCAATTGATCTCACGCAAAATCGCAACTTGGAAGGCGTTCCCGGTGGGGGTTGATGGATCTAGGAATACTCTATATCGTCCATCTTCACCAATCGATTCCTATTCAGACCTTAAAGTTTACCAAAATGGCAGTAGCTTACCGCACGGTAATTGGCCTTGAAGTGCATGTCCAACTGAAGACCAATTCGAAATTGTTCTGTCGTTGCAGCACGACCTTTGGCAGTCCACCCAATACACAGGTTTGCCCCGTTTGCCTTGGCTTGCCAGGTTCTCTACCGGTGCTGAATCAAACGGCGATTGACTTTGCGATCCGAGCTGGTTGCGGATTGAACTCGCAAATTGCAACTTTTACCAAATGGGATAGAAAAAATTACTTTTATCCCGATCTTCCCAAAGGCTATCAAACCAGTCAATTTGATTTGCCAATCTGTGGTCCTGGCTATCTGGTCATTGAGAGTAAAGATAAATCGGGAGCGGTTATCCCCAAGAAAGTGCGAATCATTCGAGCCCATTTGGAAGAGGACGCTGGCAAGAGTCTTCACGATGAAGTGCATGGCAGCGCCGATACGCGAATCGACTTGAATCGGGCAGGAACTCCTTTATTAGAAATCGTTTCCGAACCTGACCTGTCGTCAGCAGAAGAGGCAAAAAACTATCTTACCGAGATGCGTCTTTTGATGATGTATCTCGGCGTCACGGATGGCAACATGCAAGAAGGATCAATCCGAGCAGACGCCAACGTTAACTTGCATATCGAGCGGGACGGTCAGGTTGTTGCGACCCCTATTGTTGAAATCAAGAACTTGAATAGTTTCCGCGCTGTGGAAAGAGCTATCGAGTACGAGGTGTCACGGCAGTACGAACAATTTTTGGAAGATGGTAAAACCATTGGTCAGGCGCCCAAACAGACACGTGGCTGGGACGATGACTTGGGAGAGACGCTTCTCCAGCGAGAGAAAGAGGAGTCTGCTGACTATCGCTATTTTCCATGCCCGGATTTGGTGCCCGTTGTCATTAAGGTCGCAGATGTCGAAGCGCAAAGAGAGCATGCCGCATTAACTCCACCAAAGGTTCGTGCTGCCTTGGTAGACGAGATGGGATTGCGATCGGCAGATGCAGAGGTAATTGTCCAGCAGGGTCGTGAATTGGTGCTGTACTTTTTGTCCACTGTTAATGCCGGCGCCCAACCGAAACGAGCATGTGCATGGATGCTTCAGGATGTGTTGCGATATTTAAACGATAAGTCGATTAGCATCGATTCATTTCCTGTTACGGCGGAGTCATTGGCAAAAGTCTTAAAAGCGGTCGATGATGGCATTTTGGATACTGCGAGAGGTCGGGACGTTTACAATAAACTATTAGATGCGCCTGAGCTGGATGTTGCAAAGTTGATATCGGATCATGCTGTTGTTGCAGTAGATCAATCCGAATTGGAGTCGCTATGCAAAGAGCTCTTGGCGGAGAATCCTGATGTGATTGAAAAAGTTCGTGGTGGAAACGCCAAGGCCATCGCATCATTGATTGGACAAGCCAAAAAGAAAAACAAAAATGCTGACCCACGTCAGATTCAAGATATTTGTTTACGCTTGATCCAACAAAGCTAGGAAACTGAGCTGTGAATAGTCTAGATGCAGATCGTGTAGAGCGAGCAATTGCCTTGGCAGTCCGGTTTCATGATGGGCAACGGGATAAATCGGGAGCTCCCTATCTATTGCATTTGTTTAGGGTCGCACTTCAAGCACAAGATCCAGTCGTACAACAAGCCGCATTGCTACACGACCTCATCGAGGACACGAAAGCTACTCGCGTGGATTTGGTTGCATCGGGCATCTCCGACGAGGCAATTGAGGCAATTGGATTGCTAACGCATGATTTGCAAGAAAGCTACGCAGATTACGTGGTGAAGATAAAGGACAATCCAGTTGCAACACAGGTCAAACTTTTGGATCTGCATGACAACTATAGGCTGGATCGAGTCGCGTACCGGGCGGATCACGTTCAGGAAGATGCCGTAAGAATTCAGAAGTACATTCTTTCAAAACAATATCTTGAAGATGAGATATCCAAAGAGTTTTATCTGAGTGCAATGGCTAAACTGGAAAGATAGCCCGCCGACGAAGGGGGCCAGTTATAACAGCCGATCATTTTTGAGGTTTCCTCTGCCAAGATCAGATCGATGAGCAATGAATCAAACTCCGCTCAGTCAGACCAACCTGCCCATGGCCAAGCATCCTTTGCCAAGAGCATAGCAAGTTGGTTCTTATTCTCTTTTGCTGTGGCAAGCGTATTGGTGATTCTACAATCGCTGGCCAAGTTACCTGAACGAATCGGCATGCCCGATGCTCATTGGTTGTTTGGCCGACAGAGTGGCGTGAATTACATCGCGATCCGAATGATGCTGATTCTCGTGGTATCAATTATCGTTTCGGTGTTCGCGGCGATTTCACGTGGGAAACCGCAGATTAAGAATTAGAGTCGTTCCAGAATTTATTGACGAAACGACATTTCAGACAAAACTCAGCGGCTTCATATCGATTATTCCAACTTGTCGATAGCCGCCTGTACTATAGGTTGTCCAAGGCTCATTGAATCAACAAGCCCTCAACCTCAGTTAGTGCTAATCTTTAGGGTGTTAGGTCGATACCTTCGCCAACATCTTCGACTTCTCGCTCGCCAGAGAACAGTTCGAATGCAACTCGAAGTTCTGCGATTGACTTTCGAATCTTGGTCGTCAATTCGGCCAACGTCATGATCTTCTCATCGCCTAAATCGTCTTGGCAGACTTCCAGCTTTTCGATGAGGTCATTTAAGAGACCGTACTGTTTCTCATTTTCTTTGAGGAGAACCGCAAAGCCCCGTTCTTTGTCTTGGACTTTGCTCATTTGATGGGTTGCAGGCCAGTTCCTGGACTTGCCATTGGCTGCCAGATGGAGAGCTTCAAAGCGTTGGTGGGCGAGTCTTCTTGCGTTTTTCACTTCGGGTGGTTGCGTTTGACGCGTTGTAGTCTGAGCCCCTCCCATTCCACCGTAGCCAAACCCACCTTCGCCTTCACCTCCGCCTGGGCCTCCGGCGCCGGAACCTCCGCCGTATCCGGAACCGCCACCAGGCCCTCCTCCGTATCCGCTTCCTGGGCCGCCTCCCATCCCGCCGGCACCACCCATGCCACCATATCCGCTTGTGCCAGAAAGGCCGGACGAGCTAGCCACACGAACTCGCCAATCTTTGATTGATTTGATGCCGTAGCTGGCAAAGGCCTTATAAAACTTCTCGAGTTGATCATCGGGAAGCTTGGTGAGTTGCACAGTCCCGATAGATCTGCAAGCTGATTCCTTGATCCACTCTGACGCATTTTCAGTTGAGAGGATTTCCGTAACCATTTGAGAAACCAACTCACTGGCTTTGGTTCCAGATGGGGCATCGGGGGCTGCGGTTGATGCAAGCAACGTTAACGTAATGAGGCACTGCTCCTTGAGTTTCTCGTGAGCAGCATCCGTACGAAACGCTGGCTGCTCAATCTTGAGTAGGTTCTCAACCGATTGGACGAATGCAGCGCGGCCAGCTTCGGGAACATGCTTTGGTTTTGTAGGTTCTTCTGGTTTGCTAGTAGAGGCATCAAACCTCAATTGACGCTGAACCCCTTGGAGTGCCATGTAAGTGATGGCGTCAAGAGTCGGGTTCTTTAGTAAATCGTTCAGTACGGTGAGTAATGCTCGTTCTGGGACTGGTGGAATAGGTGCAGCCGCTGGTGCCTCGTTCAGCGACAGAAGTAAAGCCATCGCATTAATGCGACTTGCCGGCCAATACTCTTCACCCTCTTGAAGATTCTTGTCTTCGGCTTTCAGACCTTTTAGAGGTTTGTTTTCGATGACGGGTAGCAGAATGGTTATCAAACCGCGATTAAAATCTTTGGTGATAGACTTGGTTTTCGACGCGGCATCGATATCGCCAAGCAACTCTTGTCTGAATCGGTTGATAAATTTTGTCTGATTGGCCAAACTTCCTTGCGTAATTCCAGGAATCGCGAACTTGGCGTAGTAGTCGAGCAAGGGGCGAATGTCACCTTCGCCCTTGAGCATCTTAGACCGGTCTTTAGAAAGTTTGGTAGCATCGGGACCTGAAATCGCTGGAGGGATTTCCACGTAGCTCTGTGCCCAAACTTCGGTTGACCAAGTTGATGCGGCTATTGTTCCTGATGCAATCACCAAACCCAATAAGAAACGTCTGGCTACGGATTTCCAAATCATGGCATCACCACTGAAAAAGAAGAGAAGACCCGATCAACTCAGGTTTTTTTGACACTCTTATCCAGATTACGGCCTTGTCCCCCCCGCTGTCAACTTTCTTGACGCCAATTCCAAAAGAAGGTACCGAAATCCGGAGGATTTCGACCTGAGTCTAGAAACGGGTTATCCTCAAATCCTGAACCTGTTGCTAGAATTGGCTGAAGTTTGTAGGGAAGCACACTATCTGACCGCTAGCCGCTAGTTGTCGGATTGCCGCTTTATTATTTTTTCTACTTTTACTGACGCTTGTACGGCTCAGGCACAAACGAACTGCATATATGTCGGATCATTGGAACAGTTTGGCAAATCTCCTAGGTACACCATCTCTTTCCCCCCAGTCAAAGAAATCGACGGACGGGGGAAGTACCAAATCAAAAGAAACCGCCCCATCGCAAGAGGCCAATCCGCCGGCGGAAACCCACAAATCCTCCGCCAGGGAAACCTCCAAGCTTAGGTCGGGCTGGGACGCCGTTACCTCCTTTTTTGGAATACAGTCTTCGAGCAGCAACGAATCGAAAGCGGAAGAGAAGCCGACTGTATCGGAACCCGTTGTTAAACAATCCGCTCCCGCGTCCAGGGAACCACGATCAGAAGGCAAACCAGCGGCAGGCGGTCGCGGCAGCAAAAAAGGTGGTAAGCCTAGCTTCTGGACCGACGATGCCGAAAAAGCAGTTGAGCCTGATGAATCAAAACCAAAACAAGCCGCTGCGCCGATCCAGTCGGACGTGTTTGCGTCGACCGATGATGAGCCTGTTGTGTCTTTCGGAGGTCGGAGACGCGAACGAAATGACCGCAAGGAGAATAGCAGACCACCTCGTGAGTCGCGAGAATTAACCAACGAAAAAAGCGATACCCCTCGACAAGCCAATAACCCTTCACCGAGCCCGACCATCTCCGCCAGTCTGCTAGAGTCTGACGACGTAGACGGACCAGTAGAGCGTCGCTCTCAGCGTCGAGCCCCGAGAAGAGGTCGATCGGACGATTTAGATGAAGGTGCTGTAGAAGCTCAACCCGCTCGAAGCGTAGCTGAGAGAAGAGAGCCGGTTCCAAGTCGTCGTTCCAGATCGGCCGAGACTGTTCGAGAGGATGGTGCGGATGAGCCAGTCAATCGGAGCGAGGAATCGCGAGGAAGCGATCGTCCTGGTCGAGGCGGACGCGATAGATCAGGGCGAGATCGCCCTCCTCGTAATCGGCCCGAACGAGAACGGCCCGAAAGAACCGAACGTGCAGAACGACCAGAACGTGCAGAACGACCAGAACGACCAGAACGACCAGAACGGGAAATAGTTGATCGGGATCCTTCGGACCGAGATGAAGTAATCAAAGATACGCCGGAACGTGAAAGCGGTCGCCGAGGTCGAGATCGCCGTAGCAGAAATGACGATTCGAGAAGCGCACCAGAGCGAAGACGTCCGGAAGCTGCTCGACGCGCTCCAGTCGATGAAGTTGGTTTTGGAGCAGGTCTTGCGGACTCTGACGATGATGAAGATTTCGTCGCGCTGGATGGTGAGTCGTCCGATTCCATTGAGGGAGATACCTCAGAGCGAAGCTCGGACGGTCCACGTCGCGGCCGTAACCAACGTCGTGGTCGACGATCCTCTAGCCGAACGCCGACCAGCACCGATGACGCAGAACGCATGGAAGCTGATGAAAGCGAAAAGAAATTCATCAAGGTTCCTTCGTGGATTGAAGCACTGGACGGCATTTTGCAATCCAACATGGACAATCATCAACGGAACAACCACGGCCGCGATCGAAACCGTGGCCGAGGACCTCGAAACAACGATCGTTAGTTAACCGGTTGCCGTTTCTGACGAATTGTTTCGAGTAGCTGTTTTTGAGGGGCAACGAATTTTGCGATTCCTTGCTCCATCAAAACTTCTTCCATATCACTGATATCAATAGCCGCATCTAACTCCCCTTGAAGGTCGCTCGGTAGCACTTCTTTAATTCGAGTGACAAATTGCTGCCCCGAAGAGGAGACAGCTGAGTTCGTTTCTGGTGGATTGGTTTGGATGTCGGAGCCAGCCAACGCAGCCACATATTTCCATGGCACATCTGCTGGGTTTTTGGTCCCGGTGCTTGCAAAGATGATTTCTTGTTCGAGTGGCGTCGCGTTCGAGGCCCAGAAGCTTTGGTTGTTTTGCCAAAGACGTTTCGCATTCAGTATTCCATATTCACCTTGTGCACCCTTGGATAGTCCGGGATGTTTCTCTGCGGTATACTGATCGATTCTCGAAACAAAAATGCTGTACACGCTCTTGAACCCGTCTAGAGAATCTCTTTTTTTCGCTCCTCTCCATACAGCATTGCGAGCCAGTTCGTATTGTCGCTTGGTAAAGATGAGGGTGACGTTGAGGGTGACACCACGAGATGCCAGAGTTTCAAGAGCATCGAGGCCGGCCGGAGTCGCTGGAACCTTGATCATTCGATTCTTGTGACCATTGGACCAGAATAGCCCCAGTTCAATGTAGCGAGCCACCTGTTGCTCATGGGTCAGACCTGACGTCGAATCTTCTACTAGAGGGTCCAGTTCAAAGCTCACCCATCCCGCGTTTCCTCCAGTACTTTCCCAAATAGGTAAGAACTTTTCTTGGGCTTCTCGCACCAATGCATCCGTGACATTCCAGCAAATGGTTTCGTCATCTTGTCCCTTTGCTATAAAGGATGCGATGGAATCATCGAATCGGCCCGAGCGAACCAGTGCTGAGACGATGATAGGATTACTCGTTGCTCCCACAGCTCCCCATTCAATATTCTGTTTCACTAGATTCGGATCGATGGAATCAAGATACAACTTGGTGCCAGTTTGAATGAGTGACTGGATAGACGGGTTTGACATTTTTAGAAAGCTTTCGGCTAAAGTGCAGTGAATACAGATTCGGATCAGAGAATGCAACAAAGTTATCAGAACGAAGACTCTAATTCTAGCGAGCCACCGGTCGCTTGGGTCACGGGAAGTGGTGCAGCGCGGGTTGGTCAGCAGATTGCGAGGCGATTCGCAGCGGCCGGATATCGAATCGTTATTCACGCCCATCGATCGATCGACAAGGCGAAAGATTTCTCAGATGAGCTGTTGAACGCTGGCATTGAGAGTTTGATCGTACAAGGTGATTTAGCAGATTCTGGCTTTGCCGCTAGTTCCGTTGCCAAGATCATAGATCGGTTCGGGCGTATCGATGTGCTAGTCAATTCGGCTGCGATTTGGGATTGGAAACCGTTCGAAGAGATCACACATCATGATGTGCAGAAGCAGTTCGAAGTAAACTCGTTGGGTACTTTTCTTTGCAGTCAGCACGCGGGCTTGGCGATGGTCAAGCAATCATCTGGAGGCTCAATCATCTTGATTGGCGATTGGGCTGTTGCTCGACCTTATGCCAATTTCGCGGCTTACTTTGCGGGCAAGGGTGCAATAGAGACAATGACAAAATCGCTTGCCGTGGAGCTCGCGATTCGCAATCCCAATATCCGCGTAAACGCGGTGCTACCCGGCCCGGTAATGCTAGATCAATCGATTAGTCATGAGCAGTCGGTACGGATTGCCCAAGACTGTTTGCTTAAAAGATTAGGGACGCCTGAGGACGTGGCGGAAGCCGCTTTCTTTTTGTCTCGACAGAAGTTTATCACGGGCACTTGTTTGCCCGTCGACGGAGGACGAAGCATATACGCAGGTGGCGGAACGGATTCCCTAGCTCATCCTACATATGAGGGATAATGCATTGAAACATGTTCCAGCCCGAAAACAAAAGCCCCGTCTTTCGTCTTATCGTGGCGACATCGGCTATGCAGGGACGTAGCCGATCTACTTAGCGGTTGCAGTCTCGCCGATCCATTTTCCTTTTTCGCCCTGGGAGGCATCCAGTAGAATCGTTTCGCCTTCATTGAGACCATTCTTGATTTCAATCATGTCCCCCCTCTTAGCGCCGAGCAGCACCACTCCCTCAGTGACTTGATCATCTTTCACTTTCCAAACTTTGTCGACTCCCGCAAATCGAAGCACCGATTTTTCTGGGACAGCAATCGCTTTTGCATTGGCGTCTAGCTCCAAAACAGCTTCACCGAACAATCCACTTCTCAGCAGTCCATCTGAGTTATCTAAGTCGACCTCGAAACCAAGTGATCGATTGCTTGGGTCGAGGTTGGGATTGATGCGAGACACCGTTCCCTCTCGAACTTGATCGCTTAAATCGAAATAGATCGTTAGTCGTTGGCCAATTTTTAGTAGATGTGCATATCGTTCCGGAACGCTTGTTCGGAACCGCAGTCGTTTCGTACTCACTACCGAAAGTAAGGTTTGTCCAGCCTGAACAAACGTTCCGGGAGATACCATTCTCGCTTGAACTGTGCCTTCAAAGGGAGAGGAGACCTTTGTTTCCAGCAACTGTTCGTGTGCTAAATCCCTTTGGGCTGCTTGCACGGATATCAGTGCGATCTTCTCTCGAACGGAATTTAAGGAGGATTGATAGCGAGCCCGTGCGACTCTTTCCGCAGACTCGGCGAGTTCCAGATCCGATTGCGTGATGGCATCTTCCGTAGCGAGGCTCTTCATACGGGCTAGCGTTTGTGTGGCTTCGTCGAGCAGCGCTTTCGCCTCAAGAACGGGCGGTGCATTTTCCGGATTGAGTTTTTCCAAAGGATCTGCGGGCTTTAGTCCAACCGCTGCCCGGGCTTGTTGAAGTTGAGCGTCTGATTGTTCGGACAGCAACTTAAAATCGGTTGGATCGAGCTGCACAAGGATTTTCTCTGGCTCAACAATATCTCCGACATCCACAAATACGTTCTCAACCCGTCCCGCCACTTTTGCACTCAAGGTGGTCGTTTCGTCTGCCGCTAAGCTTCCTTGGCATCTGGTATTCGTCACCCACGGAACCATATCTATCTTGAGAAGGGCTCCAGACACTTCCTTTTCAGCTGGTTTACTATCGGTCGATGCAATGGGGGCTTTGTTACAGCCGATGATCGTCAGAACGGAAATAATGACGGAAGTGGCTAATATCTTTGGTCGAATCATTCGATCGATCATTGGAAGTTATGTGGCGGGGGGAGAGGCAGTAGACCGCAAAACTAATGCAGCACGACAACTTAGTAAGCTGGCGAGTCCAACCCCTATTTTGATCGGACTCTCTAGAATCGCAATTCGGAATTGCGGCCACCTCGCGAAGACCGACCGTTTTGAGGGTGTTTTCGAGAAGATTCTTGAAAAATTAACCCCTCGCAGATACTGGGTCTGCATCAGCAATGCAATCAGAACTCCGCTCAAAGAGCTGAAAACGTTCCGGTATGTCAAATGTTCAATGGCTGAAAAAGAGAGTTAGTTCAAATGCTTGTCGAACCATGCCACCATCCCAGAATACATACGCTTGTTTCCTTCCGTATCGAATCCATGAGCCGCATCCTTGATGACGACTAACTCTGTTGGGACATTTTTTTCTTTGAACTCTTGCTCGATTTTTTCGCTGTGCCAAATGGGGACAAGCTCATCTTTATCACCATGAATTAAAAAGGTTGGAGCGTCGTCTTTGGAAACATGCTTTAAAGGGGAATACTGATCCGCTTTTTGTGGTTCGAACTTGAGTGCAGGGAATTGTTCACGAAGGGGATTGTCGAGCGCGACGTAAGGGCCAAGATCGGTCGGTGGGAAGACAGCTGCCACGGCGGCAACTCTGGGGCTCGATGCTGCGTCCCCAATATCATTCGACTGGGTCCCTAAAATCAAAGACAAATGACCTCCTGCACTAAATCCAAAGACACCTAGCTTGTCTTTGTTGATTTTGTGTTCGCTTGCATTCGCAGAAATGTGTTTTAATGCGAGTTTTACGTCAGCGACTATTTCTGGCACAACATACTTGGGGCTGCTGCCATGGCGGACGGATAGTATCGTATAGCCTTCGTTAAGCAATGGAGATAGGAGGGTATTGGCCATCTGTTCAGCGGGCATCCAAGTTGACACCCAGCCGCCGCTCACCATAAAAATAAGCCCAATCCCTTTGGCGTCTTTTTTGGGAGTAATAACATCATAGGTAAGTGCCATGCCATCTTTATGGCCATAGACAACATCAGGCTTGATACTGTATCGATCGCTTTGAGCGCAAGCTGAAGAAGGTCGTGTTGAGGCGAAGCTAAAGGCCGCTAGCAATACGAATAGGGAAGGGATGGTTCGCATGATGGTTACTACAGACTCCGTTAAATGGTTTTGGAGAGATTCAAGGTAGGGGATTCGCTAGCGTCCGGTTGAAGGACAACCGAGGGCTGGGGCGAGGTTAACAATCCGTGTAGCCCCGAGTATAACAGGAATCGAAAGGGAGAGCCGACGACTTGCAATCGGAGTAAACTATGAAATCGAATTTATACCCAGCGACTGTAGCGATCTTTTCGTTTTTGATGTTGTCGTTAGTGTCGCCTTCTTTTGGCCAGTCTTTACCGGAAAGTACCGAAGTGGACGAGAACAAGAAAGGTTGGAATCTGGCTCTCCCAACATTAGGTGGGAAGCAGTTTTGGACAGACTATCGATGGTGGTACGGATGGCGGGTTCAGTACAACGGAACGCTCGATCATTGGCGGTTGATCGATCCATCTGGCATACGGCGGGCATGGGGTGGAAAACAAGCGATGTTGGAGGAACTTGAGACGGTCAAGAAGCGAGCTCCCGTTCAAGACAGAATAGAAGAAGTGGTTTTGTTGGTACATGGTTTATTTCGAACCAAAGAAAGCATGAACCCTATTGTCGAGCAGTGGGAGGCAGCCCATGGTGCACAGCCAAACTTTCGGCAGAGTGAAAGTAGCCCAGCGAAGCCTTTAAAAATTTGTATTCCGATATCTTACGCCAGCACCCGAACGTCAATTGAAAACCATGCTGCAGCGTTTCGAGAGCTCGCTGAGAATTTACCCGGCGAGCCTCGTATCAGTTTTGTTGGTCATAGTCTAGGAAACATCGTGTTTCGTCGGGCTATAGGAGAGTGGCAAACAACGGGGGATCCCCGAAACGTTTTGCCTCGCTTAAATCGAGCCGTGATGCTCGGGCCACCCAACCATGGCTCTGATTTTGCAGCCAGCCTTTCCAAGCTTGGGGTCTTTGAAACGTTGACGGGTGCGAGTGGGATGCATCTAGGGCCGGCATGGGACAAGCTGCAATCGTCATTAGGAACTCCTCCATGTCCGTTCGCTATTGTCGTCGGTGATATTTCGGGATCGTACCTTAGCAACCCACTGCTTGAGGGGCCAAGCGATGGCATCGTGACAGTCGAAGAAGCACAATTAGAGGGTGCCGCCGAAACCAAGACCTTTCCCGTGCTTCATTCTTTTTTGATGAGCGACCCAGAGATTGTAAAATCAACGCTATCGTTTTTGGGAGGTGGCTCGTTGTAGATGTGCGCAATGCTCGCGTTAGCTTAGGTGTTATCGCGAGCTCTAAAGCGAAGTTCTAATTGTTTTCGTTGCCCAATGGGTTGCGAAGATGTTGCTGGAGATAAATCGCACGTTCGATGTTGCGGTCCGCGACGCTTAGCTTGTGGCCTCGAAGCTTTTGCAAATGAGCAGGTTGGGTTTGAATGAACAGCTTGTTCAAGATAGGAATCTTGATGTCATTCAATAGGCCTAGATTGACTCCCATTCGAACCTTGCTCAAGTAGTGCATGGTTTCTTCGCTGCTAATTTTCTTGGCAGTGCACAATATCCCGAGGGCGCGGCTCACATTGTCGCTCAAGTCTTCTTTGCTTTGTTCGACGAGAAATTCTCGTGCCCGTCGCTCGTAATCGATGATGCGAGGCACAACTTCTTTGACCCGTTCCATCAACGAAACTTCGGAGCGGCCTAATGTTGTTTGGTTGCTAATTTGGTAGAAGTCTCCCATAAATTGAGAGCCTTCTCCGAACAAGCCTCTGACGGCGACGTTAATCTTATTGAGGGCACGAAAGACCTTGTCAATTTGTTTCGTGGCGACTAACGCTGGCAAGTGCAACATAACGCTGACACGTAATCCGGTTCCAACGTTGGTCGGGCAAGCAGTAAGGTAGCCGAGTTTGTTAGTAAATGAGTAGGTCAGCTTTTCCTCGAGGACGTTATCCAGTTCGTCCATTCGACTCCAGGCAGACTCGAGATCCAACCCGCTTTGCATGACTTGGAATCGAAGATGGTCTTCTTCGTTAATCATGATGCTGAAGCGTTCTTTCGGATCGAGAATAACAGCTCTCGCTCCTTGGGCCTCGCTTAGCTCATGGCTTATAAGTTGGCGTTCCATCAAAAATTGGCGATCTATTTCACCAAGCTTGGCAACATCGACGTATTCTACATCGTTGGCGATAGATAGACCAGCGAGCGCTTCATGCACTTCTGTCGTGATGTTGGCTCGATCTTTAGGACTGCATTTTCGAATGAAAGGGAATCCGGCGATGTTGCGAGCGAGTCGAATGCGGCTGCTGATCACGATGTCGGATTCTGGTCCTTTGCCGCTTAGCCATTCTCCGCTTTGTTGTGCTAACTCGTCTAGTTTCACGTCTTGTTAACCATCTTCTGGATTGAGCAAATCATTCCAACGTCCCGAGTTGCAAATTCTAGAGATAGTTGTGGGTCTAGGCAATTCAAGCAGGTCGGCAAAACCCCGCCTTCATCAACTTAAGGTTGGAAAGATACCAAATAAAAAACGGAGAGACATCTGCTCTCCGTCTTGCAAGCCGAGCATTTTCATGCGGTTTGGTTGATCCTGGCTCGCTTTAGATTCCTTTGGAATCGCTAGCTGATTACTGGAACGACTTACCGCAACCGCAGGACTTAACGGCGTTTGGATTCTCAAAGGTGAATCCTTGGCGCTCCAAACTCTTGTGGTAGCCGAGAACGCATCCATCGAGAAGAAGAGCACTCTTTTTGTCTACGACAAAGTTCACGCCATGTTGTTCGTAACGGGAATCTCGCTCGTCATCGAATTTGTCGTCAAATTGCAGCGAGTACTGGAATCCAGCACATCCGCCGCCCATAACGCCAACTCGGACGAACATTTCTGGACCAAAATTCGCCTCAGTACAAGCCTTTTTCAGCTCTTCGGCTGCCACGTCACTCAAAGTCAGTGCCATCGTATCCTCACTAAAAACCTGGATATATTGAACCCGTTGGGCACACCCACGGATAAAGTTGTCACAACAATAGTATAGTATCCGCCACAAGCCCCGGGCGGCAAGTCATTTTTGACTAGCCACTGGCAATCCCCCTCGTTATCATACTCCCTCCGAAAATTCAGAGGATTTGGGTTGTGAGGTCGGGCTGGTGATGTCGATAGTCCCCAGGCGATTCTCGAGTACCCTAATTTGGGCTCCTAAAAATAAGGGGGCTCCAGTCCGAACAAACCCCTTTTTCAGGCAATATCATGGTAAAACCACACCGCAAACTTAAAAAAGCGAATCACGGACAGCGTGCTGCAAACAGCAAAGCTAGAAAAGCAAAGCGACGTAAGGTTCGTACCTAGTCCGTTTGGACGGGCTTTGTTTGCCCTCGCAGAAATTTGTTGCTTGGCTTTATTTCCTCGAATCGAGCTTGTGAACCCCCGAGCGGATTATGGTTTTTTGCCTCGATCCAGCAGCTTTATGGGCTCTCAGTTGCACGGTTACGAGCCCTGAATCGATAGCATGTCGTCCAATAGGCATGCTTTCGTTCTATTCTGGCCAAGGTAATTTGGACCTGCACAGAGCCTCAGGGCCCTTAGGTATGTTGGAATTTTTTAGAGGTTATTCGATCTGTGGCTGCGAAAGATTTTATCGTTGATCCTGATACCTTGGATTTTTCTAAGGTCGTGGCGGATATTGACGAAATCCGAAAATACAATCCGCAGCGGTTCGAAATGGAGCAACTCACAGCGATCGTTCACGAAGATCCTGAAAATGTGATTTGTGTCGGATATAAAGACATCACCGACAAAGAGTTTTGGGTTCGCGGGCACATGCCAGGCATGCCATTAATGCCTGGTGTTGTGATGCTCGAGGCCGTTGCACAAGTCTGCTGCTATTGCTGCCACAAGTATAAGCTCCTTGGGGATGCCATGGTCGGATTTGGGGGGCTTGAGGAAGTCAAGTTTCCTAGCCCTGTCGTTCCAGGCGATCGGTTAGTCGTGATGTGTCAGCAACTGAAGTTGCGAAAACCGAGGCTGATCATTTGTCGCTTCCAAGGAATGGTCAATCGCACGATCGTCGTAGAAGGCATTCTTAAGGGAATCCCCATTCCTGTTGACTATCTGAAGTCACTTGGGACAGCGGCTAAATCTAGTTAAAACTTTTGAGAACCGAGTCGCCCTGGCTTGAAGCCAAATGGTCGATTGGCCACTCTTGGCTGGCAGGTGCACCATTGACGGGCAAGAATGTTGATCCTTCGTCCGTTAGGCAATCGAAGTTAACTTGGGCAGCAACATTCCTAGGCTTAGGTTTGATGGAAGCTTCGGATAGGAAAAGCCTAATGCCGAGTGGCCTCATCTTTTCCAGATTGCCCAGACAACTCAATCTGTTTAACAGGATGGATTTCCTGGATCGGAACAAGTTGAAATGCCGATGAAGCTTGAGATCGTGGGATGCATATTGGATTTCTATTGGACAGTCGCGAATGCGGAACGAACGCACGAAGCATTTTTGGATTGGTTTGCTTAGCTTGACGCTTGCTGTGCCTGGTTGCGTCTCGATTCGTCATGAGAAAGAATTTGGGCCAAACGACTTTGCTCCATTACAAAGCCACTTAAATTGCGGCCACTGCGGCCTCAGTGAACCGCAACTCCAAGGTTGCGGGGACCCATGCGAGGTGATGGACCTACATCGCCCCTTGGATATGGCTATTCCTGGTGTGCAACCGTTGGATCCTTTGCGAAATGCGGCATCTGGAATGAAGAATGGTGCCAGTCGAATTTGTTCGAGCATGCTTGGATTCAAGGATAGGATGCATGCTCGATGCAGCGATTGGCAATCGAAGCGGAAAGAAAAGAATAATCCGCCACCATGGCCCAAGTTTCATCCTGTTCCAGCGAAACCAGTATTTGAAGCACAGACCGGCGATATGGCAATCGCTCCAGAAATCTTCGGGGCCTTTGGGCCTGCTGCGGAAGAATAGGCTCGCAAAAACGAGGCGAAAGTTCGCCATTTCTCGATAGAATTTTGCGTATATCAAGCCGGGCTGCTCGAACTTACTTTGACCTTAGGCCACATCGACAACCGAGCTATTCTCGCTACTTGGAATTATGAAAAATATTTTGTGGATAGACGGCCAAGGCGGCTACTTGCTTTGTGATTCCGAAGACGTGATTTTGGGGCAAGCAGCCCCCGAATGTTTGGCTGACCTCGCCATTCGCGGCGACATTAGTCGCCGAGCAGCGTCCATCCGTCGGGTTGGTGAAGAGCATGTGCTGAATCCGCTTCAGGAAACCTACCTTGATGGGCGAAGATTAGAGCGTCCCGCTTTGATGCCAGAGAGGGCAAAGATAACTTTGGGAAAACGGGTCGAACTAAGTTACCTTCGCCCAAGCAAGCTTAGTTGTTCGGCTCGAATTGATATTCAGAGCAATAATCGTTGGCAACCACTCTTTAGTTCGGCTGTTTTGCTAAGTGATTCTTGCGTGTTAGGACCTTTTGAAGATTGTCATATACTCTGCCCGGCTTGGTCCAGCAGGCTCGTTCTATTCCGACAATCAGACGAGTGGTTTTGTCGGCCGTTACAGGGTGGATCGGTTCAAGTTAGCGGAAAGATTGCTAGCGCCCCATTCAAACTAAATGTCGGCCAGAAGATCTGCACCGACGAATTCTCAATGATCCTTGAATAAATCGACCAAGGTTTACGCTGTCAAAGCGAAATAACCTCAGTCTAGATCTCAAAAGGGAAAGCTGGCAGCGACCTGATTTCAGGGCGAACGATGCTGGTAGATTTCTGTAAGAGTACGAAGACTGTAGGGTTGGGTTCAAGTGGTCTGGCAACGCGGGTATTCTTTATGTTTGTTTCATTGCTTAAACGAAAACCGGCGAAAATGGGCAATATTCAAGATAGAATACAGTCGGTTCCTGAAGACAACTCACCCCAGAGCGGACCGGGGCAGGTCGGAAGCTTAGAGGGAAGTGGCATTCCTAGTCCTAGATATCAACAAGCCTCTTTTGGTGCATCGATGAAGTTTCAGTACGGAAATGGTGATAAGCCCCTAGACGGATACGTTATCAAACGAGGGGTCGGATCCGGAGGCTTTGGAGAGGTGTATTTCGCCGAAAGTGACTCCGGTAAAGAAGTCGCTTTGAAAAGAATTCAAAAGAACTTGGAGGTCGAGGTTCGCGGTGTCAGACACTGCCTGAACCTCCGTCATCCCAACCTAGTCGGGATCTACGACATTCGATTTGACAAAGATGAGCAAGGTTGGATCGTCATGGAGTTCATCGGAGGGGAGTCCCTTCGAGAGCGGATCGATCGGTACAGCCAAATAGCCAAACCTGAAGAAGCTATTGCTCTCTTTGCGCAGCTCGCTGCCGGCGTCGCCTATTTGCACGATCAAGGAATTGTCCACCGAGACCTCAAGCCGGCAAACGTCTTCATCGATAACGGTTTAGTAAAAATAGGTGACTACGGGCTCAGCAAGTACATCAGTGCTTCACGAAGAGGTGGGCAGACCGAGAGCGTCGGCACATTTCACTACATGGCCCCTGAGATCGGTAGGGGCGAATACGGAAAAGAGATCGACATCTATTCATTGGGGGTCATCCTCTATGAAATGTTGACTGGGTTTGTTCCGTTCGATGGGGAAAGCTCGCAAGAAATCATTCTGAAACATTTGACGGCAGATCCTGATGTCAGCATGTTGCCCGAACCACTTGCATCGACTATCCAGAGAGCACTCGCAAAGAACGCATCGTTACGATTTAGTGATTGTCGTGAATTGCTGTGGGCCATTGGCTGGGATCTTGATGCAAGCGGACTGGCATTTCGAAAAACGAACAGCACATCAATGGTCTCTCCACCGGTGCTAGTCACTCAAGCCTCGACAAATACCCAAAAGCAGAAACGTGTTTTGGGTAACAATAACTCAACAGTTGCCGGTGCTTCGCCACTGCATTTCGCAGCTAATTCTTCCGAGCCGATCAACACCTTTCAAGAGCCGATCGCACGAGCATTTAATAGCAAGCTGATTGAGATGCAGCACTGGTTCCGAAATCTTCCGTCTTCGACTCGTGGTATCGCCATCGCAATCATGGTTGTGACCACGGTGTTTGTGGGGAACGTATTGGCTCCCATAGCGTTCATTTTACTTTGCGTTTACGCTTGCTACTACGTAGTGTGGTATGTAGGGGGGGGGCCTGAGCACGCACGTAAGTTAGCTGCTGCTGGTTCAAACAGTGTTCCCGTTGCGAGGAATGCGAATCCAGTCGTACGTAACGCAGGTTATGCGGCTCAAGCATTTCCTATTGCCGGGTATGGAGGTGCTGGAGCTAATGGAACAGCCGGCCTGCAAGCACCGGCCGCACGTCCAGCCAAGCCTATCTCGTACAAAGCTGCATATCGAAATTGGCAAACGGAGCAAAGAGAAATTCTATCCAAGCGAGGGCTTTGGACTTACTTGCACTCCTACACGAGGTCGTGGGTATTCTCTGGCGTCGTAATCGGCGTGCTTGCTTTGGCGGCTTCAATCATGACTCATGCTCGGGTTGATGAGAATGCGATGAGTCTTGTGAGTGGAATCACTTGGGTCGGGGTCATGTCGCTTCTGGCTAGCTGGTCTATTATTTTCTTTGGTCGTCGCTGGGAAAAGCAACCAGAAGACTCCATCGTTTTTCGATTTGTAATGATGACGGTCGGCGGGTTGTTGGGGGCGGTTAGCTATGGTTTGAGCAGCCATTTGATGATCCCTTGGAATGAGCTCGCCCATTCAGGTTGGGAACAACTAAATTTCGACGGTAGTGGTCTTAACTCAGGTGATTGGAATCGATCTTGGAAGGGATTTTACGAAGGAGAGTCTCCACTGTTAGCCGCACATATTGCCTACTTCGCTTCACTGATGTGGGTCGTACGTTGGTGGAGACAGTCGGATTCCTTGCGAAAGAGCAGGTTTAGCGTCTTCTCAATCGCTTGGACCGTGGCACTCGCTGCTTTGGTTCAGGGATTCTTTTTCTTTCCAGCACCTTGGTGCTTAGCGTTTGCGGGTCTTACATCTGTTGCTGTCCAAATGGCGTCCCCTTGGATACCATATGAGCGATCTACTAGAACAGCATAAGGGAGTATCGAGTGATGAAATCGTTGGTGGTAGTCAAGCTGATCATAGCGTTAACGGGCGGTACACCTCATATAGAGTCATTTAGCATTCTGCAGGAAGAGTCTGGTAACGACACGAAAGTCGAGGCCAAGGCAGAGATCGATGCGTCATCGTTCGTGAAGAGTTTGGAAACAGCTCTGAGCAATTCGGTAAGCAATGCGGCCGCCAACGGTGAACAGCAGTTGCCATCGTGGTTGACAGACCCAGACGACAAAGAGGAAAAGAATGGCGATCATTCGTTCCTGGTGGTAACCATTCCGCAAGCGGACGTGGCTGCGTGCGCTGAAGAGCTTAGCGAGAAGCTGCCCGCCGAGGTGCATTCCTTCATTGACAAGAACATTCTTCGCCACATCGATGCCGATAGCGTGCCCTTTTTGACAAGTGATTACATCAAAAAGGAAATTCTAAGCCTCAATCCAGACCGAAGCTTTACGAAGACCCTGGTGCGCCCAGGCGGCGAGATGTTTCAGATTTACCGACAATTAACAATACCGTCTTCCGAAGTGAAAAGGCTTGTAGAATACGAGCGGAGCGTTGTGGCTGGAGAAAGATCCGTCGAAGTGGGGCTCGGAGCCGTTGCGTTGTTAGGAGTGATTGCAGCCATGTCCGGCTTTTTAGGACTATTGGCTCGACGCGAAAAGTCGAAAGGCCTAGCATGAAATTTGCCAGCAACGAAAAAGCCCCGAATCCTGAAAAGCTTCTTGTCGATCAAATACGATCGGGAGAGGCGGATGCTTGGCAGATGCTGATCGACAAATACGAAGGTCGACTCATGGCTTTCGTCGGCGCTCGACTCGTCGACAGATCACATGCCGAAGATATTGTTCAAGACACGTTTATTGGGTTCTTGAATAGCCTTCCCAATTTTGACTGCGAACGCCCATTGGAGAGCTATCTTTTTTCGATCGCAGCTTACAAACTAACTGACCATTTGAGAAAGCAAGGCCGCCGCCAAACACAAGCCTTTTCATCACCGGACGAGTCCAGTGATGGAGCTCAGCAAGCCCCGGCCCCTTTTCGAGCCGTAAGCAGCATTATGCGAAGCGGTGAAAGAAGGGATGCAGAAGAAATAGCATTGGCGGAAGCATTGCGTGAGCAAGTCGATAAGTGGAAGTCCAAAAGCGACTTTATCAAATTGATGTGTATTGAGTTATTGTTCGTGGCGGGGGAAAGCAACAAAGCCATTGCGGATAAGCTCCAATTGACCGAACAGCAAGTCGCAAATTACAAATCAGACTTCCTGATTCGCACCAAAACGCTCCTCAGTAGGCTGGCAAATCGGGAAGCATTTCCAGAGTTGGGCTAGAGTGTCCACATGGTTGTTCGGGGTGGACGGTGCTCTGCCCCAAATCGCTGAATTTACCGATTTTGACGGCAAATCTACCACAATAGTGGGAAGTGTGTGTGTTGGTTGCATAGAGCCGATACGAAATGTTGGATCGGAACGTTGGAAACAGTTGACGGACCGACCGTCAGCCGTTAAATTTCCGAGATAGATGGTGGATGTAGCTCAGTTGGTTAGAGCGTCGGATTGTGGTTCCGAAAGTCGCGGGTTCGAGTCCCGTCTTCCACCCTTTGGTAATTTTTCCAGTCTTTTATGAGCTGTATGCAGGCCGCCGCGTTTCAGTGTACGAACTCTGCGTTTATTACTCTCTATAGCGATGGGTCGTGACCCATATTACTCAGGTGTTATCGCAAATGCAGCCCTAGCAAACCATTGTGGGGTCAGAGATCATTTGTCGAGTAAATCATCAGCTACGCTGAATTATTGTTCCGGTGCTTTACGGAGGTGATGACCCGATTTAGACGTTGCCGGTTGTATTGTTGCAACAGGCAGGGATATAGATTTCCTAAAAGGTTAAGGATCATATGTGCTGACGCCCTTTCGATTCCACGGTACCAAAATGCAACGATGCTGAACACCAGCATGCCAGCGAATCCGATCCAATGCGCTACTTCTGCATCTACCATATGTCCTAGAACCACGTCAAATTTCTCTAAACTGCGATTTGCCGAGAAATCGATCGCCAAAACTCTTATAGATGGTCAATCTTCGAAGCGATGCATTTCCAAGCATCCCCAAGAGAAATGAGAGAAACATTACGGCGACCGGATTACCAAGTAAATTCACAAATGCTCCTCAGTCACTTGTATCGACAAAACGTTTTACCGGACCACACCGATGTGGTAACTCGAATCTAATCAGAACGTGTGGGGCATTCATGACTGAATAAGTCTCGCTCCAATCACGTTTAGCATAATCAATATCCAATCGTTAAGGATATGGGTCCCGGCACAAGCCCACGAGTTCTAAGCGTAATACAGGCCATGACCTCTTCATCGATCGTCTTGGTTAAGAAAACCAATATCTTGGGGGTGCGATTACTCGCTGGCTGTTGCAACTCCAGTGGAGGGCTATGCCCTTAACAGTGGGCTGCAAAAACGTTTGTCCGACCATTCCTGAAAGACCTGCTATACGAATGGCCACGAACACCCAAACCCAGGTACAAGAGTTGAGCTATCTTCACCGTCATGGGAAAGGTGGCGAACTCCGCAATCGAACATAACTTACTTTTCGCATTCATCTTTTTGCTGTATCCCTTTAGCCATGCTGTGAATACCGCGATCTAGCGTTTCATTCCTGTGTTCGCAAACTAGATCTGAACATTAAAGTCAAGACAAAGCAGCATGCTCCCCCGGTGGGAGTTTAAACGGGAAATCCATCAGAATGGTTGAATATCTTGGGGATCTTACTTCGGCCTCATTGATTCAAGCTTGCCCAAACATTGCGAACGGCTCAAACTGGTTAGGTGAAAATTCGTAAACCAACGGACATAGTTATCACAGTGTCTCCCCCTGCATTTTGCGGAGCGAATATGATTCAAAAGGTCGCTAACGCCCCTCTTTACCAATTTAATGGACTTACATACGTCCTGGCTCTGATCGCTTTAATTGGTCCGCTGAGTATTCAGCCAGCGCAGGCCCGCATTGCGATTCACCCGGTTTCGTTGAGCAGTGCTATTGTAGAGGTACGGGAAGACGAGTTGATTGTTGATCTTGAAATCATGCTTGAAGATTTGGTCATGTACCAGTCTCTCGCGGCCGACGGGGAGATGCGTTACTCCGCCGAGCAACTCCGTCAAGCGGCCAAACAGCATCGTGATTTTCTGCTCGAGTATTTCTCTATTCTCGACGTCGATGGCAATCGTTTAAAGGAAACGGATGTCGCAGAGAACTTCGAACAAATAACTGATGAGGGAGCTCTTCAGAATGAATTGATGAGCAAGGTGGTCACTTATCGCGTTCAATACCAGTTAAAGAATACCAAGCCCAAGTTTCTCACGTTCCTGCAAACCTTCGGAGGCAAAAACTCAGCCCTGCCTGCGATCATGGACTTGAGTGTTTGGCATCGTGATAGAAAGGAGCATTCCTCGCAGTTGGCCTTTGGTAAGCCTCAATCGTTTAGGTTTGATTGGGAGCGTGCTTATGAGAATAATCGACCGAGCTTTGCTGAGTTACGAAAGAAGCGAAAAGAGCAATTCGAAGATTCACTTGGTGTTGCGAGTTACACCGGTTTGTATTCGTTTGTGTACATCAATCGATTTGAGGTTAGGCATGAATTGCTAGTGCCGTTGCTTACTTTGGAGCAATGGGTAAAGGTTCCTAGAAAGGACCCTGACTTTTTAGAGGTTGAGGAGCAAAACGCCGCGAAAGATAGCATCGCTCAATTCTTTGCAGAAAAATGCATCGTTCAAATCGATGGGCAGAGCAACGCAGGTTCTTTGACTCGGCTTAATTTCTTTGGATTGGACATTGCTGATTTTGCGTTAAACGCAGACCCTCGCAAAGTAAGCGTTCACCAAGCCAGGGTAGGAATCATTTGGACGTATCCGTCTAAAAAAACGCCTAAGGATGTTAAGTTAACTTGGCAAGCTTATTCGGAGTTTGCTCCGTTTTTAAACTCTGTGGTTTTGGTCGGAAACGAGTCCCCGACCCGACATGTTTTTCACTCGTTAGAACCTGATTTGAAATGGCAAGGAAATTTGCTTGGCCCTACCAATGACAAGGTCTCTGTGATCAGCTCCTCGCCATCGGAGCAAGAAGCAAAACAGATCACCGAAGCTATTCTCGCCAACATCTATCGAGCATTTGACTTTCGCGAGGATGAGGATGTGTATGAAGCTCTAGATAGCGTTGTCGATGGTCCAGTTCTACGGGATATCTATCTGCGGGTGAAACGTTCGTTAATCATGGCTGAGCAAGGTGGTACGTTGGCGCACGCCAATAGCGTTACGATCAGTGAGCTTACAAAGACCGGCAAAAAGAATTTTGACTTTGAGATCAAATGGCAAGTTGTAAGTGTGTCCGAGCATTGGGGGCATATCCACAAGCAAACAACTGAGTTTCGAGCTAAGCTTTCATTGATACAAAAGAGTGGCTTCTGGAAGTTGAATGCGTTTCAATTACTAGATGAAAAGAAAATCAAATTTGAGACGAGCATCCGTGGCAATGATCAGCGTTCATAACTTGAAGCACCAATACCGAGAGGGAGGGTTCTCTCTCGCAATACCGGAGCTCGCCATCGAACCAGCTGAATCGGTCGCACTGATTGGCCCTAGCGGTTCGGGGAAAAGCACTTTGCTAAACCTCATCGCAGGAACGATCCCATGTCAGCAGGGACAAATTGTCGTAAACGGGACGCGCGTTGATAAACTCAATGAGGCAGAAAAACGCAGCTATCGCGTCCGTGATATTGGTTTCGTATTTCAAGAGCTTGAGCTTATCGAACATCTCTCCGTCCGAGAGAACATTCTTCTTCCTTTCCTGATAAATCGAGCAGCTCAGTTTTCAATGGCGATCGAGGAAAGATGCCTAGGCCTTGCCAGCAATGTTGGACTGTCGAGTAAACTTGAACGACGCCCCAATCAACTCTCAACCGGCGAAAAACAAAGAGTCGCCATATGCAGAGCCTTGATCACGTCACCTGCTGTGATCCTCGCAGACGAACCGACGGGCAGTTTGGATCCATCAACTTCTTCAGAAATCCTCAACTTGTTATTGCGGCAGTCTGCGGACTGCCAAGCATCAGTTCTGGTTGTTACCCACGATCATTCACAGCTAGACCGATTTTCGAGAACAGTCGACATGAAGACCCTTAACCTAAGCTGAAATTCCAACCGCTTAGGCCTGCAAGGATGTTTCGATCAATTGAGCAATGAGAGGCAATAGCTGTTTCTTTCTGCTCACAATACTGTCAAGCTGGTACAGATTTCGATCCAAGCGAGGATAATTGATTTCGTCCCAAACTTCGGAAACATGAGACAGCAATAACAAAGAACCGTTGCTGACGACATCGGTCACAAGGAGGGCCGAGAACTCCAGATGATTTTTGCGGGCCATTTTCTCTAATGCGGCTAGCAAATCATCCCGTCGATCCCAGAACAAATCAAAGCCAATTTCCTCGATTTGAGAAATGGAAAATCGTTGGCCATGTTCGACAAACTCTTTGCAATCTTCGGTAACAACCTCGTCGGCACAGCATGTTCGCAGAGCTGAGCCAATCGCGAAGAAATCGTTGGCGTATTGTTTTAGGTCAACTTCGACAAGAGTCGAGAGCCAGTTCAAAACCTCTCGATCAACATCAGTGGTGGTTGGCGAACGCAGGTACAACGTATCCGAAATGATTCCCGATGCCATACACAACGCTATTCCGGGCTCGGGTGTTAAACCTGCTGCTCGAAATTGCCTCGCAACTAACGTGCAGGTTGAGCCGACAGGCTCGTTAATAAAGCGAATTGGCTGTGTTGATTTGAGTCCACCACCCAATCTGTGGTGATCGAGGACCTCCAGAATATCGGCCTCTTCCGCTCCCGTTACCGCCTGCCCCAATTCATTGTGGTCAACCAAGATCAACTTGGGTTTTGGAGGATTTACCAAGTCCGATTTGGATAGAACTCCCACCAATTCTGCTTTGTCATTTACAACCGGAAAAATCGATTGCGATGAGGCTTCGACGATTCCACGGGCATCTTCGATCGGCATCTTGGCGGGCAACGAGGTAAACGTTGTATCAACAGCCGAATCAACAAACTGAGCCGACTTGATCCGCATCGTTGTTGTTGCCGTATCGAAGGGGCTTTTTATAACAGAGACCTTTCTTGCCTTGGAGAGTTCTACAAGACCAGACGAAAGTTCGTATCCACCGGTGACGACGAGAGCGCGAACACCGTGTTCGATTGCAGGAAGCTGGATCGTGGGTCGATCTCCACTTACAACAATCAAATTGTCCGCTTGGAATCGCTGCATGCGTTCAATAAAGCCGCCTGCGCTCATTGCGCCCACCATCACAAGGAGTTCATCTTCTTGTAATGGGTCAATGCTGTGCTGAAACTCTCCCCCGACAACATCGCAAATTCTTTGCAGGTTGCTCGATACGGTTCGAGTTACTTGGGGATCTTGGTCAAAATTGAGGATGATTTCCATCAATTTGATCAATGATAGAAGGCCGACCACCTTGTTCTTGTCATCGACGATTGGGATGGCCCGTAGCTCCTTTGCATGCATATGTTGATAAACGTTATAGAACACGTCACCATATCGAGCCGAAACGACATTCTTTTGGCAGACATCGTCCACTTCGGGGCGAACATCCATAACCATTCGAGGAGCGGCTAATTTCGCTTGTTTGAGGACATACTCGGTTCGTTTGTTGGGGGTACCGCAGCAGGCCGCAATGGCATCGGGGCGAGTTGTTTTTTGAAGTAGATCAGCGTAAGCAATCGCAGAGCAAATCGCGTCGGTATCCGGATTGCGGTGGCCAAAAACTAGAACACTCATTTAAATCAGCAGTCGTAGAGAATAGGACGGAAATTAAGCGGCAGGAGTAAATCTTAGCATAACACATTCTAAGATTACCCGTCCCGTGGCGTCGAGCGAAACCCCTATTGCAAAGTGTCGCACGTGACGCGAACATCTTCTGAAGGAGACTGTCATTTGTTCGGCAGTCCGACGTTTCGTTGTCCACCCGCAGCTACGCCCAACCGTGCTGGGGTAAGGAAAGGTTAAAATATGCTAGAAATCCAACTTCCCGATGGTACTGTTGTTGAGCATTCCGATGATGCTAGCCCATTGAGCGTGGCGGAAAAAATAGGCTCGCGTCTCGCCAAGGCAGTTATCGCCGCCAAAATTGGTGATCAAATCGTTGACGCCATGCGCCCCTTAAAGGCGTTTGCTGGCAAGGGGCCGATCCCTTTGAAATTGCTCACAGACAAGGATCCGGAATCCCTCGGAGTGTTGAGACACTCATGTGCTCACGTGATGGCTCGGGCCATCATGAGGCTCTACCCAGATGTGTCGCTAGCTTTTGGCCCAACCATTAACAACGGGTTTTATTACGATTTCGATTTGCCTCACAAGCTCAACGAAGGGGATTTTGCGGCCATCGAGGCTGAAATGGCGAAAATTGTTGAAAAAGCCGAGCCATTTGAGCAGTTCTCATTAGATCGTGATGGAGCAGTCAAACTTTGCTCCGACATGAAGCAATCGCTCAAAGTGGAGCATATTCAAACTGGATTGGCCTCACATGAGGCGCTCGGATTCTATCGCCAGGGTGAGTTTGTAGATCTTTGTCGAGGCCCTCACATTCCGGATGCCGGTCGTATCAAAGCCTTTAAGGTGATGAGCGTCGCTGGTTCTCACTGGAAAGGTGACACTTCAGGCAAGCAATTGCAACGCGTTTATGGCACAGCCTGGTTCAGCCCCAAAGATCAGCAGGCTTATTTGGACCAAATGGAAGAAGCCAAAAAGCGAGATCACCGTGTTATAGGTAAGAAACTTGGTCTCTTCCAAATTAGTGCCGAGGTTGGCCAGGGAATGTGTTTGTGGCTTCCCAAGGGAGCCCGCGTGCGTGGGCTTCTCGAGGAATTTCTCCGTAAGGAAATGCTTAAACGAGGTTACGAGCCCGTTTATAGTCCGCACTTGGGCAGGGTGGAACTTTACGAAACCAGCGGACACTTTCCTTACTATCGCGACAGTCAATTCCCGCCCTTGTTCGTCAACGACGCTGGGGCTTTAGTCGATGCATGGATCCGGCGATTACAAGAAGGCGAAGGGCTCTCTGCATTGCAGGAAACGGCATTTCTGCAATCGGCTGAAGTGTTAGGATGCGAGCTTAAGGGCTATAGTACGACTTTGCCTGTAGCGGAGCGAATCGCAATACTTCAAACTTGGCAGAGGGGGCATGAACGATATCTGGTCAAGCCGATGAATTGCCCTCACCATGCTCAAATCTTTAAGGCGATGCCGCGTTCGTACAAACAACTTCCGCTTCGGCTGTTCGAGTTCGGTACTGTTTATCGATTTGAGCAAACTGGCGAGTTGAACGGCATGTTGCGAGTTCGAGGACTAACTCAAGATGACGCTCACATCTTTTGCACGCAGGAGCAAGTGGAACAAGAGTTCCGAAGCACCATCGAACTAACTCGATTAGTATTGGAATCTGTAGGTCTCAATGACTACCGTGTGCAACTATCTTTACGTGATCCAAAGAGTGACAAGTATGTCGGATCCGAAGAGAACTGGCAAAAGGCTGAGGCTGCCTTGAGAAGGGTTCTTACCGAATCAGGTCTTAATTTTTCAGCGGCAGAGGGTGAAGCTGCATTCTATGGGCCCAAGGCTGACTTTATGGTGCGAGACTGCATCGGCCGACAATGGCAATTGGGAACAGTTCAACTGGATTACAATTTGCCAGAGCGATTTCAACTAGAGTATGTCGGTGCGGACAACAAAACCCACCGACCTGTGATGATTCACCGAGCTCCATTTGGTTCTATGGAGCGGTTTGTTGGTATGCTCACAGAGCATTTCGCAGGCGCTTTCCCTATGTGGCTCGCGCCGGAGCAAGTTCGCCTTTGTCCACTGAGTGAGAAATCGAACGACTATGCACTAGAGCTCGAAAAAGAGTTTACTGAGGCAGGCTTCCGAGTTACGACCGATTTACGAGGTGCAAAAGTGCAGGCCAAGATCCGGGACGCTCAATTGGAGTTAATCCCTTATATGGCAGTCGTTGGACCTCGCGAAGCGGAAACTCGATCGATTGCATTACGTGATCGGTTAGCTGGCGAGTTAGGAACTAAGCCCGTTTCCGAGGTATTAGCGTTCTTGCAATCGGAAGTCCAAGAGAGACGCATTCGACACGTCGCGGAAAGCAAGGTTCCTGAGACACAGCCAGCACAAGACGAAAGTGCGAGCAACGAATACTAACGCTACGTTTATTGTTTGGCTATTGATCTGGTAATCAACAGAAAAACTCGCGAGGTTACACCCTCGCGAGTTTTTTTATCTTTCTGACATCAACACTGACAATCGTTTACTCGCTTGCATTTTGACGTCGACGGCGGATAAGGTAACCACCTAAAGCAACACAGCCCACCAGTGCGATGGAGCTTGGCTCAGGTACTGCGGAAATCGTATAAGTAGGGACTCTAAGCGCAGATCCGTTGATTGGATCGCCCCCACCAGAAGAAGAGGAAAAAGCTAGGAAGCTCATCTCATAATTGCCAATTACCGCACTTGCCGTATTCAATGTCAATCTACCGATCTCTACTGCTTCGCCCGGACCTATGTGCTGGAGGGGCTTATTTCTTGTCGACGACGGCTTGGATCTGAATTGCTTTTCGACCTTTGTATGCACCCGCTGTTGCCAGAAATTTGATGCGGTTCGATATCTCGACCTCTAACGGTTCGTTAGTGTCCTTCTCGGTTGTAATAATGTCGCCAATCTCCAGGTCAAATAGATCGGCTGTTTTTATGGTTGATCTGGCTAGCGTCACAATTACTTCGGCGTTCGAACCATCCAAACTATCAGTCAATTGCTGGATGGAGTTATCGGATGTACGTGCTGATGCATATCCTATCCAACTGTTGCTCGTTAGCTTGCTATTGACTCGCTCAATAGTGTTGTAAGGAATGCACAAATTGAT
>Ga0315899_10001310_pt1 | contig 28572 bp, 30 predicted proteins | sample LakEriMetagenome_2_FD_203518 | JGI IMG/M metagenome (GOLD analysis project Ga0315899, IMG submission 203518) | Freshwater fungal communities from buoy surface, Lake Erie, Ohio, United States - Buoy 4 MA112 | ecosystem: Environmental > Aquatic > Freshwater > Lake | place: USA: Lake Erie, Ohio... | reverse complement strand
CGAACCGAAGGCTACCACAGTCAGCGTTGGGAAAGCTACGGTAGGGGCGAGTGCCAAGCTCGCGAACAAGCCTGAAGCGGGGGCCGCTGCTAAACGTGATGAGAAAGTCGCAGTCGCTAAACGTCAAGAAATCAAGGTGCGAAAACCCGATGAGGCCGCTTCTAGCCAGGCCGCTTCGGTGAAGAATGTGACTCGCGACGAGTCTGCCAGCAGCCAGCTTTCTGCGCAGGAATTCTCACCGAAAAAGGACGCAACAGTAAAAGCATTCGAAGCAAATCCGTTAGCTCAGTGGTATGTTCGCCCTCCCAGTGGGGGGCAATATGGTCCTGCCGATGCGAAATTACTTACTCAGTGGATTGCTGAAAACCGCGTCACTGCGGATTCTCTGATATGGTTCGATGGGCTAACGCAGTGGACCGCCGCAGGGTCTATTCTGCCGGAGCTATTTGCCGTCTCTGGTGAAACTCCAAATGTTGGCTTCGCGATGCAACCAAGCTTAGGTAGTGCAAACGAATCTGCCTTGGATCCAAATGATGCAGGGCGATTGGTTAACACCTCCGCAATCAACAGTACGGCCAAGCCGATTCGTTCCCGGCAAAAGCAAAAGAGAAATCAATGGATCATCATCGCGATCTTGATTTCCCTTTGCCTTTGCCTCCTAGGTGGCTTAGTGGCAGTCTTGATGCTCAAGTGACCCGTACCTCGAAATGCGTCGGTTTTATGCAGACCCGTTTATTCATACTTCCTTTCCTTTTTTCGTGTGCAGCTGTTTTCGCATCGGACAATGCGAAGGTGTCTAGCGAATCGATTCAAGGAGTGTGGTTAGTAGAGTCTATGCAGACTTCTGACTTCACGGTGACGGGCAGCGTCGAGAAGCCAATGAGATTTACTTTTCGAGGAGATAAACTTTGGCGTCGTCCAAGATTTGACTTGGATACCAAAATCGCCGGTTCGCTAAGCTTTTCCGACTTAAGCTATTCCAAAACTTCGACGTTTGTCTTTGTTGACGGTGGGCCTTCTGAGCGATTTGAAATCGATGAAACCCAGTCACCGGTCCATCTGGATGTTATTGAGTTTGGCAAGAATAAGAAAGATGTGAAAATACATCAATCTATATGCCGCATGAACGGGGAATATCTAGAGATTTGTATCGGGAATCACCGTCCGGTTGAATTTAAGCCAACGAGCAACTGTGTTTTGCTCAAACTTAAACGAGCAGAAGTCAGGAAATAGGCAGAGTGGTTCGCTACGAGCATCGATAAAACCTTGAACTGCTAGCTCTTTTTCATTTTCGGAGGTCTATAGTTTGCGCAGTGACAGCTCCGCCTCAGGGGATAGATTGATAAGGGTGTCGCCGGTGAACAGAGCGTAACTGAAAATTGGATGGACGCTTTCGTGGGGGCTGACATAAAGTGTAGAATCATGTTTGACAGATCCTGCTTACCACATCCTCCCTCTGACCTGATAGACTCAAGCTATGCTCTTTGCTGAACAATCTTGGCTGACACTTGCCGAACTTTCCCGAGATATACCGGTAATCGTCCCAATCGCTGCCATCGAGCAACATGGTCATCATATGCCTGTGGCAACGGATACTATCTTGCTCACCGATGTGGTTAACCGCGTTCACACACGACTTGGGGATTCCGTTCTGGTGACTCCGGTGCAATGGTTTGGTAACTCCGATCATCATTTGGATTTCGGAGGAACCCTTTCCGCACCGCCGAGGGTTTACCTGGACATGTTGGTCGGCATTACCGAGAATCTAATCTCCGCCGGATTCAAGCGAATTGTGTTCTTAAACGGACATGGGGGGAACGATGTTCCCGCCAAACAAGCAACCTTTGAAGTGCGCCAGCGTTACCGTAACCGCAGAGATTTGCTACTACTCATGACGACCTATTGGTCGCTCGAAAGCGAACCCTGGAAGCGATGCGAATCACTCGTGCAAAGAGAGATGGGGCACGCGTGCGAATGGGAAACCTCCATGATGCTTGCGATCAATCCGAGCTTGGTAAAGGAATATAAGCATTTGAAGCCGGTCGAGCCTGGTAATCCATTTCGACCTGGTTCGAGAGCTTGGATAACAAAGGATCGCACCGAACCAGGTCATATCGGGCACCCGCATGAAGCGACCGTTGAAAAAGGGAACGTCCTCCTAGAAACGTTTAGCCACGATGTAGCGAAATGGATCGAACGCGTGATCGCTTGGGATGGATCATCCTGGGATGGTTAATGTTTGAGAGCCCAGTTTTGTACCCGTACGTGACACCGAACTCCACTGCGAATGCAAATAGGCAGAAAGATCGAACGCAGAAAGATACACAACTCATTTTTCTGCGTTCGATTTTTCTGCCCTATGTGAACCTTGGTTTTGCTTTCCATGCTCAGCGGGCTTCCCCGATGTGTTGGTTAGGGGCTGATATGGATCCAGGCTCGCCGTAACTTCGCAGAGCCTTGTTACGGCCTACATTCCTCGTCCATTATGGGTATAGACTCGGTTAATGCTTAGGGCCGTATGCGGATTTCGCTCGATCTGGAAAAGCGCGAGAGAGGACTCTTTTTGGATGACCTGACCTGTTGATCTGAAAAACCTGAAACGCAGAGGCGCGGAGGACGCAGAGTTGTTTTTGTTTGCACTTCTCTGCGGTCTCCGCGTCTCTGCATTTAACTTGACTTAGTTTTCATGGACGCGTTTATCGTACCATGATGGGTTTTCTTTAACTTGTGAATGGTACAAACCGAACGGATGGCTTGACTTCAACAAAGCGGATCACCCGAGTTCAACGTGCTCTAATCGAACAGTGTTGGTACAAGTTCATTGATGTCATTAGAAAGAAAGTCTTCGTTGGAGAATTTGTCGATCTGCTCCTTTAGCAACCAGGAAAATTTTATTCTTTTTAGAATCTGTGGAATTGCTGTTCTATCACCATTTGTATACGAGAATTCAATGCTGTCGGGAACAAATACTTCCCCCTGTTTCTTCCAAGTTGCTTCATTTTCGAATAGGTAGACTATGTAATCCTTTTCGTCGTCCGATGCGATAGTGGCATTATTTACTTTACTCCATGCCAATCTCATTGACGCACGGATCGGAAGTCCCCCACTTTTTTCGGAAAACACAAACTGAGAACGGGTCTTCGGAGTGTTTTGCACATCAATGATGGTTTCACCATTTACTGTCGCTTCCTTCAGAATGGTTGCTCGCTCCAAAGTAGTTAGCAAATAACCTGTTTTGCACTTGGAGTCTCCTACCTTAAATATTGAACAAGTTACAGCCTCAAAGAAGTCAGTTTCAATGAGCCAGTCGTAGGCACTGTTAACGGTACTTTCTCTAGGTCGGTTACCGACCCACTTTTTGCCCTTTTTGTAAGTAATATTCCAATGGGGGGTAGCCGGAGCTATTAGTTTTTTTGTCTTTTCCTGTACATCCTCGAATAGAAAAAACTGTTCATTCTGTACAGTGCCGTTTGCTAGTTCGGTACTTTCTATATCTAGTCGAACTACATAACGACCAATTGATCCCGATTTTTCGATCAATAATTCGCCGTGACCTTTTTGATTAGGTTCCTGCGAATTCCCCGTGCACGACGAAGAAATAAATAATAAACATGTCATTAAAAAAATCTTCATGGCATTGGTCCTCCTGGGCCTGTACCCCCACCCCCACCCCCACCCCCACCTCCACCGCCACCGCCACCGCCACCGCCAGCTATACCTCCACATGGTTTGCTTTCATCGAGGTAATAGATGGTCCAGCCGTATGCCAAAGGAGTGGAAGAGAGATCTACTCTACAAACGTTCTTATCAAGATCTTCAATGTATTCGCACTTGCTACAAGGCCTTGCTTTGTAGCAAGTCCACTCGTAAAGCTCCGTGGCAGTTTTTCCCATGTCTGGGGCTACGGGCGTTACATACGTTGGCTTCTTGGCGATCCAGTCCGTTGCGTCTGCATCGGGCGTTTTCGCAACAACTATACTACTGCATCCAAACCCTAAGCCACCAGACATTGAGGGAACACATGAACCGGTAAAGGGGCAACCATCTTGGTTGTTGGCACGTGGACCGTACAGATCCTGACAGCTTTGTTCTGGGCCTTCCTTCAAACACGTCACTACAACTTGGGAAAATACAGTCTCCGCTGTACAAATGACCGACAATAGTATCGTAACAATACGAACCATATCATTTATCTCCTTGTTTAAACAAACTGACACTATGGTTGAGCCCACGCCCATTAATGACAATATCAAACTTTTCGTTGTTTAGTGCTTCGGCGTAAATCGATACGACAAATCTATTGCCGCTTTCACGGATTTCAACACTCACATCATCAGGCAAAGGAAGCCCGTCTGAACCGAGTATCTTGAGACCACGATCCTTGGATTCTTCCACGGACACCATTTCCTCGCCAGGGGTAAGAACAAATGCGGAGAACCATCCTGTACCTCTGCGTCTGAAAATCGGTCTGTCGGGAATAACTCTGGTACGTAGAACTGGTTTAACGATTAATTGCCTGTCGTGTCGCTGTACTTTACCTTCCCGTTCAAACTCGACGCCAAAGATAATCGGAATCACTTCCACGTTTGGAGGTAGCGACTTTGCCTCAAATACAACCGATATTTCGTCGTTGTCTTGAGTTTGAGACACCAAGCTGAAATTCTGACTTTCCATGAATTGCAAGGATCTTACAGTGGCTCCATTACCGATGAGCCGAACTGGAATAAGATCGCCTGTCTTAACTCTGTCAACAACCGATGGCTCGATCGTAACGCTACTTTTGACCTCACCTTTCAAGCCAATTTTCGCGATTAAGCGACTCTCTACAACGATCCCTAACGCCTGGTTGATAGAAGACAACGATCCAGTTTCTACGGTACCATGAAAAACAATCCCGTTAGGATTTTCTGGATCTAAAGAGGTCGAGCCTTTAATGCAACCGCACGATACCGATACCTCCACACTTTCACGCGGGACCTCCTTAGAAAACGCTATTCGCACTGAGAAAGGTACTTTAGAAAAGTCATCCAGGGTACCAAGGTCAACCACGTGTTCTGTTGTCCCCTTGTCGTTCTCAACAAGTATGGAATAGGCTTCGTGATTATCTCCATCGATTCCGATTGCCAAAGCTTGGCCGACACTTGCAATAAAGGCCGCAAAAAAACATACCCAGGAGAATTTTACTGAGGACCGCTTCTCAATCGATAAAGCTAGGCGTCCTTCAGCAACATCTTTTTTCCGCAAGACAAGCGGAGCATGTGGCATGTGGCATGTGGCATGTGGCATGTGGCATGTGGCATGTTGCATGTGGCATGTGGCGTCCTCTGTAGTCAGAAACGAGCGATAGTTCGACCTTTCTGAAATTTATCGGTACCATGGCACTGAGTCAACTAAATTTTTTTAATTTTTCGAAATGCCCTATTTCATCCGAATTTAGTCAAAAAGTGTGCGGATGGAGGGTCGGTCGATATTGGCAATTCACTTCGTCTGGCTCATACGGCGGTTTAACAAGTGAACGCACCGAACCGTTTTGTATAGGTCACCATTATGGAGCGACCTTCGATAACGGTAGCGTCCTCTTAGAAACGTTTAGCCACGATGTAGCGAAATGGATCGAACGCGTGATCGCATGGGATGGTTCGTCCTGGGAAGGTTAATGTTTGAGAGCCCAGTGCCGCAACTTGGTGTTGATGTTGATCATAACCCGACGCGTAAGATTTTAGATTGGCGACTGATGATTGAAGATTGGTAAGACAAAGACAGAACGCAATCCGATCTCATGGTGAGATCGGCGACACGGAAATCCAATCTAAAATCGGCAATCTTAAATCTTAAATCGTAAATCCCTCGTTCACGGGCTTGTTTCTTTAATGGCGATTTGAAAAACAAGAATTAGCCGCAGGGCGCTAGTGTCACGGTTAACGGCCGACAACCGGACGCTAGCGCGTTCCGGCTAATTAAAGTAACAAGCCCTCACGCTGCTGGTTGGGATTCCGGCGGTTTTCCAATCAAGGTCAACTCCAACTTGTGGCACTAGTTGTGTACCCGTTCGTGCCACCGACCTCCACTGCGAATGCAAATAAGCAGCAAGATCGAACGCAGAAAGATACTCTACTCATTTTTCTGCGTTCGATCTTTCTGCCATACGTGAACCTTGGGTTTGCTTTCCATGCTCAGCGGGTTTCCCCGATTAGTTGGGTAGGGGCAGATATGGATCGAGGTTCGCCGTAACTTCGCAGAGCCTTGTTACGGCCTACATTACTAGTCTGCTGAGGGAATGGACTGAACTAGTGTTTAAGGCCGCAGGCGGATTTGGCACGATCCAATACGGCACGCGCCTTGACTCGAGCTTTTTCTGCTCCAATCCTGAGGATCTCTCGCACTTTGTCAGGGTTGCTCTCCAGTTCAAGACGCTTCGCACGGGCTCGCTCGAGATACTGATCCGCAGCGTCGGCCAATCTCTTCTTAATTTCGCCGTATCCAAATCCGCCCTTTAGATACATGGCATGGACCTCTGCCAATTGCTCCTCGGTTGCAAACAATCGGTAGAGGAGAAATAGATGGTCCGTCTCGGGATCTTTCGCATCTTCCATCGGACGTGAATCGGTGCTGATGCGCATGATCTTTTTTCGCATCTCTTTCGCAGGCTCAAACAAACCGATCGTGTTGTTGTAGCTCTTGCTCATCTTGTCACCGTCGGTTCCTGGGACCTTGGCCGCCCCTTGGACGATTCGAGCTTCGGGAAGAATAAAGACTTCACCGTAGTGTGCGTTAAAGCTTCTAGCGAGATCTCGGCATACCTCGATATGTTGCACTTGATCTTCACCCACTGGTACCCAATTAGCATCGTAGGCCAAAATATCAGCGGCCATGAGCACCGGGTAGGTAAATAGCCCTGCGTCGACTTTTATTCCTCGCTGTTCTTTGTCCTTATAAGCGTGACATCGCTCGAGCAGTCCCAATGGGGTACCGGTCATCAGCAGCCAGCAGAGCTCCGAAACTTCAGGTACATCAGATTGGATGAAGAGAGTTGCTTTCTCCGGATCGAGACCCAGCGCCAAAAGATCTAAAGCCGCATCGTAAACATAATTTTTAAGGGTCGTCGCATCGCGCACGGTTGTTAAGGCGTGCAAGTCGGCGATAAAATAAAAGCCCTCGTGCGCTTGTTGCAGTTCGATGTACTGCTTGATAGCTCCAAAGTAATTGCCCCAATGGAATCGACCTGTTGGTTGGATGCCGCTTAGAACTCGCATGGATGATCGTTTCAGAAGTTGACTATCGTAGGAAAGGAATTGCAAAGGAGACAATTACGGACGTGTCGTCTTGAGACTGCCAACAATTTGTTGGACCGAGGTAGCATTAAGAGATTTTAGGGCTCCCGGCAATGCCTCGATCATTCGCATGCTGACGAGTGGATCGTAGTAGTTCGCTGTACCGACTTGAATGGCAGATGCTCCAGCAACTAGGAACTCCATCATGTCGTCGAGGTTCGCGATACCACCAACTCCAATCACTGGAATGTCGACTTGCGAGGCGACTTGGTAAACACATCGCAGTGCAATCGGCTTGATTGCAGGGCCGCTGAGTCCACCGACAATATTGCCTAACAATGGTCGCTGTTTACGCCAATCGACCGCCATACCTAATACAGTGTTGATACACGAGACCGCATCCGCACCACCATCCTGGGCCGCTTTGGCTATGTCCACGATTCTAGTAACGTTGGGCGTCAGTTTGGTAATGATCGGGCATCCAAGAACACGACGCACACCAGAAACCACGTCCAAGCAAAGCTGTGGGTTGGTACCAAAATCGACGCCGCCAGAAACGTTGGGACAGGATACGTTTAGCTCGACTGCCGTGATACCCGTCGCTTCATTCAACCGATCCGCCAATGCGACAAAGTCCTCTTGGCTTTTGCCTGCAATGCTGACAATGATGTCGGCACCGGTCTGTTTTAAATAAGGCCAATGATTTTCTAAGAAGTAATCGATGCCGTCGTTATCTAATCCAATCGCGTTGAGAAGCCCCGCACTCGTTTCGACTGTTCGCCAAGGAGCATTACCAGGCCTTGGGCTTTGCGTAATCGTTTTAGGAAGCACGCCCCCGAGTCGCTTGAGATCGACAATAGTCTCCATCTCTTTGGCGTATCCAAAAGTACCCGAAGCAACCAGCACCGGGTTCTTGAGACGCAGCCGACCAAGCTGAACGGAGAGGTCCACCGTGGGGTGATTCCCTTCCGTCCCTGAGCTGGCATCATTCTTATTGGAGAGCGCTGGACCGCTGGTCATCTAGAAATGGCCTTTTCCCAACCGACGAGCAATGGCTTCAGTAGGAAGCGGAATGACGGTCGCATTGGCCATTTGGTCCGTGGCCAAGACATCCAGAGAATGAGTCTCTGTCTCTTCGTCTTCTTGTGCTTCGTACTTGACCAAGTAAGCACCGACTTGCAAATAGTTTTCGTGGAATGTCGGTGGCCAAAAATCCTCAGCCCGATGTGCGAGGGTTCTAGCAAGTAGCCGCGTTGCTCGGCCTGAGAATCCACTCAGTACCATTTCCAATCGGCCCAAAGATTCTCGGAAGATGTAGAACACCAACGCAGCATCTCGGCTAGCTGTAGCTCCGCCAGCGAAGGCCCATGTGCCATCGGCAGTTTCGTAATAGAGCCCTGGTTCATCGGACTTCTCAGTCTTGCTGAGCTGTACTCCGGCTGAACAAGCTGGTGGATGTGGATCTCGATCGCGGTATCGCAAGAAAAATGGACAGGATCGATCCGATGCTTTTGCTACGTTGTCTTGCGAAACAAATGGATCGCAACCGAACGCATTCGCTAGAACCAATTCGACGGTCGGATTGCTCTTAACGGAACCTAGGCAAATCATCGCCTTGTCCCCGTTCATCTCTGAGAATTCATCATAAACCGTTTGGGAACGTTGGTGCACTTGATCGCTCGACATGGTGCCCGGACTCCAAACGAGAGTCTGACGCAAATGTTCGATGTGAGGCAGTTCCCGCCCTGCAGCTCGCTTGCTGGATGCTTTGACGGTTCCGCCCAGTGTGGATACACCGTTGAGGACCTCGCCAGCCAATACGCTGTCGGACGCAACAATCCACGCAGTGTCAGGGGAGTCGTCATCGGGTGGCTTGCGAACCCCAACACACATTTCCAATCGATTACGTCGCGCAATCATTTCCCAGAAGTTCTCCGGGGTGACGGCGAAAAGCGCTCCTGGCAACTCTTCCGGACGAGCATAGCCATGCTCGATCAGGTAATCGCAAAGACGGGACAATGCCTCAATCGGAATGTACTTGGCTTCGTTTTTGAGAAGGGCGGCAACTTGGTGACGATCGAGGCCGGTGTATTCGACGATCGCCTTGATCGTACCCGGTCGTTTCCGGCGGTCCGGAGTATGCCCCAATAATTCAGCTAATCGAAAGGCGTAACGCATTGGATACGTATCAACTTTCTAGTGCGAAAAGCACCATGGAACCGAAAAGTAGTTTTGCTCGCTCCAGCTGTGTAGGTAAAGAATCCGCTAGAGGGTCGCAAGGTAATTTGAATTTCCAATCATTCTACCATGGTGGTTTGCATCGAGGGCCATGGCTGGAATTAGCTAGCGAGCACGGGACATACTGTATCTCCTGTCAACCGCAGGACACAGTTCTCACTCTGCCATCCTTACAGGATATCATATTCCCCTTAAATGGGAAGCATACTCGCATTATCGCCGGAGAGTATTTCTGATAGGGGCAAACGGATAGTTCGGTTTTGAGACATGAAAGAACTGCAACTATTGACACAACTTGGAGATAACCTTGATTGGAGAATGGCCGAAATCCCAACCCGCAGCGTGAGCGAGGGACAATAACCCGGCAAATTCCCTTGCCTACCAGAAATTCCCTCGCTTACACTTCGGGTTATGAACAACACTAACTCCCTTTGAAGCCACTAGAAGCCCGATCTCGGGGAAATTGTATACTCTAGCCTTGAATTCCATAGCATCAGCATGGATTTGTCCTCTCAGTACCAGGAATCAATGGAACCATGCTTTTTCGAAAATCGTTAGTTGGGATCTTTATCGGACTCTCGTGCTGCCAGCTCGGTATGGCTCAGCATAATCATGTTCAGGATGGTTTCGAGGTGGCTGAGACGGATTGGCCTTGGTGGCGTGGGCCGCATCGTAATGGGGAATCGAGCGGCAAACAGTCTCCGCCACGTGAGTGGAGTGGCGACAAGAATATTATGTGGAAAGCTCCGATCGTCGGCCGAGGCTATGGTTCCCCAATCGTGTTTAAAAACATGGTGGTGCTGCAGACCGCCAACGAAGACGTGGGATCGCAAATGGTTATCGCCCTGGATAGGGATTCTGGTTCCGTTCTGTGGGAAACCGTAGTGCACAAGTCGGGAGGTATGCGCAAGAATCCGAAATCAACCGCCGCGTCCAATACGGCAGCTTGGGATGGTGAGCGAATTCTCGTCAATTTTGCCAATTCCGATGCTGTCTATTTGACGTGCCTGGATATCGAGGGAAAGCAACTATGGCAGCGTGAGATATGCAAGTACGTCGAGCACCAGGGGTATGGCAGTTCTCCGCTGCTATATCAGTCTCTGGTCATTGTGAATGGGGACAACAAAAATGGCGGAGCCATCGTTGCTCTGGATCGCAAGTCGGGTGAAGAGGTCTGGCAACGACAACGACCCACCAAACCGAACTATCCATCTCCCGTCGTATTAAAAATAGCGGGACGAGATCAATTGGTTATGACGGGCTGTGATCTGGTAACAAGTTTGGATCCTTTAACTGGCAACACGTTGTGGGAAGTGGAGGGGGCTACGACAGAATGTGTTACGTCGACCGTCACTGATGGTGAGCGAGTGTTCACTAGTGGAGGTTACCCCAAAAATCATATTTCCGCCGTTCGAGCCGACGGCTCAAACAAGATCGATTGGGAATCCAATGACCGGGTTTACGTGCCCAGCCTTCTTTGTCGCGATGGGTATTTGTTTGGGATATTGGACGCTGGTGTCGCTGCATGTTGGAAGTCGGATACGGGAAAAGAGGTCTGGCGTTCTAGGCTTGGAGGGACCTTTTCTTCTTCGCCGGTATTGGTTGGAGATACTATCTACGCAACGAACGAAGCGGGCGAGACTTTTCTATTCAAGGCTAATGCCGAGGCCTTTGAATTGATCGGTTCCAATAAGCTTGGTGACGAAGTGCTCGCGACACCAGTCATCGTCGGCAGCAAAATCTATTACCGAGCTTCAGTCGTTGTGAATGATAAACGACAAGAATTTCTTTACTGCATCGGTGGTTCCGCCAAGTGATAGCTGGACTGGATTCTATGGATGTTACTTCATCAATTGGTGCAAACAAATAAAGAATACAGCTAAGAATGCATTTGGGCGAACGGATATACAGAACTTATCACTCGCCCGAAGTCCCGGGCATCTATGGCTCTAAGCGACCTATGTTTGAAAAAACTTAGTTTTCGATGCCTTGCAATCAAGTTTTCTTACCGCTTAGTCACTCCGTATAGTTCCTTCGTTGCGTCCGTTCGATTCAATAAAGAGGGAAATAAAGCTTGCAAACCATAACTCGCAAAGCGTTTCTTGGTGAGAGACTCGAAGAGGTGTTTCAGTCCCAAATGGAACCGAACTCTTCCTCCAGGTTTCGGCAAAAATTAATACCCATAGACACGCTGTTTGTACCTCAATGGGAAGAGGAAACGAGTCATTCACGAAAGTCATTTTTGCTCGAGGATAAGGCTGACAGGACTATTTTGCGCGTTGATGTTCTGCCTCTAGCCGCCAAAGGATTCTGGGAGGGGATCGATTTGGGTAACTCAAAAACTTTCATCGTTTTTGAGAGCTTTTTGGATTTGTAGTTAGAACCTTGACATTGATTTGAGAGGAATTCAGTCATGTTGACAGATGCAGAGAAAAACAGCCGTGGACAGGCACTAGCTGAGGCGTTCTTCTTCCGGGCCGATCAAGAGCTTTGGCAATCGCTTCGCGAGAAGCTGAATCGAGAGGAGAGAGTCAAAGCGTTTGAAACGGTGATCGGAATACGTGACTCCAAAGTTGTTCATTGTCTCGTCGATGCCGGATTCGATCTTTCGACAGCCATGGCATTTGTCTGGGCTCCTGCGATGTTCGTTGCGTGGGCTGATGGTGAAGCAGATCATCTTGAAAAAGAAATCATATTGGATCGTTTGCCCAGCAAAGGGGTCTCTCCCGATGCTACGTCGATGATCATTCAACATGAGTGGTTCACGAATCCACCGTCATCGGATCTTTGGCAGCTTTGGGTTGACTTCGCATCAGATTTTTTGAGAAATTGGAGCGTTGGTGATCGTGAAGCGGTTTCAAACGAAATCATCAATTTATGCAGAGATGTCGCTGAAGCGTCGGGTGGTTTCCTCGGGTTCCTCAAAATGTCGCAATTGGAAGTGGAGGCAATCGAACGCGTGGCAACGGCCCTTAAAAGAATTGGCGATTGCTAACTACTAGCTGCGTAAGGAATTCTCAACTAGCGATTCTTTCTAAGCGAACAATCGCATTGAATCTAGTGCCGCAACTTGGAGTTGATGTTGATCATAACCCGACGCGTAAGCAAGGGATTCTGCCGGGATGTTATGCCTCGCTCGCGCTTTTTGAAGTTGCGCCATTTCGGATTTAGGGGCAAAGCCCTGTTCGTTTACCTAGCCAGGTCTGTAGGGTCTGGACCGCTAGTTATGCGTCTAACCGCATGACAGCTTCCTGGCACTTGGGGTATCTCAAGGTCGCAGGGGCCTCATGTTCGAATAAGAATTGAAATCCGCATTTATCGAGTACACGGCGCGACGCAATATTGGATGCCGCTAACTTGGCCCAGATAGGCCGAATAGGGACTTCATTTAGAAGAAGCAGGACAGCTTGTGTTGCGATCCCTTTTCCCCACGCTGGTCTGTCAATCCAATAGCCGATTTGTGTTACACCTTCGGAGGGAAAGCATGAGACGATTCCAACGAAATGTTCGTCGAGCAGAATTGCTCTCGCAAATACATTGGGATCAACAAGAGATTCTTTCCAGTGATCTTGAAAGTTCTCTGGCGTACGTGGAATGGTGACTGCCATTTGATTTGCCTCTTCATCGAGTTGCATTTCAAATAGACGTTGTAAATAGACCGCTGACATCGCTCTCAATTGGACCACGGCCATTGTCATGTTCAATAAACTGATAGGAGGAGGAATGTCTTCGAATAGCCGGTCGTTCGGAAGACCGCGTATCTGTTTCCTGCGTTAGGCAACTCACTGGGCAGTCTATAGGTTGGGATGCTGGCTAAACAGGAGGCTTTTTCGCTTTTCGCCAGAAATGTCAGGTAGGAGAGGATTCTTGTATTGATTCACCGCAGCGCATGTCACTATATTTGGTTATGCAAATTTGATTAACCAAATACAGGATGATTGCTCACGTAAAATGGAGTTGTTGTGATGAACAGGCCACCAGCCGAGGCTCTAACAGATCGAGAGTTAGAGGTCATGCATGTCTTTTGGGACAAGGGGCAATTGTCAGCGCAGGACGCCCGCGATGAGCTTGAAAAACGTGGTCGATCGCTTACCTATACGACCGTTGCAAACCTCTGCAAAATCCTTTGGGAAAAAGAGTATCTCGAGCGAATGGGTGAAGCTCGACCATTCGAGTTTAAACCAACCAAATCCTTTCAGGAGGTTTCTAAGTTCTTTGTGACGGATTTGCTTCATCGAGTCTTTCAAGGGTCACGTGAGCAATTGCTCTTGCAAGTTCTGGGTAACAAAAAGTTGACCCCTAAGAAACGCAAGCTCTTAGAAGATCTCCTGCGTGATGACGGTGGACGCTGAACGCACCAGAGTTGAAGCGACCAATGATGGAAGTTGGCGAACAGATAGTAGGACGAGTCTCCAGGCTCGTCCAAATACGAATGATGGTGGGGGTTGGCAGAAGGTAACGGTCAGCTTAATGGTGCCGCAAGATGCCGAGCACATATCGTTTGGTTGCTACAGCAAGAATCGAATCGTTAAAGTGCGAAACGGGAATTTCAAAGTGAGTGATGCCGATAAGGCAGAGATCGAAAGCGAGGCATTAGGATACGATGCCGTTTCAGACGTTCCGTTTAACTTGCTGATAGTGCCTGGTTACAAAATAGAATCGGCGCCTAGTAACTTGGATTTTAGCGACTCCCCCAGCGATTTGGTCCGAGTCGCGGAGCAGCCAAGAGAGTAGAACAATTGTCCTCAATTGTTCAGCACGCCAGAACGCTTTCCATCTAGTAAAGTACGTGCACGCCACTAATCCTTTTAGTGTTCCGTTGTGTTCTTGTGGCTACCCTCGGCTGTTTAGGATTTGATCCATTCGATCGAGTTGTAAATCGATTGGCGGACAATAAGAAGGTTTAGCCACAAGGTACACAAAACTCCACAAGAGAAGAGCTAATTCCCAGCTGCCGTTGGCAAAGACTCGCCATTCCTTTTTTTGTGTGCTCTTGTGATTCTTGTAGCTACCCTTGGCTGTTTAGGTTTTGAGTACTGCGATCGAGTGCGGAATCGGTATTGTTGGTCCACCACCCTTCCGAGGAATCAATTCCAAAAAACGGGAATCTTTTGCAGACGCCCCTAAGATTCGCATCTATATCTAAGATTCTTGAATCGCATCTCATTAACAAACTGAGTCACTGAGATGATCATGCCGACAGAGAACGTAAGATTCAACTGCACGCCTGTCGCTGGAGATCCATACACCTATGAATACCACGATTCAATATTGAATGAAGAGCATTAACGATCCATTCTATATCCTGATAGTCGAAGATGACGAATCGCAGTTGGCGTTGATAAGGCATTTCCTTCAAAAGCAGATTGGAGGAGGTGTCCAAATCACTGCGACTACCAACACTCAACAAGCGATTGGCCTTGCAGTCGAAAATCGAGTCGACATCTGCATTACCGATCTGGATATGCCTGATAGAAGCGGAATTGAATTGCTCAAAATATTGAAGGAAACGAATCCTTTGATTCTGGTGATTGTGATAACTGCAATTGCCTCTGTGAACGCGCTGAAGTCATCGCTTGCGTTTGGGGCCGATGATTTTCTTCGAAAACCATTGCAGTGGAAATCTTTGGTTGATTCAGTTCAATTCCAGATTTCTCGATTGAAACGGTATCGAAACGAAATCAATTCCATTGACCATGCATCTGGAGCATCCGAATCCTATAAATCGGAGCTAAGTAGCGCCGCATTAAAACTCATCTACTCGTTGCATGAATTATCCGGCCGCCTCATACCGGCCCTCGAATCGGGAAAGTTAATGCAACTTAGTATGGTTACTCGACAGATTGAATTGATTTCAGATCAAGGTAAGCTCTCGAAAATCACTTGGGCCGCAAAAGAATTGCAGCGTCAAATAAAAGAGCATTCAGCCAAAGAAGACCTAAGGGGTTGCACGCAAGAGTTAAGTCGACTCTGTAATTTTGCTTCTTCCTAAGCGGTCAAACGAACCTTCGGACCTACCTGGAAAGAATCATCCGCAATGCCGGCGTGAAGCAATGGCCAAAGCTCTGGCACAACCTTCGAGCATCGGGAGCGACGGACTTTGCGAGACCACTTCCTTCCCATGTTGCGGCAGAAATCTGCGGACATACGGAGGAGATCGCCAAAGAGCATTATTGGCAGGTCGGCGAAAGCGATCTCAATCTCGCTATCGAGAAACTGGGGCGTTCAGAGTTAGCCCAAACGTTAGCCCACGAATGTGACTTGAGTGGTCCTGAATCGTCGCTTGAAGACTCAGAGATATCGGGTCCAGGAACGAAAAAACCCCAGGAGTCCCTCGGGTTTGACATGATTTGTCAGCTTCTGTCCGAAGCTGGCTTTGTTGCCTATTAATGGGCGAAGAGGGACTCGAAAGAGTATCAAAACCCCAAGGATTTGTTGCATTCGTCGGCTACTGGGTTCTATAGCGGGGGACATGAGAATTCCATCCGTGGCAATCTGATGGAACTGCTCTCTCTTTCGAATGAACGTGATGGGCTAGAAACTCTGGCCGATGTGCTGGTGGATTCGCTCAAACCTGACTCACTGGTACGGCTAGCAGACGCATTAATTCGGCGCATCGCTAAGAGTTGATGAAATCTGCAATCCCTCCAAGAAGCAAGGTGACAAAACCGACGAAACTTCCACTACGGTTAGTTCTGTCGGTTTTGTCGGTTACTTTCCGGTAGCTATATGGAAATGCTCTTCGGTCAGGGTGCCAGAGTGCAGAGGTAATCTGATCGGAGCGATGGAGATTTTTGAACGACTGGAACTCCTTGGTAAGTGCTATCGATCTATATGGACGAGTACAATTGAACCACGGTCTTGGGACAGCGCTGTGAGGATGAATGCATGAGAAGTAAAGGAAGTCGCAACACACTGATTAGGATCGATTACGACACGATCGGACGAATGGCAGGTGTAGCTGGCGACACGGCCAAGCAGTACGCCCACCGTGGCGAGTACGATCCCCGGAACCTGGAGAATGTCCTGCAATGGGTCAACGGTAGACGTGCCCGAAGAGGGTTGCCTCTGGTCGGTGTGCCATCGGAAAACGGCTCTGCGGCGGAGGCTGATAGCCCAGTGGTTTCGAAGCCAGCACCATTGCAAAACGGATTGCTTTACTACGATCCAATTCGAGGTTGTTACCGTAGCGATGAAATGCCAGGCAGTATGGCGTTTAGGCGGTAATGGTAACCTGATACCCAAGGCACAAAGTATCCGGGGGACATGCTGGAAGAGAGGGCGAGGGCGGGAATAAATCCCAACGACGCACTCAAGCGAAGTGAAACGCAAAACAAAGTTGTTGGTTTTCTATTCGATTTGCAGGTTTTCACGGTCTCTGATGGGGTCAGACAGCGGTTCAACCATGATCAGGAATGCGATTTCCCCCTATCAACGGATGCATTTTACCATCGCAAGGACACTTAATTTCATTCCAAAACCGATAAAATCGCCACTGATCCCCAAACTTCGAACAGGCACACTGTGCTCTTTTTATCGGGAAAGCGATAACTTCCAAAAACCGCCGGAAGTGCAACGAAGGTATCACTTATAGTCTAGGGTTTTCGATAGTTCTCGTTATGCAGTGTTGATGTATTTCAATCCCTAGAACTGAAAGGATAAATCAACGATCACAAGCGAGTAGCGTGAACCGGAAAGTGATCCGCATCGGTGGGGGGCGAGGTGACTCCTATCGTAATATCCCTCCCAATTCACAAACCATTTTCAATTTGCGTTTCTGGGGCAATGGTGGTAGCCTAAATAGGCATTCTTGGACTCAGTCGAGTCCAATAATTCATAGCTGTTCGGCACGCCTTCTGCTTTTCCAGTGCAGACAAAGATACTGGTAGCAACTAATTGTGAGTGCTGGATACATTCAAGTTTGCTACTTGCTGGATTGGCAGAAAGGGCGGCGATTCATGCCTGCAACCATATGGCGTTGCAAATGCGGCGCAACATACGAAGTGCGGGAAGAATGGCACGGCCGTAAGGTGCGTTGCAAACATTGCGGTGTTATTACGCGAGTAGAGAAACCATCGAGTACCAGCGCTTCGCCTCCGCTACCTCGGAAAGCTCCGCCTCCGCTACCAAAGACCAGTTTGCCCAGCAGGGAGACCAGAAGCCAACCGCCGAACAAAACCGAAGTTGACAGGGTGCATGACCGAGACCGTGACCTCCCGAACACTCTCATTCAGACAGAGCCCAGTGATGTCAACGAGTCAGCACTGACTACAGCGCTGGATGTTGTCTTGGCAGCAGAGGATGCAGGTATTCAAACGTTCGACAAACTGGTGGCATTTTCCGTCACGACGATTGGGGAAAACAAAACCAGGTGGATCGGCGCGTACCTACGACTGGCTGCGGAACAGATTGGCATGAAGGGGATTCGCAAGACTGGCGATGTTCTTGCAGAACGAGGTGGGATTCGGGCACAGGATTTGGAGGAGGAAATTAAGTCACTGGAAAGTAAGTGCCGCACTGGTGTCGCTACCTCGTACGACCTACATGAACTCGGAAACGCCTACTACAACTATCGAGATCTTGCGAAAGCATTGAAGTACTTTCGCCTTTCTGCTGATGCCAAGCCCATAGCAAACGACTGGATGGCTCTCGCGCTCTTGGCAAACACCTGGGTGAGACTTGCGCTGGTGTACAGCGACTCGGAGCTTTCCCAAGATGCGGATGCCGCCGATGCGTGCCGCCGTGCCCTGGCCCTAAAGCCAGACGAGGAGCGTGCAAAGGAACTGCTGGAGGCAACGAAACGTAAGCTCGTGCCACTTGCAACCCAAGCCCTTAGTGCTGCTAGTGGGTTGGTGGAATCAGACGAGTTCTTTGACTTCTACATTAGCCCTTTTGAAATGCTTCAAATCGCGGACTCTACGGTTGCCAACGGACCGGACCTGAAGGCAATCCAACAGGCAAAGAAGCGATTACTGCACGAACTCGAACTCAACGACGGCAAAGTGAGCTGGCTTGGTGACTACCCGCTTGACAAGGCGCGCGCCATCGCAGTGGTGGACGAACTCGATGACGAAGCGAAACGTCGCTACCACGTAGCGGTTTATCGGAACAACCATCTGCTTAACTTTCTGACGCGGGGCGACATTCGGCATTTCCTGTACCGGGACGACTACTTCCCTTGTGACACAGAAGAACTGCTGCAAAGAGAGCTTGGGTTCCGAACGTTTCTGAGCAAACCGTTCGCAAAGCAATACAATCGCGTCGTGACTCGTGCGATTGACGATCGGCGGTTGTCTGTGGTCGAAGTGCTTTTCGATGGTCGCCGTTGGGTTGAACCAGAAGACGACGATCAGTGTTTTGACGGAGCGTCCAAGCGAGTCGGCGATGTCGTGGAAGAGATGCGAGCCATAGTGAGGGACTGTACTTCGCGCAAAGTCAGCCTACGCGAAATAGAAGATTTTCTGCATAAAAACTCGTTGCCGGAGCTTTTCAATCTACTGCCAATCCATTTCGCATCCTACCAAGGGGATATTGTTAAGGCGCTTAGGTTTTTGGCCATTTCTTGCTTCAATGATCACGATGATTCGATTTTGTCAAGGGACGTGCTGAACCTCTGCAAGCGGTTCACGTCGCGTGATATCGCGCTCAACGAGCAATTGCGGGAGGATTTCAAGACTGTCGAGGCTATGATTTCGGCTGAGCGGGGCAACAAAGCCACGCAACAAGTGAGTTCGACGCAGACCAAAATTTGGTTCTACTTTTCCAACGGTACTGAGTACGGTCCTTTCGATCCTGAGGTCGTCATCGAGCTGGCTCGAGCAGGTGTAATTACACCTGCTACTATGGTACGCTGCAAAGGACGTGAATATGGCAAAGCACTTAGTTTTGGCTTCCTCGCAACTGTCTTCAATGACTCCACTTCAGCGAAACCGCGACGACCTGCCACAGCAGTTGGGCGCAATCCAGAATTGAACGCGCCGTCTGAAGTTCTTGCGTACTTCTCAGAGGCTTCAAGATCGTTTCTATGGTTCCTGGGTCGTGTGTTCGCAGTATCTCCTGTGATGTTTCTTTTAGGCTTAATGGTACTCATTGGCTTCGTAGTGGACTCTTGTTCAACGAGGAAATCACCGCGTTCTCGCTCCTCCAACGATCCTAACTCCAGTCTGACTTCCAGACCAAATACTCCCTCTTCCGAATCCAAGTCACTGTACCGGATTCCAAGCCACTCAAAGGCTGAACTGGACAAGCAAATTCGAGCCATTGATACCGAGAAGGCGACAGCGGAACGAATGGAAGCCCAATTAGAAATCCTTGCCCGAGAGTTAGAGCGCGCAGAGGCGTACTTGGATCATACAAATGGATCGGCCGTAGACGATTACAATCGCAAAGTGAAATCCCACAATAGTCTCCTGGAGCGGGTGCGTGCCAAGAATCGCCATGTAAATCAAATAGTCGACAATTACAACGAGAAGTTGCGAAAACACGGCAGATAGCCAGAAAGTTGTTTAGATGCCAAACGAATTGCCACGAGCTATGCAAATTGGGACAGCGATTCCCAAAAGTGTTCTCACCGTAATGAATCAGCTTTATCAGATTGAGAAAAAGCTCACCAAGATACCGGAAGCCTCCGATCTGCGCCGCAACATCGATAGGATGAAGGACGCTTTCGCGGAAGAGGGCCTCCCGGTTTTCGATGCTGGCGGGGGGGCTTATCATGTCTATCTCACCTATGAGAACCCAATGGGCCAGGTATTCAAGGAAACACGTACCGATCTGGAGGCGACGATCGCTGGATCAAGCACGGACAATCTTGTGGTTGCGGAAGTCATTAAGCCCATCATTCGCGCCACTCTTAAGGGCGACGAGGCTGGGTTTTCGAAAATCATCCAAAAGGGCATCGTCATCGTTGAGTCACAAAAGGAAAACTAAAGCCATGAACAAAATGATTAACTTTGCCATCGACCTGGGCACAACCAACTCCCTGGTGGCTAAATTCAATATGGGGCAGGTCGAGGTTTTTAAGAACCCAAACGGCTTCAAAGAAACGCTGCCATCTGTGGTCGGTTTCCGCAACGACCGCATCCTCGTCGGAGAGCAAGCGAGAACCTACCTTGAGAAAGATCCAAAGAACGTTGTAAGCCGGTTTAAGCGGACGATGGGAACCACAGAAAGTTACAGGATCAAGTCGCTCGGACAATCGAAGACTCCTGTTGAGCTTTCTGCGTTCGTTTTGAAGCAACTTAAGACCTTCATCCATACGGGCGAAGTGCCCGAGGCTGTTGTCATCACAGTTCCGGCTTCGTTCGATACGGTGCAATCAAACGCTACAAAAGAAGCGGGCATCGCTGCGGGATTCAAACAGGTTATCCTGTTTCAAGAACCAATTGCGGCAAGCCTTGCTTATGCAAATAAGGAGAAGGGCGTAGACCTGAAGAATAGCCAATGGATTGTTTATGATTTTGGCGGCGGAACGTTCGATGTCGCGTTGGTGAGAATTGTGGAGGGGGAACTGAAGGTAATCGACCATGAAGGCGACAACTACCTTGGCGGCATGGACTTCGATGCTATGCTGGTTGAACGACTGATTACCCCACAACTTGAGAAACGCGGAACGTTTATCGATCTTCTACCGCAAATGAAAAGTGCTTCGGGGCGTTTCAACGCGCTCTGGTACAGCCTGCTTCGCTTGGCGGAAGACGCCAAAATCGAATTATCTACAAAGACCTCAGCCGAGATCGACCTCGGTCAGATCACCATTGAAGACGACAATGGGGAGATTATTGATGGCTACATCGAGATAACTCGCTCCGAATTCGAGCCCTTAATCAGGGATGCAGTTGACAGTACGGCGACTATGCTGAAGAAGATCCTCACGAGAAACTCGCTACGTCCCGATGATCTGAAGTTTGTCCTGATGGTCGGCGGTTCGACCTACATTCCCTATGTGCGAAAACGCGTCCAGGAATTGCTTGGTATTCCGATAAACACCGGCATTGACCCAACGAACGCGATCGCCGTCGGTGCGGCGTACTTTGCGGGCACGAAGGAAATTGACCTTGGTGAAGGATCGGCACCACGAGCGAACCGCCCGAGTGATCTAAAGGTCAAGGTCGCGTACAACCGCTTCTCTCAAGAGCATGAGGAAATCGTCTCTGCCAAGGTGGATGGAGAAGTCACGGGGCTATTCTACCGTATCAAGCGCGAAGACGGAGGATACGACAGTGGAGTGAAAGAACTTACCTCCCGACTCATTGAGGATCTGCCGCTTCAAGAAGACGCCTACAACTTTTTCTCGTTCACGATCTACGACGCCTTCAATAATCCCATTCCCACCGACGTGGACTCCATTCAGATTGCACAGGGCAAGTACAGTGTAGCAGGGCAAATGTTGCCTCACGACTTGAGCTTGGTGCTGGACACTGCGGACGGCGGAGACACGACGCTCCATTGCATTTTTTCTAAGAACTCCATCATCCCCGCCAGAACCAAGAAGCATGTCGAGGTCAACCGCACTGTTACTCACGGATCAGCAGATGAGGTTATCAAGATCATGGTGGTCGAAGGTTCCAAGGAGAATCATCACACCGCAAATCACAAACAAGGCGAGTTGCTCATCACCGGTAAGCAACTCAAGCGGGACTTGCCTCGTGGCACGGAGATCGAACTCACGTTTGAATTGTCCGAGTCTCGCGATTTAACCGTCACTGCCTACATCAACCCGTCCGGGCCTGAGTTCACAAAAATCTTCAGCTCGCAGAACCGCCACGTGGATGTAAATGAGCTTGCTGATGAAGTCGAGAGGATTGAGAACCAGATCGATGCCGAGATGGAAGAGGCGATTGAGAACGAGCAGTACGAGGTCGCGCGGGAGATTGAGAAACTGCGACGCAACGTGAATCAGCTTCGGGGCGCGACTGTCCGTATCACAATCGATGATGTCACGGGCGAGAAATTTAAACTCGACGACGCTAAATGCAGGATTGTCCAAGAGCTAGGCCAGTTAACCGGTGGTAAACGGCTGCAACGGTTGCAAGCCGAGTATCAGAAGACTAAGGAAGAGGCAACCGACATCATAAACGAAAGCGGGAATGACCTTGAACGGCGTCAACTGCGCGAAGTCATTGCACGCGAGCACACGTTTATGGACTCCACCAACCCAAAGAAGCTAGAAGAGGCTATCAGCGGACTACAGCACCTACAGTTTCGGATTCTTTACCGCAAGCCTGACTTCCTAATGGCGATATTTCAATACCTGATCGAGAAACAAGAGATGTCCAACGACCAACCGCAAGCCCGGAACTTGATTGAGGCCGGCAAGAAACACATTGCAAACGAGGACTGGGTCAAACTCGACGAAGTTATCGTCTGCCTGTATCGACTACTTCCTGAAGAGGACATTGATTCAACCGGTAAGTACTTGATGGGATTTAGTTGACAGGCTGTCACTATGGACATTCAGATTATCAAAAACTTTCGAAAGCTCACCCCGCCTCTTTCCAAAGAAAAGCGTGGTCTGCTTGAGTCGAATATCGCTGCTGATGGCTGACGAGATCACTTGGCGGAATAGAACGGACTCCTGATCGATTGGCACACTCGGTGCGAGATCTGCGCAAAGTTTGGAATTGGAATTAGCATTCGAAAAGGGAACAGGTCTCGGGTGGTTGAATGGGTCATTTGCAACGAGTTTGGGCGCAGGAACATGAGCAACGATGTCTGGACGTAACTGGCTCTTAGGCTTGAGCCGGAATTTGCTAAACAAGCCAAGGCGAATCGAAAAGCATTACGAAGAGCGGTTCCGCAGAAATTTGTTGAACCGATAGAACCTCCCTAATCTCGTACACTCAACCAGATGTTAACTAATATTGGCTTAGTGATGTTCAAAGATTGGAGGGTTTGTTAAGCTATCCCTCTGGCAAAGTTCGTCCCAACTTAGCGAGGCCATGATCATGACCAAATTGTCGGAATACATGCATACTGCGGAAGCGGCTGAGTACCTAGGCGTTCACCACAACACCATCCGTAATTGGGCTGCTCGTGGCGAACTGCCGATGCATCGCAATCCTGTGAACGGCTATCGACTGTTCAAACGAACGGACTTGGACAAGCTCCTAAGTAAGGTGGCAAAGCCAGTTAAGACGACATCCAAATAACCTCGCTGCAAAACACGAGAACAATGCCCAACAACGAACTCGACATCTCAACGCTTTCAAACCATCTGTGGGAATCAGCTAACATCCTGCGCGGTCCGGTCGACGCTGCCGACTTCAAGACCTACATCTTTCCTTTGCTCTTTTTCAAACGCATCTCCGATGTGTTCGACGAAGAAATCGCGGAGGCTCTCGATGAATCCGATGGCGACCAGCAGTACGCCTTGTTCCCTGAAAACCATCGTTTTCAGATTCCCGACGATTGTCACTGGGAAGACGTACGGAAGAAAACCAACAACGTCGGCCAAAGTCTACAGCGAGCGATGCGGGAAATTGAAAAGGCAAACCCCGATACGCTGTACGGCATCTTCGGTGACGCTCAGTGGACTAACAAAGACCGCCTCTCAGACGCCTTGCTTCGCGACCTGATCGAGCACTTCTCTAAGCTACCGCTGGGAAATAAGGCTGCCCGCGCTGATGTTCTCGGACAGTCTTATGAATATCTCATCAAGAAGTTCGCTGACGCCACGAATAAGAAGGCGGGCGAGTTCTATACGCCGCGGAGCGTCGTGAGTTTGCTGGTTCGCATTTTGAATCCCCGCGAGGGTGAAACCATTTACGACCCCGCCTGCGGTACTGGTGGCATGTTGATCGAGGCTATTCACCATGTCCGTGAGGCGGGTGGCAATATTCGCACGCTCTGGGGCAAGCTATTCGGACAAGAGAAGAACCTCACAACGTCCGCCATTGCTCGAATGAACTTGTTCCTACACGGAGTGGAAGACTTTCAAGTCATTCGTGGCGATACGTTGCGTCAGCCGGCATTTCATACGGGTGATAGTCTTTCGACGTTCGATTGCGTGATTGCCAATCCGCCATTCTCGCTTGAGAAATGGGGCGATGACGTTTGGAGTAGCGATCCTTACGGGCGAAACTTTGCTGGTATGCCACCGGCCAAGAGTGGCGACTACGCTTGGGTGCAGCACATGATTCTTTCGATGGCACCCAAATCGGGCCGTATGGCTGTTGTGTTGCCACACGGCGCGTTGTTTCGAATGGCTGCCGAAGGCAAGATTCGTGAGAAACTGCTGGGTATGGATATTCTCGATGCAGTAATTGGTCTGGGACCGAATCTTTTCTATGGTACGGGTTTAGCGGCTTGCATCCTGGTGTTTCGCCAGAAGAAGCCGAAAGACCATCGTAAGAAAGTGTTTATCATCGACGCCTCGAAGGAGTTCAAGAAAGGCCGCGCTCAGAACGAACTGCTACCCGAGCAGGTCGACCGCATCTATCAATGGTACTCTGGGCACAAAGATATTGCCGGTGTCGCTAGGCTGGTTTCTCTAGACGAAATCCAACAGAACGACTGGAACCTAAATATTCCGCGCTACGTCGAGCCAGTAGTCGAGGCGGAAACGCTCACCGTGGATGAAGCGCTAACTAACCTCAAATCAAGTCTTGATGCGGCTTACGTTGCAGAAGATCGGCTTGTGAGTTTGCTTAAACAGAGTGGGTTGATGCAATGAATCGTTTGAATCGTGATGATTTTGGTCCTTTGTTGATTGTGATATCTCGTGATGAAGTCACACGTCAGGACACATCAGGAACTTTGAATACCTTGGGCAACTTGTTGGCCGATCGCGATACGATTCTTGCAAATCAAATGAATATCGATATCTCTTTCAGCGGTTTCGAGGACACAACAGAAGAGTTGTTCGAGATCACCAACGTGAGGAACTACGTGCATGCCCTCGATACCAAGTTCCCCTACTGGCTGTATTTCTGTTCACGGTACTTAACCGGTCTTCAATGTATCGCTTACTGCCACCTGCTCCCTTTTCTTAAGCCTGAGGCTAAGGCAAAGCACCACCCACAACAATTGGGTCAACTAATCGAAAAACGATGGGGGCCAGCGCTGTACCATCTTTGCTCAGGTGTTGGTCACACCGAAGCAGAAGCGAACGAGTTGCTTGAGTCTGCGATGAACTATTTCATAAACGGACGCATCAGAGTAACCGAATGAACAATCGCATCACCCAATCTCGACTCGAATCCTATCTCTGGGGAGCAGCCGTCCTGCTGCGCGGCTACATCGACGCCGGCGATTACAAGCAGTTCATTTTTCCGCTGCTATTCTACAAACGGCTGTGCGACGTATTTGACGAAGAGGTTGCGGAGGCGCTCAGCGAATCGGGTGGCGACCAAGAGTTTGCGCACTTTGCTGAGAACCACCGCTTTCAGATTCCCGAGGATGCCCATTGGACAGTAGTTCGGGAAGCGAGCAAGAATGTCGGCACTAAGTTGCAGAATGCTCTGCGGGCCATCGAGACGGCCAATCCCGATAAACTGTTCGGCATCTTCGGTGACGCGCAGTGGACCAACAAAGATCGTTTGCCAGATCATACGCTCAAGGAACTGATCGAGCACTTTAGCTCGCTCACGCTATCGGTCGCCAACTGTCCCGAAGATGAACTCGGTGTCGGCTACGAGTACCTTATCAAGAAGTTTGCTGACGATTCAGGCCATACCGCAGCGGAGTTCTACACGAACCGAACAGTGGTCCATCTCATGACCGAAATGCTTGAACCGAAGCCAGGCGAATCGATTTACGATCCCACCTGCGGGTCGGGAGGAATGTTGCTCTCTTCCATTACTCATCTTCGTAAACAAAAGAAGGAATGGCGGACGGTCAAGCTGTTCGGCCAAGAGCGGAATCTGATGACTTCATCGATCGCTCGGATGAATTGCTTCCTTCACGGTGTTGAGGATTTTCAGATCATTCGCGGTGATACACTAGCCGAACCCAAGTTCGTGGCAGGCGATCGGTTGCAGCAGTTCGATGTGTGTCTGGCCAATCCACCTTACTCGATAAAACAATGGGATCGCGACGCCTTTGGTTCTGATCCATGGGGACGCAATATTTACGGCACGCCACCACAGGGCATTGCTGACTTCGCATTCTTCCAGCACATTGTGTGCAGCCTAAAACCGAAGTCTGGTCGTTGCGCGATTCTCTTTCCGCATGGGGTCCTCTTTCGTGATGCGGAGCAGGAGATGCGACGCAAGCTGATCGAAACCGACCTCATCGAATGCGTAATCGGACTAGGTCCAAACCTGTTCTATAACTCGCCGATGGAGGCATGCATTGTTATCTGCCGCACCCAAAAGCCAAAGGCGTGTCGGAACCGCATCTTGTTCATCAATGCGGTCAACGAAGTAACACGAGAGCGAGCCCAAAGCTTTCTACGCGATGAGCATATCCAGCGTATAGCTGATGCCTATCATTCCTATGAGGATGTTCCCAATCTCGCAAGTGTCGAAACGTTGGATAGCGTCAGGTCACATAACTGCGACCTTCGGTTGCATTACTATGTCACGCCCGAGACTGGAAATCAGGTTTTGCAATCCGACAATGGCAGTGATCTAGCTCAAACCATCAAGGCATGGCAGGTCTCTTCCGACAAACTTCGCCAAAGCATGACGGCACTTTTCGCGACACTCAAGGAGGCTGAGCGTGGCAAGTAAAGCGACAAATCTGAAACCGAAACCTTCGCGCATGTCGACGCGAGCAAGTTGGCCGAAGGTGCGATTCGGTGACGTCGTGCGTGATGTGAAAGGATCGGTCGACCGCGAAACCACCGACCTAACACGGTTCATTGCAGGCGAGCACATGGGTTCGGAGGATCTACATCTCCGTACGTGGGGCGATATCAACGGCGACTATCTGGGCCCCGCGTTTCACCGATCATTTCGGAAGGGGCAAGTCTTGTATGGGTCACGTCGTACATACCTAAAGAAAATAGCAGTTGCTTCCTTCGATGGCATTTGTGCAAACACCACGTTCGTACTCGAATCGCACGATCCAGGTGTTTTGCTTCCTGAGCTATTGCCATTTGTAATGTTGACAGATGCCTTCACGCAACATTCTATCCGGGAATCGAAGGGGTCGATCAATCCCTACATCAATTGGAAAGATATCGCAAAGTACGAGTTCTCGCTGCCGCCGAAGGACGAACAACGACGGATCGCTGATATCCTTTGGGCGGTCGACGAAGCTATCGAACTACATAAAGCCGGGAGCCTTAAGGCATCAGCGTTGCTCGAAGCTATGCGACAAGACATTTTTCGTCAACACCTGAAGATAGGAACAACGAGTCCATTGAGCGACGTTGGTCAATGGCGAAGTGGTGGTACTCCATCACGTAGCAATGTTGATTTTTGGGGCGGTGACTTCCCGTGGGTAAGTCCAAAAGACATGAAGGTTTCAGAAATTCAAAACAGCGAAGAGCATTTGACGCCGGAAGGTAAATCGGAGGCAAGCATTGTTCCGTGCAATGCTATTCTTTTTGTAATTCGCGGAATGATATTAGCCCATACATTTCCGGTAGCGATTACAAGACGCGAAGTAGCATTCAATCAAGACATGAAAGCCATAATCGCTAATGACGCTTTCGATCCACTTTACGTTTATCACTGGCTACAGAGTCACTCAATGACGATTCTTGGAATGGTTGCTGATAGTTCACACGGCACGAAGCGACTTCCCATTGAATCTTTGTTGTCACTACGGATTCCGGTTCCCGACCGAAAAACGCAAGGTGAGGCAGTTCGACTATTTCAACAGGCAGTTGAAGCGTCATTGCGATTGAAGGATCATGCTGACTCGCTTCGCGAACTCAAATCGCGGCTGATGAACGAACTTCTTGCCCCTGGAGGGACCGTCTGATGTTCACTGAAACCAACACTGTTGAACAGTTAGCCCTGGACGCTTCGCTTGAATGGCATTTATTTCCCGCACGGACGTTTACCTGTCAGCCTTTCGCGGCGTTCGATGGATCGCTACTAATTGGGTTGCGAAAGCAACTCAACTGGTCGTTCATTGCTCAATATACTCGGAGCATGCAGCAAGGAGATGT
>Ga0315899_10001309_pt1 | contig 28584 bp, 25 predicted proteins | sample LakEriMetagenome_2_FD_203518 | JGI IMG/M metagenome (GOLD analysis project Ga0315899, IMG submission 203518) | Freshwater fungal communities from buoy surface, Lake Erie, Ohio, United States - Buoy 4 MA112 | ecosystem: Environmental > Aquatic > Freshwater > Lake | place: USA: Lake Erie, Ohio... | reverse complement strand
AGAAAGAGAAGGACGAGGCCACGCGCAAGCGCTTGGCGGCACTCGAAGAGACGCTCGCGCAGCTCGAGAAGGAATATGCCGATCTCGAGGATATCTGGAAGAGCGAGAAGGCTTCTTTGCAGGGCGCCTCCGGCATCAAAGAAAATCTCGAGAAGCTCAAACTCGAGTTGGAAGCGGCGCGTCGCAAGGGTGATCTCGCGCGTATGGCCGAGTTGCAGTACGGCAAGATCCCCGAGCTCGAAAAAGCCTTGGTCGAGGCGCAAGCCGCCGAGGGCAAGCAGGGGCAGTTGCTGCGCAATCAGGTGACCGACGAAGAGATCGCCGAAGTCGTCTCGAAGTGGACCGGTATCCCGGTCTCGAAGATGCTCGAAGGCGAAAAAGAAAAACTGCTGCGTATGGAAGAGGCGCTGTCGCGTCGCGTCGTGGGGCAAGATGAAGCCGTACGTATCGTCGCCAACGCCATCCGTCGCTCACGTGCGGGTCTGTCGGATCCGCGGCGCCCAAATGGTTCGTTTCTTTTCTTAGGTCCTACTGGTGTCGGTAAAACCGAGCTCTGCAAAGCGCTCGCCGAGTTTCTCTTCGACACCGAAGAGTCGATGGTCCGCATCGACATGTCGGAATTCATGGAGAAGCACTCGGTCGCGCGCTTGATCGGTGCGCCCCCGGGCTATGTGGGTTACGAAGAGGGCGGTTATCTCACCGAGGCCGTGCGTCGTCGCCCTTATGCGGTCGTATTGCTCGATGAAGTCGAGAAGGCGCACCCGGATGTGTTCAACGTTCTGTTACAGGTGCTCGATGACGGTCGACTCACCGACGGTCAGGGTCGTACGGTCGATTTTCGCAATGCCGTGATCATCATGACCTCGAACTTGGGTTCGCAGGTCATTCAGGAACATGCGGGTGAAAAGAACTACACGCGCATGAAGTCTGCAGTGATGGAGATCGTGCAGCAGAACTTCCGTCCGGAGTTCATCAACCGCATCGACGACATCGTCGTATTCCACCCACTCGGCACGGCGCAGATTCGATCCATCGTCGACATCCAGCTCGGTCAGTTGCGACGTCGTCTGATCGATCGCGGGCTCGATCTGGCGCTTGATGAGGCGGCGCTCGATCTGCTCGGTGAAGCCGGTTTCGATCCGGTTTACGGCGCACGACCTCTCAAGCGCGCCATCCAACAACAGATCGAGAACCCACTCGCACAGCAGTTGCTGCAGGGTCGCTATGCGCCCGGTGATCGCATCCGCGTCGGGGTCGACGAGGAGGGGCGCTTGAGTTTCGGCAAGTCGGTATAATTTGTGCCATGCCTTTCTACGAATACCAATGCAGTGCTTGTGGCGAGCAGACCGAGGTCATGCAGAAGATCTCGGATAAGCCGCTGCGCAAGTGCCCCGAATGTGGCAAGAACACGCTCGTCAAACTGATCTCGGCGCCGGTCTTCCGGCTCAAGGGCAGTGGTTGGTACGAAACGGACTTCAAGTCCGAGAACGACAAGAAGCGAAACCTCGCGGGCGACGAGTCGACGGGGGAATCCAAGTCGAGCGATCAGCCGGCCGACAAGACCGCTGCCAAATCGGCTGACAAGCCGGCGGAAAAATCCGCCGACAAATCCGCCGAGAAGTCAGCCGACAAGCCTGCGACTAAATCAGCCAAGCCCAAAGCGAAGCCGGTCGCCAAGGCCAAGCTCGCCGCCAAATCCAAAGCCCCCGCGCGTAAGTCGGCACGTCGATGATCGCGCCGTCTCGGCTCACCCCCGAGACGGTGATCGAGCGCGAGCGAGCGCTTTTTGCCGAGCGCTCACCTCGTTCGGCTGAACTCGCGCAGCGCGCCGCGCCGCATTGGCTATCCGGCGTACCGATGCACTGGATGGCCGACTGGGGTACGCCATTTCCGCTGTTCGTTTCGAAGGCGTCCGGTGTCACGCTGACGGATGCCGACGCACACGACTATGTGGATTTTTGTTTAGGCGACACCGGTGCGATGTATGGACATTCACCCGCGCCGATTGCCGATGCCATCGCCGCGCAAGCGGCGCGCGGTCTCACTTGTATGTTGCCTGCAGAGGCCGTGGCGAGCGTCGGTGAGATGCTCGCAGCCAGATTTCAGTTGCCTTTCTGGCAGGTCACGCAGACGGCCACCGATGCGAACCGCGCGGCACTGCGCTGGGCGCGTGCCATCACCGGGCGATCGAAAGTACTCGTTTTCCAAGGCTGTTATCACGGCACGGTCGAAGAAACGATGGTGCGTTTGCGCGGTGGGCGCACCGTGCCGCGCGAGGGGGCGATTGGCCCGGCATTCGATGCAGCAAGCGCAGCCGTTGCCGTCGAGTTCAATGATATCGAGGCGCTCGAGCGCGCTTTGCAAAGTGGTGAGATCGCCGCGGTCATCGCCGAGCCGGTCATGACCAACATCGGCATGGTATTGCCGCAGGCGGGTTTTCTCGATGCGCTGCGTGCACGTACGCGCGCGCATGATGTGTTGTTGATCCTCGATGAAACCCACACGCTCTCTTCCGGGCCGGGTGGTTATGCGGCGAGCCTCGCCTGGCAGAGCGATTTTTGGGTCTGTGGCAAAGCCATCGCCGGTGGGCTGCCCGCCGCGGTCTTTGGTTTCACAGCCGACATCGAAGCGCGTATGCGTGCGGTGCTCGCGAAGCGTGAGGCGGGGCACTCCGGGATGGGCACGACGCTCGCGGCTAATCCGCTCGTATTCGCGGCACTCTCAGCAGCACTGACGCATCTGCACACCGAAGACACTCACGCTGCGATGCATGGCGGCGCTTTACAGCTTGAGCGTGGACTGCAGGCAGTTTTCACGGCGCGTGGTCTCGATTGGCACATTTCGCGCGTCGGCGCGCGACTCGAGTTCGGTTTTGGTCCGGCGCCGCACAATGGCAGTGAAGCCGAGCGTGCGATGCGCCCCACACTCGAGCACGCCTTGCATCTGTGGTTGCTCAATCGCGGTCTACTCGTCACACCGTTTCACAACATGATGCTGACGGCGCCGATGTTGCCATCCGCCGCGATCGATCGATTCTGTGCGAGCGTCGGTGAATTTTTGGACAGCGTCGAGCTGAGTGCGAGCTGAACATGACGAACCCCCACACCAGCCCGACTCCCACCTCCAGCGCGAATGTCGAGTGGCGCGATTTTCTCGCGAAGTACCCCGATCTCGAAGCGGTGCAGTTGTTCATCACCGATCCGTCTGGTGTTGCTCGCGGCAAGACGGCGAGCGTGTCAGAACTCGAGCGTCTCTATGCAAACGGTCGACCGGTCGCAGGCTCCATCTTAGGCCTCGACATCACCGGTACCGATGTCGATGCGACGGGTTTGGTGTGGGACACAGGCGATGCTGATCTTATCTGTCGAGCCGTGCCCGGCACCTTGTCGCGCGCGCCGTGGCTTTCGCGCCCGACTGCGCAGGTGATGCTTTCGATGTTTGAGCTCGACGGTCGTCCGGCGCCTGCGGATCCGCGGCATGCGCTCAGTCGTAGCATCGAGCGTTTGCAGACGAGGGGTTTCAAGCCGGTCGTGGCCGTCGAACTCGAGTTTTATGTGTTGAACGCCGACGGCAGTGAACCGGCGGGTTCTTTGCGTCGTGACGAGGGTCGCATCGAGGCCTACAGCCTTGCGCGTCTCGAAGAGCTCGCGCCGATGTTCGATGAGGTTTATGCCGCCGCACGCGAGCAGGGGATCCCGGTCGAGACCTTGATGTCCGAATATGCCCCGGGTCAATTCGAGCTCACGCTCGCGCATCGTGATGATGCGCTGCGCGCGGTCGATGAAGCGATTTTACTCAAGCGTTTGTTGCGCGGTGTCGCCGCCAAGCACGGCAAGCTCGTGACCTTCATGGCCAAGCCCTATGCCGATCTCGCCGGCAGCGGCATGCATATCCATGTGAGTCTCGCGGGTGTCGATGGAGCTAATCTGTTTGCGGCTGATGACCCTGCCGGCACGCCGTTGCTGCGCCACGCAATTGGCGGCCTGAAGGCGACCATGGCCGAGAGCCTGTTGGTGTTCGCGCCGAACGGCAATTCGTATCGGCGTTTTCGCGCCCAAAGCTATGCGCCCATCGCGGCAAGTTGGGGCATCAACAATCGCTCGGTCAGCCTACGCATACCGACCGGGCCTACTGCGTCGCGCCACCTCGAGCACCGTATCGCCGGAGCCGATGCCAATCCCTATTTGGTGGTTGCCACCGTGCTCGCCGGCATCGAGCGCGGGATCGCGCAGGCGATTGAGCCAGGCCCGGCCGTGGTCGGTAACGGCTATGCGGCGGCCGGTGCAGCCGGTACGGTCGGTTCGACTGGCGCCCGTCGGGACTTGCCTGCAACCTGGCACGAGGCCATCGAGCGGGCGGCGACTTCCGAGTTCTTATCCCAGGCGCTGGGGGCTGACTTTCTACCCATTTTTTTGGCGATCAAGCGCCAAGAGTGCGAGCGCTTTTCCGCCGAGGTGACCGAGCTCGATCGGCTTTGGTACCTGCGCAGCAGTTGAGGCCGGAATTTCGCGTGTTGCGCCCCTCGCGGCGTCTCCGTAACATCCCCGCCCCTTATGCGCACTCATTATTGCGGTCAAGTCAACGAAACCCTCATCGGTAGCACTGTCACCGTGGCGGGTTGGGTCCACCGTCGTCGCGATCATGGCGGCGTGATCTTCGTCGATCTGCGTGATCGCGAGGGTCTCGTGCAGATCGTCTGCGATCCGGATGCGGCGGAGGTCTTCGCCGAGGCCGAGAAACTGCGCAACGAATTCGTCGTCAGCATCACGGGTCTCGTGCGCGCGCGCCCGGAAGGCACGACCAATGCGAACCTGGCCTCTGGCAAGATCGAGATGCTCGCGCGTCACATCGATCTTCTGAATCGGTCGGAACCGCTTCCGTTCCAACTCGATGAGAACGTCTCGGAAGAGGTGCGCCTGAAGTATCGCTATCTCGACCTGCGTCGCGACGTGATGAGTCAGCGTCTGCGTCAGCGCCACGAGATCACCAAGGCGATGCGCCATTATCTCGATGACGCCGGTTTCGTCGATATCGAAACCCCGATGCTGACCAAGGCGACCCCCGAGGGTGCGCGCGACTATCTCGTTCCGTCGCGTACGCATGCGGGCAAGTTCTTCGCGCTGCCGCAGTCACCGCAGATTTTCAAGCAGTTGCTGATGGTTTCGGGATTCGATCGCTACTATCAAATCGTGCGTTGCTTCCGCGACGAAGATCTGCGCGCCGATCGTCAGCCGGACTTCACGCAGCTCGATATCGAGACCTCGTTCCTCTCGCAGGATCAGATCATGGATCTGATGGAAGGGCTCATTCGCCACATCTTCACCAAGGTGGCGCAGATCGAGTTGCCGAATCCATTCCCGCGCATGACCTACGCCGAAGCCATGCGTCGCTATGCGAGCGACAAGCCGGATCTGCGTATCCCGCTCGAGCTCATCGATGTGGCGGATCTCGTGGCCGATTGCGACTTCAAAGTATTCGCAGGCCCCGCCAAGGATCCGAATGGTCGCGTAGCTGCGATGCGTGTGCCGGGTGCAGGCAAACTCACCCGCAAGGAAATCGACGACTACACCGCCTTCGTGGCGCGTTACGGAGCCAAGGGTTTGGCCTATGTCAAGGTCAACGAGCGCGCCAAGGGGCGTGACGGGTTGCAGTCCCCGATCATCAAGTTCCTCTCCGATGCGGCCGTCGCTGGCATCCTCGAGCGCACCGGCGCGCAGGATGACGACCTCGTATTCTTTGGCGCCGATTCGGCCAAGGTCGTCAATGACGCGATGGGTGCGCTGCGCCTGAAAGTCGGTCACGACCTGAAGCTCGTACAGGGCGAGTGGGCACCGCTGTGGGTCGTCGACTTCCCGATGTTCGAATTCGATGCGGATGAAAATCGCTGGAGCGCGATGCACCATCCGTTCACCTCACCCAAAAATCTCGATCCCGAGGCGCTGAAGGCCAACCCGGGCGCTGCGCTCGCCAAGGCCTACGACATGGTGCTCAACGGGTCCGAGATCGGCGGTGGATCGGTTCGTATCTATCGCCAGGATTTGCAGTCGACGGTGTTCGATCTGCTCGGCATCGAAACCGAAGAGGCCCGTCGCAAGTTCGGCTTCCTGCTTGATGCGCTGAAGTTCGGTGCGCCGCCGCACGGTGGTATCGCCTTCGGTCTCGATCGACTTTCGATGCTGATTGCCGGTGCCGACAGCATCCGCGACGTCATCGCCTTCCCGAAGACTCAGACGGCGGCCTGTCCGCTGACTGATGCGCCGACCGAGGTCTCCGAGAAGCAGCTACGCGAACTGCACATTCGCGTGCGTCAGCCGGCTGCAGCGGGTGGCACGGCCGCGCCTGCAGGCGCGGCGACGCAGAGCTGATCAGTCGAGTTTCTTGCGCAGCTCATAGAGCTGCTCAAGCGCTTCGCGCGGGCTCAAAGAATCTGGGTTCAAAGCACGCAGTGCGTCGATCAGACTTTGCGTGCGTGCTTGGTCTGCCGCACGCTCCGTCGAGTCATCGTGCGTCGTATCAGCGCCCGCCGGTGCGAGTGCGAGCTCGCCTTGCGGGCCACCATCACTGCGTCGTAGTGCTTCGCTCTCGAGCGCGGTGAGATAGCGCTTCGCGTCCGCCAACACTTCGCGCGGAATACCGGCAAGTTTCGCTACCGCCAAGCCATAGCTGCGACTCGCAGGTCCGGGCTTCACGGCATGCATGAAGACGATTCCATGTCGGTGTTCAGTGGCATCGAGATGTACGTTGGCGACGCCCGGTAGTTCGGCTGCGAGCGCGGTGAGTTCGAAGTAGTGCGTCGCGAAGAGCGTGAAGGCACCGACTTTCGAAGCCAGATGACGTGCTGTGGCCCAAGCGAGCGACAATCCATCAAAAGTACTCGTGCCGCGCCCGATCTCATCCATCAGCACGAGACTGCGTGGCGTCGCGTTATGCAGGATATTCGCTGCTTCAGTCATCTCGACCATGAAGGTCGATCTGCCGCCTGCGAGATCATCGCCTGCGCCGATACGCGTGAAGATCCGATCGATGGGGCCGAGCAGTGCCGAATCAGCAGGCACGAAACTACCCACGTGCGCGAGCAGCGTGATCAACGCCACCTGTCGCATGTAGGTGCTCTTGCCGCCCATGTTGGGGCCGGTGATGACGAGCATGCGAGTGAGGGCATTGAGGTCGATATCGTTCGGCACAAACGGCTCGCTTGAGAACCGCTCGACGACCGGATGTCTGCCGCCACGAATTTTGAGCACCGGTTGCGAAGTGAATTCGGGCGCTACCCAACGCAGTGCTTCGGCGCGTTCGGCGAGGCTCGCTAGCGCATCGAGATCGGCAATCGCCGACGCCGTCTCTTGCAGATCGGCGAGAGTCGTAGCGAGGGACTCGAGCACGGCATCGTAGAGTTCGCGTTCGCGCGCCAAGGATTTATCGCGCGCACCAAGTACCTTGTCCTCGAAGCTTTTGAGCTCCGGTGTGATGAAGCGCTCGGCATTCTTGACGGTCTGACGACGGATGTAATCCGCCGGCACCGTCTCGGCTTGGCTACGCGAGATCTCGATGAAGAAGCCTTGCACTCGGTTGTAGCCGAGTTTCAGCTGCGAGAGTCCGGTGCGTTCCCGCTCGCGGGCTTCGAGTTCAAGTAGATAAGCGTCGGTATCCTGCGAGATTCGCCGTAGTTCGTCGAGCTCGGCATCGTAGCCTTGGGCAATTACGCCACCCTCGCGAATGAGCGTCGACGGTTCGAGATCGATGGCGCGTTCGAGCAACGCGAGTTCGTTCCGATGTTCGCCGATATGACGGCGTCGATCATCAATGAGCGCGGCGCTCATCGAGGCGAGCGTGGCTCGCAACGCGGGCAAGGCAGCGAGTGCGGCGCGCAGCGCGGTGAGATCGCGTGGACGGGCAGATTTCAGCGCGATGCGCGCGAGAATTCGTTCGATGTCGCCGATCGGTGATAAAGCTTCGCGCAAGACGAGATGCGTACGCGAGGCGAGTAACTCCGTGATCGCCTCGTGTCGCTGCCGTAGCAGCGCATGATCGGTGATCGGCCGATTGAGTAAGCGTCGCAGGGCGCGGGCTCCCATCGCCGTGACGGTGGTATCGAGCAGCGCGAGTAATGTCGCGTCATCACGCCCTTGCGCGCTCGAATCGATTTCGAGATGGCGTCTCGTGATGGCATCGAGATGCAGGCTCGCATGCCGATCTTCCACGCGCAGCGCGCGCAGATGTGGCAGTGCGGTGCGTTGCGTATCGCGCACGTATTGCAACAACGCGCCTGCCGCTGCGACCGCGAGCGGCATCGAACGCTCGCCACTTGAATCGATGCCAAAGCCTTGCAGATCGAGTGTGCCGAGTTGTTCGGTGAGCAGTCGCCGCGCCGTTTCGAGCTCGAAATGCCAAGGGGCGCGTCCACGCCAAGCGAGGCTACCGGTGCGCTCGCGTAACTCCGCCCCAATCTCGCCGAGCCACTCCTCTGGCACGAGGAGCTCCGCCGGTTGCAGCCGCTCGAGCTCGGCTACGAGCGCCGAGTCGCCGCGGCCCTCGAGTACCGAGAAACGCCCGGCGCCTAGGTCCAACCACGCGAGGCCAAACCCTTCACCGGCTGGCAGCACGGCGGCAACCAAAGTCTCGCGACGCTCATCGAGCAGCGCGGCATCGGTGACGGTGCCTGGCGTGATGATGCGAACCACCGCGCGCTCGACCGGACCCTTGCTCTTGGCAGGGTCGCCAATCTGTTCGCAGATCGCGACCGATTCGCCTTTACGCACGAGCCGCGCGAGATAGTTCTCGGCGCTGTGGTAGGGCACACCCGCCATCGGAATCGGCGCGCCCGCCGATTGGCCGCGCGCGGTGAGGGTGATGTCGAGCAACTGCGCTGCGCGCTTGGCGTCATCGAAGAAGAGCTCGTAGAAATCCCCCATCCGATAGAACAGCAACACGTCGGGGTGCTGGGCCTTCAGGCGCAAATACTGTTGCATAACGGGGGTGTGCTCGGCGGTCATCGCGCCATTATCGTCCATGCGATACTGCCCCTGCATGGAACCCGCACTCAACAGCCGACTGCTTGATCGTCCGCTCGATCAACTCATCCGACGGCTGCGCGCCGATGCGCTCACCGTGGCGACGGCTGAATCTTGCACGGGCGGGTGGCTCGCCAAGCTGCTCACCGATCGCGCCGGATCCTCGGCGTGGCTGCTCGCGGGTTGGGTGGTCTACAGCAACGAGTCGAAGCAGCGGGAGCTCGCCGTACCTGCCAAGTTGCTGAAAGAACATGGCGCAGTCAGCGTCGAGGTCGTCGTAGCGCTCGCGCGCGCCGCGCGCCAGCGCAGCGGTGCGGATTTGGCGGTCGCGATCAGCGGCATCGCGGGCCCGAGTGGCGCCGTACCCGGCAAGCCGGTCGGCACGGTCTGTTTCGGATTTGCCCGCAAGCACGGCCGCGGCTCAGTGGTTGAGACGGTGACAAAACGGTTTCGCGGGGATCGTGATGCCGTCCGATGCGCCGCCGTGCGCTATGCGCTCGCGGGTTTATACAGTATGGCCTCCAAAGGCTCCCTGTATAGCCAATGAACGCCTCGTGAAATAACGCGCTTCATCGACTTTTTCGGCTGATTCCACGCAGTTCGCTGTGGGATAATTTACGTACTTTCTCGCTCTTTCCCGCCAACCTTTTTTCGGGGATCTCATGGACGACAATCGCAAAAAAGCCCTCACCGCGGCGCTCGGTCAAATCGAAAAACAATTCGGCAAGGGCTCGGTCATGCGTCTTGGCGACGCATCCGCTTCCTACGACGTCGAGGCGGTCTCGACCGGCTCGCTCGGCCTCGACATCGCGCTCGGCATCGGTGGCTTGCCGCGCGGTCGCGTCGTCGAGATCTACGGGCCTGAGTCCTCGGGTAAAACCACGCTCACGCTCGAAGTCATCGCCGAGATCCAGCGCAACGGCGGCACGGCCGCCTTCGTCGATGCCGAACACGCGCTCGACCCCGTCTATGCCGAAAAGCTCGGCGTCAACGTCAACGATCTCTTGGTCTCGCAGCCGGATACCGGCGAGCAGGCCCTCGAAATCACCGACATGCTCGTTCGCTCCGGTGCCGTCGATGTCGTCGTCGTCGACTCGGTCGCGGCGCTGACCCCGAAGGCGGAAATCGAAGGTGAGATGGGCGAGCTGCAGGTCGGCTTGCATGCCCGCCTGATGTCGCAGGCGCTGCGCAAGCTCACCGGTAACATCAAGCGTTCGAACACGATCGTCATTTTCATCAACCAGATCCGCCTCAAGATCGGCGTGATGTTCGGTAACCCCGAGACCACCACGGGTGGCAACGCCCTGAAGTTCTACTCCTCGGTCCGTCTCGACATCCGCCGTATCGGCGCCATCAAGAACGGCGAAGAGGTCATCGGCAACCAGACCCGCGTGAAGGTGGTCAAAAACAAGGTGGCCCCGCCGTTCCGCGAAGCCGAATTCGAAATCATGTACGGTCAGGGCATCTCGCGCGAAGGTGAAATCATCGAGCTCGGTGTTGCGCACAATTTCATCGAGAAGTCCGGTTCCTGGTACGCCTACAAGGGCGAGCGCATCGGTCAGGGCAAGGAAAACGCCCGCGAGTTCCTCAAGACCCACCCGGATATCGCCCGCGACGTCGAAGCGCAGATTCGCGCCAAGTTGCTGGTGAAGCCCAGCAAGGCCGGAGCGGCGGCGGCTGAAGCACCCGAGAAAGACTGACTTCGCCTCACGTGATCTCACGCGCTGGCTTTCGTAACGCCGCGCCGGAACAACCGGAGAACCCGGAGTCCGCGCGGCGTTATGCATTGGGGCTGCTGGCCCGCCGCGATTTCGGCTCCGCTGAGCTCATCAACAAGCTCACCGTGAAGGGCTACACGGCGGAGGCCGCGGCCGAGGCGGTCGCCGCTTTGCAGGAAGAGCGGCTCCTCGATGACGCTCGCAGCCTCGAGGCCTTCGTGCGTGCTCATGCGGCGCGGGGCCAGGGTCCGATGCGGATCCGCCAGGAGCTCGCCACGCGCGGTTTCCCGGCGGCCGAGATCGAGGCTGCCCTCAATTCGGGCCCGGATTTCGTCACGATTTGCCGCGAGGTTCGGCAGCGCAAATTCGGCGCCAAGCCGCCCGGCAGTTGGGCGGAGAAGGGCAAGCAGATGAGATTTTTGCAGTATCGGGGCTTTTCATCGGATCATATCCGGCTGGCACTGGGCCAGGACCCTGAAGACCCCTGAAAAACCTCGCATGACTCCGCCGACCCCGCAGGGCAAGCCGCCCTACATGAGCGCCGCCGATGTGCGCCGCGCCTTCCTCGAGTTCTTCCAGAGCCGTGGCCACGCTATCGTCGCCTCGAGCTCGCTGGTGCCGGGCAACGACCCGACGCTGCTCTTCACCAACGCCGGCATGGTGCAGTTCAAGGATGTGTTCCTCGGCAAAGACAAGCGCGACTACGTGCGCGCGACCTCCTCGCAGCGCTGCGTGCGCGCCGGTGGCAAGCACAACGATCTCGAGAACGTGGGTTACACCGCACGTCACCATACCTTCTTCGAGATGCTCGGTAACTTCTCCTTCGGTGATTACTTCAAGCGCGATGCGATCCGCCACGCTTGGGATTTCATCACCGGCACCTTGAAGCTCGATCCGAATCGTCTTTGGGTCACCGTCTTCAAAGACGACGATGAAGCGGCCGATATTTGGCTCAAAGAAATTGGCATCTCACCGCAGCGCTTCTCGCGCATGGGCGAGAAGTCGAACTTCTGGGCGATGGGTGATACGGGTCCGTGCGGCCCTTGCACCGAGATTTTCTACGATCACGGCGAACATATCGCAGGCGGCCCGCCAGGCTCGCCGGACGAAGATGGCGATCGATACGTCGAGGTCTGGAACCTCGTCTTCATGCAGTACGAGCGCGCGCCCGACGGCACGCTGACGCCGCTGCCGAAGCCCTCGGTCGACACCGGCGCTGGCCTTGAGCGCCTCTCGGCGGTGATGCAGGGCGTCACCAACAACTACGACATCGATCTCTTTCGCAAGATCGTGCAGGCGGCCGCAACGCTCGCCGGCACGGAAGATCTGACCAACCCTTCGTTGCGAGTGATCGCGGATCATATCCGCGCGTGCACCTTCCTCATCGTCGATGGCGTGCTGCCCTCGAACGAAGGGCGGGGCTACGTATTGCGGCGCATCATTCGTCGCGCCATTCGTCACGGTCACAAGCTCGGCATCAACGGGGCGTTCTTCCACAAGCTCGTCTCGGTGCTCGAAGAGCAGATGGGCGAGGCCTATCCGGAACTGCGTAAGGGTGCCGCGCAAGCCACGCGCGTGCTGTTGCAGGAAGAAGAGCGCTTCGCTGAAACCCTCACGACCGGCATGAGTCTGCTCACCGCAGCGCTCGATGGCTTGAAGGGCAAGGTGCTCGATGGCGAAACAGTGTTCCGTCTATACGACACTTACGGATTCCCGGCGGATCTCACGGCAGATGTGGCGCGAGAGCGCGGCTACACGATCGACAGCGCGGGCTTCGAAGCCGCGATGGAAGCGCAGCGGGAGCGCGCGCGTGCGGCGAGTCGCTTTGGCGTCGATCTGCGTGCCGGCACTCAACTCGATCTGCAAACGGCGTTCTGTGGCTACACGGCGCTCGAGGGCGAGGCGAAGATCGTGGCTCTGCTGCGCGGTGGTGAGCGTGTTGACGAGTTGCGCGCTGGCGAGACGGGCGAGGTGATCCTCGAGAGCACGCCGTTCTATGCCGAATCCGGCGGTCAGGTAGGTGATGCCGGTGAGCTGCGTTCAGTCGCAGCAGCGTCCGTGCACTTTTTCGTCCAAGATACCCAAAAGCGCGGCACAGGCGGCGCACATGCACACATCGGCAAAGTCGCCGCGGACTCTGCGCCGCTGCGCGAGGGCATGACGTTGCGCGCGTCTGTGGATGCCAAGCTGCGCGGTGCTACCGCACTCAACCACTCGGCGACGCATCTTCTGCATGCAGCACTGCGCGAAGAACTTGGCGATCACGTACAGCAGAAGGGTTCGCTCGTCGCTCCTGATCGACTGCGTTTCGATTTCGCCCACTTCGAGGCTGTGAGCAGCGAGCAACTGCAGCGTATCGAGCGTCGGGTCAACGAACAGATCCGTCGCAATGCGACGGCCGAGACGCGTGAGATGTCGTACGACGAGGCGGTCGCTGAAGGCGCCATGGCGCTATTCGGTGAGAAGTACGGCTCGAGCGTGCGCGTGCTGCGTATCGGTGATTTCTCGATGGAGCTCTGTGGTGGCACGCACGTCGGTCGTGCGGGTGACATTGGGCTCTTCAAGATTCTGGCCGAGAGCGGTGTCGCTGCCGGTGTACGTCGTATCGAGGCGGTCACCGGTGAGGGCGCGCTGCGTTTGGTCGAGGCGCAGGAATCGGCAGTGCGCGAAGTTGCCGGTTTGTTGCGCGGTACACGTGATGAGATCGGGCAGAAGGTGCGTGATGCACTCGATCGCATCCGCCAACTCGAAAAAGAAAATCGTCAGTTGCGCGACAAGCTCGCCTCGGGCCAGGGCACGGATCTCGCAGCCGGAGCCGTCGAGGTTGCCGGCCTGCAGGTGGTTGCCATGCAAGTGGATGGTGCTGATGCCAATGCGCTGCGTACCGCAGTCGATCAGCTCAAAGATCGTCTGAAGCAAGCCGTCATCGTGCTGGCCTCGGTCACGTCTGAGGGCAAGGTGGTGCTCGTCGCGGGTGTGACCGCAGGGGAGACAAATCGGATCAAGGCTGGCGAAATTGTGGGTCATGTCGCCTCCCAAGTGGGTGGTCGCGGCGGTGGTCGTCCGGATTTCGCCCAAGCGGGTGGTACCGAGGCGGCCAAGTTGCCCGAAGCCTTGGGCGGCGTGGTCGCCTACGTGCGTCAAAAATTGGGCGGCTGACACTTTTTCGTAAAGCGGGGCGGACGTTCTGGACGACCCCGCCGGATTTATCTATTGTTGTGCCCAAAGCGCCCACTCTCACGGAAGAGTTGCGCGCCGGCGGGGCCTTCACAGGGGGTGGGGTTTTCGGAACCGGCGGTCTGCTTCAGAGGCGCTTGCGGGGTACAACTATGCTGATACTCACCAGACGTGTCGGGGAAACCGTCATGATCGGCGAAGAAGTGTCGGTCACTGTGCTGGGCGTCAAGGGCAATCAGGTGCGCGTGGGCATTAACGCGCCGAAGAATGTCGCCGTGCACCGTGAAGAGATCTTCGATCGCATCAAGTCGGAAGACGGAAGCTCGGATCAAGGCGAAGCGCAGCAGGGCATGCGAGCCTAACGGTTCGCGCCCAAGCCCGCTTTGACCTGCCAAGGCCCGGGGCCGTATCATCGCGGCCCCGTGAGCGGAGAGATGGCCGAGTGGTCGAAGGCGCGCCCCTGCTAAGGGCGTAAGGGCCAAAAGCCCTTCGAGGGTTCGAATCCCTCTCTCTCCGCCAGTTTCGCCGCTAATCGATCAGTGCGGCCGACTTCACTTGGCACCATACGGGTGATCCCGTATGCAGCTGTAGCGTAGCGAGAGCTCGATGGGTCACGCGCGATAGCAGCATCGCATCACCGCATCGAACCGTAACAAGCGCTTGCGAGGCATGCGCTTCATTCGCGATCGACTCGATTACGCCCGATATGACGTTCTGGATGGTGCTCGAGCTCTGTGCGGTCGTCGCGAGACTCACATCCCGCGCGAGGATGCGAACCCGAATGGGTGCGCCCGCTTGAAGGCCGCCATCGCGCACCCAGAGCGTCCCGTTGCCGAAGCTCACCTCGGCCAAATGAAACTCGCGATCGATTCTTTGGATGGTGCTCTCGATGACGACGCCTGCCTCATCACCCGCAGCCATAGCCATGATGGGATGGGTGCAGATGTCTTGAAGATTGCCACTCGCGCTCACGCGCCCTTGATCGAGCATCACTACGTGATCAGCAAGGCGGGCGAGTTCATCGAGCGAGTGTGTGACGTAGATCACGGGGATCTGCAGCTCGCGGTGGAGTCGCTCGAGCCAAGGTAAAATTTCTTTACGCCTTGCGATATCGAGCGAAGCGAGCGGCTCGTCGAGCAGCAGTATCTTCGGCTGGGTGACGAGCGCGCGTGCGATCGCGACACGCTGTTTCTCACCGCCCGATAAGTTAACTGTGGATCGATCGAGCAATGAGCCGATGCCGAGCAGGTCGATGGCATCGTCGAGTGCGACGCGTGCCGCTTGCCGTTCGATACGCAATCGATTCAACCCGAACTCCAGATTTCGACGCACATTGAGGTGCTCGAACAGACTCGCTTCCTGAAAGACGTAGCCGAGTTCGCGCTGCCAGGTCGGCACGAAAATTTGGCGTTGATCGTCTTGCCAAACTTCATCGCCGATAAGGATTTGACCGGATGCGCGCTCGAGCCCCGCGACACAGCGCAGCACCGTCGTCTTGCCTGAGCCTGAAGGGCCGAAGAGAACAGTAACGCCGCGTGCCGGAACCGTGATGGTGATTGCGAGATTGAACTCTGCACGCTGTAAGGCGAGCCGCAGTGAAATCGGTGGCGTGCTCATGGCAGCGCCGCTCCAGCGCGCTTGCGGAGCCGGGTCAGCGCAATCAGCATGACGAAGGAGAACGCGACCATGAGCGCAGCGAGTCGATGCGCCGCCTCATACTCCATGGCCTCGACGTGGCCGAAGAGTTGTGTCGCAACGACGCGGGTCTCGCCCGGAATGTCGCCGCCGATCATCAGCACCACGCCGAACTCGCCCACGGTGTGTACGAAGGTGAGTACCGCGGCCGTTAATAAGCCGGGCTTTGCCAGTGGCAGGGCAACACTGAAGAACGCATCCAACGGCTTGGCACGCAGCGTAGCAGCCACCTCGAGAGGCCTTCGTCCGAGCATCTCAAAGGAATGCAGCATCGGATAAACGGCGAATGGCAGCGAGAAAATCACCGAGCCGATCACCAAGCCCGTGAATGAGAACGACAGCAAGCCGAAGCCGAGGTGTTGAGTGGCACTCCCGATCCAGCCATCAGGACCGAGTGCCAGCAGGATATAGAAGCCGAGCACGGTCGGAGGTAGGACGAGAGGTAGTGTGACGAGCGCGATGATGACGCCACGCCAGCGAGAGCTTGTTCTTGCGAGCCACCATGTGAGTGGAGTCGCCAGCAGTAACAAGATCAACGTCGTGATCGCCGCCAATTGCAGCGTGAGCAGGATGGCTTGTCCGTCGTCTGCACTCGGCATCATGGAAGTTCGTAACCGTAACGTCGGATGATGTCGCGCGCTGGCTTGGAGTCGAGAAAGCGCAGCAGCGCGACGGCGGCCGGATTGTCTTTGCCCTTAGCTAGCAGAATCACGTCTTGTCGAATGGGTTCATATAGATTGGCCGGCACGATCCAAGCGGAACCGCTCTGCAGACGGGCCTCTTGCATGACTTGTGACATCGCCACGAAGCCGAGCTCTGCGTTACCCGATGCCACAAATTGAAATGCCTGGTTGATATTGGCGCCTTCAATAATTTTGGATCGCAGCTTATCGAGCAGACCGAGTGCGCTCATCGTCTGCGTGGCTGCCGCTCCGTACGGGGCGAGTTTCGGATTTGCGATGGCAACGCGTCGGAAGTCGTCGCGGCGCAGTACATCACCTTTCGCATCGACGTAATTCGCATCGCGACTCCACAGCACGAGGCGCCCGATAGCATAGGTGCGTTGCGTTTCGGCCAATGCATAACCGTCGCGTGCGAGTTTGCCAGGTGTACTCGCATCGGCCGAGAGCAACACACCATAGGGCGCACCTTGACGAATCTGGGCAGCGAGTTGCCCCGTAGCACCGAGCGAGATGATGGCGCGATGGCCACTCTCGCGCTCGAAGGCGGTCGCGAGTGATTTCATCGGAGCGGCGAAGTTAGCCGCGACCGCGACATGCACTTCTGCGGCGCGACTCGATCCGACCGAGAGCGCCGCAACAAGCAGCCACGCTGCCGTTCGGACGAGAGTGCGGTCTCGCGAGAATGTCATGGCGTGAGCGATCAGTTCTCCTGCGCCAGGCGGCGCAGGTCAGTAGCCAATGCGTCGATGGCGATATCGGGCTGGGCGATCAAGCGCAGTTGATTACGACGATCGTAGACGTAGATCGTCGCCGAGTGATCGACCGTGTAATCCTTGCCGTCGGCCGTTGGTACTTTCACTGCGATCGCATGGAACGCTTTGACGACCTTCTCAAGCTCTGCCGGCTCAGGGCGCAGACCGATAAAGCTCGGATCGAAGTTTTTCACGTAGGCTTCGAGGCGATCCGGCGTGTCGCGCTCAGGATCCACGCTCACGAGCAGTACCTGCAACTTGTCGGCGTCTGCGCCGAGCGCATCGCGCACTTGGCGCAGGCGCATCAAGGTCGAGGGGCACACGTCAGGGCAGCGCGTGAAGCCGAAGAACACGAGCGTAACCTGATCTTTGAAGTCTTCGATGCGGCGAATCTGTCCGCTCGTGTCGGCGATACCGATGTTCTTGCCGTACGCGATGCCGGAAACCTCCGACGCATTGAACGGCGGCGGGGGCGGTGAGCAGGCAGCCAAAGTGAGAGCGACCAGCGCAAGCAGCATCGCCGCGCGACTCGAGTGTGACATCATCGGTTCTCGACTTTAAATTGCGCCGTGAGCGTGCCTGCTTTCTCGAACTGCAGTTGCACCGGAAAACTGCTGCCGACATCAAGCGGTGCTTTCAACTGCATGAACATCAGATGCAGGCCGCGTGGCTTTAGTTCCACGCGGCCCGCAGCAGGTATCTCGAGACCGTCGGTGAGTTGACGCATGCGCATCACGCCACCGTCCATGCTCGTGTGGTGTATTTGCACTTCGGCCGCAGCAGCGCTCGTGACCGATACCAGTCGATCGGCCGTGTTGCCGGTGTTGACGATGGTCATGAAGCCGCCACCCACGACTTGCCCGGGTGCCGTTGCACGCGACCACGGGTTTTCGATACGGATCGGCGAAGCCGCGGCGGCGATCGAGATCAGGCTGGTCAAGGCGAGAGTAAGCGCGAGGGATTTCATGAGTCTACTCGGGAAGCGTCGGTGCGACCCGAAGTGTCGATGACGTATCCGGCGTCGTCAATCGGCAGATTCCAGCAGTTCTCGTAGCGCCCTGACACTTTCCGCAAGTGGGGTTTCTTGGGTTCGGATCGTGACATCCGCAGCGAGCGGTGCCTCGTAGGGGCTGTTCACGCCGGTCATGTTCGGGATCTTCCCTTCGCGCGCCTTTTTGTAGAGTCCTTTCACGTCGCGCTGCTCGCAAACCTCGAGCGGTGTGTCGATGAAGATCTCGATGAAATTCTCCGGTCCGATGAGCTCACGAGCGAGATCGCGCTCGCGACGGAACGGTGAGATGAACGAGGTCATCACGATCAGCCCTGCGTCCATCATCAGTTTGGCGACTTCGGCTATGCGCCGGATGTTCTCGACCCGATCGGTATCGGTGAAGCCGAGATCCCGGTTGAGCCCCTGCCGAATGTTGTCGCCATCGAGAATGTAGGTGTGCTTACCGCGACCGTGCAGCTCCACCTCGAGTGCGTTGGCAATCGTCGACTTACCCGATCCTGAAAGACCAGTGAACCACAGGACCTTGCCTGGATGGCCGTTGAGGTTCTCGCGTGCAGTCCGATCGACACTGAGCGACTGCCGATGCACATTTTGTGCTCGGCGCAGGCTGTGACGAATGAGGCCCGCTGCGACGGTCGCGTGGGTGTAGCGATCGACGAGGATGAACCCACCGAGTTCGCGCGACTCGCTGTAACGCTCGAAGGCGAGCGGTTGCGTCGTGGCGATGTTGCAGACGGTGATGTCGTTTAGGTCAAGTTTGCGGGCGGGCTCCTCGGCGAGCGTATTCACATTCACGCGGTGCTTGATCGCAGTGATCGAGGCGCCGCTCCATTGGCTCGCGAGCTTCAAGTCATAGCGACGACTGGCAAGGCCTGCTTCTTCGTGCAGCCAGACGATGATGGCCTCGAACTGATCGGTTGTCTCGATCGGCAGGTCTGACCGACTCAACACATCGCCTCGCGAGATGTCTATCTCGCGGTCAAGGCAAAGAGTGACGGCGTCACCCGCGCTCGCGTTCGAGAGGTCGCCATCGCCTGTCACGATGCGCGTGATCTTGGCTGTTTGCCCGCTTTGCGCCACGCGCAGCGAGTCGCCGACCTTGAGTTCGCCGGCGGCGAGTGTGCCGGCATAACCGCGAAAATCGGCATTGGGGCGATTGACCCATTGAACTGGAAAGACACTGCCGGGCTGCGGCAAGTGCCGTGTATCGACGGTTTCGAGGTGTTCGAGCAGTGAGGGGCCTGCATACCAAGGCATGGCGGCGGATCGTATGCTGACGTTGTCGCCTCGCAGCGCACTCATCGGAATTGCCGTGATGGTCTCGAACCCGAGTTGGGCGGCATACCGCGCGAAGTCGCTCTGGATCGAGCGAAAGCGTTGCTCGTCGTAAGCGATCAGATCCATCTTGTTGATGGCGAGCACCACGTGACGCAAGCCCATGAGCGAGACGAGATAGGCGTGGCGCCGCGTTTGAACGGTCAAGCCCGTGCGCGCGTCGACCAATAGCACGGCAAGGTCCGCGGTCGAGGCGCCGGTCACCATGTTGCGCGTGTACTGCTCATGCCCCGGTGTGTCGGCGACGATGAAGCTGCGACGCTGGCTCGAGAAATAGCGATACGCCACGTCGATGGTGATGCCCTGTTCGCGCTCCGCTGCTAGACCATCGACTAGCAGGGCGAAGTCGATCGCGTCGCCCTGCGTACCGAAGCGGCGCGAGTCGCGCTTGAGAGCCGCGATTTGATCTTCGGGGATTTGCTGCGACTCGAACAGCAGGCGTCCGATTAGAGTGCTCTTGCCGTCATCGACGCTTCCGCAAGTGATGAAGCGCAGTAGATCGTCTGTGCTCGGGGTTGTCATCAGAAATACCCCTCGTGTTTTTTCTGCTCCATGCTGGCACCTGCGTCTTGATCGATTGCACGACCTTGACGTTCAGAGGCACTCGATCGTTGCAGTTCATCCACGATATCTTTGACGCTGCACGCGCTCGATTCGATCGCGCCGCTCAAGGGATAACAGCCGAGCGAGCGGAATCGAACCCAGCGGGTTTCGATGCGCTCATCGGGGCGTAGCCGAAAGCGCGCATCGTCAACCATGATCAGCATGCCCTCGCGCTCGACGACCGGGCGTGGGGCGGCAAAGTAGAGCGGTACGACGGGGATCTCTTCGATCAGGGTGTATTGCCAGATGTCGAGCTCGGTCCAGTTGGAGAGCGGAAAAACCCGCAGGCTCTCGCCGCTCTGTTTGCGTGTGTTGTAGAGGCTCCAGAGCTCGGGTCGTTGTCGCTTCGGATCCCAGCCGTGTTCGGCGTTCCTGAACGAGAAGATGCGCTCTTTTGCGCGTGATTTTTCTTCATCACGCCTAGCGCCACCAAAGATCACATCGAAGCGATGGGCATCGAGGGCTTGTTTGAGCCCTAAGGTTTTCGTGATCTCGGTGTGCAGTGCCGAGCCGTGATCGAATGGGTTGATGTCTCGTGCGATGGCCTCTGGGTTCACGTGCACGATGAGTGGCTGGCCACTGTCGCGCGCGATGCGATCGCGAAACTGATACATCTGGCGAAACTTCCAGCGCGTATCGACATGTAGCAGTGGAAAGGGCGGTGGCGCGGGGTAAAAAGCCTTGCGGGCGAGCTGCAGCATCACGCCACTGTCTTTGCCGATCGAGTAGAGCATCACCGGCCGCTCTGCTTCTGCAATCGCTTCGCGAATGATGTGAATGCTCTCGGCCTCGAGTCGATTCAAACGCGCGGAGAGCGCGCCCTGCTGACGCGGTAGCGTCACGACGGTCGAGAAATCCGGCGGCAAGGTCGCCCCATACAAGCCGATGACCAAGTCGATCGAGTCTGAGAGACCCTGTGTGGGTCGAGTCGACCAGTAACTCGCGAGTTCGCCATGGGTGAAGAGGGTGATCGGTTTACCGATGTGGTCGGCCAATTCATTGAGTGCGGCAATGTCGTCGTTGTCTGACGGGACGATCCAATAACGACCGCCCCGGGCATCGTTTGCGTGGAGTGCAACTCGACCATTCGGGCGCGTGTGCTTTTGTATGAAGAGTGCGAGACGCCGTCGTCGTCGCGCCCACTCGAGCGCATGCTCTGCGACGACGGTGTTAACGGATTCGCCTGCGGCGTTACGGAGCGACGCCAGATCGAGTTCAGCGGGTAATAGTCCGAGCTCATGCAATCGACGCTCGGCCGTGCGTTTGGTCGCAGCCTGCCCCGAGGCCTTAAGGGCCTCGAAGGCGCGATGGCTATCCCAAACTCCCGGGCCGTCGAGGCCGTGCAGATCGGAAGCGCCAGACCCATTTTCCGTCGTTATTTGCATTTACTGGCGATCCTAGGATCAAAACAGGGTAAAAATCCAGATATAGCCCCTTAAAAGTTATATATATGCAAATTGCGACAAAAAGCAGTACGAGCCTCGGCTGGGGTAGCATCGCGCTGCCATGAATATCGACGACAGTTACGATGAGATCCGCAGCGCCGTCCGCGCGCTCTGCGCCCAGTTTCCCGACGAGTACTTCCGGAAGATCGACCTCGAGCGGGGCTACCCCGAAGAGTTCGTCCGCGCGCTCACGGAGGCGGGCTGGCTCGCGGCCTTGATCCCGCAGGAATACGGCGGGTCGGGTCTCTCGCTCGCCGAGGCCTCGGTGATCATGGAAGAGATCAACCGCTCAGGCGGCAATTCCGGTGCCTGCCATGGCCAGATGTACGTGATGAACGTGCTGGTTCGGCACGGTAGTCAGCAGCAGCGTGAGTTTTACTTGCCGAAGATTGCGAGCGGCGAGCTGCGCTTACAGTCGATGGCCGTTACCGAGCCCACGACCGGCACCGATACCACGAAGTTGAAGACTACCGCTGTTCGCAAGGGTGATCGCTACGTCATCAACGGTCAGAAGGTGTGGACGTCGCGCGTACGTCACTCGGAGTTGATGTTGTTGCTTGCACGCACGACGCCGCTCGCTGAGGTCAAGAAGAAGTCCGACGGGCTCTCGGTGTTCATGGTCGATCTGCGCGATGCGGTTGGAAAAGGCCTGAATTTACGGCCGATCGACAACATGGTGAACCACGAGACCAACGAGCTTTTCTTTGATGGTCTCGAAGTGCCCGCCGAGAATCTGATCGGCGAAGAGGGCAAAGGTTTCAAGTACATTCTCGATGGGCTCAACGCCGAGCGCGTGCTGATCGCGGCCGAGTGCATCGGTGATGGGCGCTGGTTCGTCGAGCGCGCGAGTCGCTATGCGAAAGATCGCGTGGTTTTCGATCGACCGATCGGGCAGAACCAGGGCGTGCAGTTTCCGCTCGCTGAGTCGCACATCGAAGTGGAGGCTGCGAGCCTCATGCGCTTTCGGGCCTGCGAGCTCTACGATGCGCGCAAGCCCTGCGGTGCCGAGGCCAACATGGCCAAGTACCTCGCCGCGAAGGCCTCGTGGGAGGCCGCCAATGCCTGTCTGCAGACCCACGGCGGCTTCGGTTTCGCCTGTGAGTACGACGTGGAGCGCAAGTTCCGCGAGACCCGGCTCTATCAGGTGGCCCCGATCTCGACCAACCTCATCCTGTCTTACGTGGCCGAGCACGTGCTCGGGCTGCCGAGGTCGTACTAGCCGCTGTTCCCCCGCCGGGCCGCGGCTGTGTATAATCCGCGCCCCTCGACGCGCCCGTAGCTCAGTTGGATAGAGCGCATGGCTACGAACCATGAGGTCAGGAGTTCGAATCTCTTCGGGCGCGCCAGTTCTTGAGGGTCGCTCCGGCTTCAGTCCCGGACTAGCATCCCGCCAATCACAACCTCATCGATCAGGGCACCCGCCGCCGCCGCGTGGGCACCGTTGCCACTGCGGCGATTCCCCTGCACAATCTCCGCTAATCATGCGGAGATTAAGGCGCTATATCCACGAACAGGCTGACTGGCCAGCGTTTCGCTGGGATGCGGCTGCGCTTGCTCCGCAATTGGCCGAGGTTCGACATCGACAGGGGCGGTTGGTCGGACGTATGGAGTCGTTGGGATTCTCCCTACGCACCGAAGCGATGCTCGCCACGCTGACGGACGATGTTCTCAAGACCAGTGAAATCGAGGGCGAACACCTCGACCGTGAGCAAGTTCGATCATCGATCGCGCGCCGCTTGGGTCTTGATATCGGTGCATTGACGCCCGCCGATCGCCATGTCGATGGTGTTGTCGAGATGATGCTCGATGCGACTCAAAGATATTCCGTACCACTGACCGAGGAGCGTTTGTTTGCTTGGCATGCTGCGCTCTTTCCAACTGGGCGTAGCGGTATGAGCAAAATCATCGTGGGTGCGTGGCGTGACGGATCTAGTGGACCGATGCAAGTGGTCTCCGGCCCGATTGGTAGAGAGCGCGTGCATTTCGAGGCGCCCGAAGCGGAGAGGCTTCCGTCGGAAATGCAGGCTTTTCTCGAGTGGTTCGAACATGGACCGATGCTGGACCTGGTTTTGAAAGCCGCCATTTCCCACCTCTGGTTTGTCACGATTCATCCCTTCGAGGACGGCAATGGGCGCATCGCACGGGCGGTTGCCGATATGGCGCTGGCGCGATCCGAGGTTAGCCCTCAGCGTTTCTACAGTATGTCGGCCACGATTCGCGCCGAGCGAGAGGGGTATTACGAAATTTTAGAGACGACCCAAAAGTCGGATCTCGATATCACGAGATGGTTGTCGTGGTTTCTCACCTGCCTAGAGGCGGCCATCGAGAGAGCGGAATCGACGCTGTCAGATGTGATGGCCAAAGCACGCTTCTGGCAAGCGATAAAAGATCAGCCGCTTAACGCGCGTCAGCGCACCATGCTCACCCGCCTGCTCGATGGTTTCGAGGGCAAGCTCACTTCATCAAAGTGGGCCGCGATCACCAAGTCTTCGCCGGATACGGCGCTGCGCGATATCACCGACCTCCTGGAGCGCGGCATCTTGGTCCGTGATGTTGGAGGAGGGCGCAGTACGAGCTATTCGCTGGCCCCGTTTTGACATCAAAGTGATATCACTATAATATCGCCTTCGTCGGGTCCCAGTCCACCCCGACGGAGGAGTGTCCATGTCGAACGAACCCCGTACCGCCAGCCGTGAGCGCGAGATGCGCGTCCAGAACGGCTGGGTGATGTTGATTCCCGTGACCTTTTCGCTCGTGCTCGGCGTGGCGGCGATGCCGCTTGGCGCCGTCAACAACGCGCCCGTAGTGGTGGGGCTTGGCATCGTGTTTGTGCTGCTCGCACTGGCCGGCTGCTTCGGCTTCTTCACCTTGCAACCGAACGAGTCGCGCGTGCTCGTCCTGTTCGGCGATTACAAGGGCACCGTGCGTACCGAGGGCTTCCACTGGGGCAACCCGTTCTACTCGAATGGTCCCTCGGCGACCTCTCTCACCACGGTCGGCAAGGGTGAGTCGGCAGTGTCGACCACCAACAAGAAAAACCCGCGCCTGAAGGTCTCGCTACGCTCGCGCAATCTCAACGGCGATCGCTTGAAGGTCAACGACAAACTCGGCAACCCGATCGAGATTGCAGCCGTCGTCGTTTGGCGCGTGCAGGACACCGCGCAGGCGATGTTCGATGTCGAGGATTTCGAGGATTACGTACGTGTGCAGTCCGAGTCGGCTGTTCGTCATTTGGGCAGTCAATATGCTTACGATCACGGCGAGGCGCACGAGACCACGCTGCGTAGCGGTGCCGATGAAGTATCGGACGAATTGCGCAAAGAGCTGCAAAAGCGCCTCGAGCGCGCGGGTGTCGTGGTCGAAGAGGCACGCTTGACGCACCTCGCGTACGCACCCGAAATCGCGCAGGCGATGCTCCGTCGCCAGCAGGCCGAGGCGGTGCTCGCTGCGCGCCACAAGATCGTGCAGGGCGCGGTCGAGATGGTGAAGATGGCGCTCGATGATCTCTCGCGACAGGGTGTGGTTGAGCTCGACGTTGAACGTCGCGCCGCGATGGTGAGCAACTTGATGGTCGTGCTCTGTGGTGACTCGGAGGCGAAGCCCGTCATCAACACCGGCACGCTCTACGGTTGACGGTGAGGGTCACCCCGGCGTGAGCCGCAAAGCCTTTCTGATGCGCATCGATCCCGCCCTCTGGGCGGAGCTCGAGCGCGCCGCAGCGGCGGACTTACGCAGCGTCAATGGTGAGATCGAGTTCTTGCTGCGCGAGGCGCTGCGGCGGCGAGGGAGCCTTGCAAGGCCGGTCGAGGCGTTACAGAAAATGCCCGATGACTTCCTGGAGGGTGGCCGCGAGGACGCACCCCCGGAGGAGCGCGACGGACTACCCTAGCGTGTGGAACACGCTCTGCACATCGTCGTCTTGTTCGAGCTTGTCGACGAGCGCTAACACCTCGGCAGCTTGCGCTTCGGGCAACTCGGTTGGCGCCATCGGGATGTATTCGTGCTCCGCTGAGATCGGGTTGATCTTGCGCTCTTCGAGCGCGAGTTGAACCTTGCCGAAGTCTTCGAACGCACAGCGCACGACGAGCTGCGGTTCGCCTTTTTCACCGGTGCTCTCGCCCATCTCTTCAAGACCGTGATCGATCAGATAGAGCTCGAGATCGTCTTGATCAATACCCGTTGGGTCGAGACGAAACACGCCCATCTTCTTGAACATGAAGCTGACGCTGCCGCTCGTGCCCATATTGCCGCCGTGCTTCTGGAACACGTTGCGCACGGTGGCGACGGTGCGGGTCGGATTGTCGGTGGCCGTTTCGACGAGCAGCGCAATGCCGTGCGGCGCGTAGCCCTCGTAGATCACCGTTTCGTAGTTGGTGGCATCGCGACCGCTCGCGCGTTTGATAGCCGCCTCGACCTTGTCCTTCGGCATGTTGACCGCCCGCGCGTTTTGCAGGATGCGGCGCAACATCGGGTTGGATTGAGGATCTGACCCACCCGATTTGACGGCCATGTTGATGTCTTTGGCGATACGCGCGAACTGCTTGGCCATGCGGTTCCAGCGCGCGAACATCGTATGTTTACGGACTTCGAATATGCGACCCATAGGCGTAATGGTAACCGGGACGCCGCAGCCCGGCTATGATCGAACGTCGAAGGAGGCTCCGATGACCACGAACACCTTGAGTGATCTTTACCGCCCGAGCCACGACGAAGCGGCCAAGCAACGCTTCGTCGGCGTGTTGAAGGGCTACGCCAACCAGACTCTCGAGCAGTATCTCGCTGAGCACTATGCGCGCGACATCGAGCCGCAGTTCGTTGCCGAGCATCACCACGCGCCAGCCGATCGTCGTGAAGCGCGACCGTTGTTTGAGGCTGATCCGCTCTATCAGCTCTGGGGATCGATGGTGTATGCGTCGCAGTCGCTGATGTGGCAGAGCGTGGGCGAGACCTGTCGGCGCATCGGACCTGCCTTCGAGGCGCGCGCTGCGGCCGTCACGCGCACGCCGCGCGGCTCGCTTAAGTTGAATCCCGCGCTCGATTTGCCCGAGCCGATCGCCTCTACCGAGATCCATCGTCAGCCCGGTGGCTATTACCACTCGGAGCACGAGCAGGATCTGCATGCAGCCTTAATCTACTTCGGCACGCTCGAGCTGTATCGCGCCGCCAAGGGTCTCACTGCGCATGCGCCCGTCGGTGAGCCTGGGATCGGTCGTTACATCGCGAGCGTCGTGCGTCGTCGTTACCCGGATTTGCAGCCGCGACGGATTCTCGATCTCGGTTGTGGACCCGGCACCGACACCATCGCCTACAAAGAAGCGTTTCCGGATGCCGAGGTGCACGGCCTTGATCTGTCGGCACCGTTTGTGCGCTTCGGTCACGCGTGGGCCGAAGAGCGCGGCGTCGAGTTGCATTTTCGACAGGCCGATGCGCGGCAAACGGGTTATCCCGATGGGCATTTCGATTTGATCGTTTCGCACATCCTCTTTCATGAGACCTGGCACGACATCGCGCCGCAGATCTTCGCTGAAGCGCATCGACTCTTGGCGCCCGGTGGCGTATTCCTCAACGCCGACGTGCCGTATCAACCGGCTCGCTTGTCGATTCCAAAACAAGTCACCAACGATTGGCAGGTGCGCAACAACGGTGAGCCGTTCTGGACAGGCTTCGCCGATACCGACGTGCCGGCGCTGCTGCGTGCAGCCGGTTTTACCGAGGGCAATATCGTCGCTGATTACGAGCCGCTCGGTGCCGGTCACTACTATTTCTTTGGAGGCCGTCGTGAGCGCTGAGTCTCGTCCGATCCATGCGCCGACCTCAGGGCAAGACCAGCGTCTCGACCCAGCCAATATCTCTCAGTTGGTAGCGGTGTCGCTGCGTCTGGCCATGGAGCTCTCGGCGGTGCGTGAGCGCTTGCGCACTCACGAGTTGCTGTTGCAGAAGCAGGGTATCTTGAGTGCCGATGCCGTCGATCAGTTCGCGCCCGATGTCGAAGAGACCCGCCGACGACTGTCGGAGGACCGCACGTTGATCGAGGCGCTCGCCCGCGATCTTGGCCTACAGAATCGCGCTTAACGGGCAGGCGTTGTCTCAATGGGCGTGTTGCTCGGTGCGTCACTCGGCGTATCGGTGCGCAGCAGCGCGTCTTCCGCCGCCTTCGTCATGACGATCACGCTGATGCGCCGGTTGACTGGATTGCGCGGATTCGCCTTGTCCAACAATACGTAGGACGACATACCGATGACGCGGGCGATTTTGTCGTAAGCGAGTCCACCGTCGATCAAAGCCCGGCGCGCCGCGTTGGCTCGATCGGCCGAGAGTTCCCGGTTGGTGTAGTTCGGGCGTCGACCGGTGAAGGGAGTCTCGTCGGTGTGCCCCGAGATGGTGATGCGATTCGGGACGGTATTGAGATACTTGCCCACTTCGAGCAGCAGCGCCGTCGCGTAATCTTTGAGTTGCGTGCCTGCAAGGTCGAACATCGGTCGGTTCTGGGCATCGACGATCTGGGTGCGCAAGCCCTCGGGTGTGATGTCGATCAACAGCTGATCCTTGAACGCCTCAAGCGCTTTGCTCTTCTCTATGGCTTCTTGCAGATCAGACTTCAGCGCCTGCAGTTGATCGGCCTCACTCAGACTGCCGGTGTTCGTGCGTACGCGTCGCACTTGCTCTGGTTTGTCGGATATCGGTGTACCCGCGCCGGATTCGGCGATGGGCGAGGGGGCTGAGGCCGTCAAGCCCCCGCGCAGTTCGATGGGGCTCGTGCTGGCGCCGCCTGGTCCATCCTGACCAGGTGCTGGGATCGGTGCCGAGCCTTTGGCCATGCTCGGGTTTTTGAAGTAGTCGAAGATCGCCGTTTTCTGTTGGTCGTTGGCTGACGCGACGAGCCACATGACGAGGAAGAATGCCATCAAGGCCGTGACGAAGTCGGCATAGGCGACTTTCCACGCGCCGCCGTGATGACCACCCGCGATGATCTTCTTGCGACGAATGATGATCGGTCGCGATTCGTCGACTTTTTTCTGCGGGGTGCTCATGGGCGATGCGCGATTACGCCTTGGGCTTCGACTTCAGATGACCCTCAAGGTCGCCGAATGTCGGGCGCACCTCACTAAAGAGCAGTTTGCGCGCAAACTCCACGGCCACCTGCGGCGGATAA
>Ga0315899_10001306_pt1 | contig 28608 bp, 26 predicted proteins | sample LakEriMetagenome_2_FD_203518 | JGI IMG/M metagenome (GOLD analysis project Ga0315899, IMG submission 203518) | Freshwater fungal communities from buoy surface, Lake Erie, Ohio, United States - Buoy 4 MA112 | ecosystem: Environmental > Aquatic > Freshwater > Lake | place: USA: Lake Erie, Ohio... | reverse complement strand
TACAACAGAGCACTCACAGCAGCAGAAGTCCAACAAAATTTCAATGCTAATCGTTCAAGATTTGGAATTTAATCTCAACTAAATAATAAAAACTCTTATATAAGAGTTTCTCTACGGTTTATACCACAAATGGAGTTGAATGGCAGATCCAAATATTAGGATAAAAAGATCCGCAGTTCCTGGAAAGAGACCACAGGTAAGTGATTTACCTTTGGGGGAACTTGGACTTAATACTTATGATGCAGAGTTATATGCTCGTAGAGAACGCGCAGGTATTGGCACAGATATCGTAAGACTTGGTGCTGGAGCAACAGTTACTAATATTTTATATGTCACACAAGATGGAAGCGACACCAACACAGGAAAAAAACTTGGAGACGCAAAACGAACAATCGGAGCAGCACTCACAACAGCAACAACAGGAACAATTATTAAAGTTAGTGCTGGATCTTATCTAGAAAATAATCCTCTAATCATTCCAGAACAAGTCTCAATCGTTGGTGATAGTTTAAGAGAAGTATCAGTATCGCCACAGAATGCAAATCAAGACTTGTTCTATGTTTCTAATGGAAATTATATTGCAGAGATGTCTTATACCGGCACTCTTAACAATGGAAAATCAATATTCTCATTTAATCCAGAAGAAATAGGATATTTTAATCAGTCACCTTACATTCAAAATTGTACTAACTTTATTCCAAACTCAATTGGACTAAAGATTGATGGATCCAAAGCAATTGGGCCACTAAAATCAATGGTCGTGGACTCTTATACTCAATACAATCAAGGTGGTATTGGTGTTTCAATTACTAATGAAGGTTATGCGCAGTTAGTTTCGATCTTTACCATCTGCAATGAAACCGCGATCTTTTGTGGTTCGGGTGCTGCTTGCGACCTAACAAACTCCAACTCATCTTTTGGGGACTATGGATTAGTTGCTGATGGAGTGGGACCTCTCAAATATACTGGAATTGTCACAAGTGCCGGATCAGTAAATGACTTTGAGTTTGTGTTGGACTTAAATGTTCCAACACTTAATGTTACAAATGCACTTTATGATAATACGACTGGATTAACAACGATTACTGTCAACCAAAATCATAACTTCAATGTTGGAATGGGAGTTTCAATTGTTGGACTCGCATTTACCTGCCCTTCAGGTCCAGGAATTGTAACTTATCCATCAGGCAATAAAGGATATATTTTTGAAGTTCGAGGAGTTCCTTCATCAACTTCTTTTGAGGTTTATGTTGGCGTTTCTACTCTTCGACATACTTATAATTCTGGTGGAACTGTAAATATTAATGTAACAAGACCATTTGATGGTCAAGTAGTCTATTTTGACACACTCTACCATACAGTTGGTGGAGTCACTGTAAGTTCTGGTGGAACTGGATATACTCAGAATGTTGATATTACTTTTGGTAACCCAAGTGAACCTTGGGGCATTCCAGCAACTGCTGTAGGAGAGGTTAAGAATGGATCGGTGACTAAAGTCGAAATGATTTCAAATGGGAGAGGATATACTACTGCTCCAACAGTTACTTTCGCTTCTCCAAGTTCTGGCACTAATGTCGCAACTGGAACTGCAAATCTTGTCCCAACTTATTATGTAATTGAAAGTTCTACTCCAATTTCTGCTGGTATTTGTACAATTACACTGACTGATAATGTCCCTTATGCCGTTGGTCTTGGTTCCACAGTACCATTCTTTAAGCAAAGTCGTGTTTTAGCATCTGGACATTCTCTTGAGTACATTGGCTCTGGAACAAATATTGCCTCGGCACTTCCACAAAACGGAGGTATTCCAATTCAACAGCAAGAGACCGAAGCTCGTAATGGTGGGTTAGTCGTATTTACTTCAACTGATCAATCAGGTAATTTTAGAATTGGTGATGGTGTTGTGATCAATCAACAAACAGGGACTATCTCTGGAACATTCTATTCTAAGAGTCTTTTCTCAACAATGACGCCATTTATTCTAGCATTAGGAGGAGATTAAACCCATGGCATTAGCACTTAATGTATTCCAAACAGTTACCGCAGTCGTCGATACTTCACCAACAGTCATTTATTCAGCACCAGTTGGTTATACTGGAGTCGTACTTTTAGCCCAGGTAGCAAATATTGGAGCAACCTCTGAAGATGTAACTCTCATTCATCGCAGAAGTGCGACTGATACTGAAATGTTGAAAGAATTTCCAATTTCCGCAAAAGACACTGCAAATCTTCTTGCGGGAAAATTAGTATTAGAAAGTGGTGATAGATTGGTATTGTCTGGCAGTAATAATGTAAATTTAAAATTTATTGCAAGTATTCTAGAAACTCTCAATTAATATCTACCAATGGCAAAGTATCTCAGCAACAAATTAAAAAATCTTAAAATTGGTATCACTTCTTATACCGAAAATGATACTGTATTACAAATCATTGGTGATGTTGGTATTGGAACCACCAATGCAACTACAGATTTAGATATTGCTGGAGATATAAGAGTTCGTGGTTCCTTATATGATAAAGACAATCAACCAGGAACAACAGGTCAGATATTAGTATCCACTACTTCTGGAGTTGATTGGCAAGATATTGATAGCATCGAAACTATTCAGACAATTATTGATACTTCTCTTACTGGCATTGAAGTAAAAGAAGAAGGAGTTGGAATTGGTACGACTTTTACTTCAATTAATTTTGTGGGAACTGGCGTTACCGCTATTGCAAACGGAACAACGGCAACTATATCATTTGCCCAACAAGTAGGCCCCCAGGGAGCACAAGGTTTACAAGGATTCCAGGGAGTTCAAGGTGCTCAAGGTGCTCAAGGTTTTCAAGGTGTACAAGGTGCTCAAGGTTTCCAAGGCGCACAAGGCGCTCAAGGTTTTCAAGGTGTACAAGGTGCTCAAGGTTTCCAAGGATTCCAAGGTGTCCAGGGCGCTCAAGGCGTACAAGGTGCTCAAGGTTTCCAAGGATTCCAAGGTGTCCAGGGCGCTCAAGGCGTACAAGGTGCTCAAGGTTTCCAGGGTACTCAAGGGTTTCAAGGAGTGCAAGGTGCCCAAGGTGCTCAGGGCACTCAAGGATTCCAGGGCAATCAAGGCGTACAAGGTGCTCAAGGTGTCCAAGGAAGACAAGGTGCTCAGGGAGCACAAGGTTTCCAGGGCGAACAAGGATATCAAGGTTTCCAGGGTGCTCAAGGATTCCAAGGAGTACAAGGTGCTCAGGGTGCTCAAGGCGCTCAAGGTTTTCAAGGTGTTCAAGGTGCACAGGGAGTCCAAGGTCCACAAGGAAGACAAGGTGCACAGGGAGCACAAGGTTTCCAAGGCAATGATGGTAACTTTGGTGGTGCCACTTTTGATTACACATTTACAACATTAACATCAGGTGATCCCGGCAATGGAAAACTAGGATTTAACAATGCTGATATTACTTTGGCATCCATTTTAAATATTGACGATGTAGACGATAATGTAACTGACATCCAATCTTTTTTAAGAACAATTGATGATTCCACTTCGACTATAAAGGGACATTTTAGAGTTTCAAATAGAATCAATTCAGATGACTTTGCAATCTTTACTATTTCATCAGTAACTGAAAATACCGGATATTTTAGCGTAAACAGTTCTTATGTTTCTGGTAGTGCTACATCATTTATAAATTCTGAAGATGTAATCATCACTTTTGCCAGAACAGGTGATAAAGGCGATACTGGAGCGCAAGGATTACAGGGAGTTCAGGGCGCTCAGGGATTACAAGGTATCCAAGGCGCTCAAGGTATCCAAGGCGCTCAAGGTGTCCAAGGCGCTCAAGGTGTCCAAGGTTCTCAGGGTTTCCAAGGTATCCAAGGTATCCAAGGTGCTCAAGGTTTCCAAGGCGTTCAAGGTGCCACAGGACCAACTGGACCTCAAGGTGTCCAAGGTGCCACAGGACCAACTGGACCTCAAGGTGTTCAAGGTGCCACAGGATCCACAGGTGCCACAGGACCAACTGGACCTCAAGGACTCCAAGGTGCTCAAGGTGCCACAGGACCAACTGGACCTCAAGGAGTCCAAGGTGCCACAGGACCAACTGGACCTCAAGGAGTCCAAGGTGCTCAAGGTGCCACAGGACCAACTGGACCTCAAGGTGTTCAAGGTGCCACAGGACCAACTGGACCTCAAGGTGTTCAGGGATCCACAGGTGCCACAGGACCAACTGGACCAACTGGACCTCAAGGTGTTCAAGGTGCCACGGGACCAACTGGACCAACAGGACCTCAAGGAGTCCAAGGTGCCACAGGACCAACTGGACCTCAAGGCGTCCAAGGTTCTCAGGGTTTCCAAGGTGCTCAAGGTGCTCAAGGTCGCCAGGGTGCTCAAGGTGCTCAAGGTTTCCAGGGAGTTCAAGGTGCAACAGGACCAACAGGACCTCAAGGAGTCCAAGGTGCCACAGGACCTACAGGACCTACAGGACCACAAGGTGTTCAGGGTGCTACGGGACCAGTAGCAGGTTCTGCAAATCAAGTTGTTTATAAAGATAGTTCTAATAATCCAACTGGTTCCTCTTCCTTCACATATACAACGCCAGTATCAGGAGTTGGTACAGTTGGTATTGGGACTATTATTGATATTGTTCATTATGATACTTTAAATAGTGGAACTCTTTCTTGGGAAGGTTCTGCTGGACAATTGTTCAGTATTACAAATAACCTCACATCAGGTTCTATTTTCTCCGTCAATGATGTTTCCGGTATTCCAAGTATTGATGTAGATGCTAATGGAACAATAGAACTTGCGCCATTTAATGGAAATATTGGTGCAGGTACAACAAATCCAACACAAAAGTTGGATGTATCAGGAAACTTAAGACTTCGTGGGGGTCTTTATGATAGTTTGAATAATGTAGGTTCCGCATCTTCAGTTCTTATTTCTACAGGAACTGGTACTAAATGGGAAGCGATTGCAACTGCTGCCCTTCAAGGAGTTCAAGGTGCTCAAGGCCGTCAAGGAGCACAAGGTGCCACAGGACCAACTGGACCTCAAGGTGTTCAGGGATCCACAGGATCCACAGGTGCCACAGGACCAACTGGACCAACTGGACCTCAAGGTGTTCAGGGATCCACAGGATCCACAGGTGCCACAGGACCAACTGGTCCAACTGGACCTCAAGGTGTTCAGGGATCCACAGGATCCACAGGTGCCACAGGACCAACTGGACCAACTGGACCAACTGGACCTCAAGGCGTTCAGGGATCCACAGGATCCACAGGTGCCACAGGACCAACTGGTCCAACTGGACCAACTGGACCAACTGGACCTCAAGGTGTTCAAGGTGCCGGTGGTCTGACAACTACTGATGCAACTACCCTGAATGGAATTAGTGCGATCAACTTGTACAATAATATGGGGGGTGGCCATAGTACAAGAACAAGTTTTGACGCATCAACCCCATCATATAATTTTGGATACAGATTTGTTCAAGGCAATACAAATGGTCCAGGAACTGGTGGAAGTCAGTTCTACTCTTGGTATATAGGTCTTGGTTCAGATTATCCCGCAACTGGTGGTGGATCTTATGGTGCAATGTTTGCACTTGATAGAAACTCTTCAACTCCTTACTTATCTGTAAGATTTAATGAAGCTAATTCTTTTACTTCTTGGTATAGAATTCGTGCAGGTGCTGCTGATGGTCTTGTCGGATATTCTGGAACTTATTGGACTTCCAATAATGATGGTTCTGGAAGTGGTTTAGATGCTGACTTGCTTGATGGACTTTCTTCTGCAAGTTTCGTAAGGTCTGATGCTGATACTACTTTAAGTGGGAATTACACTTTCAGTAGTACTAATTTAAATGCTAAACTTAATATGTCTGGCCAAGGCGGCGCAGCAAATTATAATTATTTCTTAAATGGGGGGAATGATACTGGAGTAAAGGCAGTTCATTTTGTAAATGGTTCAACTAGATCTTCAGATGGCGGGGCAAACACTTATACTATTAGAAATGATGGTGGTTCTTTAAGACTTGGTTATGGTTCATTTTCTACTTTACTTGAAGGGAGTGCATTAACATATAACTCAAATACTGTCTGGCACGCAGGTAATGATGGTGCCGGAAGTGGTCTAGATGCTGATTTACTTGATGGCATTTCTTCTGGAAGTTTTTATAGAAATGATACTTCAAATTCTGCTTTTGGTGGAGTTTTTACATTTAGATCTGCAGATTCAGTTGATGTAACTAATACTGGACAGATTAACGGTCTTCAAGTATATCAGAATAATGCAAGTACTGATGCATTAATGTCATTCCATGTAGCTGGAGATTTTGCCTGTCATTTTGGTTTGAGCGGTGGAATAAATGATATAGTTGTTGGCGGTTGGTCTATGGGTGCCGCTGAGTATAGAATATGGCACGCTGGTAATGATGGATCAGGAAGTGGTCTAGATGCTGACCTACTTGATGGACTCAATAGTGCAACAGCAAACACTGCATCAACAATAGTAGCAAGGGATGCTTCAGGAAACTTTAGTGCTGGTACAATTACTGCTACTTTGAGTGGTAATGCTTCTACTGCATCAGGTCTTCCAACATATTATATTGGAGGACAGCAAACAAATCCACAAACATATTTTGGACAAAGTGTTGGATTGAGAGTTGCAATGACTGGATTTCCATCTGTATGGGCAGATACTTTATGGATTAATGGTTATGCAGGAGGAGATGTTCTTCAAATGTGTGCATTGCATACACTTCGGAATGGAACACCAAGAATGTACATTAGTGCTCAAGCATCAAATGGTACTTCTTATGGAACTACTTATGAGTTCTTTACTACTTATAACGATGGCGCTGGAAGTGGACTAGATGCTGACTTACTTGATGGACTTCAACTTCATACTGGAACAAATAATGAGGCAAATAAAGTAGTTCGTACTGATGGTAATGGATATATTCAGGCAGGTTGGATTAATACTATCTCTGGAAATCTTGGTGTTAGTGCTAGACTTGATAGAGTTTTTTGTTCCAATGATGCATATGTTAGATACTTAGGTCTGACAGACTTCAAGAATCAAATGGGACTTAGTTCCAAAAATAACTACAGTAGAGCGGTTGATTATACTACCGACTCAAACTACTGGGTTGGTTCATTTGGACACTCTGGATATGGTGCAAATGAAACTTTCCACGGTGGATCTGGATTCTTTGATATCTGGAGTGGCACAAATTATCCGAGTGGATTTAGTCACATTCATGGAATTAATATGCTTCACTATACTGTCAATAGTCTTGGCAGTACTGGTGGAACTGCATATGGTTGGCAGTTAGCCACACAGTATGATAGTGATGCTGGCCCATATTGGAGAAGATGTAATGGTGGAACTTTCACTGCGTGGAGAAAGATATGGCATGACACTAATGATGGTTCCGGAAGTGGTTTAGATGCTGACCTTCTAGACGGTCAAGATAGTAGCTATTTTACCAATGCATCAAACCTTGCCTCAGGAACAGTACCAACCGCAAGATTAGGTTCTGGCACTGCAAACTCAACAACATATCTAAGAGGAGACCAGACTTGGGCTACAATTAGTGGTGGAGCAACTCTTTCTAACGATACAACAACAAATATAACTCTTTTTCCAACATTTTCTAATGCAATTTCTGGTACTTACTCGACAGCATATGTATCAAATACAAAATGTACCTTCAATCCATTAACAGGAACATTATCCGCTACAGTATTCACCTCACTTTCTGATGTGACACAAAAGAAAAATATACAGAAAATATCAAATTCTACTGATTTAATTAAACAAATCAATGGAGTAAGATTTGATTGGAAAGATAATGACGAATCATCCGCAGGTGTAATCGCACAAGAAGTTGAAGAAATAATGCCAGAAATCGTTCATACTAACGATGATGGTATTAAGTCGGTGAATTATAACGGTATTATCGGTCTTCTAGTTGAAGCAATCAAAGAGCAACAAAACCAGATAGAAGAACTCAAATCTCAAATAAATAAATCATAGTTCATAATACTGAAATGACTGACCACGAAACTAACCTAAAGCAAATTCTAAACGAACAAAAATCAATCTTGGGCGAAATTCAAGAGTTGAATAATACCCTTGCAATTAAGAAAGAGCAATTTTTGAAATTGCAAGGGATTGTTGAATACCTGTCCGCGAATGGTGTCAAACCACAAAATTCTGAAGAAGTAGTTCAAACGGAGCAAAATTGACAATGGCAATCACATATACAGTAGCAGAATATTCTGAAGAAGATAGAACAGTAGAAGTCACATTTGAAAACTCAGATGGACTCGTTCATAAAAGAACCATTAACATTCCACACAATGAAGATGGGACCATTGACGAAGAATATTTCCAGGAAATTCTTGAGGGGCAACTCCGAGGTGTGGAAAATAAACTTAGAGTTGGTGTAGTCACATTTGCAGAACCAACTCCTCCACCAGTAGGCATTGCAAGTACATAATGCTGGGAGAATGGTGTTATTATAAATCTCATTTTTCTCCCGATTATTGTAATTCAATTATAGAAAAAGCCAAAGACCTGACTTTTCAAGTAGCAAATCTTGGAGAAGATGGTCTTTCTTTTGGTAATAATCACAGAAAAAGTGAAGTAACTTGGTTATATCCTCATGATTTCCCAGATCTATATGAGGAAATGTGGAAACTTGAGCGAGAAGCAAATAAAAACTGGTTTGGATTTCATATCGATAATCTGGAGTATATTCAACTCGCAAAATATGAGGGAATCAATCAAGGAGAATACAAAAGACATAAAGATGTTTTCTGGATCAATCAAAATTCAAGGCACAGAAAGTTATCTGCAGTTATTCAACTTTCCAATCCAAACGATTATGAAGGTGGCGATCTGACCTTTTTTGAGTGCAATGAATATCCAAATAAAAAAGAAATCAGACAACAAGGAACCATCATATTCTTTCCTGCTTTTATAGATCACCAGGCAAACCCAGTTTTAAGTGGAATTAGATATAGTTTAGCAGTTTGGTTCGAAGGTCCCAAATGGAGATGATATACATACATTATACAATTTATTTGGCAAATGAGTTTGAATTATCCTTTTTATCATCATGTTATTGATGATTTTTTTAATGAAGAAAAAGCAATAACGATATCAAAAGAATTTCCAAATTATAATTCTGATGCCTGGTTTTGTTATAATAATCCATTAGAAAATAAAAAAAGTTGCAATAACTGGTATCATTTTGGACCAGAAACATATAATACATTTTCTTACTTAAATTCTAAAGAATTTATTACGCAACTCCAAAAAATTACTGGAATAGAAAATCTTTATCCGGATATTGGTCTTCATGGAGGGGGACTACATATTCATGGTCCAGGTGGCAAATTAAATGTTCATTTAGACTATTCGATTCACCCTAAATTAAAACTTCAAAGAAAATTAAATTTAATCATTTACTTGGAGCCAGATTGGAATTTGAGATGGGGAGGTGGATTAGAACTTTGGTCGCACAATACAGAAACTAATAGACCAAAAGAAAAAATAGTTAAAATAGACAATATTTTCAATCGTGCAGTTTTATTTGATACAACGCAAAATAGTTGGCATGGATTCCCAGATCCACTTACATGTCCAGAAGGCAAATACAGAAAGAGTTTAGCAGTTTATTATCTTACGGATCCTCAACAAGGAACGGACCCAAGACCTAGGGCACTTTATGCTCCAACAAAAGAACAAGAAAACAATCCTGAAATTTTAAATCTCATTGAAGAAAGAGTAAAGTTATGAATCATATTTACAATCAACCTCAGTTTGGCGAAGTTTGGTTTAATTACCCAGAACTCTACAAAAAAATGGTGGAAAAATTTCCATCAGGAAGTAAATTTGTTGAGATTGGTTCTTGGAAGGGAATGTCTTCTGCTTATATGGCAGTAGAAATAGCAAACTCAGAAAAAGATATTGATTTTTATTGTGTAGATACATGGGAAGGAAGTATTGAGCATGAGCAATATGGAATTGACACTTCCAATCTTTATGATACTTTTCTCGATAATATGGGGCCAGTTAAAAAGTATTATAAAGCGATTCGCGCACAATCTTTGCAGGCAGTTAAGCAGTTTGAAGATAACTCATTGGACTTTGTGTTTATTGATGCATCTCACGAATATCAGGATGTGAAAGATGATATTCATGCATGGTACCCAAAAGTAAAGGAAGGTGGAATCATTGCAGGTCATGACTATCTAAATGTAGATTTTCCTGGAGTGGAAAGAGCAGTACATGAATTTTTTGATTCAATAACCACACAAGAAACCTGTTGGGTCTACGAAAAAAAGAAATCAGTAAAAATTAAAACAAATTCTAAAGTATTCATTGTAACTCCTTCAAGACGACCTTTCAATCTTGAGTTCATCGCAAAAACTATTCCTCAAGAATGCGAATGGGTTGTAGTTTTTGACAATACTGTAAAAAATGAACACACAGTAGAAAATGCCACTGTAATTAAATCAAATGAAACTGGTTTCTGGGGAAATCCAAATCGTAATATTGGATTAGAGTACATCAAAAACAATCTCAATCCATCAGACAATGACTGGATTTATATTCTGGATGACGATAATGCAATTCATCCAGATTGGTGGTCCAATATTCAACACAATTTGAATTCTACGGATAGTATTATTACTTGGGGCCAGGTATGGGCATCTGGTGAACCACGCACTGCACCTACCGATACACCAAGGATTGCCACAATTGATACTTCACAATACATGGTTCGTTGGAATGTCGCAAAGAACCTAAGATTTGAGCATATCTATGAAGCAGATGGAATTTATGCCGAAGAAGCAGCAAAGCAAGGTTCAGTTAAAAAGTTAGATCAATATCTAGGATATTATAATTTCCTTCGTTCTCATAAGACAGGACAAGAGATTCGTACAAATATCTGTATGATTTCAATGTTCAAGAATGAGGCAAAAGGTATTCGTCGAATGCTCGAATCTGTTTGGAGACATATTGATTTTTATGTTTTCCAAGATAATGGATCGACTGATGGAACTCCAAATATCGTAAGAGAATTTTTTGCGGATAAAAATATTCCAGGTTTCATTTATGAAATAGAAGAAGGATGGGTTGGTTTCGGTTGGAACCGGGATCACTTACTTCAAACGACTCTTCAAAATGATCATGGATGTGATTGGATCATGAAGATGGATTGCGATGAATATCTAGAAGTTGATGAAGACTTTGATTGGTCTTACTTTTACAATACAAATACAGAAAGCTTCCATGTTGCTGCAGTCAATCCTGGTTGCATTTATTATCGTGCATGGATTTGGAATTCAAGATTACCCTGGCATTTCCAACACGATCCTGCTCATGAAATCATCTATCTAGAAGAAAAAGGAGACAATTTTGAGAGGGTAAACCTCCCAAGAGGACTAAGAATGATTGGAACAAACGACGGTGAGAGTTATACCGTTCCAACAAAGTACATCAGCGATGCTCTTAAACTTGAAGAGAAAATGATAAGAGAAGGGACACTTCTTGTCGACACTTATCACTTCTGGTACATCGCAAAGTCTTATCAGGATTGTTATGCCGGAAACTTTTATCCCTTAGGAGAAGCACATTCTAAAGAGTTTGCTCGAAGATTTATCTTCTACTTTGAAGAATACCTAAAGCACATTAATGCTCAAGGTATTCATGAAATGTCTTATTTCTCCACATTCTCTATTGGTCTTGGCCACAAGTATCTTGGGGATTACGAAAAAGCAATAGAATGGTTCAATAAAGCAGAACAATACTGCCCAATAAGAAATGAACATATTGTATATCTTGCACAAACTTATGATGAACTAAAGCAATACGATAAAATGGTAGAACAAACTACTAGATTGCTCGAACCTGATAGAAAACTACCATTCCCAGATTATTTTTTCCTCATTGATAATAATATCTACCACGATAGTAGTGATTATCCACAGAAACTTCATAACTATGCTCTCTCAAAAGCAAACGAAGAAAAAACAATCAACTCATTCTCTATTCACCCTACAACTAAACCAAGACTTTGGATTGTAGATGATTTTTATGCAGATCCACATTCTGTAAGAGAGTTTGCACTAAATCAAGAGTTTGAGCCAAATCTCAATTATTATAAAGGTAGCAGAACAAGAGAACAATTTATTATTCCCGGAACTAAAGAAGCATTTGAAAAGATTATGGGAAGAAAAATAACAAATTGGACTGAAACTCATGGAATGTGCGGTAGGTTCCAATACTGTACCGCAGAAGATGCTTTAGTTTATCACTGTGATGGACAGACTTTTGCTGGTATGGTCTATCTCACTCCAGATGCCCCATATTCTTGTGGGACTTCTTTGTTTGCTCACAAGAGAACTGGTTTAAGAAATGAGAATGACTTTGGAGATGTCAATGTATTTGGAGAGACTGGTTTTTATGATCGAACCAAATTTGAACTTGTGGATACTGCCGGTAATGTTTTCAATCGTCTTGTTCTCTTTGACGCCAAGTGTATTCATTCCGCAAATGAGTACTTTGGGACTGACCTAACTAGTAGCAGATTATTCCACTTATTCTTCTTTGATTGAAATGAAATTTAGTCTTATTACTCCTTCACATCGTTATCAAACTTATTTTGATGAACTTTATGCAAGTATTGTAGCACAAACATACTCTAATTGGGAATGGATTGTTTATCTTAATGGAGAGTTTAAAAAAGATCAACTCTCAGAAGAAATCATAAATGATGAACGAGTTAAAATCTTTGAAGTATATGATGGTAACACAAATATTGGTTATGTCAAGAACAAGGCATTCTTTTTAGGAACTGGGGACATTCTAGTTGAAGTAGATCATGATGATATCTTAATTCCAAATTGTTTGGAAGAACTCGCAAAGGCATTTGAAGAAAATCCAGATTGTGGATTTGTATATTCAGATAATGCAACTTATCATATGGAAGATAAGTTTATCCCATATAGTTCAATGTATGGGTGGACCCATAAGGAGTATGAGTGGAATGGAAAAAAACTCACTGCAATGAATTCATTTGAAGCATCAAGTCATTCAGTTTCTTATATCTGGTATGCCCCAGATCATGTTCGTGCCTGGAGAAAAGATGTATATGGAAAAATTGGTGGTCATAATGTAGAACTATCCATATGTGATGACCAAGAATTGATGATTCGAACTTATCTCGAAACGAAGTTTTATCATATTCCAGAAGTTCTTTATGTTTATCGAATCACTGGAGACAATAGTTGGTTAGAACGATGTGAAGCAATTCAAATTAAAACAAAAGAACTTCACAATCAATATGCTCAACTTTTAGCAGAACGAGATGCGGACCTTAAAGGTCTAATGAAAATTGATATTGGTGGGGGACTCTTCCCAAGAGCAGGATATACAACAATTGATATGGAAGATGCAGATATAATTTGGAACTTAGATAATGGAATTCCACTAGAAGACAATAGTGTTGGGGTCCTTAATGCTTCCCATGTGATCGAACATCTTGAGGATCCAATTAAAACAATGAAAGAAATTCATCGTGTTCTTGCACATGGTGGATGGGCATTTATTGAGGTTCCTTCTACGGATGGTAGAGGTGCATGGCAAGACCCAACTCATGTTTCTTACTGGAATGAAAATTCATTTTGGTATTATACAAAACAGTCTCATGCACAATTTATTCGTAATAAAAATATTAAGTTTTCATGCTTAAGACTTGAAACGAATTGGTGGGACCATCAAATTGCAGTCGTTAATACTCATTTAGTTGCAGTAAAAGAAGGCACTAGGTATCCAGGACCAATTGAGATGTGAATATCATAAATAGATATAATACAAGCCTAGTGGAGACACGAAGATGGCAATTCAAATCTCAGGAACTACTGTTATTGATAACAGTAGAAAATTTATTCCAGTAACAATTGAAGCTGGAGGTGGAGTGGGCTCTAGTGGGCAAGTACTCACTTCAACTGGAAGTGGAGTTCAATGGTCTACACCGGCTGGTGGGTTTTCTGTTACTAATGATACTTCAACCAACTCTACTTATTATCCTGTGTTTGTCAATGCTACTTCCGGAACTCCAGGACAAACTAGCGTTTCTTCGACAAAATTAAATTTCAACCCATCATCTGGGAATTTTTCTGCTACTCAATTTACATCACTATCGGATAGAACACAGAAAACCAATATAAGAACCATAGAAAACTCTATAGAACTCGTCAAACAACTTGAAGGAGTTCGTTATGATTGGATAGATAATAATAAACCTTCAATTGGTGTGATCGCACAAGATATTGAAAAATTACTCCCAGAAGTAGTTGAGACAAATAGTGATGGTTTGAAATCAGTATCTTATGGGAATATTGTTGGAGTATTAATTGAAGCAATTAAAGAACAACAAGTTCGTATCGAAGAGTTGGAGAGAAAGTTAAATGCCTAATCAGTTTTTCTCCCCAGAAGGAGATTTAGAAAATTATTTTGTAACTGAGTATTGGTTAATAGACCAGTATGTTGGTGATGAGTTGTGGGCTTGGGGTATTGGTAGTGCTGGAAGACTTGGAAACGGAGTAACAACAGGTAGAATAAGTACTCCAGTCACCACATTTGCTGGAGGAACCAACTGGAAACAAGTTGAAGCGGATTTTCATGTTGTAGCAATCAAGACTGATGGAACCTTGTGGACTTGGGGTCAACCTGGTAACGGAAGACTTGGAAACGGTGCAACAACAGGTAGCATAAGTACTCCAGTCACCACATTCTCAGGAGGAACTAACTGGAAACAAGTAAGTTCTGGAATTTCTAATACAGCAGCAATCAAGACTGATGGAACTCTTTGGGTTTGGGGTTCTGGTACTTTTGGAGTACTTGGAGACGCACAACAATCCGATAGATCCACTCCAGTCACCACATTCTCAGGAGGAACCAATTGGAAACAAGTAAGTGTTGGAACTTTTTATACAGCAGCAATCAAAACTGATGGAACATTATGGACTTGGGGTTATGGTGGTAGTGGAAGACTTGGAAATGCATCAACAGTTAGTGTATCCACTCCAGTCACAACATTTGCCGGAGGAACCAATTGGAAACAAGTCCGTGCTGGATCCAATCATACAGCAGCAATCAAGACTGATGGAACATTATGGACTTGGGGTAATGGTGGTAATGGAAGACTTGGAAATGCATCAACAGTTAGTGTATCCACTCCAGTCACAACATTTGCTGGAGGAACCAACTGGAAACAAGTAGGTACTTTCTCTGATACTATGGTATCGATCAAAACCGATGGGACCTTATGGACTTGGGGTTATGGTCTTAATGGAAGACTTGGAAACGCAGTAATATCAGGTGATACGAGTACTCCAATAACAACATTTGCAGGAGGAACCAACTGGAAACAAGTTTCTGGTGGAGGCAGTCACACAGCAGCAATCAAGACTGATGGAACCTTATGGCTTTGGGGTCCCGGTGGTGCTGATGGAGCACTTGGAAACGCACAAGTAACCAATAGATTAACTCCAGTCACCACATTTGCTGGAGGAACCAATTGGAAACAAGTAAGTTCTGGAGATAGTTGTACAGTAGCAGTCTTCTCCGGAACCACACCAGACCTTCCAATCTCATAAATACCTAAAAAATAACTATGGAAATCGCACTCATTCATAACAACTCATTAGAACTTGGTCCAATAGGATTTAATGTGAAATACATTAATGCCGATTTGGAAGACCTTGAAGTAGAAGAAAGAATTTCTCCACAAAGTTATACAGACCTTCCAATTCATTTTAGTGATGGTCTTACTCACCTTCTACCAATCGAAAAGGTAGTTCCAGAAAATGACCCAAAGTATCATAATGTCGGGAACTTCACTTGGGAAATCATTGAAGAAGATGGTACTCCAGTTAAAGTTAGATTTACTTATCCAATTGTTGATAAGACTTTAGAAGAAGTCAAAGCACTTCGTAAGCAAGAAGTTTCTCCATACAGAAAAGAAAAGGAAAATACAATAATTACTTTAGATGTTAATGGCAATTCAGTTCAAGTATCAACTTCAAGAGAAGAAAGAGTATTGCTTGCAAGTAAGTTAAGTGCAGCACCAGCATCTTGCAATTATAAGTTCTTGAGTGGTTGGTTAGAAGTTAGCACAGAAAATCTTCAATATATTGTGAGTGAAATTGATAAGGTAGTTCAAGCAGCATTTGATTGGGAACTTGCAAAGATTCAAGAGATTGATGCCTGCGAGACCATTGATGAAGTTTATGATGTGATTGTGAGAGAACTTCCAGAAGAAATTCAACCACCAGTAGCAGAGTAAAATGAGTTCTATAAGAGTTACAGCTAACTTTAGAGATAATTTTGGTGCCGATCTTGGTACTAAATTAGTTACTAAAGATTATTTGATGAGTGTTTATCCAAATATCGCTCAACAAATTGGAAAGACTCCGGAGTTGTGGACTTGGGGTTCTGGTAGTAATGGAAGACTTGGAAACGGAACAACAACAGGTACTATAAGTACTCCAGTCACCACATTCTCTGGAGGAACCAACTGGAAACAAGTAAGCACTGGAGATCGTCATACATCAGCAATCAAGACTGATGGAACTCTATGGACTTGGGGTTATGGTGCTAATGGAAGACTTGGAAACGGAGTAACAACAGGTAACATAAGTACTCCAGTCACCACATTCTCTGGAGGAACCAACTGGAAACAAGTCAGTGCTGGTTATAGAATTACTGCAGCAATCAAAACCGATGGAACCTTATGGACTTGGGGTACTGGATCTTTTTCACATCTTGGAAACGGAACAACAACAGGTACTATAAGTACTCCAGTCACCACATTCTCTGGAGGAACCAACTGGAAACAAGTAAGCACTGGAGATCGTCATACATCAGCAATCAAGACTGATGGAACTCTATGGACTTGGGGTTATGGTGCTAATGGAAGACTTGGAAACGGAGTAACAACAGGTAGAATAAGTACTCCAGTCACCACATTTGCTGGAGGAACCGACTGGAAACAAGTAAGTTCTGGTGGTTATGGTACAGCAGCAATCAAGACTGATGGAACTCTATGGACTTGGGGTAGTGGAGCCGGTGGAGCACTTGGAAATGCAACAATAACCAATGTATCTACACCAGTCACCACATTTGCCGGAGGAACCAACTGGAAACAAGTAAGTTTTAGTAGAACTTATTCTGCATCAGCAATCAAAACCGATGGAACCCTATGGACTTGGGGTTTTGGTGATCTTTCACAACTTGGAAACGCAGTAACAGCAGGTAGCATAAGTACTCCAGTCACCACATTCTCTGGAGGAACCAACTGGAAACAAGTCAGTTTTGGTGTGTATCATACATCAGCAATCAAGACTGATGGAACATTATGGACTTGGGGTCGTTCAAATGTGGGACAACTTGGAGACGCAGCAGTAACCAATAGATCCACTCCAGTCACCACATTTGCCGGTGGAACCAACTGGAAACAAGTAAGTGCTGGAACTGATTTCACAGCAGCAATCGAATCGGCAGACTTCATCTAAATACCTAAAATACATCATAAGAACATAATGAACCCACTTGAGTTGGTCACAAAGACCTTATATTCATTTGAAGAAAAAGAACTTACGACACAAGTTCTTCAAGCATTTGGAAAAAGAGCAGAAACCTTTGAACAACACAATGATGTTGCAAAGATTTTCTTTGAGATAAAAGATTTCTCAAATGCCATTCTTCACGGAGAAAAAGCATTAAAACTTGCAAAGTCAAAAGAAGAACTTTATATTACAACTAAAAATCTTATCAATGCATACAACCAAAATAACTATCCAGATAAAGCATTAACACAAATCTCAAAAATCAAATCACAAAATCCTCAAGATACTGAACTTCTTTTGGAAGAAACCTTTGCATATTCTGCACTGAATCAAAAAGAGAAATCAGAAAAACTACTCTTCAATCTCATCAAATATAAACTTCCAGAGGAGATTGAAAGAAAGGCATATCACAACTTATCAGGACATTATTTCCGTAAAGATGATATTCATACAGGACTTCAACATTTCCTCAAAGCAGGAGAAGTTGAGGCATATAAAAACAGAAAACTTCCAGAGTTTGAGAAGTGGGATGGAACTGTAACTCCAGGAAGAACTGTAATTATTGATAACCAGTGTGGTGCTGGTGACGAAATCATTCATGTCCGTTTTATGAAGCACATTGAAAAACATGGAATGAAACCAGTCTGGACAACAACACGAAGAGACCTACAAAAAATCTTTCAATACAATGGATTTGAAGTTGAGTGTGTTTGGGATAATCCAGAACTGCCAAAAGATGCTTGCTGGGTTTATGGTCTTGCACTTCCTTATTATCTCAATCTTAAGGTAGAAGATTTGGGACAAACTCCATATATTAAACCATTACCAGAAAAAGAAGAGCAATATTCTTATCTACAAGAAGATAAAAAGTTTAAGATTGGTATGTTCTGGAACTCTGGTTCTGGATTTGAACAAGCACATTTTCGTTCAGTGAATGCTGATGGTTTGTTTGATGTTCTTTCAAAAACCAATGCATCTTTGTATTCACTTCAACTACCAGACGAACAACCCCCAGAAGGTTATGATGTAAAGACTTTTGATATTCCAAATCGTGAGTTTACAGATACATTCTCCATCGTATCTCAAATGGATTTGGTGATTACATCTTGCACTTCTATTGCTCATATTGCAGCATCAATGGGTAAAGAAGTTTGTGTCTTTGTACCAATTATGGAATACTACCTATGGACAAGTTCTACTGGTAAGTCTTGGTGGTATGGAGATAATGTTCACCTCTTTAAGCAAAAGAGACCAAGAAACTGGGATGAACCACTGAAGCAACTAGGAGAGTTTTTGAATGATAGAGGAATATAACCTTTCTTTTCTCAATCTAAATACCATCAAGAGCAAACTTCTGGAAATAGAAACTGCTTCTCACGGTCTTGTAACTAAAGGTGTTTCCACTTATAATCACGGAATGCCTGTTCTAATGTATCCAGAACTCACCGGATTGAGAAATATCATAAAACAATATGTTAGATTGTATTGTACCAAGTATGAGATTCCACCACTAAAGTTTATCAATAGTTGGTTTAATATCTCACAACCAGGAAATAAACTCAAAGCACATAAGCACGAAGAGAGTATCGTGAGTGGAGCATTTTATATTTCAGGAAGTACTCCACTCATTTTTCCAGAAACATCAATCAAACCTTATCCCGGATTATTAGTTATTTTCTCAAGTGATCTGGTTCATTATACAGAAGAAGAAATAGAAGAAAGAATTATTATTAGTTTTAATACAGATTACCTATGAAATTTTTATTTTTAGTTGGTTCAGCACTCAAACACTTTCAAGAAGATAAGTTCAGTGCTTATGATGAAGAACAAAGATTTAATCAAACATTAGAAACGATTGAGTGCATTCGTAAGAAAGTTCCAGGGTCTTATGTTGTTTTATTTGAGTGTTCATCTAGACCGATTGATGAAAAACAAAAAGACATTCTTAAAGAAAAAGCAGACTTGTTTTTAGAGTTTTGTGAGGAACCAGTTCTAAAACAAATCTACGAGAATCTTGAGAAAAGACCAGAACTGATTGCTTATGGTAAATCACTTCTAGAAACAAGAGGATTATTAAATACTCTTTATGTAATCAAAAAACATAATCTATTCAGTGATAGTCAAAGAGTTTTTAAACTTACTGGTAGATACTTATTGAACGATGATTTTGATATTCAAGATTATCAAAGTAAGTTTTTAGAAAACAAATACATTATAAAAAGATACGAGTATCTTCCACAAGAAGCAGAAAACTATGATGAAAAAGAACTTGAGAATGTTTATGCATATCTCTATGGTGCAAAAGGTATGATGATTACAGGTCTTTGGTCCTTTGATAGAATGCTATTCAATGATGCAGTAGAAGCACTTGAAAAGGCATTTAAGTATATGGAAAGAATGATTCAATATACTGCTGGAACTGATGTAGAACATTCTCTTTATCGTTTTATCAACAAGAGAGACATTATTAGTGTTTCAAATCTTGGTCTTACAATGGTCAAAGGAATGTCTGGTGAAAATGGAGGAGTATTTCATACATGAAACTAGCAATCTTTTATCATATTTCACAAATTGGTTTGGGTGCATTTTATTACCAGTCTCAAATTCATAGACTTTATACTTCAGGTTTGATTAGTCAAGCATCTCATATTCACTTTGGAGTAAATGGAGACCAAGAGTTATTCAATGTTCCAGAGAATGCAGTGATTGTGAGAAATCAAAACTGGAAAGAAGAAACTGAAACTCTAATATCCTTGAGAGATTTTTGTAAGGACAATCAAGATTATAAGGTTCTTTATTTTCATATGAAAGGTGTGACGAAAGAGAGTATGAATGGAGAATCCTGGAGACTGATGATGGAATATTTTGTGATTGATAAATGGAAAGAATGTGTAGAATATTTGAATGAATATGATGCTGTTGGAAGTAATCTTAAGATTTTAGGGCCAACTACCTGGAGTGACGGAACACAAACTTGGGAGAAAGCAGGAACTCAACATTTTGTTGGTAACTTTTGGTGGACAAATGCTTCTTATGTAAATACTTTAGATAATAAGTTTTTAGAAAGTGACTTTAGATTAGATCGTGAGTTCTGGATTGGTAGCGGAAATGGAAAGATGAAGTCTTTATATCAACCAGAAGACTACGAACCTTATACATACTTTTATCAGGAGAAGGATTATGTTTCGTGAATGTGGAGAATGTACTGCTTGTTGTACTTGGTTGATTGGTGATTCTTTTGCTTGGGAGTTTGGAGTAGGAAAATCTTGTAAATTCCTGGAATGTAATGGTTGTGGAGTTCATAAGGCACGACCAGAAAGTTGTAGAAATTATCAGTGTGCTTGGACGCAACATTTACTTCCAGAAGAAATGAGACCAGATAAATGTGATGTATTGGTTTCTGTAGAAGGAAGTGGAGATGGTCAATATCTAAAAGTTCTTCCAATAAATAATAAAGAACTTAATGATGAAGTTAAACAATATCTTCAAAACTGGAGTGAAAAAATGAATACTCCAGTTGTCTTTGTAGAATCTCCTCCACCATAAAAAGAAATGCCAGTATTCTATAATTTTACTCAAAGTGGATTAACTTATAGTTTTGATGACATTTTTGTCCCTGCTGATCTCTTTCGTGAAGGGAACTTATGGGTTTGGGGCTCAAATACTTCGGGAAGACTTGGAAACTTTGCTACAACAGGAACTAGATCCACTCCAGTCACAACATTTGCAGGAGGAACCAACTGGAAACAAACAAGTGTTGCAAATTTCCATACAGCAGCAATCAAGACTGATGGAACTTTATGGACTTGGGGTAATACTGCTCTTGGAAGACTTGGAAATGCATTTGGAACTGGAGATACTACAGTTAATAGATGTACTCCAGTCACCACCTTTGCCGGTGGGACCAACTGGAAACAAGTAAGTCTGAATACTAATCAGACAGCAGCAATCAAGACCGATGGAACTCTGTGGGTTTGGGGTTCTGGTAGTAACGGACAACTTGGAAACGGAGTAACAACAGGCAACATAAGCACTCCAATCACCACCTTTGCCGGTGGGACCAACTGGAAACAAGTTTCATGTGGAAATACTTATACGGTAGCAATCAAAACTGATGGAACCTTATGGACTTGGGGTAATGGTGCTAATGGAAGACTTGGAAACGGAGCAACAACAGGCAGTATATCCACACCAGTCACCACATTTACTGGAGGAACCAACTGGAAACAAGTTTCTGCTGGAAGTAGTTATACAGCAGCAATCAAAACTGATGGAACCTTATGGCTTTGGGGTGCTGGTACTATCGGACAACTTGGAAACGCACAAATAATCGACAATATATCCACTCCAGTAACTACATTTGCTGGAGGAAACAACTGGAAACAAGTAAGTGCTGGTGACTCACATACAGCAACAATTAAAACTGATGGGACCTTATGGACTTGGGGTGGTACCTCTTATGGAAGACTTGGAAATGCAGTAACAGCAGGCATCATAAGTACTCCAATCACCACATTTTCTGGAGGAAACAACTGGAAAGAAGTAAGTGTGGGCGTTCTTCATACAGCAGCAATCAAAACTGATGGAACCTTATGGACTTGGGGTGGTGGTGCAAGCGGACAACTTGGAAACGCACAAACAACCAATAGATCCACTCCAGTCAACACCTTTGCCGGTGGGACCAACTGGAAACAAGTAAGTGCTATGACTCAACATACAGCAGCAGTCGCATACATAGACCCTGTGCTATAATACATAATAAGAAAGCAATAAATTATGAAGACATTATATTTTCTTGGAGGACTTCCAAGAAGTGGTTCTACATTACTTGGGTCTCTTCTCAATCAACATCCAGACATTTATGTATCACCAACATCTCCATTGGGTGATGTAGTCACTGATATTGAAAAGTCATTTAATACTTTAGATATTCAATTTACCTTTGACCGCAAGGCAATATCTTATAATGTTTATAAGGCAGTTCTTGCAAATTTTTATAATCATATTCCAAAATCAACAATTCTAGATAAGCATCGGTTTTGGGGAAAGAATCTTGATACAGTTCAAATGTTTCTTTCCAATAAACCAAAGATTGTAGCAACTTATCGTTCTATACCAGAAGTTCTTACATCTTATATTTCACTCATAGAAAGAACAAAGCACGAAGAAAATTTTATTGATAATCATTTAAGAAAAGATAATCTACCAATCACAAACAATAATCGTGCAGAATATATTTGGAGATATTATGTCGCTCCTTCTTATGAGTCAATGATTTATGGACTCAATAAGTATCCAGATTGGGTTCATTTAGTTGAATATAATTCTCTCGTAAATAATCCAGAAGAAGAGTTGAATAAAATCTATGAGTTTTTAGAAGTTCCATCTCATACAAATACTTTTAATGATATTGAAAATGCTTGTGGAGAACAGAAGGATGAAGAATGGGGACTTAAAGGTCTTCACGATATTCGTCCAAATCTTGCCAAAATCTCACAAAATCCTATTGATGTAATAGGAGAAGAAAATGTAAAACTTTATTCTAAGTTTGATATATGAAAACTCATTTGTTAGTTGTCGTCCAGACTCATTCAAAGGGAAATAGAGATAAAGATTCAGGAAGATATTGCGAAGCACCAAAGATTGAAGTTTCTTCAAGATGTATCTTTTCTTTGATTGATAGTCTCAATTACGCACAAGAACATTATCCAGATTATGAAATAGAACTACAAATCTTTGATGACCATTCTCACCAAGATTTTTTAGATATTTTACAAAGACTTATCAACACAGCAAAGTTCAAGACCAATCTAACTCATCTGGATACTTATGGCATTATGCCATCTATTTTGAGATGTTACGAACACGGAAGAGATTTTGGAAAAGATTGGGTATATTTCGTTCAAGATGATTTTCTTCATCAACAAAACTCTGTTGAATTGATGATACATGCAATTAATCAATTTAGTTGTAATCTAGGTTCTCCTGCAAGTGTCTTTCCTTTTAATAAACCTGCAGAATATCATGATGCAGAAAACACTGCTGTTCCTTGCCACATCGTAGTTTCAAAAGATAGGTATTGGAGAACTAATTTTCATGTAGCAGTGACTTTGATGACTCATATAAGTATTATAAAAAAACATTGGGATTTATTCCACAAAATGGGAACCAGTGAAGTGAGTGAAACAATGGAAATGGATAGTATTTGTAAGGTTTATTATGAAAGAGGACACTTTTCCTTCACACCAATCCCATCACTTGCATTACATATGCAAGGAGAATATGATAGAGACTTCTTTATTGATTGGAAGTCTTGGTGGAATGAATATGATTTGGAGAAACTAAATGACAAAAATTAATGTATATTTAAGGCACTGTTATTATTCTAAAATTCAAGAGAGTCCAGGAAAACAAAGACCATCTTGGTGGGATAAAGAAAAGGTATTCCAAAACTTCAAGAATACTCTCAATCCAGAAACCACAAACTACACAATCATTTATGACGAACATTATGGAAAGATAGAAGATACTTTCCTAGCACAAGAAAAGAATGTTTGTACAATTAATTGTGGTGGAGAAGCAAAGAGTTTTATTGAAACTTTAAAGTATATTCGAACACAAAATCATTCTTCAGATGACATCATTTATTTTCTAGAAGATGATTATATTCATCAACCAGGATGGGATAAAGTTCTTTTAGAGGCATTCACTCTTCCAGTCTCTTATGCCACCTTGTACGACCATAGAGACAAGTATGGTGAGTATTATGCAGAGTTTCGCACTAAAGTTTTATTCACCGATTCTTGTCATTGGATGGCAACGCCTTCTACAACAAATACATTTGCAGTGAAGTATTCAACTCTTGTAGAGGACTTTTATACGCACACTAAATATTCTACAGGTGTGGAACCTTCGGCAGACCACCAAAAATTTCTAGAGTTAGCACAAAGAGGAAGAGTTTTAATATCATCACTTCCTGGTTATTCTACACATTGTCAGTCAGATTTATTGTCACCTTGTATTGATTGGAAAAAATACTTATGAAACATCATCCCGCAGTTGAAACTGAATATTTTAAAATTATTAGAGGAGTTGTAGATGGTCTTCATAAATCTGGAATGACCGAAGCAGGTTCTGGATATTGTTTGAGTATGAGTGATATTGTACTTAAACTTTTACATAAAGAAGGTATTAAGGCAAGATTGGTAGAGTGTAACTTAATGGTCACACTTAAAAATCCTCCTGGATTGTTTTTAATGGGTTATCCAGGATTCAATCAAAATAATTACACTGCCGATAAGATGCTACAAACTCACATCGTTTGTATCACTGAAACGGAAATTCCTATTTTGATTGATGCAAGTATTTCTCATATTGACAAAAGTATTCCTTATATCTGTGCGCCTCTTCTAAAAAATTACGACCACGCAAGTATTTCAGAATATGATTTTGAAACCAGCACTTGGACTTATACTGAAAAAGAAGATACTGACATAGAACTACCAAAACTTCATCAAAAAAGTATCTTGGATAGAATTAAAAAAGATACTGATATTCAAAAACAAATAAATTTTATTAGAAATTTTATGTTTGTGTTGCTTTCAGTGTCATCATTAAATTTAATTCGCGGTACATATGACTTTTATCAAACTTTTGTAAATCCTTACAATGGTTGGGGTCCCAATAAAGTAGAAATTATACAAAATAAATGATTCAAACTATGAATTGGAACGATGTTGAAGGTTATTTTTCTTATACTAACCTTTATGATATAGCACTTAAGCACTGCCCCGATAACTCAACTTTTGTTGAAGTTGGTTCTTGGATGGGTAGGTCTACTTGTTATATGGGAGAACAAATTAAAAAGTCTTCCAAGAATATCAAGTTTTATGCTGTTGATACTTGGGTAGGAAGTGAGGAACTCGATCATAAAAATGCCATAGATAGGTTAAAAAAATATGATTTTACTTTATTTGAAGTCTTTAAATATCATCTATCAGAATGTGGTGTAAGCAATTATATAACCCCACTCCAAACAACAAGCCTAGAAGCAGCGGAACAATTTGAAGATAATAGTCTTGATTTCGTTCACATTGATGCTTCCCACGATTATGACAATGTTCTAGCAGATATTCGTGCTTGGTATCCAAAAGTTAAACCAGGAGGATTTATCACTGGTGATGATTATGTCTCCTGTTGGGGTGGGGTTATTCAAGCAGTTAAAGAATACTTCACTGGCAAATCTGTGGTTCTATTGAATCGCGGAGATATGACTCTAAACAAAGTATGGTTACATCAAAAACAAGGAGAAAAAATGGAAGTAACACTTTACGCTATTGCAAAAAATGAAGAGAAGAATGTAGAGAAGTTTGTCGAAACTTCAAAGAAGTTTTCTCATACCGTTGTAGTCGATACTGGAAGCACTGATAGAACAGTAGAACTACTTAAAGAAGCAGGTATTGAAGTTCACGAACATCCTCAAACCAGAGATGAGTTTAATTTTTCAGCAACAAGAAATCAAGCACTCTCTTATGTAAAAACTGATTGGGCTTTCTCCCTAGATTTTAATGAAGACCTTGATGAGTTTTTTCCCGAAGGTCTTGAAGTAATTTCTGGAGAATTTACTGCATTTAATCATGAACGATATGATAAAGTTGGAGATGAAGAACCAACTCTAGGACAAGCATCATATGTTCGTTTTCATAGAACTAAAAACTATACTTGGGTAAATGCGGTTCACGAAACTCCAGTGTTTCTTCCAACAGAAGAGCATCTTGAAGAGATTGCAGTAGATACAACAATTAAGATTACAAAAACTATTCAACCAAGTATTGATAAGCAACTATTCTATCTCTCAATTTGTGAAAGAGAGTATCAGAACAATCCAGAAAATTCATATTATATTTGGTTCATCTTCAAGCATTATTTTGAAGTAAAGAACTTCAAAAAAGCACTAGAACTAGGTCAAGAGTATCTCAATACCTCTAAAGCATACTTTGACCCCCAAAGAATTGATGTATTCATTATGTCTAGTATTGCTTTAGTGAATCTTCAAAATATTCAACAAGCATCTAATTATGCTTTCCATGCTGTAAGTGAGGCAATGAATATTGGTGGAAATGTCATGGGTAATGCATTCACTCACCTTTTAAAAATCGGTCAACTCACACAAAATCCAAACATTATTGTATTTGCATCTGGATTTAATCCAGATACATTAAGACTCAAAGAAAGAACTGATGCGATTGACAATCTTTTCTTGAATAATCTTGATGACACACCAGCAACAGCTTGGTCGGGTCATCGTAATTTTGCCGAATGGTTAGTTAAGTTTCTAAATCCTAAAGTGATTGTTGATTTGGGAGTTGATTATGGATTCTCAACATTCTCTTTTGCTCTTCCAAGAATCGGTCATGTTTACGGTATTGATAATTTTGTTGGAGATGATTTTGTTGGAAAAGATACAGAAAGATACAAATATGACTTCGTATCTATGAAGAGAGAAAAACTTCATCTTCAAAACAATATTACTTTTATTGAAGGTACTTTTGATGAAGTAGCAGAAACTTGGGATAAGAAAATTGATATCCTCCACATTGATGGAAGCCATCATTATGAAGATGTTAAAAAAGACTTTGAAACTTGGAGCAAGTTTGTTTCTGATGATGGAGTTGTTCTAATGCATGACACTTGTGTGGAAAACTTTCTTGGAAATGAATATGGAGTTAAAAAGTTCTTTGATGAACTTGATATGCCTAAATTTACTTTTACTCACTCCTTTGGTTTAGGTGTTGTGTCTAAAAATCCAGCAATTATCAATGAAATTAAAAATAATCTAGGAATAGAATGAAAATTACAATTCCAGTATCAGCAGGTGAATTATTAGATAAAATTTCAATTCTTGAAATCAAATCCATGTTCACCGATAATGAGTATGTCATCAAAGAACTTGAGGACTTGAATCAAATTAAAGATGACCTTATTGAATGTAGTCTCGTAAATATGAATGAGTTGAGAGAAGTCAATTTAAAGCTATGGAAGATTGAGGACGAATTGAGAGAACTAGAGAAGAAACGAGACTTTGGAGAAAGATTCATCGAACTTGCACGAAGTGTTTATATAACTAATGACAAGAGAGCAGAGATAAAAAGAAAAATTAATGATTTTTGTTGCTCTGAATATAAAGAGGTTAAATTGTACTGATTTTTTCCTTGTGACAATAGAGGAACTGTCTTTCCCATCTCCCATCTCCAACACTGTGCCTGTACTATAGAACCGCATAAGCCTCAAGAAGAGGCACCAACAATGGATTATGAACTTCACCGCACTTGACCGATTAGTTTTCATTGTATCATTTCTTTGGTTCATGAATTGGTTTACTAGGCTGTCGTATCTCATTTTCTCTCATGTTGGAACTTGAAATTCAAAACTGTAAAAGGCGTGAAGACCTTTGTATTACAGTTGTCGATTGGTTTTCCAAAAACTTTCTTTTAGATTATGATCTGGAAATTATTGTAGAACATAAGAACCTAAAAGAAGATGAAGTCTATGGGTACTGTGATATCTCTCCTTATGAAGAGTATCCAGAACACCCTAGAAGCTTTTTGATTGAAATGGAAAAGACTCTCAAAATTGATGACTACATTAGTGTTCTAATTCATGAATTATATCATGTTTTTCAATTTTGCAGAGGAGATTTGAAGATCAGACAATCGAAGCGTCACTGGAAAGGTATTGTAATCGAAGATCTTGATTATGTCAACCAACCTCATGAGATCGAAGCAGAAGAACAAGAATTGATACTTTATCATGATTTCATGACATATCTAGAAAACACTTGACAAGGTATTTGAATTGCTTTAGAATAGCTTTGTCAGCGATGAAGATCATTATAACTATTAATAATTCATAAGAACTTAATAACCTTAAAGTTCTAAAGAAAGAAAATAACACTAGATAGTTCTCGAAGAGAAGTTTGCGAAGCAAACTCTTTA
>Ga0315899_10001305_pt1 | contig 28639 bp, 33 predicted proteins | sample LakEriMetagenome_2_FD_203518 | JGI IMG/M metagenome (GOLD analysis project Ga0315899, IMG submission 203518) | Freshwater fungal communities from buoy surface, Lake Erie, Ohio, United States - Buoy 4 MA112 | ecosystem: Environmental > Aquatic > Freshwater > Lake | place: USA: Lake Erie, Ohio... | reverse complement strand
GTAGGTATTGTTCAAAAGAGTTATAAGTAACTGTCCCTGAAACTGAGACATTATAAGGTATTGGACTTGTTGTTGGTGTTGGTGTTGGAGTTTGAGATATTGAAATTGTAAAAGTTGTTGCCGACACATTAACGGACTTACCGTAACAATACTGTGTTGGAGTAACTGTAGGTGTTTTAGTTGGTGTTGGTGTTGACGTTACAGTATTACTTGGAGTTAATCCTGGATAAGATGACCCCCCAATTGTACAATCAAATAATGCGTCAAAATAAAAATCCGAACAAGTGTTATCAGAAGATGTAGGTGTTGGAGTTATATAACCTGTAAAAAGTAAATCATTACATAAATCAGGGCAAATACTATAACAAGGGCTCTTACCTTCGAGTATACAAGATTCTCCTAAATTTGATGATAAACACCATCTGGTTGTTGCTGAACTATAATATATAAAATATTCATTAGACGGGTTCCAAAAATATGCTTCACTATTATACTCACCATATTGTGAATATACGCCATCATATTGAGTATATAATGGGTCGTTGGTATATAATGTATATACTTCTTGAGGACAAATTGTATATGTTGTTGGAGTAATCGTCGGAGTAACCGTTGGTGTTGATGTGTTAGTTGCGGTTGGTGTTGGTGATTTAAAACTAATTACTGTTTTAGTTGGTGTTGGTGTTGGAGTATTTGATGCGGTAACTGTTGGGCTTTGTGATGTTGGTGTAATTGTAGGACTTGAAGTTATTGTTGGTGTTGGAGTTTTTGTTGGGGTTGAGGACCTAGGTGGAGTTTTTGTCGGTGTGATTGAAGGTGTTACACTTGGTGTTACCGCAATTGGTGTAGTTATGTATTCTTTTGATGGTGATGATGCTCCACCACTACTACAACTTGATTCAGTATATAAATAAACTGGTCCTGACACATAACCTGCTAAAGTTACGGGAACTGGTGAAGAGCACCCACCTGTATTTGGAGTATAGGAAATTCCATCAAAAGAATAGTAAAGGTTGACATATGAACAATTTGATGTTCCACCTGACCAATATATTAAGAATGATGTTCCCCCTAAATAGGTAACATTATAAATTTCAGGTGATACACAAACAGGTGACTTGGTAGGTGTTACAGTTTTTGTTGGGGTTGGGGAAACTTTGACTGGAAATGGGGTGTCTGAAGGGCTAACAGTTGGTGTTTGAGTTTTTGTTGGAGTTGGAGACACATTAACCTTACTTGATTTAGTTGGTGTTAATGTAGGTGTTGGACTTGCAGCAATTAAACCTGATGATTTAGTTGGGGTAACAGTTTTTGTGGGAGTTACAGTTTTAGTTGGTGTTGGGGATACAGGTATTGGTGCGGGAGGTGGAGTTGGACTATTTTCTAAATCTGTAAGAGATATTGTATTACAACTAATTAAAGACCCCGCCCCTGCGTTATTAATTCCCGTGTTTCCAACAGGAGTTAAAGACCATGAACCGGAATAGTAAGTTAATTGAAGTACTCCTCCATTATCGTCATCACGATATAGATATACGTTACCTCCCTTTATTGAAATACCTACAATGTTAAAGTACCCTAAATCACCGACATTTATCTCAACTTCGATATTTCCTAAGGAATCGTATTGTCTGACAAAATATTTTATTGGACCTGACCCAATTTGAAATTCTGACGTAATGTATTTACCATTGGTTAATTTAATTATATCACCATTAAGATACGAAACCCCCAAACCATTACCAAGTGTGAATAATTGAGATACTGTTGCTGGATTAGTTGACAAGTTAACTTGGTATAAATTACCATCAACTGAATCTGTTATTACAATATTGTCACTTAACGCGTCTAAACCGAAGCCCGTAATAAATTGATTACCATTATATGTTAATGTTTTAGAATCAAAAAATTGTAATGTTTGCTTATTATATCTTGATATAACATCATTATTTTCTATGAATATATAGTTTTGAGATACTGCGATATCCGGACCGTTAGGTTCTCCTCCAAATAAAGTACCCAAAAATGTTGTTGTATTGGTTACGGGGTCATTTATATGAACTTCATTGTTAAAATTAACGTAAACTAAACAATTATCAGTTCCTGATGATGGAGTAACCGTTGGTGTTGGTGTTGGTGTTTTAGTTTTTGTTGGTGTTGGTGTTTTAGTTTTTGTTGGTGTTGGTGTTTTAGTTTTTGTTGGTGTTGGTGTTGGAGATGGACAAACTATACCCTCAGAGGTTAAACAGTTCGCACAATCATTTGTACCATATTTTGTAATTGTTGTTGACGCGACAGTTGGAGGACCATATAAAGGTAAAATACCATTAAATACTGTCGATATCGAAGTGATTACAAAACAACTAGTAATTTCAGTCCCCAGCGACAAATTTTTAATAGACATATGAACCGTAACTCCAACTTGAGGTATAGTTCCCTGTCCGACCCAATTAATATTTGTTACTTGATAGTTGGTGCCTGAACAACATTCTTGTAAAATATAATACGCGTTTTTATTTACAGGTGTTTTAGTTGGTGTTGGGGTTGGGGAAGGAGAAACTGGTGATGGGGGGGAAACAGGATTGTCTATTAAATCTTGTAAAGTTACAGTATTACAAGAAGGACTTGACGAATCTGCCCCTGAAATATTTTGTCCAGACACCAAATCAAATTGGAATGTTACTACCCAAGCAGTACCACTGTAAGTTAATCGATAAACAGAATAGCCATTTACTAAATAAACATTATTACCTTGAGTCGCAATACCTTCAACCTGAGTTAACCCCAAGTTTGTTAGGTTTATCGAATTTTGTATGACTCCCGAACTATTATACTCATTTAAATACTTAATTCCGGTATTACTCGTCACGGACATTATATATGTGTTTGACGATGTTTTGATTAAATCACCAGTTATAGAATAACCCGCAGGTAATGGAAATAATAATGTATTAGTTGCAGTTGAGGTACTTACGTTTAATGAGTAAATTGAGTTACTTGAATTACATATTAATACGTTTTCGCTTACACTCGCCAACCCCTTACCAAGAGTAATGGTTGTTGATATTGTATTAATTAATTGAAGTGTTGACTTATTATATCGATATATTGTGTTTCCTAAATTGGAGGTATAAATATAACTTGTTGTAACTGCAATATCATTTGAACCTAAAGAAGGGTTAAGAGTTCCTAAAAGAGAATATGTATTAGCACTTGGATTGATTGTTGCAATCCTATCTGCACTTGCGTCTATTAAATATATTGTACAATCAACATAACCTGGTGGTGGACTAGTTGATGGGGTAGGTGTTACTGTTGGTGTTTTAGTTGGGGTGGGCGTTTTAGTTTTAGTTGGGGTGGGCGTTTTAGTTTTAGTTGGGGTAAGTGTTTTAGTTGGGGTAAGTGTTTTAGTTGGGGTTGGAGTTTTTGTTTTTGTTGGGGTTGGAGTTGGAGTAACTCCCGTACTACCTGAATCCAAACACGCACCAAGTGTTGATTTACAAACAGTACAGCTAGCACAACTATTATTTAAACTTGGACATGGTCCATAACCACCACTACCTACAAACCCAGTCCAAGTGTATGTTGAAAGAGATGGATTAGGTCCTGGAAGTGAGGATACAATTATTCCACAATCACCTGATGGAAAACCATTACTTACAATCGTATATACTTCACCTGTTTGAATAGTTATAGTATCACCTAAGTAATTAGTATAATCAGGAATACCACTAGGGGCGTAAAGAACATACTGAGTTTGAGATACACCGTTACAACATCTATTTACTTTATAATAACCTGGTAATAAAGCCATTAACTTACATTAAAATTATTAATTATCACACACCCATAGACATCAACTAATTTAATAATATAATTACTTTGAGTATCAAATGGTTGTGGTATTATAAAATTATATGGTAATTGAGAATCGGTAATTTGATTAATATAAATGCAAGTTGTTTGTGAAGTGTCACAAAGATATACATCATACGGAGTTGACCCCGTTATATTATTAACCGTAACTTGAACTGCCATAACTTTTAAATAAATATAGAAGTAACAAAAAGTTTGTGTAGTTTGATTTAAATAAGTTTTTTATTATATTTTATGGTATGGACGAAAATGAAGTATTGGTAGATATGATGAGAGACCTTTTTGGGAAAGAAAAACATTTCTATTCTTCAAAAGGTCAAATTTCATTTAATTGTCCTTATTGTGATGATGGGAAAAATAAAGGTAACTTAGAAATTAATATTAATGAACACGTATACAAATGTTGGGCGTGTTCTGAAACAAACGGGACACATGGAGTGCTAGGAAAATTAATTGACATATTTGGTACCAAAAGACAAAGAAAGATTTACGACCTATTTAAACCTGAAGACCAAAAAGTAAAAGAAAAATTTATTCCAAAATTACAGTTACCTAAAGAATTTACATCATTCAAAGATATTAATCCATTACACATTCCACATAAAGAAGCGTTAAAGTATATAAAATCACGAGGTATAACCGACCAAATGATTGAAAAATATAATATTGGATTTGCAAGTGAGGGTGATTACATGGGAAGGGTTATTATCCCATCATACGATAAAGAAGGTGAATTAAATTACTTTGTTTCAAGAGCGTGGTTTAAAACCAAAAACAAATATAAAAACCCTGAGGCCCCAAAGGAAGTTATCATATTTAACGAAAAGTTAATTGATTGGGAAAAACCAATTTATCTATGTGAAGGTGTTTTTGATGGGTTCTTTGTTCCAAACCCTGTAATACTTTTAGGTAAGGTTTTAAGTGAAAAGTTATTTGAGACAATTTATGATAACGCAAAGTCGGATATTATTATTTGTTTGGACGCCGATGCTTGGAAAGATGCTCAAAAGTTATACAATCAATTAAATGGTGGAAAGTTAAGAGGTAGAGTTAAAGTTTTAAAACTACCAAAAGATTCAGATGTTGCCGAGTTACGAGGTAAGATTGATGATTATTATTATGAAATGAAATACTAATATGGATTTATATAAAATAAGAGATGAAATTTTAGAAATAATTTCACAAAAACAAAAAGAGATAGGGATTACGTTTGAGGAAGAATCACATAAATACACTATGTTAGATAATGAGGGTAATTTACGAAGTGATTGGCCATCAGTATCTAAGGTATTAAAAAAGTTTTATCCCGAGTTCCCAACTGACGAGGCTGCGGAAAAGAAATCAAAAGGTGACCCTATTGTTAAACAACAATTGATTGAAGAGTGGGCGGCTGCCGGTGACTACTCAACCAATATGGGAAGTAGAGTTCACTATATTTTAGAACAAGAATCTCATAAAGTTTTTAAAATAAATAAGGTCGTTAGAAAACCTGAGTTTAATTGTGATTTTACTCAAATACTGAAAGGGGATAGTATGGTTAGTGCTGGTAAAAAATTTTTAAAATTAATGGAGAATCGTAATGTGGTTCTCTTGGATACTGAAATTGTTCTAGGGTCAAATGAATTAGGCTACACAGGTCAACCTGACAAAGTGTGGTTAGTTATAAATAAGAAAGGTGATGAGTTTGGATTATTAATTACGGATTATAAAACAAACAAACCAAAAAACTTTGTTGCCAACAACTTTACAAAACCTATGTTTAGACCCTTTGAAAAATATTTAAACACTGCGTTAGGTCACTATTATGTTCAATTACCTTTATATGGTAAATTATTGTTAAAAATGTTAGAGGGAACAAAATATGAAAACATTAGGTTATATGGATGTATTGTCGTATTATTGCGTGAAGATTCTGAATTTGAAGAATTTAGAGTACCGCAAGATGTAATTGATACTGTTCTTAATATGAACGTAAAAGATTATTTAAATTGACAATCAACTTAAAAAGTTATATATTTAAACACTATGATTAAACTAACATTTTACACAAAAAACAAACAAGTTACCGTTGATTTTGGTGACCTACATCACGAAAGTTACGAGAACGTACCAACAGTTCAGGTAAGAGAAGGATACTATGAAGTTATGAAACGAATTGATAATATTACGGTTCCTTCAGGTTACTCATCAATTCCGGTACTAAGAGTACCAATTAATAATACAATAATGTTTATAGAAGAATAATATGGAATTAGAAAAACCAAGAATTAATTTAAGAGAAATGAACTTTGTTAAATGTGACGAATGTGACTTTGACCAGTTTAAAGAAGTAACCTATTTAAAATTAGTCCCAAAACTAATGACAGGGTCACCTAATGACACAATCGTACCTTTCCCAACTTACGCTTGTTTAAAGTGTGGACATATTAATGAGGAATTAAATCCTTTTACACAAGATTCACCTAAACTTGACTTATGATAAAAAAAATAATTCATTTCAGTGATTTACACATTCGTTTATTTAAAGACCACGACTTGTATAAGAGAATTTTACAAGATGCCTTCAAACAGTGGAGAGATATTGCTCCTGACCGTATTGTCTTTACTGGAGATTTAGTCCATTCTAAAAATCAAATGACACCTGAGCTTGTTGAATTTATTGCTTGGGTATTGACAGAATGTTCAAAAATTACTAAGACAATTTTAATACCTGGTAACCATGACTTCCTTGAAAATAATATGGAAAGATTGGACGCCTTAACTCCAGTGGTAGATTCATTACAAAATGAAATGGTGGTCTATTATAAGAATAGAGGTGTGTACCCTGACCAAAATATTGATTGGTGTGTGTACTCACTTATGGACCATAATATTCCACCTGAGATTGAAAAATCAGACCGAGTTAAGATTGGATTGTTCCATGGTCCTGTACAAGGATTAACAACCAATTTAGGATTTAAATTTGAAGATGGATTTGAATCTTCAAAATTTGATGGATGTGATTTGGTATTTTGTGGTGACATCCATAAGAGACAAATCTTTGATATACCCGGTGGGAAGAAAGCTTATATGATTGGTTCAACCATTGTACAAAACTATGGTGAAACTATTACAAAACATGGGTATGGTATTTACGATGTTGAGAAGGATGAATATGTTACTGTTGACTTACATAACCCAAAACCATTTATTGCTTTTAGAATAAACTCATACGAAGATATTGAAAATGGAAAAGAAAAACTTGTTAACTATTGAGTTAAGTAAATTAGACTCTGAGGATATTAATTTATTTTGTAAATCAAATGAAATAGATGATATTAATGGATTTGTTACATTATGTTTGAGAAAGGGTTACTATATTGAAAAATATGGATTATTAAATCAAGGTAACCTACCTGATGTAATTGAGAGAGAATTTGAGAGAGAAATAAAAGTCGAGGACACCTCAAAGATTGAAGAACTTGAAAACCAAATTTATATACTCAAAGGTAAACTTGAAAACCAAAAAGAAATCGAGTGTTTAAAACTCCAAGAGACACTTATGGAACTTAATAGACAACTTGGAGATAAAAATGAAACAATAAAAGAATTAAGAAGTAAGGTTAGTGACCTTGAAAATTTGACAAAAACTTCTTATGCTTTTTATATGAAAAATTCAAACTTAACAAATAAATTATAATATTATGACAGCATTTATTGTATGGGCAATATTGGCCTACGGATTCAGCACAATAATGGTATATGGTACCATTTTTAAAGGAATGAGAAATTTCATAAAAGAATATGGAGAATCTGATTTGATTATGTCTGACACATTAAAATTCATATCTGGTATTTTATCATGTATGATGTGTTGTTCTACATGGATTGGGTTTTTCTTAGGTTTATTTATTTATTCTCCTACCCACGAATTATTCCAATTAAACTCATATTTCTCTTGGTTTTTTGACGGATTATTGGCGTCAGGGTCAGTATGGGGAATAAATGGATTTATTGAATGGTTCGAAGAAAATAGACCAAGTAAAATTAAATAACTAAAAACAAATATATATGCCAAAATCAAGATTAAGACCAAACCACAAACAGAAAGTTGCGGCTTGGAAAATGAGAACCGAAAATGATAAACGACGCTATCAAAAATTAATGAATGAAGCGATGATGGAACAAATTGAAAAAATGAGGGCCGCTCAATCAGGTACCACTGAAAACAATGCACCTGTTCAGCAAACCGTTTAATTTAGAAAGAGTAAAGATGATTAAAGATTTGGATTTTGATAAGTTGGAGAACCCATATGTACAAGTCGTATGGGAGGATGCTCCTGAAAACTTCACACAAGAAAAGTTAAAGAATGTAAAACATTACTTCCAAAAGAAGTATAATACAACCAGTGTAAATGTTATTACAAAACTTAAAAAGAGTGAAGAAGTTCAGGACAATGTTGACGTATCATTCAATATTATGGATGAAAACTTCCAACATGAACTTATGAAATCCATTCTTGAATCTAAAGGACAAGTAAATCTTTATGAGGATATTCTAAAGATTGACTCAGCGGTTAACAACAAAATGATTGCTGAGCAAGAAGAGGTTGGGACATTTAAGAAGTGGTTTATTAAGAAAATTGAGTTTTCAAATTTTTTATCTTACGGTGAAAATCAAACCCTTAACTTTGAAAAGTTAGGGGGTATCACTGTAATTGAATCGGACCCACCTAACTTTGGAGGTAAAACTGTTCTATCAGTTGATTTATTGTTATTCTTATTCTTTAATACAACAACCAAGACAAACAAGGCTGAGGAAGTATTCAATAGGTACTCAGATAAAGATAAAGTATCTGTTCGTGGTGAGATTGTAATTGATGGTGAGGATTACATTATTGTTCGAGAACTTGAACGTAAAAAATCAAAGGCGGGTGAATGGAATGTTAAAACTGAACTAGATTTCTTTAAGAAATATCCTGATGGTTCATTAGTTAAGTTTACTGGAGAACAAAGACGAGAAACTGAAAACTTCATCAAAACATCTATTGGAAGTTATGATGATTTCTTAATGACTATCTTAACCACAGGTACTAACCTTGAAGATTTACTTGAGGCTAAACCAACGGCAAGAGGACAAGTTTTATCAAGATTTTTAGGATTAGATTTCTTAAAAAGAAAAGAAGAAACTGGTAAAGAAATTTATTCAGTATTTTCTAAGTCTATGATTTCAAATATCTACAATACTGAATCATTAAAAACTCAGAATGAAGATTTAGTCATTACTAATGAAACTATTAAAAATACAATTAAGGAAAACCAAACTAAGATTGTTGATGTTAATGGACGTATTGATAAAGGTCAGGAGTATCGTGACAATTTATTAAAATCAAAAGTTGTTGTTGAAAAAGAACTTACTCTAATGAACCCTGACCAAACTCAAAAAGAGATTGATGGGTTTGAAAATCAGATTAAACAAAACATTTCATTGAGAGATTCAATTAAGATTGTTGAACCTTCAGAGTTTTATACTGAAAGTGAACACGACAAGATTAAAGAAGAATATCAAAAGGCTTATAAGCAAAAAGTTGAGGTTGATACGAACATTTCAGGAATTGAAAAGTTAAAAAGTTCTGTGAGTGGTGGAATCAAATGTGAACACTGTGGAATTGAATTAATGAACGCGGCAATCACACAATCTAGAATTGCAGAACTTGACGGACTTATCACGCAAAAAACCGAAATACAGGGGTTAATGCAGGAATTATCCGACAAAGAACAGGGGTTTGTTAAACTTAAAAAAGACTTTGATGAGTATGAAAAAAATAAACTTGTTTATGAAAAATACCAAGCAACAATAGAAACATTCCAAACTAAAAAAGAAACTTTGGAGTCAAAACTATCAAGGTACTCTGAGATGCAAGATGTGATTAAATCAAACGAACAGATTGAGTCTCAAATTATTAAAGCTAATTTACGATTGGAAGAATTGAAAAGAGAGTTAGAACAAGTACAAAGAGATATTACTAATTCAGAGTTTCAAATTAAACAAAACGAAGAAAAGATTGAAAATAATTTAAAGACAATTGTTAAAATTGCTGAGGAACAGGAGAAGGAAACAAAGTATAAATTATATTTGGAGTTGTTTGGTAAGAATGGTATTGCTAAACGTATTATGAAGAGTATGATGCCTTTGATTAATTCTGAGTTACAACGACTACTCCAAGATTCTTGTTATTTTAGATTAGAGATTCGTATTAGTGAAAAAAATGAGGTTGAGTTTTGGATGATTGACAACAATACTCAAGTTGAGAAACTAATGACCACAGGTTCAGGGTATGAAAAAACAATTGCATCCCTTGCTTTAAGAGCGGTACTTGCCAAAGTTTGTTCATTACCGAAACCAAACATTACAGTATTTGACGAAGTATTTGGTAAAATATCGAACGATAACCTTGAAATGGTTTATGAGTTCTTTATTAAGATTAAAGAATACTTTGAAAATATCTTGGTGATTACTCACAACCCAATGATTTCAAACTGGGCGGATAATGTAATTAAAATTTCAAAAACAGACAATATCTCCAAAGTTTCACAATAATTCTTTGGGGATATTGTTTTTTCATCGTATATTTGTAGAAATAAAATTATGGAATATATACTTTTTGCTTTTGGGGATTACAAGGAAACTGAACCTCACATTAAATTAATAATTGATTGTGTTTCACAAATATCTAAAAAAGACGTAAGGTATCAATACGGAGATGCGGGAATAATAGTTAACTTTGAAACTTCATTAGATACTGATGGAATCAGTAAATTCTTTGAAGAATCAATAACTAAATTGACCGCAATGTTTTTTGTTTTTCCTGTAAACGATAATATGATTCTTTCTATGGATGAAGATATTCATAGTCATTTATTTGGTGAAACTGACAAAAAGTCAGACAATAAAGTTACAAATTTTACAATTGATATGACTGACATACCTAAGTTTGGGGATAGTGATATTAGTGATTCTATGGAAAAACTGTTTAGTGTATTATTTAAATCACAGACAACACCTGTCGAAGTACCTACTTTGGACCAATTATTGGACAAGATAAATGAATCAGGTATTGACTCATTAACTGACAACGAAATCAAATTATTAAATGAATACTCAAAATAAATTAAATATGATAAATAAACAATCTGTAATTCCAATTAATCAGGATGAAGTTAGTTACTACTTAAAAGACATCAGAAAAATTAAAGTAATGACTCCTGAAAGAGAAAGAGAGTTATCTAAATTAATGCAATCTGAAAATGTTTCTGAAAAACAAAAAGAGTCAATTAAGAAAGAAATCTTAGAAGGTAATTTACGTTTTGTCATCACAGTTGCGAAACAATATCAAAACCAAGGGGTTGATTTCCCTGATTTGGTTGCTGAGGGTAATATTGGATTGATGAAAGCTTTAAATAACTTTGATTGGACTAAAAATTTAAGATTTATTTCTTACGCGGTTTGGTGGGTTAGACAATCAATTTTACAGTCTTTAAATGAGCATTCGAGAACTATTCGTATACCTGTAAACGTTGTTCAAGACTTACATAAAGAAAAGAAAAGAGTTGAAAAAACAGATGGTAGAATGGAAGATAGATTTGCGAACTTACCATATACGATTAACTTAGAAACTCAAATTAATGAAGAAGGTGACACCTTAATTGATTTAATTGAAAATAAAAATTCTATGAGACCTGATGAAGTATTTAATACTTCACAACAATTAAAAGATGGTTTGATAAACATATTAAACATCTTAGATGAGAGAGAAAAACAGATTGTTGAGGATTATTACGGGATTTCAGGTACCCCTAGAACATTAGAGGATATTGGTTCAGATTTTAATTTAACTAAAGAAAGAGTTAGACAGATTAAAGAAAAGGCTTTACGTAAGTTACGTAATGAAAGTTCATCGTTGTTCGATTATATCTGATGAAGTATTTATTGTTTATTATTTATATTTAAATTTAAAAAAAAAAGTTATGGACAAAATTAAAAATTATCTTCCGATTGCGACTTTTGTTTTAGTATTCTTTATTTTCATTAAGGGATGTGGGACAGGAAGTCAAGTTAAAACAACACAAAAAGATGTTGAAGTTTTAAAAACTAAAGTAGACTCACTATCAAATATTTTGATAACACAAGATGAGATGGTTAAGTTAATTAAAGAAACTCCGAATTGGAAAACTTTAGAAATTGAAGAACTATCTGACAAAAACCATATGCCAATAAATCATTATAAGAATGAGTTAGAAAAATGAAAAATTGGTTAACTAAAAATCTAAAAAACATTATCGTAACTGCTTTTGTTGTACCGATTTTACTTGTTGCCTTTGTTTCTATTTCCCACGTAACTTCTTTTTATGGGTTATCGAATCCATTTACTTGGGCAATTTATTTGTCTGTTGGTATCGAAATTGCTGCGTTATCTGCACTTGCAGCAGTGTCTGTTAATATGGGTAGGTTTGTTTACCTACCTTTTTTCATTGTAACTCTAATCCAAATGTTGGGTAATATATTTTTCTCATTCACTTACATTGATGAGACGGGTCAATCATTTAAAGATTGGATTGATATGACTGGAGGTTTGTTTGAGACTATGGGAGTTGAAAAGAATGATTTAAATTCACATAAAACAATTTTATCTTTCTTAACTGGAGGATTATTACCAATCATATCTTTAACTTTTGCTCATATGTTGGTTAAATTTAGTGAGAAAAATCAGTCAGTAGTTGAAGAAACTAATGATAAAGTAGAAATAACGACTGAGGATGCTCGTAAGATAATGGAGGAGAAAATTAAACAAGAAGAAGAAATAAGATATAAACCAACAGAAGAGGACTTACAAAAATTAGAAAAGGTTATTAATGTTATTCAACACGAACCTGAAGAAGTACCCATAGAGCCTATTAGACCATCTGAAGAGGAGTTAGATAAGTTGCAAGATTTATTGAACCAAAAATATATGGGACATATTGAAAATTCTACAGATACTGAAAATACCGAAACAATTTTGAATCAAGATGTAAATCAAGATATTACTTTGGATGAAAATACAATAAACGATTCATTGAATCAACCAAGGTCATTGAGATATGTCAATCAAAGAATTTACGGTAGATAAGTATGGTACTTTCAAATCTGTAGGTACCCACGATAAAAAGAACATAATACTCTGTTCAACTAACCGAGATGTTACAAATTATTTAATTAGTTTAAAATATCGGTATTTAAAAGAGTATTCTAAAATTCCTCACTATATAATTACTAAAACCGGCACAGTGTTACAACTATTGAATAACACTGATGTCGGTTATTTTTTTCAAAATCCTGATATTGATAACGAGAGTATTGTTATCTGTTTAGAAAATTTAGGATGGTTTGAAAAAGAAGTTCAAAATAATGGGTTCAAAGACTGCTTTGGTAATATTTATAAAGAAGTAGAAGTTTTTGAAAAAAAATGGAGAGATAAGATTTATTGGGATGTTTTTACTGAACAACAAAAGAATGTAATTTACCCATTATTGGAAAAAATTTGTACTGAAAATAACATAAAAAAAAGATTTATTGGACATAATACAAAGGTAAAGGGGTTCAATAAGTTTGAAGGTGTTCTGATACGAAGTAATATTAGTCAGAGATACTTGGACTTAAACCCGTCTTTTGATTGTGAATACTTGACAAAAAAATTTGATAATGATGAATTCATATAATGACATTAAAGACCATTTAGCTAAAGTAAGATTGGCTCTTAGCTCTAATCAAAAAAACATTAAAGAAAATGAGGACATTAAAAATCTTTATCTCATTAATGAAGATTTTGAAGCGACTGGAAATATCACTAAAAAATATGATTTGGCAAAAACTATTGAGGATGAAATTGACGTAGACGTTGATAGAGAAATTCCAAAAGATGAGTATGACCAAGCTTATAGAATATCTGGAGGGGTACTAATCATTCACGGAAATAAAAAGTCTGATACCGAACTTACTAGTGAAGAAAAAACAGTTTTTCAAGAAACAATGGATGAATTTGTAAGTGAAGTTTCCGATTTAACAAATTTTGGTCCATTACAAATATATTCAAATAATGTTGAGTGGACAGGTAAAATTGTTGATTTTGATATGACATTTAAATTTAGAATAGGTGAAAGTAACGGATTGTATATTACAGGTGACACATTACAGGTTGATGATAACTTTTTAAATACAATCACAAAATTACAAAATTATTACGAGAAATTTAAATCTAAGTGGGCTAAAGTGATGGCATCAAGAAAAAAGACAAGTGTAAAAAAGTAACTAATTATGGCTCTATCTCAAAGTGAAAAAAAAGAAATTGAAACTCTTGTAAAAAAAGAGATTAAAGACTTTTTAAATTCAAACACTCTTAGGCAGTTTGAAGATAAAATGTTAGATATGGTTGCTAAAGATTTAAAAAGAGGAAAACTAGAATCTGAGACCAAAGAAATTGTAATAAAAATATTCAAAGAGTTTTACCAATTGATGTGGACACAAAGGTCAATGTGGGAACCAAGATTAAGAAGTGCTTAAAAAAATGGAAAACAAAATCTCAAGTAATTTTAAAAGTGAGTTAATCAAACAATTTGCTGCGGCTTCTGCCCAAAATCCAGATATGAACTCAATTGACGGTGTTAAAACTAAATCTGATTTCATCAGTTCAATAAAAGAGAAGAAAGGTGAGACTAATGAAAAATGGTCTGAAAAGTACAAAAAAAGTATAGACTGTAACAACCCAAAAGGTTTTAGCCAAAGAGCTCATTGTCAGGGTAAAAAAAAGAAAATTGAAAATAAAGAGGCTACTTCGGCAGGTGGTGCAGGTGGATTTGAAACTCCATTATTTGGTAAAATAAAAGAAAATATTACTGAAGCAGAAAGAACCGTCATGGCTAAATTAAGAGACTTATCTAAAAAGTATGCTAAAGAAAAAAATGAGTCACCATCAAAAGAACAAATAGAAAAAATTTATCAAGATTTAAAAAAACAATTTAACAAAGGTGTTAATGTTGAAAAAGAACATAAATCTGCGGACCCTAAACTTATCACTTTAGACCACTTATCTGAGGACCCAAAGTATTATGATAAGTTAGAAAAGGTTGAAGCTAAGGAAGCGACGGGGTCAGGTTCAGCAGGTTCATACGAATCCCCATCATTTTTGGCAAAATCTATGAGTCCAAAAAAATGGAGAGGTAAAAGTAAGACACAGATTCCTGGAGGTAAATTTGTTGAGGTTAAAAAAAAATGTAAGAAGTTTCCTTACTGTAACCAAGGAGATATTAATGCGCTTACTTTAACTGAAAATAGTACAATAAAAAATATTATTAAAAAATTGGCAAAAGAATTTGGAGTTAATGAGTCAATTATAAAAAAAATTATAATTAGAGAATACTCTAAAAACTAAAAAGACAATTATTGTTGTATTTATATAGTATGAACAAAAAAACTATCACAGATAAAATTTTGAATGAGTCAATTAATGACAAAATTAATGAATTGACATCAAGACTTGAGGAAAAAATTAATATTTTGGAAGTTGATGCATATGATTTAGAATATGAACAAACATATGAGTTTGATAGTGTTAACGGAAAACCAAAAAGAGTAATTTTTAAAGGTAGAGGTAGAAAAGGTAGGAGTGATTCTGAAACTCAAACTTATCATTTTGAGGATGATAAAGGTAATGATATAATGTTATCAAAAAAAGGAGTGTTGAATAAAATTAAAAATGTAGATAAAGAAATGAAAAAAGAAAATGAAGAGTTTACCGAGGGTAATGCTTTCACAAAAAAATTGAAAGATACCAAAAAAGGTGGTGAATTTAAAATTGGAAATAAAACTTATATTGACAAATCAGAATTAGAAGAAAAACTATATGGTGGTCAAAAAAAGTTAGATAAAAATAATAACAATAAGATTGATTCTGAAGATTTTAAAATGTTAAGAAAACATAATAAATCTGAAATTGAAGAGTTAGGTGGTATGGATGACGTACACCCAAGATTTGGAAAGAAAAATTTTGGAAAAATGAGTTATGATGAAATAATGGGTCTTTTAACTCAAAAATTGGAAGATGATGAGGATGAAAGTGGGACGGAAACCAATAATAGTGACCGTTTGGAAGAGGCTAAAAAATTTATTCAGAAAGCAGTAAATAAAATGGAGAAGAAAGGTACCTCAGGTGTTAAACATGAGTCAATTATTTATAAATTGGCGTTAACTGAAAACACAACAATGGATTTAACTGAAGATGAGTTGATTGATATGATTGAGGAATTAGTTATTGAAGCGAAAGAAAATGAAAAGTATTCAGGAAAGGCCAAAGGTATGGTTGAATACGAAAGAGTCTTTAAGTTGAATAAAAAAGAAAACTCAGATGCTATGAAGGCGGTTGAGAAAAAAATGAAAGATTACCTTAAAGACGGGTCAAAAGGTGATTACTCAATGAATCCTAAACATTTCCCAAAAGGTAATGGTGAGTTGGATAAAATGGACAAGAAGGCTTATATCCCAAGTAAAGATGTTGAAGAGTACGTTGATGATTATGCGTACCCTGGAATGACAAATTTAAATTATGATGAAATCAAACCTAATGATGAATGGGTTGAGGCTAACATTAAAGGAAGTGCTAAAACAGGTAACTCAGATGAATATGCTAATGCAGTTAAGACAGAAGTTGGTGAAAAGATGGTTAAAAATTATAAGAAAAATGCGTGGGGTAAACAACAAAAAAATGCGTCTTATAAGAGACAATCACAACCTGTAGATTATGCCGGTGAGAACACACCTAAAAAAACTTCATTAGATAAGTTGAGTGAAAACTTTGAAGTTGAAAGTAATAAATTAATTATTGAAGAATTTGAAAAAATTCAACATTTGATGAGTTACAACAAAAAGACTCAATAATATACACGATTTATTAAATCTTATTATATTCTCCATAGTATCCCTATGGAGAATTTTTTTAACTACATATCAAAACCAGTTACTGAAGACGAGTTTAGTCTTTGGTTTGAATCTAATAATATAATTTTTGAAAGGCTCGAAGTCTATCAGGATTTTGTTGTTTCATTAGTCCTTATGATTATGGATACGTACTTGGGTGATGATGGGGACGAAAATACGGAAACTAAAATTAGATTAACTAAAGATGAAAAAGACGACCATTTTGAATGGTGTTGGAATAAAGTGGTTAATAACTTCTCAAAGGAGAATATTCTAATAGAACAAGACGGGGAGCATAAGACATTTCTTAAAGACTTTATATTTGAAATTTATTATGAGCAAAAAAATAAGTACATCAAAGATTCAATGATTAAATTTTTTCAAGATGTATTTAAACTTGGAACGGTAATAACTAAATCTGACTTGGATTTAATAACAACAATTTATAAAACATTTAATCGAAGTACTAAATTTAGATTTACATAAATAAAAAAAATAGTATTTTTTTAAAAAAATAAACTTATGGAAACAACTATTGAAAAAATCAAAGCTTTAACAGAGTCTCTTTCAGGTGATGTCACTAAATTCAATAACGGGAATAACAGTGCTGGGACTAGAGCTAGAAAAACATCACAAGAATTAAAATCATTATTACAAACTTTAAGAGGTGAAATTCTTGAAAAAAGAAAAGAAGAAAAATAATAATGAATTTTAGTATTTTGTATAAGTTCTTTTGGGTATTTTCACTCTTGTATAGTGGAACGTTTTTGATTAGATTTATATTCTCAATTTTTAAAACTGTTCCTGAAAAAATACAAGTGAGTTATTGGGAAAGAATTTTTCTGTACATTAATATTTCTTACTTTATAACTTATTTAATAAAATGAAAATGTTTGATTACCTAAAAAAAATTGGTCCTTATTTCTTTCAGTTAAGAAAACTAGAAGACTATTTGGTCTTTGATGTTTTATTTCCTAATACTTGGAAATTACCCAAAAGATTTGTACAAGAAGATAAATTTTTAAATAATGGTGAAACCGAAGATGGTAATTTATCATTATCCTTCATTAGTGATTTTACTGAAGAAGGGGTTGATTTGATATATCAAAATATAATTGGTATCATCAACTTCAATCTTGAAAGAGAAGAAAAAGAAAGATTACTTGATGAAAAAATTGGTGAGTTAAAAAAATTATTTGATTCACAAAAATTAGAAAACTTAAAAGAATTAAAGTTTGATATTAATCAATTAAAAGAGGCGGTAAATGAAAAGACAAAATCTGGAAACAGAGTTAAACCTACTTCAGAAATCACAACAGAAGAATGAATTGGAAATTGAAGACTATAAAAATAGTCTAATCAATGAAATAAAATCTTTTAAAAAAGAAGATTTAGTTAAATCAAAAAAACTTACACTATGGCAGAGAATCAAGATAATATTGGGTTTGTAGAAAAATTGGCACTTATTGCCGATGCTTGTGAAAGTTTAATACCCGTACAAACCAATATATTATTTGAGTTAAATGATGATAATTATAAGAAGGTATGTGAACAAGTTGGGTTTAGTAAAGAAAACTCTGAATTAAAAGTTGATATTGGAATGACATCATTTATTTTTATTCGCGAGGGTGAGTTGTAGTTTTACGGTATAACATCTTTTTGTTAAAACCATAGTCTTCTAATAACTTATAAAGGTACTTTCTTTGTTCAATTGAAAAATCAACAGAAATCAAATACGGTTTCTGTTTTTCGTTTGACAGTATATCAATTATCCTTTCACTATCTTCTTCGTTTTTTAATGAAAATAATTCAATTAAATCATTATTTTGTGTAATAATTTTATTATTCAGCTTTGAAATTAAAGTTAGTTCTTTTTTATTAATGATTGAATTGTAAAATTCGTCATAGGATATTTTTTTATTTTTTTTAATATCAAATAAAAAATCTTCACTTAGATAGTCATTTAATTTTATAATTTCAAAATCTGAAGATGTTATAGATACATTTCTACCAAATTTATCGATAAAGAAAAATTTACTATTTGAATTTAATTCTTCAAAAATTAAACCAATCATATAAGAACACCGTTTACCATTCTCAAACTCTTTATTAAATTTAACAAGTGAGTTTTTATATAATAAATCGTTATAGTAAGATAGTGCTCGTTGTTTTGTTACAAAACTTTTGACAACTTTCTTTTTTTTATTATTTTTAAAAACGACTACTTTGAATTTTTGTTGATTCATATGTAAAAAATAAATATTAATTTAAAATTTTGAATATAATATGGAGAATTATTATAGTGTTTTAGGAGTGTCAGAAAATGCGACACAGGAAGAAATAAAAAAAGCGTACAAAAAACTTGCGGTACAACACCATCCTGATAAAGGAGGTAATGAAGAAACATTTAAAAAAATTTCAGAAGCGTATGACACTTTAGGAAATACGGAAAAGAAACAACAATATGATTTACAGAAAAATAATCCATTTGGTGGTGGAGATGGGTTTGACCCATTTAGTATGTTCTCAAACATGTTTAATAACATGGGAGGTGGACAAAGAAAGAATCCTGATAAAGTTGTTAATTTAAAAGTTGGCGTTTTTGAGGCTTATCGAGGTGGAAGAAAATCTGTTTCATACATGAGAAATGACAAGTGTGATGTTTGTTATGGTACAGGTGGAGATAAAGAGACTTGTAAACCATGTCAAGGACAAGGGTACTTCACACAGAGAGTGGGTAATGGATTTTTTCAAACAATTCAAAGAAGTACATGTCAGGCTTGTAATGGAAAAGGGTTTAGATATACTAAGGCATGTTATTCATGTAATGGTAGTACAAATATGGTAAAAATACAAAACATTGATATTGAATTACCTAAAGGGGTTGATGATGGAACATTCTTTAAATCACACGGAGGTGGGGATTATTCAAACGGTTCTTATGGTGATTTATTATTTAAAGTTGAAGTTGTTTCTGAGAATAATTTTGATAAAGTAGGTGTAGATTTAGTATATAATTATGACTTTACTGTTGATAGTCTTAATGATGAAAAAATAAATATACCTCATCCTGACGGGAGTTTACAAATTGATTTCCCAAATGACTTAGAAACAAAAAAACCTTTACGTGTTAAAGGTAAAGGTTTTTACAGAGACGGAAGTGATTTGTACGTAAAATTTAATTTCAAACATAAGAAGTTAAAAGAATGTTAAAATCCACTTTGTACATTCAATACAACCCCATATAAACATGGTTAAACTGAATAGTTGAAACATTATTAACCATGGTTTAAAATCATTGATTTTTGCACATGCCTTACATTTTGGTGTATTTTCTATCATAATTTAATATTTTATTTGTTATTTTAAATAATAATGATATTTATTTATAAATAAATACAATGGCATCAATAAGCGCAAATACTGAATATCTAATTTGTATCGAGTGTTCTGGTACGACTGTCTCAACAAGAACAACACCACATCCAACCTATTCTGATTTAACAGGGGGAACTGTGACACAATTAAATGCGGTGTTGATTGGTGGAAGAAACGGACTTAATTCTTAGATTCTGGAACTACAAAATACATCCAAGCGTAGTCGTTATATTCAACTATCATAAACAATACTCCTGTGATTTCTGAAGGTCCCATATAGAAGTTACAACTATTCCCACTAGAATCTTGCATTCGGTATTGGGCCACATTATCTTGTTCTGAAAGTTTACCAACAACATAATAATCTTGTTGTGATTTACTGAAAATAGTAACTTTGGAGTCCGTAAGTTTAATTAGAATGTCACAATCACTTGTTGTTCCGTTCCATACAATTTCATTTGTACTAAAGTCACGGTAACCAATATTAAATGTTCGGGCTCTCGCGTACTCAATGTCTTGAGAGAAAGAGGATAAAGAAAAAAGAAAAAAAAGAATTGATAAGATAAAGTTTTTCATTTGATTATATTTTTTACAAATATAAGAACAATATTTTAAATTACCAACAAGTAATTATACAAAGTCCATTACCACCTCTTCCTCCTGTTCCACCAACACCACCAGCTCCACTTGTTCCGGCACCTCCACCTCCACCACCACTACCGATATTTCCTTCTCCACCAAATCCTCCTGTTGTTGAGTTACTTGACGCCCCTCCTGAACCACCTACTGAGGCGAATGGGGCTAATAGAAAAATTCCTGTATTACCTGAAACTATCGTAGTTGTTCCACCTGGATTGGTTGGAACAAATCCTGCACCTGTTATATTGGCACCTGCGGCGGCAGTACCTGGTGACGCGTTGTTAATACCCGCTCCACCCGCACCTCCACATACAGGAACACCTACAGTTGCTGCATATGCTAATGCCGTTGGAGCACCTGTTGCGTTACCCGCGCCCGCAGTTTGTCCAGCATTTGAATTGTAAGTCCCTAATGACGCGTAAATTCCTGATGTTTGAGTTGTGGCGGCTCCACCAGCTCCTGCGGTAATACCCGCACCACCTTGTGTTCCACCATTCGCCTGAAGTAATCTTGTTGATGCAACACCATTACCTAATACTTGTTGGTCAATAATTGTTGCACCACCGGCAGTACCCGCAAGACCTGCGGCTCCACCATTACCACCGACACCTACCGTAACTATTAAACTATCAGGTATGAAGATTGCTGGAATTAATAACCTTGTGATTGCTCCTGAACCTCCACCTCCACCTCCGGCACCCGCAGCACCTGCTGCTCTTGTTGCACCACCGGCGCCACCACCTCCCGCACCAATTGCGACTATTTCAATCATAGTCACACCTTTAGGTTTATTCCATCTACCTGAGGCGTAAAATATTTGATTTTTATATTCCGACGAATCGGCCCGATTAAATACGTAATCCATTTTATATTATATTTTTACCAATAATTTATTATTACAAGACCATTACCGCCACGACCTCCGGCTCCACCTGTGGTACCTCCACCACCTCCTCCACCTCCACAACCAATATTACCATCACCACCTCTTCCTCCTACCGCAGAATCAAAAGCCGCTCCTCCTGAACCACCTACTGATGCGAATGGTGTTAATAAATGAATTCCTGTATTACCTGAAATAGTTATCGCAGTTCCACCTAAATTAGTTGGAACAAATCCTGCACCTGTAATATTACCTCCGACAAATGATGATTGAACAACAGTATTGATTCCCGCACCACCGGCTCCTGAACTTATTGGTATACCTGCGGCACCGTAAACTATTGTTGTCCCGACAGCTCCCGCTGCGGTACCTCCGGCACCACCTGTTTGTCCAATTAAAGTTGATGATACTCCTACTTTATCTAACGTTTGAACTAAAGATGTTGACGCGGGACCGCCACCACCTCCGGTTGCGGTACCAGCTCCTGTGCCTGGATTACCACCAAGACCACCTGCGGCTCTCACTAATATTGATACAATATCTGTTGGTATTACTACAAATGACGCGGTTGTATTAGTTGTTTGTACATATGTTGGATTGGCACTACTACCTCCACTACCTGAGCTTGGAGAACCTGCAGCCCCCGGAGCGATAACAATATTCAAAGCGTCAGGTAAGAACATTCTTTTAATTAATAATGTAGATATCGCTCCTGAACCTCCACCTGCACCGCCTCCACGAGCCGCTCCCGACACTCCTGTTAAACCTGCTCCACCTCCACCTCCGGCACCAATACAAACAATATGTAACATTGTCGCACCTTGAGGTATTGTCCAAGTTGTTGACTGATAAAAAACTTCCGTTTTTAATTGGTTTGTTGGTAAATGAAATGAACCGTAACTCATAAATTATGTAGCCCAAGAAGGTAATGGATTTGGTAATATACATTCATACCCACACTCAGTAATGTTTAATGTATTACCATCCAAATCAGTTAATCTAAGGGTGTTACCATTGTCATCAAGTATTCTATACCCATATTCAACAGGTGAACCGTGAAGGAATTTAATTTTATCGTAAATCATTAGTAATCTCCTCCTATAACTGTTGCTTGAATTGATGCACCTGCAGTTGGGGCGGCTCCTAATGTCACATACATTGCGTAGTTAGGAGGTAATGCAAAGTTTAGTGGTAACTCGTAGTTAACTGATGCGGCAGCTTGGTTTAACGTGTTGGTTGCGAGGGTTATCTCATCCCAAAGTGTATTATTAGAGGCAACTGTTCTGTCACTACCATTGTTAATCCAAACACGTGCCGCAGTTGCTGCGTTGTTTGTAACTGTTGGTAGATGTCTAAATCTTATTTTTTGAACATAAGCTCCATTAGTACTTGCACTAAACACTAAATAAGATGTGTTACCTGTAACGTTACCCGGATTTGCTGCAGTCATTTGCGTTGTCCATTCGGCTGCCGGTGTTAACGAAAAAATTGGTGTTGTATTTGCTGGCATTTTTTATTATTTTATTATTTTATTATTTTATTATTTTATTTTTATTATGTAAAATTAAAGTTATTTGCGGTAGTGTAAATAGCTCCGTAGTTGGTTGAGCCGGCACCTCCTGTTGCAGTTATTGTAACATTACCAGTAGATTGGTTAACACTAATTCCTGAACCTGCAGTAATTTGTGTAACCACGTTACCTTGATAAGTTCCTCCCGATATTGTTGTTGCTCTAACAGTTGTTAGACCTGTTAATGTATTTGACCAGTTTGCTTTACCGTCAGATGTTTTAGATATTAAAACTTTATCAACACCCTCTGTCCCATCTATTAATTGGACTGAATATGAATTTGTTGGAACTCCAAATCCACCGTCCCCTATACCATCGAAATATCCCCCAATACCTGTAGTAATACTACCAAATTCAGTGATTCCAACATTACCTTTAATACCTATGGCTAATAAACCGTCGTATGCTTGACCAATAACACCGGTATTATTAGAGGATGTACCACCATAACCAATTGATGATATTCCAGTTTGTGAACCTGAACCATTTGAAAAGACACTAATAGATGTTCCATTTGATGTTTGGTTTTGAACATATAAAGGAGTATTTGTTAAGCTATAAATACTCATTTTATAACTACTTGATGGTGTAGTATTAACTCCAATATTTGTTCCATTATCTTGTATTAAACTATTACCTAAAGCAGTTGTTCCTGTCCATCTTGGTATAAAGTTTGATGTTCCTGAGCCTGTAACTCCACCACCTCCTCCTCCTGTTCCGGCTGAGAATACCAATGTATTTGACGCTCCTGAAGTAATAGTTATATTAATACCACTGAAGTTCAAACTAGCAGTGTTAGACTGTGCACTAAACTGAGAATTATTATCAATTCGTATAGTTTTGAATATGTTTTCAGAAGAACCTCTATCGGTATTTGCGATGGTATATCCTCCTACTCCATTATTTGTTACTGATATACCTGTACCATTAGTTAATCCACTAACAGGTAGATTAATATAGGTTGTTGCCGATATTGTGTTAGCACTTAAACCATTTGTGAATATTGTAGGACCTGTAACAGTTCCTCCGGTAAATGATGCTGACGGTAAGTTGAAGTAAGTTGTTGCCGATATTGTACCAGCGGTTAGACCTCCTGAAACTCTTGAAGTACCACTTACGTCTAAAGTTGTAACTGGATTCGGTTGATTTATTCCTATTAGTTTATTTGATATATCTCCGAATATTGTTTCTCCGATATTTAATCTACCAACTGAGTTAGTATCTGAAATACCCGCTTCGTAACCTATAAAAATATTACTTGACCCATCATTATTATAACCAGCATTGTGACCTATATATACGTTACGGTCTTTATCATTGTTACTATATCCTGCGCCTACACCTATTGATACATTGGTACTACCTGAAATATTGTTACGTAACGATTCTTCTCCTATTGCAATATTATTACTACCTACGATATTCTGACTCAATGATGATACACCAAGTGCAATATTTGAAGTACCTGATACATTATTAAATAATGTGGCAGTACCTCCAATTGCAATATTATTAAAACCTACATCATTACCCTCTAACGCTTTATCACCAATTGCAATATTTCCACTTCCGTTACTACCTCTTAAAGGACCTCTTGTACCTATTGCAATCTCTCCCGTACCGGCCCACGCTCCGTAATCATATCCTGTTGTAAACCCAATACTTCCATTACTAGTTTGTACCATATACAAATCATCGAGAACCATTCCTTTATAACCGCTTTGAATATTAATAAATTCACTATAGGTAGATGATGTTGAATTAATCCCAATAAATGAACCATCATCGTATATCTGGCTATCTGAGAATTGTGTTACGGTTAATAATTTAGGTACGTAGTTTAATGTTGTGTTTGGTTGTGTGAACCCTGTAATATTTATTGTTTGACCACTAGTATTGTTTAAAGATAATGTTCCTGTTGTATATGAACCGCCCGTAAATGATTTTTGAAATCTTAAATCATTCTCACCTAATGCGATTGGATTTGATGCTGATACTGGTGACGTACTTAATTTAACCTTACCTAACGTTGAAGTTGTTGCGGTTGATACCCAACTATCCAAAGTACCACTAACATCTGCATATGGTATTGCATTTGATGATGGAGTTACAGACCCAACGGGGTCGGCACCACCGAATTGGTGTCTTGTCGCATGAGTTCCAATCGTAACACCATTGATAGTTCCTGAGTTAGTAATTGTATTACCACTCATATTTAAACTACCTGACATTGGTCTACTACCATCAACCAACAAATATTGTTTGTGGTCATCTGCAGTTAAACCTAATAAGTTTGCGTGTAATGATGAGGCATTAACCCCACCTGCTTTAAATCCAATTACGGGTCTAATATCCTCAAACTCAATAATATTTGAGGCTCCTTGTTGGATATAAATCGAGGCAATCGGTGTAACCGCATCGTTAAAGTACGTTGGAGGTGTTGGTAAGTCAGCTTCCTCAGCTTCAACTAAAGTTGTGTATTGCGATTGACCTAATACTAGAAAGTATTTTTCATACAAACTTTCACCTATAACATATAACGTATGTTTGGTATATGCTGAGGTTGTAAGTCCTGATAATGTTCCGTTATTATCAAAAGAAGTACTTTGTACAAATGTTGTTGCAGATGTATTCCATCCACCACTACCATTTCTATAGTATTGAGTGAATGTTATACCTGAACCTCCTGATGGTGTGAATTGATTCTCTGAGAAGAAGTAGTCACCTCCACTAACGTTTATTTTAAACGCTACCGCATTTTGAGTCACCAATGAGCCTGATGAGTAAACAGGACCAAGAGCGGTTCTATTAAATGTTGAGAATAAGTTTGAAGTATGACTAGCATTTAAAGGAGATAAATCAATAAACTCAATTGTTGATGCGTTTGTTACCACTCTACCTAATATAATGTTTTCAGTATTATTAGGTATTGTATTAGACGATGATAATATTGAACTACTATTAAAATAAAGGTAGTTATTGGTGTTTGGTGATAAAACTATTACCGCATTAGTCCAGTCAATTCTTTGGTAAATTTGAGTCCCTGTGTTTTGAAGATAACCAAATCCACTAGCAGTTTGTGCTGATAGACCTCCGAGTGACGTAATTGTACCACCACTAATTAATCCCATCGTTCCTCCTTGGAAGATTAATGTTGAAGTATCGGTATGAGTACCATCTTCAAATGTTATTGATATTTTTCTTGTAATGTCAAATTCACCATCATCAATATCTAATAATGACCAATAAACGTCAGGACTATTACTAAATAACTTTTGGTGTGACGAGCTACCCGCAAACGTACCAAACGTATCTATTTTTTCAATATATATATCCCATTCTCCATTAACAAAACTGGCATTATCAATGTCAAATCTAATCCCACCGCCAACGTTTGGGTTTCTAACCCCATATGTACATCCGTCTGAAGTGATTGTTGATGCATATAATCCGGCATTATCTTGGATATAAAATGCGGTAGTTCCTGAAACTCCGTTACTTTGAACGTCTCCAACAAACACGGATATTGTACCCCCACTTCCTTTTGCATAATTACAATAAGTAATACCAGCACCTGTTGGGAAATTATAGTAGTTTTCCATATTAGCCAACGCCAAGAATCCGTTATTACCTATTACTTTTGTTCCGTATTCGTAGTCACCATTGAAGTCTAAATACTCACCGAAAAACTTAGTATCTTGTGTGTCGGATTCAATCCAAATGTTAGTATCACAATCATAGAAAGAGACTTTATGTGCTTGAGCGAAGTCACCAATATCATAACAATAAATTGCGGCGTATCCTGATGGCGCTCCACTTAAAGTTAAAAATGAAACTTCATTATTAACACCGATGTTAATAATGTTTTGAGTATTTCCTGATGGTTTAATTAATGTTGTTTGAATGTTACTACCAACAATACTAACATAAGGTGTACTAGTTAAATCAATTTCACCTTCAGTGAATTCACCAGGACCTACTGTGATTACATATCTATTTGTATTTGATGTATTTCCTGAAGATATTAAGTAATCAACCGCAGATTTAACTGATGTAAAATCCCCACCTTTTTTAGCTACGACAATCTCTTTAGGGTCTTGGTTAACTTCATAAAGTGGACAATCAGGATTAATAATTGTCTTTAAGAAGTTATCAGTTCCTTGAATTTTACCTGTAGCTCCCGAGTGAGCAATATTTACGTCAATTGTGTTATTCTCAAAGTTTAATGCGATTGCGTCAATACTTGGGGCAGCACCTATCTGAGGTGCGTCAATACCGACAGCCCATCTTTGGAAGTTGACTGCCGTTAATCTTAAAAATCCTCCGTTCTCCACATAGAATCCTGTCCCTGCGGCGGCTCCTGCGGCTTTTGTTAATAAGCAACCATTAACGATAAAACCACAACTTGCAGCATCTGCTTTTGCAAAGATAAGACCTGAAGTTGTTGTAATACCACCATTGGTTGAGGTTACGTTTCTCAACTGCATCCTACCAATACCACTACCACTATTTGTTGCGTAAAATCCTATTGTAAATGGATACCCACCATACTTAACGTTTGAACATTGCATGATGATATTTGCTCCACCATAAGCGACAACTTTTGCGTGAGTGTAGTTTTCTCCAAATCTAACATTTTCTAAATATGAAATAGCACTTGATTGAGGTGTAGTAGATGAAGAATAAACTATTGCCGAAACTGACGTTCCTGTACATCCTTGTACCTGACAATCAAATAACGCCGATTGGTCACTTAAATATATTAATGTTTGTGAGGCGTTGTTAGCTTGAATTACAGTTGATAATGAACTATCCCCAACAACCGCAACCCAAGAAGGAATTGTAAATGGGTCTTCAATATATAACCCACCCGCAACTTTAACAGTATATGTGTTAGCAGATGTTGCGGCGGTTATACTGTTAACCGCGGATTTAATACTATTAAAATCAACACCTGTACTTCCTGTTAAGGCTACTGTTACAGTGTTGTTTTCATTAATTAAATTATTAATACTCCTAACCTCAATATTACCTGAAGTTGAGTTTCTCACCAACACACTTGAATCTGTAGTGTTAGTTGTTGGTGTATTTGATATGGTAACTGTAGACGCAGATAACCCACCTGTTACATTTAGATTTGCGTAAACATTGGAGTTGCCGCTGGTTATAAAACCATTTTTTATATTAAATTCGTTTGCCATAATTAAATCTTTTCCCTATCCAAGATTATTATATAAATATACTATTAAACTACTCTCTGTAACCCTATCTCATTCAAAGCCCAATCAATTGCGTAATTATCGTC
>Ga0315899_10001302_pt1 | contig 28680 bp, 30 predicted proteins | sample LakEriMetagenome_2_FD_203518 | JGI IMG/M metagenome (GOLD analysis project Ga0315899, IMG submission 203518) | Freshwater fungal communities from buoy surface, Lake Erie, Ohio, United States - Buoy 4 MA112 | ecosystem: Environmental > Aquatic > Freshwater > Lake | place: USA: Lake Erie, Ohio... | reverse complement strand
GGATTGGGCGGCATTGAAAGACACATAAGCCTTGTAGTGCGGCATTAATCTTCGTCTCCCTCGAGGGCGGGGGTCGGATCCACTGCCCCGTCCGGCACTGGATCGTTTTGAGGAGTCGCTGAGATCTGCTTAGCAGGGTTTTGTGGGATTGTCGGGACTTTCCTACGCCTAGCGGTCTCATGCTCAATGCCCACTAGAACGCGAGTCTGACCGTAATGGCGCTCGATCATGGTCACTGAGGTCCCCATGTTCTGCTTGAGCCAGTAGACGTTGGTGCCGTTTTCGAGGCGTAGCGTGGCATAGGTGTGGCGCAGGCTATAGATGCTGCGCTTGTTGCCGTTTGTGTCGCGTTCGAGCCCTGCTGCCTTGATGAGGGATGAGAAGCTGGTCCAGTCGGCGATGGGTTCCCCATTCTTGTGGCAGAACACGTAGTCATCGGGCTGGGTCTTGTAGGGCCGTTTCTTGAGGCGGTTGAAGTACCGCTCGGTCCCTGGTTGGCAGACCACGAGCCTTTCGCCTGTCTTGCCTTTGACCCTGAGCGTGGTCCAGACGCCGTGCTCATTGGTGTAACTGTTCACGTCCCGCCATTTGAGCGTCCTGGCCTCGCCCTTCCGCATTCCGCTATTGGCCATGATGAGGACGTAGTCGCGGAGGAGTTCTCGATCCTTCTGGATCTTGGGGTTATTTGATTTCTTGGTCCAAGATCTCATGAACTCATAAAGTCGCCTGTATTCCTCGGAGGTAAACGCTGGCCTCTTATTGATCTTGATCTTGTCGTGCTTGAGGTTGGCGAGGATCAGGGGTGAAAGCAGCCCCATCTCGATGCCGTGGGTGAACACACCCCTCAGCACACTCCATTCCTGTTTGAGGGTGGCAGTGGTGGGACTGATCCGCTTCTTACGCTCACCCTTCCCTGGTCCTGAGATCCAATAGTCCTGCCGCCACTTGCGGTATTCCATCAGCTCCTTCTTCTGAATGAGCGTGACGTCCTTCTTCCCAAAGAATGGGATCAGGTATCGTTTGAGCGTTCCACGAACGACCTCAAATCGCCCCTCACTTGTTCGCCCTTCCCTGAACCGTGTCTCAGCATCCCGCAAAAAGCTGCTGGCCACCTCGGTAAAGTTCTTGCTCTTGAGGGGAAGGTTCTGGGCCATCCTCTGGGTCAGCTCCCCAAGGATCTGCCACGCAGCCTGCTCGGCCTTGGCGAGATCATGCTGGCCTGTTGAGCGCCTGACATAGCCCTTATGGCCTTTGACCCTAATCCGGCATTGCCAATAAGGATCTTTGACATCATCACGCCGATAAAGCGTGATCTGCCCATCTGCGATAGAAACCTGATCCTTCGCATGTGCCATCTCGATCATGATAGGCACCGCTCGAGCTGACGGTAAAATTCAACCTTAGTTGGTCGCCTAAACCTTTGACCCAAAAATTGATGTCGCATTGCAAAATCACTCGCTCAACGTTTCGCTTGCGCAAAAAAGCTGCTGTCAAAGCGGGTGTAGGACAAGAAACAAAAAGGGTGGCCTCAAAGGACCGCCCATACTCTTAGTTGGATAGGTAAACGTGGAATGCTTATTCAGCATCCGCTTGCGCTTCAGACCGCTTCCTCATGCGTTCAGCGCGCACTTCAGGATCACGACCAATCTTTGTGGCAATATTGGTGAGATCAATGAACTCATCACACTGACGGCGCAGCTCATCAGCGATCATTGGGGGCTTGGTCGCAAGCGTTGAGACCACTGTGACATGCACACCTTTACGCTGCATGGCATGAACAACACGCGTGAAGTCACCATCACCTGAAAAGATATAAGCATGGTCGATGTGCGGCGCTATTTCTAAAGCATCCACCGCCAACTCAATATCCATATTGCCTTTGATCTTCCGACGACCCGTATCGTCCGTGTAGCTCTTGGCGTTCTTGGTCACGACAGTGAAGCCATTGTAATCCAGCCAATCCAGCAAGGGACGGATGGAGCTATATTCATCATCTTCGACAATGGCGGTGTAATAGAACACACGTAGCAAACGACCCCAGCTTTTCATCTCAGCCAGCATCTTGCGATAGTCGATATCGAATTCGAGTGTTCTTGTGGCAGCGTAAAGATTGGCACCATCAATAAAAACAGCAACGCGCTCTTGATTACTCACTAATGACTCCACATTGAGTTTGGTTTGGTTAGTTGAATTTACTCATCCGCACGGACCTGAAGAGGTCCACGTTCGTTATAGCGCAGGAGCGGATGATCAGGATCTGCTTGCTTCACGATTAATACAGCATTGCGTATTTCACGATCAGAATACTGGGACGTCACCAACATACGATTTCGTAATACTTCAACGGCATCGCGATACTTCTTATCCTCAAACGAAGGCATCAAAGAACGTGAATTCTTCATAGCTCAATTATCCTCTTTAGCCGATCAGCAGTGGCGCTTTCTCATCTACTAGACTGCCTTCGGGGGGATCTAAAAGAGGATGTTTTGGGTCCATTTGCCTCACCACCACGACTGCCCACTCGATCTCTTTTTCTGAATAGCCACCGCTCAACGGTTTATGGCGTGCGTGGAGCACACGCAGTGCTCTGCGTTCAAGAAGATCGCGCGGAAAGGGAAGAATTTGTGCAGCCATGCTTCACCTAAATTGCTTGATCAAATGCTTATGCGATGAAGGCCGCTTGCTAAGTAGCGGACTGAGTTGAACCGGGAGAAACGCTGTTTGAGCATCGTCGCCCGGACCTGCTTTAATTGTGGCGCAGGCTTTTCGCTAAGCAATAGTCCAGCCGCATTGACAGTGGACTAACTCACCAGGACTTGCCTTTGGCAGCAAAGCTCTGAAATTCTTCAAAAAACCTGATCAAAGAGAGCAATTTTCCCAGCCCTTGTGGGCCTATGTTAACAATGATAACTTATAAGTAAGAGCAACCTAAGCGTGAAAAGCCGATGGGATCGACCGCAAGTAAGATACCCCAGAGAAGCTTTCATCACGGCAATCTCCGGCAGGCCTTGCTGGAAGCAGCCATGGTCCAAGAAGACATCGCCAATCTGTCGCTGCGCCAACTGGCAGCGGGCCTTGGGGTAAGTGCTGCAGCGGTTTATCGCCATTTCGCTGACCGTGACGATCTTCTGGCCGAAGTCGCCAGGATTGGCTTTGAGCGGCTTGAGAAGCAGTTCGAAGACGCGTTCGATATGACATGTCCGCCAGCCGATGCGCCGGAGGCCACCTTCAGGTTGAGACGGTTAGCTGAGGCCTATCTCGGTTTTGCTGACACAGAACCCGCTCTGTGGCGGTTGATTTTTAGCGCCCAAGCCGAACCGTTCCGCGGCGTCACTCCTCCTGAAGGTTGTGGCGGCAGCTATCAATATTTACCCGCCGCTCTTTTAGGGCTTCATCAAACAGGGATTATTCCCACGCAACCGAACGAACGCGATGCCTTGTTTGCGTGGAGTGCCATTCATGGGGCGGCCACTTTACGTGCGGGTCTGGTCCCCGGTGCTCTGATGCCATTGACCGAGCTCGCTACCGAAGTCGCAGAACGTGTCATTAAGTCACTCAAATGAACCCATTGTGAAAAGGGACATCACGCCATGATCCTTCATGACCTTACCCCTGGCATGCATCCTCGGCGCGTACGCATTTTCATGGCAGAAAAAGGTCTTTCGATTGAGCGGCGAGAAGTGGATGCTGCAAACAATGCTAATTCAACCGCTGAATTTCTAAAGCTTAATCCGCTTGGGCGGCTACCAGTGCTTGAGCTTGATGATGGCAGCGCAATCTCTGAATCGCTTGCAATATGCCGCTATCTAGAAAATCTCCATCCAAACCCACCGCTGATGGGTCAGACACCGCAAGAGGCAGCTCACATTGAGATGTGGACGTTGCGGATGGAAAATAATTTGTCTCGACCCATCGGCTACCTCTTCATGCACAGCAGTGACTTTTACAAAAGCCGCTTGAAACAAGTGCCACCTGTCGCCGAATGGGCCAAAGAACAGGCATTCCAGACCATGGAATGGCTCAATATAGAGCTTGCTGAGCGGACGTATATCGCCGGTGAAAGTTACACCATGGCCGATATCGTCGCTCAGTGTGCGTTCGTGTTGGGAAAAGCCGTTGGGGTGCGCATACCGCCTGAGATGACACATCTGACACGCTGGTTTGCCACGGTCTCCGCAAGGCCAACAGCGAGGGCTTAGTGTCCGCAATGAAGGAAACCCAGATGTCGCGCAAAGGCGTGTGTTGTGTCATCGGCGCAGGCGATGCGACTGGTTCTGCTGTGGCCCGCCGGTTTGCACGAGAAGGCTTTACGGTCTGCGCAGCGCGGCGCAATAAAGACGCCCTCACGACTCTTGTTGACCAGATTACAGCACAAGGCGGCCAGGCGCGTGCTTTTGGCCTTGATGCACGTCGCGAAGATCAAGTCGTCGAATTCTTCAACCAGATTGAGACTGATGTTGGACCCATTGAAGCCGTCATCTTCAATGTCGGCGGCAATGTCCGCTTTCCCATTCTCGAAACAACCGCGCAAAAATACTTCAAGGTCTGGGAAATGTGCGCCATGGCGGGGTTTTTGGTGGGGCGAGAAGCAGCCCGCGTGATGTTGCCCCGTGGCCGTGGGACCATCCTGTTCACGGGTGCCACGGCAAGTCTGCGCGGAAGTGCTGGCTTTGCGGCCTTTGCAGGCGGGAAAGCTGCTTTGCGCGCTTTAGCTCAGTCCATGGCACGCGAGCTTGGTCCTCAAGGTCTTCACGTCGCCCATGTGGTCATTGATGGCATCATCGACACCGCTTTTGCGCGGGAACATTTTGCTGAGGTCGTTCGAACTGCAGGGCCAGATGGCATCTTAAACCCTGATCACATCGCAGACGCTTATTGGTGGCTCTATCAACAACCGCGCGATGCTTGGACTTTTGAACTTGATCTCAGACCATCAACCGAGCGCTGGTAGCGGCTGTTTTCTCTGCTCCGCGTCGGACTCGCTTTGGACAGCCACCGCCCAACCCGAAATCAGCCGAAGTCGCTCCGACGGTTTCCGACGGTTGTGTGCAGCCTGTGCAAACGCGATGTGCAAACCAAGCCGTTCCTCAAAACTGAAACAGCCAATTTCAAAAAAGTTCACGCTTTGTTCTGTGTACCGCGTGTGTAACAAAAAAGCGTCAACATATGGTATGTTGACGCCTAAATTGTTGAAAAAACTACTATATCTTGTGTTTTTTCAGCTAGTTTTGATTAGCGCGAATTATTATCGATAATAGACAAATACATTGATTTTATTGAACTATTTAAGCCCCATTTTGGGTGTGTAGCATCTGTGTAACAAGACATAGTTCCTATTTTGCTACTTTTCGTTTTGTGTATGCACTACTCCTCAGCCCCTGCAGTTGTCTCAGAGGGCACACTGAACGCAGTCCAATCAGCCATTTTGAACTTAAGCAGCGATCAGGATGATAGTTCACCAACTACTAACCACCCGTCGGAGTGGTTAGCGCCCTGCCGAGACCCAGTTCAAAAGGTTGCGCCAAAGCTTCGGAAAATCTGACCAGTTCAAAAAATCGTTCGGAAGCCAATGCGGGCCAATATCTGTTGTCCATGCGGCCGTGCGGCCCTTTCCGAACTCGCCAACAACGAGAAGCGGATGTCCGCCTTCGGTTTCCGGTAGGCGCAGAAGCGTTTGCGCCCCCGCCTTCGCAGTCACCTCGTTTACACCCAGAACATACGGCATATCCTTACCAACCCCCGACATCACCGGATGGGTGGCATTGGCAGGAACCACCAAAGGGCGAATCCCTTCTGGCATTTCGATCCGATCATCATAGGGGAAGATATCCACCGGCAGGACGTCGCCAACTGCTGTCCCGCGATAGCGCGCCCCTCCGTTTATCCCTTGGAAACTGTAATAGCCGCCTACCATCACTAGTCCGCCGCCACGGCCAACATAATCCCGCAAAGCCTTAAGGCGATTAGGTGCCCGCTCCGAACGGATCCATACCGCTGAGGGAAGAAGGAGCGTATTCGCTCCAATATCGCTCAGGATCACCACATCATACTTGTCGAGGGCAGCTGGATCAGCAGGGAACTTTTCTGCTGCGACGTCGCAGGTCATGTATTCGAAGTCGTATCCTGCGCCACTGACCGTATCTATGAAATCGTCAGCACCTCGGTGGTGGGTAACGGATGCAAACTGATCCCAACCCTTGATGTGAGTCGCCGTGGAGGTCCAGCTTTCGCCGGCAAGGAGGATTTTTTTCGACATGATTGACCGATGTTAAACCGTCTGAAGGGAGCCGAGGACGGTAAATCCGCCCTCGGCAACTTGGATTACGACATTTTTGCGAACTGCAGACGCAAGGCGCCGTCAGGGTATTGCAGGAACTCCACCGCCTTCGTCGAAGCTTGCAACGTCGCTGGGAAGATTAGAAAGAGCATCGGCGCTTCCTCAGCTATAGTTTTCTCAGCCTCACGATAGAGTACAGCGCGTGCCGACTGATCGGTATTTGTACGCGCCTTTTGCAAAAGATCATCTACCTTGTCGTTCTGCCAACCTGCAAAATTGTTAGGACCCGCTTTTGTAAAATAATTGAACATGTTGCCGTCTGGATCGGATCGGCCTGACCAAGGCGACATGCATAGATCGAAGTCCTTCTGCCGGAGCACTGAGATAAGACTTGTAGAGTCGATCTGCTTCACTTCGACCTTAAAGCCTGCCTGATTAGCCTGAGCCTGAATGATCTCTGCAGTTCTAACCTGGACAGGCGAATTAGTCACAGTGATAGTCACTGGCACTGGCTCAGTTCGCCCAGCTTCGGCGAGCAGCTTTTTAGCCGCGGCAGCGTCGCCTTTCGGCCCTCGCAACGACTTATCATAAGCCCAGCCGATCGACGGTGGCACCGCGCCGTAGGAGACGTCCCCCGTCCCAAAAAACACCGTCCGCTGAACTATTTCTGGATTTACCACCATTGCAAATGCACGGCGAACGCGGACGTCGTTGAAAGGCGGGCGAGTGGTATTAAAGGAAAAGGCATTGAACCCTAGCCCCGGCGATTGCTTGAGATTGATGGCCGCTTCCCTGGCAACCTGCCCGACTGCCTGTGGGGGCACTCCGTCGATTAGCTGAACCGTTCCAGACCGCAGGTTGGTTAGCCTTACAGTTTCGTCGGCGATTGGCCTAAAGACCACACGCTCGATTGCCGCCGGTCCCCTCCAATAGCCGGGGAACCGTTCAAGAACGAGTTCCGAATTCTTGGTCCAGCTGACCACCTTGTAAGGACCAGCGCCAACTGCTTTGGTTGCGAAATCGGCACCCAAAGCTTTTTGTGCGGTGGGAGACACCATCATGCCTGCACGGTTAGAAAGCACCTGCAGGAAAGGCGCGAAGGGTGTCTTTAATTTAATAGTCACAACGAGCGGCCCAGTCGCTTCCACAGAATCTATAGGCCCAAGCTCGCTGCGCCGCGGGGAAGCCGTTGCAGGATCAAGCATGCGGTCGAAATTTGCCTTTACCGCAGCAGCATCAATCGGCGTTCCATCATGGAATGTCAGGTTTGGCCGGAGTGTTAGGACGTATGTTCGATCGTCAGGCGAAGTTACTGTGGCGAGGCCCGGTTCAATCTTGAGATCGGCCGTTACATGAACCAGCGGCTCATGGATGTTGTACTGAACCGAAAGTTCAAAGAAGGAGGCCATAAGGGCCGGATCGAGCGTCACTGGATCCGATACAATACCGACAGTCAGCACTTTGTCGGCTTGCGCAAAAGCAGGTACGAAGTGCATCAAGGCGCCAGCGGCTACGCCTGCGCCAAGACCTTTGATAATGGTTCGTCTTAACATTTTCTTCTCCTCCCAAAACGTCGAATTTCTCGACTAAATTATCCGTCCCTCGGATCGAATGCATCGCGAAGCGCGTCTCCGAGTAGGTTGAGGCCAAGGACAGTCATGAAGATCGCAATGCCAGGAAACCAAGCGAGCCAAGGCGCAAGATCCAGGAAACCGATTGCGGAACGAAGCATATTGCCCCAAGTCGGCAAAGGCGGCTGGACACCGAGACCGAGGAAGGACAGATAGGATTCCGTAATGATTGCAGCAGCAAACAGAAGCGATCCTTGGACAATAACCGGCGCCATAATGTTTGGAGTGATGGTGCGGAATAGAATGTTACCGACCCCAAACCCAAGCGCTCGCTTGGCCTCGACAAAATCGAGCGAGCGGACAACCAACGTTTGGGCGCGAGCGATACGAGCAAAGACGGGAAGGTTGACGATTGCAATGGCAATAATGGCGTGACCGAGACTGGGCCCGAGAACAGCGGTGATGGCGAGCGCGAGTAGAATACTTGGAAAGGCGAAAACTACGTCCATCAGACGCATAAAAATGGTATCAATACGGCGCCCGAAGTAACCAGCGAAAAGTCCGATTGCAGTCCCTACGACCAACGCGCCAGCCACGCTAGCGAAGCCTGCAAACAAGGACGCACGAGTTCCAAAGAGTATACGGGAAAGAACATCGCGGCCTAGTTCGTCGGTCCCAAACGGGTGCCGAAGAGACGGCGGCTCGAGGACCGCGGCGAAATCGGGACTATTAGGATCGAAAGGCGCTATGAGAGGTGCGCCCGCGGCAGCGACTATTGCGAGAAAGACGAGAAAAGCACCGAATGCGGCTCGCGGATTTGCGAGCAGGGCGCGCATGAGCGGGCCGTATCCGGAGCTGCCCAAACGCCATGCCGCTGCGGTCCGCACGCTCATGAGAGCCTCACGCGCGGATCGATAATCATGTAGAAAAGGTCGGTCGCGAGATTAATCAGAACGAACAAGGTCGCCGTGAGCATTACAGCGCCTTGTACAACGGGGTAATCGCGGGCGAAGATCGCATCGACCGTAAGTTTGCCGATGCCGGGCCATGAAAAGACGGTTTCCGTCACGACAACGCCGCCGAGGAGTTGGCCGATCTGTACGCCGAGAAGCGTGACGATGGGGATCCGAGCATTTCCAAAGGCATGCACCCAGACAACACGCCTTGCCGGTACACCCTTCGCTTGCGCGGTTCGGACATAGTCGCTTCGCAGGACTTCAAGCATCGAGGCGCGGGTCATCCGCATTGTAGCAGCGGCAAGCGCGGCGCCGAGCGTCACTGCAGGTAGGACAAGATGCGCGAGAAAGCTCGCCGGATCGACGAGAGGCGAAACATAGCCGGATGCAGGAAGTATCGGGATATAGATCGAAAACGCGAGGATAAGCAGAATGCCGAGCCAGAAACTCGGCATGGAAAGACCGCACAGAGCGGCGAAGGACGCAGCATAATCAGAAGACGTATTACGTCGGGTGGCGGCAGCTATTCCCGCTGGAATGGCGATGAGAAGCGATATCACTACAGCCGCCAACGCCAACAAGGTCGTGGGAACGAGTGCTCCTACAAGCATAGGAAGCACCGCCCTGCCTCCCTGGATGGAGCGCCCAAAATCGCCCGCCAGAACATGGGAGAGCCAGGCCAGATATTGAAAGGGCAAGGGGCGATCGAGCGCGAGTTGTCGCCGCATTGCCGCAATAGATACTTCGTCGGCTTCTAGCCCCAGTAGGGCCGTGGCTGGGTCTCCGGGGACAAGCCGGATCAGGAAGAAAGAGATCAACGACGTGCCGAAGAGAATTGGCACAAGGCTGATTGTTCGTGACAGGAGAAAACGCCCCATTCCCCGCCTTAAAGTTGCTTGAACCGGTTCGACGTCGCTGATACTCCAGTCGAGATCACGTTGTGTCAATTGCGCCGAAGCAAGCGGCCCGGATATAGGCGAACGGATGATGATGGGAGGGGGGCCAGCGCAGGATCTACTCGTCGTTCGTGGGTTGCAGATCAGTTTCGGCGGCGGGAACTATGTGGTTGACGGTATCGACCTAACCCTGTCAGCAGGGCGTCTACTTTGCCTCGTTGGAGAATCGGGCTCCGGCAAGAGCCTTACAGCTCTGTCCTTGATGCGTCTCTTGCCACCCCGAGCGACATTGGGAGCAAGAGAGTTCAGGTTTGACGGCATCGACATTTTGGGTCTGAGCAAAACCCAGATGGAGCAGCTTCGCGGCGACCGCATTGCGATGATCTTTCAGGAGCCAATGACGTCGCTTAACCCAATTATGAACATTGGGGATCAGATTGCCGAATCCCTCGTTATTCATCGCGGAACGTCGCGCAATGAAGCGCTTGAAGTGGCCGTTCGACTTTTGGAGCGTGTCAAGATTCCCGCTGCGCGAGAACGAATGCGCGCGTTTCCTCACGAATTATCGGGCGGTATGCGCCAACGAGTAATGATCGCCATGGCGCTCTCATGCCGACCTGCTCTTCTTATTGCGGACGAACCAACTACCGCGCTCGACGTCACTATCCAAAGCCAGATCCTGTCTTTAATTGACGAGCTTAGGGACGAATTGGGTTCTGCTGTCCTTTTCATAACTCACAATTTAGCAGTCGTTGCTGAAATCGCGGACGAGATCGCGGTGATGTATGCTGGCAAAATTGTGGAGCGCGGTTCGCGCTCCGAGATTTTCGATGATCCCCTCCATCCTTACACCCTCGCCCTTTTCGCCGCGATACCGCGGCAAGGCGATGTCGGGGAGAGGCTGGCGACTATAGACGGGCTGGTGCCAGCGCCAGGCTCACGCCAAGGGTGCAGCTTTATGCCGCGCTGTCCTTTCGCCAGTGAGAAGTGCCGCTTGGAAGCCCCTCCTCTCGTAACCCTCGACGGCCACCATGAGGTCGCCTGCTGGCATGCGCCATTAGAGAACCACATGAGATGAACGATCCTCTCTTGACCGTCGAAAACCTATCCAAGAGCTTCGCAAGCAGCACGTCGCTCTTCGGAAAGGCCCGTAAGGCCCAAGTCGTCGACGATGTGAGTTTCACAGTTCGTCGCGGCGAGGTTTTTGGGCTCGTTGGAGAAAGCGGTTCGGGTAAATCAACGATTGGTCGCTTGGTGCTGCGCCTGCTCGAGGCCGATAGCGGGAAGATCACCTTCGACGGGGTGGACGTCCGCGCGCTAGATAAGACACGTCTTCGCGCACTCCGTCGCCGTATGCAGATCATATTTCAAGACCCGTTCAGTTCTCTTGATCCACGGACACGAGTTGGGGACGTACTTGCCGAGGCCGTCCAACTACACGGCCTACGCGAAAAGAACGCCATTCCGGACCGTGTACGAGAATTGCTTGGTTTTGTAGGTTTGCGTCCAGAAGTCGCGGAACGCTACCCTCATGAATTCTCCGGAGGGCAACGGCAGCGTATCGCTATAGCGAGAGCGCTGGCAGTCGAACCCGAATTGATAGTGTGCGACGAGCCTGTATCGGCATTGGATCTCTCGATCCAGGCGCAAGTAGTAAACCTTCTCGCCGAACTCCGCGATCGTCTGGATGTCTCTTACCTTTTTATTTCTCATGATATGGCGGTCGTACGCCATCTTGCAACGTCGGTTGGCGTCCTCTACGCTGGGCGGATTGTCGAGGTGGGGCCCGCTGAAAGGATATTCTCCGACCCCCGCCATCCCTATACACGGATGCTCCTTTCAGCTTCTCCCGTGCCAGTTCCCCGGCGATCGATGCATAGAAGACCTGTCGTGGGAGAGCCGCCTTCGCCCTATGAAGTATCGCGAGGATGTCGGTTCGCTTCTCGTTGCATCCATGTGGTCGATCGGTGCCGCACAGAAATACCGACCCTCACGTCCGTTGAAGGCCCGGATCATCAGGCTGCTTGCCTTAATTTTCGTGAATTGCCAAAATTGGTTCTCGCGTCAGACGACGAAAGTATGATGTCTGATACCTATCGCCGCAGGATGCAATTGTTACGCTCTCATGCGTCTAGGCGGGGCAGATGAACGGCGGCGTCCGGGATCAAGCTGTGACAAATGCAGACATCGCACACCTTGTTGGCGTCTCGAAGCGCGCCGTTTTGCATGTGATCAACGGTAGGCTTAATTTTTTGGTACCGCTGCGACAACGAATAGAGAGTGCAATCGTCACTCTAGGGCACAAACATGCCAAAACGGTTTCCTCATTTTTAAAATGGAAGCATATCCGATCAAAATTCGACGGATTGCCTTCCTGTCAGACTTTAAAATACGGCTGTGCTGCAGAAAGCCTCACGGTAATGTTCTTCGTCGCTCAGGAAATACGCCTATATGCGAAACGTCTAGGGTGAGAAATACTTCTTTACCGAAAAACGTTTGGACTTTCACCCTCGTCTCACGAATTGGACTTACCATGACCCGCCCCGCCTCGATCTTTCAAGAAAAGCCTAATGCTGTAGAGGCACTTTTCGGTCGCCAGAAGGTGGTCATTGGTGTCGTGCACGCATTACCGCTGCCAGGTTCACCTCACCATCAGGGTGGGGCGATGGAACGGATCTACGAACACGCCTGTGCGGAGGCTCAACGCTACGCCGAAGGCGGTATCGATGGTTTGATCATTGAGAACCATGGGGATATCCCATTTTCCAAGCCAGATGAACTCGGCCCCGAAACGGCTGCTGCCATGGCTGTTATGGCGGATCGCGTAAAGCGCTGCACAGGGCTGCCACTCGGAATCAATGTGCTCGCAAACGGCGCAATGGCAGCAATAGCGGCAGCAAGAGTCGGCGGTGCGGACTTCATCAGAGTCAATCAATGGGCTAATGCCTATGTTGCCAATGAAGGTCTCATGGAAGGTAAAGCTGGGGCTGCAAGCCGATATCGCACCTGGCTGCGGGCAGAAGACGTAAGGATTTTCGCAGATGTGCATGTGAAGCACGGAGCGCATGCAATCGTTGCGGACCGTTCACTAACCGAACTGACGCGTGATCTCGAATTTTTTGATGCTGATGCTGCGATCGTGACCGGGCAACGAACAGGGGACGAAGCTAATCTCGGTCAGCTTGAGACGGTCAAGCGGGCAACAAGTCTGCCGGTACTCGTCGGGAGCGGCGTTACGAAAGACAATGTCGAGAACATCTTTCGTTTTGCGGACGCTGTGATTGTTGCAAGTTCTTTAAAACATGAGGGCTCTTGGTGGAATGAAGTTGAAGAGAAGCGGGTCACTGAATTCATGACGGTCGTGGCAAGGCTCCGGGAATGAAGCGCGTCATTGTCTTTGGCAACGCATCTTTGGACATCGTCTTATTCGTAGACAGGCTCCCCGTCCCTGGAGAGACGCTTCTAGCGCATAACATGATGCGCTGCCCGGGTGGTAAGGGCCTCAATCAGGCCATTGCGGCATATAGAGCTGGAGCCACGGTAAAGCTCATCGCGCCAATCGGGCAGGATCCAGACGGCGACTACCTGCGTTCCGCAGTGGAGGCTGAGGGTAGCATAGAAGCCGAATGGCGTTTTTTCGAAGAGCCCACTGACATCTCTACGATCCGAGTTTCCTCGTCTGGAGAGAATGAGGTCGTTTCCTCGGCCGCATCGGCGCGTTCGATGGGGGTCGTGGATGCAGAACTCCTCCTCTCTGATCTTCGTCCGGAAGACACCCTGCTGTTGCAGGGCAATCTTCCGCACGAAACGACGTCGGCAGCCATAAGGGTGGCAAAGGCTCACGAAGCCATCGTCATCATCAACACAGCCCCCGTTGATCGAAATATGAAAGACCTACTGCCGCAGACAGACATAGTTGTGGCCAACGAAGTCGAAGCCTTGCTCCTGACCGGCCTTGAGGGCGATGGCGCGGCGCGCGCGCTACTAAATCAAGGTTGCAAAACGGCCGTCGTCACTTTGGGCGCCAACGGTATCGTCTTCGCAGACCAACACTCCAGCGTAATAAACCGGATCAAAGCACCACCGACTGAAGCTGTGGATACCTCAGGCGCGGGCGATGTATTTGTAGGAACTCTAGCCGCCGAATTAGCAAGACAGGGTGCTAAACTCGAGGCCGCGCTGTCATTCGCGGTCGCAGCAGCATCCTTGTCAGTTAGTCGGAAGGGTACTGTTCCTTCTTTTCCAACCACGACGGAACTCAACCTGCTTCGCATCGGACAAGGCATTTAAGTCGGAGAGACATTTCGATGAGAGACCTTCATCGTCCAGGTCGTTCGGTTGCTCTGGGACTAAGAGGAGCGGCGGCGACCTCACATCAGACCGCAACTCAGACCGCGCTAGAAGTACTCCGCAATGGGGGTAACGCAGTCGATGCCGCAATTACAGCATGCGCTCTGCAAGGGGTTATCGAGCCTCACAATACGGGCTTGGGCGGAGACTGCTTCGCTTTCGTGTGGAAAGCGGCGGAACAGAAATTATACGCGATCGCCGGCGCCGGTTGGGCGCCTCGAGGCATGCATCTCGATGGACTTATTGAATTCGGCACTTCGGGTATTCCGCTAACATCCGTTCATTCTGTGACGGTTCCTGGCGCTGTCGATGCATGGGACAGGATGCTAAGATCTCACGGCACTTTCAGTTTTTCGGATGTTCTTGCACCTGCCATCGATTATGCAGAACGTGGATTCGTGGTTGCTGAACGAACCGCATCAGATTGGGGAAGAGAAACAGAGAAACTCAGAGGCAACGAGGGCGCGCGTCAGCACCTACTAAAATCCAACGGTCATGTACCGGACGCAGGAGAGATCTTTAGCTTTCCTGCCCTTGCTCGCACAATGCGCGTTCTCGCCCGAGAAGGAAGGGACGCCTTCTACGAGGGAGATATAGCAAAAAATATGCTAGAAACGCTGCGAGAACACGGTGGTTTTCATGACGAAACGGATTTTGCTGAATACGGATCGTACGATGTCCAACCAATCTCGACCACTTACCGAGGCGTTGAGTGCTTTCAGATTCCACCCGCAGGTCAGGGGATTACAGCCCTTCTGATGCTGAACATACTTGCAGGCTTCGATAAGCCCGTAGATCCGTTCGGTGCAGATCGCTTCCATCTGCAAATCGAAGCAAGTCGTTGGGCTTATCAGGCCCGCGACGCTTTTATCGCTGATCCAGCTTTCGCTGAAATACCGATAGCCAAATTACTATCCGACGGTTTCGCCGAAGATATACGAGAGCGAATTGACTTACGAAGGGCTGCACCACATCTGGCAGCGCTTCCTTCTGTTTATCATCGTGATACTGTTTACGTGACGGTCGTCGACGCACAGGGCAACGCCTGCTCACTCATCAACTCACTCTTCCACGCCTTTGGGTCGGGAATCGCCTGTCCGAAGACCGGGATTGTCTTCCATAATCGTGGTGCAGGCTTCCGAACTATCGCCGGCCATCCGAATGCTGCGGCACCACGCAAGCGCCCCCTTCACACGATCATTCCCGGCTTTGCTATGAAGAACGGACGCCCGTGGCTTTCATTTGGAGTGATGGGAGGCGCTTATCAGCCTGTCGGTCAGGTTCACGTACTTCAAAACCTTATCGACTATCGCCTCGATGTACAGGAGGCGCTTGACGCACCGCGGGGTTTCCGAGGGCCCGACACATTCGAAGCGGAGCGCATGATCGAGGACCGTGTCTTGATAGAGCTCGCGGAACGAGGACATCCGATCAAGAGAGCGGATGTACCGCTTGGCGGCGCTCAAGCCATCTTGATTGAGCCTTTGAGCGGAATTCTTTATGCCGGATCAGATCCTCGAAAGGACGGCTGCGCGCTGGCTATCTGACAGTAGGTCTAACAAGTAATTCTGATCCTAATTTTACGATCACCTTCTGCGGCAAATAGTGGCCCTTCGCTTCAAGGATTCGATACACGTTAGATTGCTGGCTTAAGCAACCTGACCCCGCGTAGCCGCCAAGATCTTCTCATAGTCTTAGTCCAAAGGGTCGATCAGGGCGATCGCGTCACTGTCCGCAAAGGCTGAACGGTCTTACTTGCCAGTGCTGACAGCCAGAAAGGGTATGCCAACGGCCTTAGCTGCTATCCCATCGAATGGTGTATCCCCAATGATCAGCAGCTTGGTATGAGGCTGATCCTGTCGGGCACTGGCGGTGACGGCTGAGCTAACAGGGCTACGGACGCCGAAGAACCCGGCTGACCAATCTATGAGGGCTGTATCAATCCCTCCCCCTTCCAGCTTTCTACGGCTACGGAGTTCCGAGTTACCGATCAATAAGTCCGACTGTCATAGGCCCAATGCAGCAGGGCCTGTCTCTGCCTTGGGCGGCAGAAGGGATCCCCAGGCTCACAGTGCTGCAGGATCGGGGCAATATGCCTCCTGAAGGCCTTCCAGCGCCTGATTTGGCGTCTGTCCTCTTCAGGCAATCTGCGACCCATGTAGTAGCGGCAGTACCATTGGAACCAGCCTCGAGGGTCGTCCTTATAGATCCAGCCGTTCTCACGCCATACGGACAAGGGCCGGCTGGCATCGACCCCGAAATAGTTCAGGGTCTTGTTTTTACCTTCAGGAGAGAGCTTTGCGTGCTTGAACCAGCTTGCAGGAAACTCCTTCTGGCAGTCCGTCATGTACTTACCGCCAAACACTCCTAAAGCCAGCATCTCTTTGGGAGAGAGCTCTGGCTTGAACTCTGGGTCGAAGTTGCGACCTATTGGCTCGACCAGCCGGTAGCGATAGCCCCGCTGCATCCGATCATTCACAACAACAAGCGTACCAGGCTGGCGCCTGCTGGTATCAGCGGGTTTCTTTGAACTGGAATGAGGCATTTGGGCTTAACGGGACCCTGACTAACCGCCTAACCCTGGACTGTTAGTGGACAAACATCCAGCAGCCAAAGAGCTCAATTGCGCCCCTTTGCTTCGAATAGCCGCCGAGGTAACCCCAAAGCAATCGGCCAGAGTATCGATCACTGCCACGGCATCACTGCCCTCGAAAGCTGAGCGGTCAACTTGCCCCTACAGTCGGGAAGGAAGGGACTGCTGGCTACCTTGGCTGCCAATCAGTCGAAGGATGCGTCGCCGAAGATCAATAGGTGGGTAGGAACTGAGCCTCCAATGTCCTGCCCCCTTAAAGTTGAGCCATTATTGTGGCTCCAAAGGGGGAGTTTGGAATGGCTCGAAAGCGGCATTCAGATGAGGACTGCCTGAAGATCTTGCGGCAAGTGGAACTTGATCTGGCAGGCGGAGCGGATGTGGCCAAGGCCTGTCGGTCGGCCGGGATCAGCGATGCGACCTATTACACATGGCGCAAGAAGTTCGGCGGCATGGCACGGTCGCAACTCTCAGAGCTGAAGGCGCTGGAGAAGGAGAACCAGCGGCTCAAAAAGATCGTCGCTGATCTTGAGCTGGATAAGCTGATCCTGAGGGAAAGCCTCGATTTTTTAAAACCCAAGATCTGACAGCGGACGACCTGCGGGGTGCGGTTGTTCAGACACGTCAGAAGCTCGGAACGTCCGAGCGACGGACGTGCCAGGTTCTTGGGATAGCGCGGAGCACCCTCCGCTATGAGGTCAGGGGAAAGAACGAGGACGATCTGCGCCTCGCCCTGATCCGTCTGGCCAAGCAATACGGGCGGTATGGCTATCGGAAGGTTGGGCAGCTCCTGCGGATGGAGGGCTGGTGCGTCAACCACAAGAAGGTTGAACGGATCTGGCGGGAAGAAGGCCTACAACTCCCCAAACGCCATAAGCGCCGCAAGCGCCTTTACCACCACGATGCCTCTGTCATCCGCCTCCGGCCCCATTCCCCAAACCACATCTGGTCGATCGATTTTGTGCACGACAAGCTGAGCAATCATCGACCCTACAAGATGCTCACAGTCATCGATGAATACACGCGTGAAGCTCTGAGCGTGACGGTCGCCAATACTATGGGCTCGTCAGAAGTCTTAGAAGCGCTTTACCCACTTCTGCTCAAGCGTGGAAAGCCGGAATACCTCCGCTCCGACAATGGCCCTGAGTTCTCATCAGAACCCTTCAAGGACTGGCTGACCAAGGTGGGCATCAAACCGATCCGCATCTTTCCGGGGTCACCTTGGGAGAATGGATATAACGAACGCTTCAATGGAACGCTTCGCCGAGAAGTTCTCAACGTTGAATGGTTTGGCACAACACGTCAGGCTCAAACCGTCATCAATCAATGGCTCAAACAATATAACCAAATCAGGCCTCATCAGGCGCTACGCATGCGCCCGCCCGCACCTGAAACAATCTTAGAGAACCGTCAAAGCACCGGTACATAACAAGGGGGCTGGACAAGGTCTTCCGCATGGCGACGGAGCATGGCGCAGCGACAACCCCGTTTGGCCACCGGATTGGTTCGCTGCGTCCCGGCGGAAAAGCCGATCTAGTGGTGCTCGACAGCAAAGCCATCACCCATCCATACCAGCATGAAGGAACATCGCTGATCGACGTCATCGTGCACCGGGCAAAACCGTCCGCCGTGGAGGTCGTGATGGTAGGCGGTGAAGTGATTTACGAGAACGGGCATTTCCTGCGCATTGATCGCGAGCTGGTTCTGGATGCCATCCACGAGAGCTTTGCCGCACCGCTAACGCCCGCAGAACTAGATCGGCGTCGGCTTTCAGAAGCAATTTTCCCGCATGTGAAGGCTTTTTATGACCGCTGGCTACCGGAAGATCCAAGTACGCCGCACAGCTACTACAACGAACGTTAGAATTTCGGCTTTGCGTAACATTCTGATTCCAGTAGCTCACAATGTTGGGCTTCCTGAAAGTAATCTTTCTCAAATGTTATTCTATCGCCGACTATCAATAAACGGCTCGTTGGATGGAATTGATGGGCTAGAGGCCATTAGGGCTGACCGAACCGGGTATCGAATCCCGAACAGTCCTGCGGATCAATTGTTAAAGATGGTACTGACCCTTTCTACTGATAGCCTTCTAAACCGAGTGCTTTCTCGCTTATAAACAAACGCCTCAATATTTTGCCTGAGCCGTTGCACCATTAGGTGCAATAAGTTGAACAGCTCCTTTCACGCCCCTTGGAATGCCTACGGGCGCTGTTCCTACTAACTTGTTATCGTTCGTTGCCCTTAGCGGAAAGCGCTGGGTCACACCATTCACAACAAGAATTGCATTTGCCCTATATCCTTCTGATGTCACAGGCTGATCGTTAGCATCATATAAAAAAATGACTACTTGTGTTGTTCCATCTAAGACAAGTTCAGCATGAAACTGACTACCGGCGTCGACTTTTAGACCACCATTTGGTCCCGGGCGCGGCTCATGCGCTGAAACGGTGTGGGTAAAGAAAAAAACGAAGGCAAGACCGATCATTGATTTTGTCATAGAAGCTCCACTGCTAGAACGATTCTAATGGATTTATTTTAGCCTTGAACTCGGTATCTTTGCTCGATTTAATCTGAGCATTAGATACAAGCTGTTCTAGTGACGCACGACCATATCGCAGGAAAAGAGTTGGTGTCAGCAGCGTATCAAGAATCGTAGCGGTCACAAGGCCTCCGAATATTGTAATAGCGACTGGGTAGAGAATCTCTTTTCCGGGAGCCAAAGGATCAATCATCAAGGGTACAAGCGCTATACCTGCAGAAAGTGACGTCATCAATACGGGCGTTAATCGCTCCAGAGAGCCACGCATAACCAGATCTGGTCCAAATTTTTGACCCTCTTGAATTGCAAGATTTATATAATGACTTATTTTCAGGATTCCGTTTCTCGCAGTAATACCAGTAAGTGTAATAAACCCCACCATTGAAGCAACCGAGAGCGGCTGACTAGCTATCCACAAAGCTATAACCGATCCAATAAGAGCGAGTGGTACGCTTGTCATAATGATGCCAACAAGCAACAATGAGCGATACCGACTATATAAAATTGCAAAAATCAATGCCAAAGATACAAGACTTAAAAGGCCGATTGTTCGCATCGATTCTTCTTGCGCTTGAAAAGTTCCTTCGAGACTTAAAAAGAAACCAGGTGGTAATAACTGTGTTGCAGTTAGTTGCCTGATTTGTGAAACAACTCCGGCCATATCAGCATTACCATCGATATTTGCCATGACCACTACCCGCCTCTTGCTATTTTCACGTAGCACTTGGTTTGGACCGTCTGTTTCAATCACATCTGCAATCTGCCGTAACGGAATCCACCCAGCCGGCGTCTCAATAAGAAGATCAGACAAACCTTGTGTTGTACGCTGATGGTTTGGGAGACGAACTACAACATCAAAGCGCTTATTTTGATCAATAATACGTGAAACAACACGGCCATTGGAAAGGCGTTCTAGTTGTTCCGTCACTGCGGCAGGCTGAATTCCGTAAAGAGCGGCACGCTTATAATCAATCAAAATATCAAGCTGAGGAATCCGGACCTGCTTTTCTACTTGCAAATCTACAACACCTTCCACTTGTGTGAGCTTCTGCCTTAATTCTTCAGCAATAGAGCGGATAGCGTCTAGGTCCTCACCAAATACCTTAATTGCAATCTGCGCCCGTACACCAGAAAGCATATGATCAAGACGGTGCGAGATAGGTTGACCCATATTTGTTGTCACAGGAAGTACAGATAAGCGTGAACGAATATCATTAATTATATCATTTTTAGGACGCCCATTTATATTTAGATCTACGTCGATTTCTGAAGAGTGAACACCTTCTGCATGCTCATCAAGTTCCGCTCGCCCAGTACGCCGACCTACCGACTTTACTTCTGGTACCTCCATAATGAGACGTTCTGCAATTAATCCAACACGATGACTTTCATCTAACGAAATTCCTGGATTAAAAAGCATTGATATCGTTAAAGTCCCCTCATTAAAGGGCGGCAAAAATGACCTCGGTAACTGGGTTGCAAATCCAATCGCCGAAACAACACCGATGGATACAAATACTATCAACATTTTAGGGCGCTGAAATGTCCAACCAAGAAGCTTTTTATTCAATCGCTTCAATAATCGAACAACGACACCTTCACGCTCATCAAGCCGCTTCATAGATGGAAGCAGATAAAACGCCATGACGGGTGTGAGCGTGATAGAAACTAAAAGGCTTGCTAAAATAGAAATAATATAGGCCTGACCTAATGGAGCAAATAACCGACCCTCAATTCCTGATAAAGCAAAAAGTGGCACAAATACAAGAACTATAATCATCGTTGCGTAAACAATCCCGGAACGAACCTCCTGACTGGCTGATACTACAACATCAAAGCTGGAACGCGGTTCTTTTAACTCGCGATTTTCCCGGAGTCGTCTAAAAATATTTTCAACATCAACAACCGCATCATCAACTAGCTCGCCAATGGCAATCGCTATTCCACCCAAAGTCATCGTATTGATTGAAAGCCCCATAAGATAAAACATTATAGCGGTTACAAAAATTGATATCGGAATAGCTGTTAATGAGATAATAGTTGTTCTTATATTTAAAAGAAAAGCGAAAAGAATTATTGCGACTACAATAATTGCCTCAACTAGTACTTTTTTGACATTATTAATCGATGTTTCAATAAAATTTGCTTGCCGGAATAATATTTGATCTGCACGAATGCCATCTGGTAGCGTTACTGTAAGATCATGCAGTGCTTTCTCTACCTGTTGAGTAAGGCGTATTGTATCAATGCCCGGTTGCTTTTCGACAGAAATAATTACCGAAGATCGCCCTTGAAAACCAGCCTCGCCACGTTTAATGCGTGGTGAATATAATACTTCTGCAACCTGTTTTAATGAAATTGGTTGACCCACAATATTTGCAATGATGAGGTTTTTTAAATCTTCTATATTTTGGGTTCTGCCGACATTACGAATAAGAAACTCACGGCTATATTGATTGGTAAAGCCACCACCTGTATTCGAGCCGAATTGGGCAAGAGCCGTTTCAATTTGCGCTTGTGTGACACCTAATGCTCGCATTGCAGCCGGATTTGGTGCTACTTGATATTGCCTTACCTCACCACCAATCGGAATAATTTGAGCAACTCCAGGTATAGCAAGGAGCCGCGGCCTGATGGTAAAGTCGGCCAATTCACGCAGCTCCATACCAGATACGTTATCGGGCCCAGTCAACGCAATGAGCATGATTTGGCCCATGATTGAGTTTATCGGACCCATTTGCGGAACAATATTTGTCGGTAGTTGCGGCTGTACAAGAGAAAGGCGTTCAGCAATCTGTTGACGATTGCGAAAGATATCTGTTCCCCAATCAAATTCGACATAGATGATTGATAAACCAACACCTGAAATAGACCGCACGCGAATAACGCCCGGTAAGCCGTTCATTTGGGCCTCAAGCGGAAACGTAACGAGTTGCTCCACCTCTTGCGGCGCTAAGCCCTCCGCTTCAGTCATAATGGTTACCGTCGGACGGTTAAGATCTGGAAACACGTCAACAGGCAAGCGATTGGCCGCGAACAGTCCATAAAGAACCAAGATCAAAGAAAATGCGATTACAAATAAGCGGTAGCGGAGGGATTGGGTAACTAGAAAAGTGAACATATTGTTTGGCTCAACGGATCTGATTCAAAAGTTCAGAGCCTTGGGTAACAATACGTTTTCCAGGCTCAAGACCGGATACAACGAGAACCCTATTCCCATCTAAGGGCTCAACCCTCACCTCTCGTGGGACAAATCGTTCCGCGTTACTATGTTCATAAACAATAGATTGGCCATTAGGGCCGCGTAGAATGCTTGCTCGTGGTAGTGCAATTCCTGTCTTTTTATCTTCTGTTGTGGCCACGACTGTTAACAATTGTCCAGCCCGTAAGCTACTGTCGGACGTCTCAATGCTAAATTGCACGGGAATAGCTTGATTTCGATCTGCTAAACCAGAACCTCGATAAGAAAGAGAGAGCGCTTTTTGATCATTCAACCGTCCAAAAGCTGTTTTTTCTAGAGGCATTGTTTCAAAGCTCAGGGCTTCTACCCAGAACCGCTTTGGATCAATAATCTGAAAAACGATTGCATTAGGATCCGCAATCTGTCCCGCAATCGCTTGTGATGCAGCTATGATACCCGAGACAGGGGCGACGAGGGCCTCCGGTTCACGAGGTGACTTTTCAAGATTTGCACGGCGAATGCGTAGACCTTGGAGTTCAAGTTGCGCATCTTCAATCTGCGCCCGAGCTACCACACCTTGTATTTGCTGAAAGCGTTCAAGACGACGCTCCATAATCGTAATTTGTTGATCCAGCTCACGGGCTTGTTGCTGTTGGGTTGTTACATCAGCTGCTCCAATCGCAGGCTGAACCAAGGCAAGTACATCGCCGGCCTTCACCTCTACACCCAGGCGAGGAAACCCCCCTGGTGGCGGCATTAAACGACCGGCCACAGATGCCTGAACATATCCCGTTGTTGTTGGATCCGGGATAACCCGACCCGCCAATTCGACACTCCCAGCATAGGTGTCCATCTTAGTGAAAATTGTCCGAACACCTAAAATGCGTTGTGTTGTTTTTGGAACAAAAAGCGCACCGTCGGCGAAACGTTGAGCAACATCACGTTCGGCTATTGGTTTTACAACATTAGTGGCATATGCGTCGGATAATAAAAATCCGCTAGTTAAAGTAAATGCAATAATCGTCAATGACGCTTTTTTATTTTTTCTTACAACTGAAGTAAAAGTTACACCTGCGAAAAATGATAGAAGGGCTATCAACCAGCCTTTTTCCATTTGATGCTGATTGTCGTTCCCAGTACTCGCAGAATATAGCCTATTCATTAGAGAACCAAGAAACGACAGGTTGTCAGAACTGTGTGGGTCGGAATTTGGGATCACAAGACTTGCTGTTAGTACATCCGCCACGTCTTTAGATTGAATGGTAAAGGCTAAATCGTAAGTTCCGGCCTTTGAAAGCCATGGCGCTTGAAGCACATAAACGCCATCACTGATTGTTGACGCTTTCGCCGTACCATTTGGTCCATCAACTTCAATGATTGCATCCCGAATCGGCTCGTTACCTTGAAAACTATCAAGATAGATCCTGAGCCACTCTCCTCTCGCAATTGCCACAAGTTCGAAGTCGGAAGAAGAGGCATCAATACGAGGCGCAATGGTCGCAGACACGGGTGGAGGCGGAGCGCCATGATCATGGCCCTCATGCGCTAACAGCGACTTTTGGACTGAAATGCAGATGACAAGGCCAATGCAAATGGCCCAAGCCCACGACCTAATCTTCATAGCAGCACTCGACGAGACAGATATTGACGCCCTATCTATACAGCCACTTTTTTGGCAAAAGATTTCAGAATTGTTACAAAATGTTTCAGTCAAAATATAGTTTACTTAGGCAGTGATACCCTAACAGCTAGACCGCCCTTCTCGTAATTTGAGAGAACCAAGGTACCATCATGGCCAGCAATAATCGCCTTGGCTATCGTTAAGCCTAGTCCAAAGCCACCGGTTTCCTGATTACGAGAGGGCTCAAGTCTAACAAAGGGTTCAAAGGCACGCTCTATATCAGTATCTGGAATACCCGGGCCTTGATCATAGATTGTGACAAGAACCCGATCGACACCATCATCAATTGTTACCGCCGCTTGATGTCCATATTTGACGGCGTTTTCAATCAGATTCCCAAAAGCACGCTTAAGAGCAAGTCGTCGCCCAGAGATAATCACGTGACCTGCATCATGAAGCGATACGAGATAACCTTGATCAGAAAGTGCATCGGTAATTGTTTCTAAAATTGCTGTTATATCAACAGGCTTCATTTCCTCATCGGCGCGATCCCCTCGCAAATAAGCCAGGGTTTGATCGAGCATCCGCTCCATTTCATCAAGATCAGCGGCTATAGCAGTTCGCGCTTCGAGATCGGTTACATCCTCCATTCTAAAGCGCAACCGCGTTATTGGTGTTTTAAGATCATGAGAGACAGCTGCTAGCGCTTGACTACGGTCATCAATAAGGTGCCCGATCCGACGTTGCATTTCATTAAAGGCGACAGCTAAAGCACGAACTTCTTGCGGCCCATCCTCCGAAACAAAGTCTAAATTTTTATCCCTATAAAATCCTTTTACTGCAGCAGCGAAAGCCGTTAGTGGTTTAGTCAGCCATCGCGCCAGCATAATCGATACAATAAGCGCCCCAAACGCCATAAAGCTCGTTGAGAGAAGGGTTCCATGAATTGCGGGTATACGGGGGTTCCAAGAAACGAGCGAAACATTGATCCAAGATCGATCGGGTAGTCGTATCGAAATCAACGCAAGATGTGGGTCATCCACTGAACGTCGATTAGCCCCAATAATTAATCCATCCTCTGCAATTTCTGGTGCAACTTCTCTTAACCGCTTTCCCAGCGCCTCAAATTCTGCTGCGCCAACGCCACCGGCGACAGCATGTTCTGTTTGGCTCCAATGCGCTTCAATAGGCCCACCGGACAATTCATGGGCAACTGCCTCACGCTCTGTAACGGGCTCACGCATCACAGCGCGCTTGATAGCAACCAATTGATCCGCTAATCGGGCCTCATTAGCCAAATCCATCTCACGTGTAAGGCTGGCTTGATAGGTCCATAAGCTAGCAATATGTAAAAGACCTACTCCTACAAGAACAATAAATATTGTTCGAGCAACCAGACTATCAAATCGATGCCATACTTTGTGCACAGGGCTAAATCCAACTAGATACGCGTAACATCGGCAGAAAAAAGATAGCCTGCTCCGCGTATAGTTTTAATCAAATCTCCTGAATCATTAAGCTTTCGGCGGAGTCGACTAATTTGGACATCAATGGCTCGATCAAAGGCATCGGATGTTCTGTTGCGAGTTACGTCTAAAAGAAATTCTCTCGAAAGAACACGCTGCGGCGCATCAAGAAAAGCAATCAAACAGTCATATTCGCTTGTTGATAAATCAACAACGATACCATTAGGATTTGTTAATTCTCGTTTCATTGTATCCAATCGCCAATTAGAAAAAACAAAAAAGCGACTAATAGAAACCAGCGCCGATGGCCCTTGGGTACGAACACGACGTAAAATAGCATTGATTCGCGCCAGCAGCTCCCGCGGATTAAAGGGCTTAGGTAGGTAATCATCAGCGCCTACCTCAAGTCCAACGATCCGGTCTGTCTCATCGCCTTTGGCTGTTAACATAATCACAGGCAGCGATGATGAGCGGCGTAAGTCGCGACAAATATCTAAGCCACTTCGACCTGGCAACATTAAATCAAGAACAACGAGATCTATTGCTACCCTGCTTAAAGCTTCTTCCATCTCAAGACTATTGCGAGCGGTATGAACCTTAAACCCGTTTAATCGTAAAAAACGTGCAACGAGTGTTAATATTTCCCCGTCATCATCAACAACCAGCACTTCACTTTCCGTGCTTTGTGAATCCAGCGCTTTACCAGAATGTTCGATCATGAGCTTATCGGTGAGAGGTTTAGGATAGCTGATATCGTCAGTGGACAAATAATATCATACTTTAAAGTCAATTTCTCTACGGCTAAAAAACGTGATTAGTCAACAAAGTAGCTTAAGTGGCATACCTTTCTCACTATTTTAAGACTGCCTCAGTTTAATGTTGGGAATGCTTTTCTCCGCGACCTCCTCAATCACCAAATCCAGCTCCCCTGCCCTTACAGCCTCAATAACATTCTTTATAGCCTCGGGCACCTCTGTCCGATCCCCAAGGGATATGGCGGTCATATCGCCTTCTAACCGTAAGAGCTTACTGCCGTAATAGACGCTGAAGAAGCAGCCCGCAGCGTTGAGCCAGTACCAGGGCCTAACGCGCTTGGGTCGTTCAATCCGAACCCGCTGACCGTGAGCATCCGTAGCCCATACCTTTCTTAAGGGCTCGTACCGTTCCCCACTGATCAACGCTTCCGCCAAAGCCAGCTGCTCTTCCAGCTTGCTGATCAGTTTGGCTCTGCGCTGCTCAACCTTGGTGAGCATGCGGCGCTGCTGCGCGGCTACCAGTTTCAATTTGCTGAGATGTTTCATTGTATGCGCTCCCTTGCAGGCTGGACCTGTCGTCCAGCTGTGGGGAATGCTGCAGTCGCTCGGGGCGGCTTTCCTAGAAATCAAAATCTAATGGACACACGAGCCCCTTTGATTTGAGCGTAACCGTTTGAAATCCTTGGCACTGGGAAAACCATTTTTGCTGTGCTCAAAATTATTCATTGCAAAGCACGGCGCACACACGGATTTCGTTAGATTTAATTGGACGAGCTGTTCGCTAGCCCGGCGGGACTTTCTTCTAAATCTGGTTGCTCTTCAGGATTCTCAGAAACTACGCTTTCGGCATCAAACGCAGGATTTGTACGATGCCCCAAGCGAAGATCGTAAGCGAGCAGGAGTTAAAGCGGGCGCTGGCTGTCGTAGCTGCCCGCAGGTTTGCCGAGCGGGATAGGCTAGCTCTTTTAATGACCCATTGGGCGGGCATGCGGGTTTGCGAGGTCGCTGCCCTCACCCGGGACAGAGTGCTGGCATCAGATGGGTCAGTGCTGGATGAGGTGCTGTTAGCGCCGGACGGGACCAAGGGTTCCAAAGGCCGTGTGGTCTATATCAACAGCAAGCTCAAAAAGGAGATAACCGCCTATCTTAAGAGCCACCCCAGCCCCAGGCCAGATGATCCCTTGCTATTGAGCCAGAAAGCCAATCGCAAGCGTCGGGGGTTCTCCGCCAATACGCTGTGCCAGCTGATCAACGGGATCTATCAAGAGGCTGGCATTAAGGGTGCTAGCAGTCATTCTGGGCGCAGGGGGTTCATCACCCAGCTTAGTAATGCTGGCATCGGCGTGAAGGTCATCATGGAGCTGGCCGGACACCGCCAGCTCGGGACCACTCAAAGATATATAGAAGTAACACCCGATCAGAAGCGGAAGGCTGTCGAGGTGATCTTTAAATAGATTTATATATGCAACGCTTACGCAAGGCGGCGATCGTCAAAAAGAGCTTTAATATGATCTCCGGCAACTATGGCATCTTTTTTGAGGTCTTTTAAGACGATTTTTGAAGAATTAAGATTGATATGGCTTGTCTGCCGAAATCGGTTTTTAAAATTTCTTCGGCAAGACTTTACCTTTGATCGAAGAATTGTCGCCAAAAAACATGCGTCTAAAAGATATGCTCCCATAGTAGCGCAGGCTCTTTCATCTTTCACATTAAACAGGCCAATATAGGCTGGCGTTTTTTCGACCATGAATAAGGTTGGCAATAGTTTATCAGTCTTAAGCCTATAACAATGACCATGTTGCGCGGCGTTGTGTGTCATATAAAACGCAAAAACAATCACCTCAATAGCATCTTCATCTAATTCTTCGATAGTGACACCTGGGTATAAATCGCTAATCTGATCAAAATCTTCCTTTCGTAATTCTTCAGGATAGATTGCGAATAGATATTTTTTCATTTTGCGGCCTCATGAGGCACGTGTGCACCTGTATCAAATTTGGAATAGCCATGTTCGATAAAAAAATAGGAAAGCGCCTTCTCCGCATGGATCAGCATGTTTCGGTAATCATCCTCTGCTTGCTCTAATTCACGCCAATCAAGATCACCCTCTTCGCCAAATAATTGGCCATACCATTCAACATTGGTTTTGGCTTTGTCCCATAAGCCGTCAATGTCCCGAATTTCATCTGCCATATGAAGACAAAACTTGCCCATAGCGGTACATTTGGCTTCAATTTGATCATTAAATCGTGCGATATAGATGGGCTCTTTTCCAATCAGTCCAATCGATTCTTCAATGTCTTGGACGTGGATTCGATAACAGAATGCGACGCTCGAATAGTCATAAATTCCAAAATAACCTGCGGTGATGGCGTGATTATCGTCATCACCAAGATATTCGATTTTTGCATCATAGCAGATATTTGATATCTGCTCTTGCTCGATATCTGAGAGTGGCACTTCATACATCAGGACAAG
>Ga0315899_10001301_pt1 | contig 28684 bp, 24 predicted proteins | sample LakEriMetagenome_2_FD_203518 | JGI IMG/M metagenome (GOLD analysis project Ga0315899, IMG submission 203518) | Freshwater fungal communities from buoy surface, Lake Erie, Ohio, United States - Buoy 4 MA112 | ecosystem: Environmental > Aquatic > Freshwater > Lake | place: USA: Lake Erie, Ohio... | reverse complement strand
ATTGCACAGCGCTCACTGGCATCAGTTTGCTATGACAGCGCATAGCCCTGTTGGCTTGAATCCGGAGAAGTACGGTGTGGTCAGAGTTGGGCCGGACTTTAAGGGTTTTGCCAACAACGATTTGTACCACGAAGATCCACAAGGCGCAGATCATGAGAAGTATGGAGAAGGGTTGAAGAAGGCTTTGTACAACTATATGCACGGAAATGGAATGAATCTGCCGCTTCAAAAGTTTTTTTCCTTTCCTATTCCAAAACCGAAGGTGCATCCGCTTACTATAGCAAATGCGATCAAATCCAATTTGCCCGATCCAATCGACACGCCGGGCTATGTAGTTATTTGGCAAGGTGAATCCATTAAGGAAATGCAAACTGTCGGTGGATTTTGTGAGTCGCTCATAATTCTTAAGCGTGGACATATCAAAATAAAATTGCCGGTGGCTGTCTATGATTTTTTAAAAATCAACGCATCCAATTTGTCGCTGACTAATCAAGGAAAACCCCTGTCATTTATTCTTGCCGAGCTTGAAAATATCACGAAACTTAGCCCCGAGCAAATTATTCGCGCCGAGTGGTGGAAAGAGTTGCGTGGCGCATTGTGGGTGATTAAACTTAATGACAAGTGACAAATAATGAGCGCTTCTAAATTCGTCACTAGTCATTGGTCACTTGTCATTGGTAATTATCAAAACACGGCCTTCGCTATCGCCTTCGTGCTTTTTGCCTTACCCATGGTATAGTAGTGCAATACAGGTACTCCTGCTTTCATGAGCTCTTTGGATTGCTGAATGCACCATTCAATTCCAATGTTACGAACCTCTTCTTCTGACTTTGCTTTTTCTACCATTTGCACCAATTCATCGGGCATATTGATGTGGAAGTGATGAGGTATGACACTCAACTGTGCGCGACTTGCCAGAGGTTTAAGCCCCGGTATGATTGGTACGTTAATGCCGATTGCCTTGCAGTCGTCCACGAATTTGAAGAATGCCTGGTTGTCGTAAAACATTTGAGTTACGATGTACTCAGCTCCGGCATCGACTTTTGCTTTGAGGTAGCGCAAATCTGAGTTCATGTTGGGAGCTTCGAAATGTTTTTCGGGATATCCTGCAACTCCGATACAGAAGTTGGTTTGTTGTACGTCTTTTAAATCAGCATCGATGTATTTGCCGCTATTCATGCTAACTACTTGTTCAACGAGATCAACGGCGAAAGCATGGCCATCGGGTTCCGGCTTGAATCGGCCTTCACTTTTGATAGGGTCGCCACGAAGTACCAGCACGTTGTCGAGCCCTACAAAATTCAGATCAATGAGTGCATCTTCTGTGTCTTGCTTGCTGAATCCACCGCAAATGATGTGTGGCACAGTGTCGACTTTGTATCGGTTGCTGATTGCTGCGCAGATGCCCACTGTGCCGGGGCGCTTGCGTACTACACGTTTTTCGAGTAGGCCATTGCCAGCGTCTTTGAAAACGTATTCTTCGCGATGGTAAGTCACATCAACGAATGCAGGTGAGAACTCCATTAATTCATCCATCGTTTCAAACAGAGAATTAATGTTTTGGCCTTTCAATGGAGGAAGGATTTCTAAAGAGAAAAGCGTTGATTTAGCTTTTGAAATATGTTCGATAACTTTCATAGTCGTGGTATTAGATGAGAACAGGACTGAGCCATTTTTCGGCCTCTGCTTGTGGGATTCCTTTTCTTGAAGCGTAATCCGCTACTTGTTCTGTGGTTATTTTTTGGATGCCGAAGTATTTCGATTCGGGGTGTGCGAAGTAATAGCCGCTAACTGCTGCAGTGGGGTACATCGCCATGGATTCGGTGAGAGAAAGACCAATGGTCTTTTCAACTTCCAGTAGTTCCCATATTGTTTGCTTCTCTAAGTGATCAGGACATGCCGGGTAGCCGGGAGCGGGGCGAATACCGCGATACGATTCGGCGATGAGTTGATCATTGCTCAGCGATTCATCAGAGGCATAGCCCCAAATGTTCTTCCGTACTTTTTCATGCATGTATTCTGCAAGAGCTTCTGCGAATCTATCTGCAAGCGCTTTTACAAGTATGGCGTTATAGTCATCATGATTCTGTTCGTATATCTTCACCAACTCGTCAACGCCATAGCCGGCACATACAGCGAAACAACCCACGAAATCTTTTTTGCCTGAATCGTTGGGAGCAATGAAATCGGCCAATGCATAGTTCGGCTGCCCTGCGGTTTTTTTGGTTTGTTGACGGAGGGTGTGGAAGGAGGTGCCTTGCGACAATATAATATCATCTCCCTCGCTATTCGCCTCAAAAACTCCCACCACAGCGCGTGCTTGAATAGATCTTTCGTGTATGATTTCTTCAAGCATCTTTTGAGCGTCTTCGTATAACTGACGAGCTTGTTCACCAACTACTTCGTCATCCAGAATTTGAGGGAATCTGCCCGCGAGTTCCCATGATTGGAAGAATGGCATCCAGTCTATGTAGGGAACGAGCTCACTGAGTTCAATATGAGAATAGACATGCACGCCAGGCATTAATGGTGCATGAATCGTGGTGTCGTCGAAAACTAGTTGTGCGTGATTCTCTCGGGCTTCAGTTAATGATAGCAATGCCCGATTTTCATTTTGTGCTGCATAGTTTTCGCGCACTTTTGAATACTCACTGCGGAGGTTCGCAACATATTCTTTTTGCTGATCCTTGCTGAGCAGGCTGCTTACTACGGTGACTGCTCGGCTGGCATCGAGCACATGGACAACAGGATGATTGTAGTGAGGTTCGATTTTAACGGCTGTATGCACGCGAGAAGTAGTAGCCCCGCCGATAAGCAGTGGCATTGACATCTTTCTGCGCTGCATTTCTTTCGCTACGTGAATCATTTCATCGAGCGACGGTGTTATAAGACCGGAAAGACCAATTACATCCACATTCTCTTTAATGGCTGCTTCAAGTATTTTATCTGCAGGTACCATTACGCCGAGATCAATGATTTCGTAGTTGTTGCAGGCGAGCACAACGCTTACAATGTTTTTTCCGATATCATGAACATCACCTTTAACGGTTGCCATGAGAATTTTACCTGCATTGCTCGATGCTGTTCCCCCGGCTGCGCGTAATTCGTCTTTTTCCGCTTGAAGGTAAGGTTCCAAATAGGCCACAGCCTTCTTCATGACACGAGCACTTTTCACTACCTGCGGAAGAAACATTTTGCCCGAGCCGAACAAATCACCGACGATGCTCATTCCTGCCATGAGCGGGCCTTCGATAACATGCAGAGGTCTGCCATATTTCTCATGAGCCTCTTCGGTGTCTTCGTCTATGAAGTCAATGATACCTTTAATGAGCGCATGTGACAGGCGATCTTCCAGGGAAGCGTTACGCCACTCTAAGTCTTGCTTCGATTCTTTCTTCGCCGACTCTTTGTTTTTGTCAGCGTAGTCAAGCAATCGCTCTGTAGCATCCTCGCGTCTGTTGAGTACAACGTCTTCTACAAGTGCAAGCAAATCCGCAGGGATTTCGTCATACACTTCCAGTTGGCTTGGGTTTACAATACCCATGTCTAGCCCATGTTGAATGCCGTGATAGAGGAAAACGGAATGAATGGCTTCGCGCACACGGTTGTTTCCGCGGAAAGAGAAGGAGACATTTGAAACTCCTCCGCTTACCAGAGCACCGGGTAGATTTTGTTTGATCCACTGTGTCGCCTGAAAGAAGTGAACGGCATTGTTGCGGTGTTCTTCCATGCCTGTGCCAACGGGAAAAATATTGGGGTCGAAAATGATATCCGTAGGTTCAAACTGAACGTGATCAACCAGGACACGGTAGGCGCGATTACAAATTTCAATTCGTCGCTCGAGTGTGTCGGCCTGACCGTTTTCATCAAACGCCATGACGACTACTGCTGCTCCGTATCGCTTGATTTTCTTCGCTTTCGAAATGAAATCGCTTTCGCCTTCCTTTAATGAAATCGAATTCACTACACCTTTTCCCTGTATGCACTTTAATCCGGCTTCGATGATTTCCCATTTACTGGAGTCAATCATGATCGGGATACGAGCAATGTCGGGTTCGCTGGCAATCAAATTTAGAAAGCGTGTCATGGCGTGCGCGCCATCAATAAGACCCTCATCCATGTTGATGTCCAGGATCTGAGCTCCTCCTTCTACTTGCTCTTTTGCGACAGCTAGAGCTGCATCGAATTGATCGGTCTTGATGAGTTCCAGGAATTTCTTGGAGCCTGTCACATTGCATCTCTCGCCAACATTGATGAAATTGGATTCTGAAGTGGCCAGCAGTGGTTCCAGTCCTGATAAACGAATCTTATACTTGAGTGTTTCGGGTTTCATGGATGTGGCTTCTTCAGGCGTTAATAGCGGTTTTGCGTGGTTGGTAATGGCTCGCAATGTTCGATATGCTTCGAATGTGATCGGGAGTGGTTCCGCAACAACCACCGAGAATGTTTACAATTCCTTTTTCGCAATAAGATTTTACCAGCTCTGCCATCTCATCGGGAGTTTGATCATAGTGCCCCATGGCATTAGGTAGCCCCGCGTTGGGGTATGCGCTCACGCAACAATCGGCGTGCTTGCTGAGCACCTGCACATATTGTTCGAGTTGTTCAGCACCGAGCGCGCAATTGAAGCCAATGCTGAATAGCGGCGCGTGCGACATAGAAACGAAGAACGCCTCGGATGTTTGCCCGCTCAATGTGCGTCCGCTTGCGTCGGTAATGGTGCCGCTTATCATCAGCGGTACATCGACACCGCGTTCCTCGCATATTTCCATGGCAGCGTAGAGTGCTGCTTTTGCATTTAACGTGTCGAAGATTGTTTCAATCAATAGGGCGTCAACTCCTCCGTCGAGCAGGCCTTTGATTTGTTCGCTATAGGCTTCCACAAGTTGATCGTAGGTAATAGCACGGAACCCCGGGTCATTAACGTCAGGCGAAAGGGATGCGGTACGATTAGTTGGCCCCACTGCACCTGCTATGAACTTGCGCGTTGCGTTCGGATTTTCTTTTTGATATCTGTCAACGGCTTTGCGAGCGCATGTAGCCGCTGCCACATTCAATTCGTAGGCGAGCTCTTCCATGTGATAATCGGCCAGGGAGATACGCTGAGCATTGAATGTGTTGGTTTCGATTATATCTGCTCCTGCCTGGAGATATTGGTAGTGGATTTCTTCAATGATGTCGGGTCGTGTGATGCAAAGAAGATCGTTGTTCCCTTTCAAATCACTCTGGTGATGTGCGAATCGATTTCCTCGGAAGTCGCTTTCTTCGAGTTTGTATCGTTGAATCATGGTGCCCATGGCGCCATCGAGAATAATGATTTTCTGTTGAGACAGTTCGTGTAAAGTCATAGCTATGGTACTAATGCTTTACTAAGAAGGATAAGGGAGAGGTGCACGAACGCTGTGCTGCCTCATCTTTCCCTCATGTGAGGGGAGGAGTTGGCACCCAACTCGTATTGGGTTGCCAGGACATCACAGGGCCTTTTCCCTCCGTCCTTCTTGATAAAGCGGTGCGAATATACGAGTGAACGCAATGGAACAAATTAAAACAACGATTAAACCCTCAAAATACCTTTTTGTCTTACTTTTTGTCGTATTTATACCACGTCTAAACCGCGACTAATTGTTACGAAGAATCAATATGATGTCACCTTTTGTGAAGGGGATTCTCTGGCTGTTGTTGGCCACGAGTGCTTCGTATTCTGTATTACTAATTCGTGGAAACAATGCCTCTGCCGTCAATGTGTCAGACTCTGATTTGTCGAGGAATGGTCGCGTATGCAATAGCGCAGCGATGTATTTCCCTTTCAGGGTTTGTTTGGATGGTGATAGTATTCGTTCGGGCTGTATTTATGGATTGAATGTACATCTGGATAATATTGGAACAGAGTGCAGTCTTAGTGGTGTTGTGCAGAAGGGTGATTATTTCGAGGGTTATGTTGTCAACCCAACAGATTCAGAACGCTGGCTAGTCATTAATGCTCCTTATCATGCGAATTGGTCAGTTCATATTTCAGACGCATCTAGCCCTATTCATCAAGTGAATCACGGAGTAATCGGGGTTCTTGTTCCTCCGGGTTGCCAAGCTCTGTTGACTTGTGAGTTCAAATCAGAGCGTTTTGTCGAACTAGTGACGGTGTTGTTTATTGGTGTGTTTGCCTTGACACTCTTGATTATTAGCGGTCGTTCTAAAAAGTGAATCATTCGGGACTCCAGTCTTTCTTTTTTGCACGTGAATTTTAAAATGAGCTCATGTGTTCTATTTTTGGCGCACAATCTATAACACCATGCCGTATTTATTTACTTCAGAATCGGTTTCAGAGGGACATCCTGATAAAGTTGCCGATCAAATTTCAGACGCCTTAATCGATAACTTTTTAGCTCAAGATCCATCTTCGAAAGTTGCTTGCGAAACGCTTGTTACTACCGGCCAGGTTGTGCTTGCGGGTGAAGTGAAATCGAATGCATACCTTGATGTGCAGGACATTGCACGTGAAGTTATTCGTCAAATCGGATACACCAAAAGTGAGTATATGTTCGAAGCTAATTCCTGTGGTATTCTCTCGGCTATTCACGAGCAGTCACCGGATATCAACCAAGGAGTAGAACGCAAGAAGCCTGAGGAGCAAGGCGCAGGTGACCAAGGTATGATGTTCGGATACGCTTCTCGCGAGACCGACAATTACATGCCACTTCCTCTTGAATTAGCTCATACACTGTTGCGCGAATTGTCGTCTGTTCGTCGTGAGTTTCAAGCGGGCAAGGGCAAGGTGATGCCGTATTTGCGTCCGGATGCAAAGAGCCAGGTAACCATCGAATACGATGATAACAATAAGCCTGTGCGCATCGATTCGATCGTGATTTCTACTCAACATGACGATTTCGATAAAGATGGCGCCATGTTGAAGAAGATTCGTGAGGATGTGATTAACATTCTTATACCTCGAGTTAAAAAGAAACTTCCTAAGCGTGTCCAGGCTTTGTTCAACGACAAGATCAATTATCACATCAATCCAACCGGTAAGTTTGTAATCGGTGGTCCGCATGGTGATACCGGTTTGACAGGTCGCAAAATCATTGTTGATACATACGGCGGAAAAGGTGCACACGGTGGTGGTGCATTTAGCGGAAAGGACCCATCGAAAGTGGATCGATCTGCTGCCTATGCAACACGCCACATAGCAAAGCACCTCGTTGCTGCAGGAGTTTGCGACGAAGCATTAGTACAGGTAGCTTATGCGATTGGTGTTGCTGAGCCGGTTGGATTATACGTGAATACGTATGGCACGGCAAAGGTTAAAATGACAGATGGTGAGATCGCTCGCATCATTCGTGGAATGGATGAGTTCAACATGCGTCCTTACTCAATCGAGAAGCGCTTCAAACTTAGAACACCGATCTACTTGGAAACGGCTTCATACGGTCACATGGGCCGCGAGTCGCAGGTCGTTACGAAAGTGTTCAATAAGGGAAAGAAAAACGAAATAAAAGTCAAAGTGAAGTTGTTCCCTTGGGAAGAGTTGAATGCGATTGATTCTGTCAAGAAGAAATTCAAATTGAAATAGTCTTTCAAAAAACGCCCTCGGATGAGGGCGTTTTTTTTGCAATCATGATTGGCTCATGCGGCAGTATTTTCGTGGCTGATGAAAGGTGTGTTGCTTTTATTAGCAGGGGTGCTGTTTGCGTTCATTGTGCGTTCGCAGGTGTGCGACTCGATCGTGCATGGAGAGGTTCCGGCATATGCCGGCGCTTTGTTGCGAAGCGCATCAACGAATAGTTCTACAGTCCTTGGCACACATCACTACAACTGGGAGTTTTTAGGGCCGAAGGGAATGCCCTTGGAGGATGATGCTTCAGGTACAGGCGTGCCAGCTTACGCCCGTGGCAGAGGCGCAGGAACGGGTCGGATAAATTACTTGTATGCTCACCGCACAGACTCCAAGAAGCTCTGGGCTTGCTCACCAACCGGTGGGCTTTGGTATACCGTAAATGAAGGTGAAAATTGGTTAGAGGGAGGAACGGATGCACTTCCTGTATCGGGCGTTTCCAGTGTTGCCGTGAATGAAAAGAAACCGAAGCAATGGGTGGTTGCAACCGGCGATGGCGATGATCAATTTGTCGCAACAAATGGACTTTGGTTAACGAAAAACAAAGGGCGCACTTATACCTGTATCAATGGTGACGATCCTTCAACGGCATTGCCCTTTCATTTGCTGGACTCACCCACCTTCATTGGTGAGGTGGTTTGCAATCCTTCCGATTTCAATACGCAAGTGGTAGCCAGTTCGCGTGGTCTTTGGGTGTGCGAAGATGTGAGCCGCAAGGCAAGTGATTATGGGCCGCTTGGCTGGCTTTTTGGTCACACCAAATCTGTTCCCCAATGGAAACGAGTAGCACAAGGTGTTTTCTACGATATTGAATGGATTCATGTCAATGGAGTGGGAAGGACCGTAGTAGCAGGAGGCGATCAGCTGTGGGTGAGTAATGATGCCGGAGTAAATTGGGAGCAACATGAACTACCTGATTTGAGTGCCATTGAAAAGTATCCTTTTCGTCGTATCGTGCTGAATTATACCAATCATTTACCCGGTTTTGTCTATGTCCTCTTTACCTGCAGTGAGCGTGCAACCCAGAGTAAAAGTGGCCCAGCTCAATTATATATGTATGATCTGAATGCACGCCAATGGGAGTTTGTTCGCTCGATGGATGGTGACGCGCAGAACGTTATTCCTACGCGCGCTCGTGCTTTTGAAGTTGATTTGTTATCACAGTGGATGGCATGCGCTAATGTGCAGCCGGTCATGTTAAGTAACGATGCCGGAAGAACGTTTTACAAGATCGAAAGGAATCAGATGCATGACGATGTGCATCATCTTCTGCAATCGCCTGTCAACGGGCGAATGTGGGCAGCACACGATGGTGGAGTAAGTTGGTGTGAGAAGGATGACGAAATGCATTGGGAACCTAGATGCGAGGGAATTGGTGCTGCCAATGTTTTCGGTATTGCTACTTCACAATCGAAAGATGTTCGACTGGCATTTGGTGGTTACGATGTGGGAGGGAATTATTTTAAAAATGGAACTTGGCGACATGTTTCTTGGGGCGATGGATTTGAATGTGCCATTAGCAGTGCCGATCGAAATGTAGTGTTGACTACCTCGCAAAATGGAGCCATTACAGCAACTTACGATGGCCAGAATTTTAGTCAAACTCTTCAGCCTAATGCCAAAACTGAATGGCATAGTTGGATTCGATTGCACCCAACCCAACATCAAAGGTTGTATTGTGCCGGTGAGCGGTTACGCCAATCAAAGGATCTTGGACAAACTTGGGAAACATTATTCGATTGTGCCACCAGAGATTCCTCGCTTCAGAACGCCTATCGTTTTTTCATCTCGCCTAGGTTTCCTCAAACGATGTATGTGTATGCCTTGAATAAGGGCTCAATGATTCAACCTCAAATTTGGGTGACGCACAACTTGCTGGCGGAGAAAACTGCTGAAGTGCTGTGGCAGAAAGTTCCGTATGTGCCTCAAGAGGGTTGGATATCGGGGGTAGAGGTTGACCCCGCGGATAGCACCCGATTTTGGGTGCTCTATCAGCGAAGAGAAATCAATGGTAAGCTTTGGTATTTTGACGGAAAGCGCTACACGGATGTTACCGGTGATTGGAATGATGCGCTTTGTGAGTCCATGGTACTCCAGCATGGGGATTATCCTCGGTTGTATGTCGGTTCTGATCGGGGTGTTTTTACAGCCGAAGCAAAGGATTTGCAATGGCATCGTATGTCGGGCTTACCCGGTGTTGGCGTGAAGTCTTTGGCTATTAACTACGCGACTCGTAAGTTGATTGCAGGGACTTTCGGTCGTGGACTTTGGCAAGTCGATTTGATTCAGCCTTAGGTTATTTGGTATACTTCAACCACATATCTTGAATGCCGGGCACGGAAAAGGACTGCAGGTTGTTCAAACCTGACTCATCCATTAGCGTTAGCTGATCTTGATGCACGGCCCAAAGCATTTGCTGAAGATCATCATAAACTAACCTCTGTGGAATAACACCGCTATTTACCACATAGCTATCCAGCAGGTTTGTGTAACGGGCCAACCCATTGTTGTGAACCACATAGAAATCATTGCCATTGCCATTACAAATCGATAGAACGGGCGATGACTCATAGAAATTGAATACCTCGTTGAATGACGATGTGTTAAGGTTAAGCCATACGAAATAGGCTGAGTTGTTTTGATTACCAATAAGCAAGGCACGATTGCTTTCTGAATCCAAATCAATCAAGCCTTTTAATTCCCAATTGAAAGGAATACTTGTTTCGATGATGCCATTGTCGCTTCGTATGACGTTGATGAAATTGTTTGTTATCCCCTCAGTCGTTGCCAGAATGTAGGAGGAGTGAGCTCCAATGTTGCGCACAGGAATATTTCCTATGGTCGAGAACAATTGTGTGCCATTGATCGTTGTTCTCCAAATTTTCCCTGCTTGTGTGCCCCAAAAAAAACAGTGGTGAATCTTATCATGAAAGAACGCTGTGATTGTTTCGTTGGATGGTGGAAACGCGGTGTTAAGCAACTGAAAATCGGGGAAGGAATAACTGGTCATCGAGGATGCTTCATTTCCTGATATCACCATCTGTTGCGTTCGTGAGTCGATTCCACCAAAAGTATACGTCTGCGGAAAATTTATACACGGCAAAAGATTGTTGTTACTGTCAAGTGTATCGATGTAAGTTATTTCGTTGTTGTTTCGAATAATGAATACACGCTCAAGTAATCGCGGAGCTTCTATGAGTTGAACTTCACGAAATGCAATCGACTCATTCTCTCCATCGCTTGCGGTTATTTTGATGTAGTAAACACCACTTGTCAAATACAAGTCGTCATGAGTAATGCTGTAGTTTAAGTCGAATACGCTGCCGGCAGGGCGAAACTCTTTTGTTTCCAGAAAACGTATATTCTGTGCATTCGTCAATTCGAGTGTCACGGATTCAATTTTCCGGTCGTCCGTTATGGCTGCTTCAACGGAAATGGAATTCTGGTAGTAGAAAATAGCACCGGCTGAGGGGCTGTCAATTTGGATGTTTGGTGGTTGACGGTCTTCGTCGCGCTTGCGGCATGCCTGCAATATCAAGAAGACGGACACCAGTAGCCAGACGCAATTGGACTTTTTGAATAATACGTAAAAATGTCCGTGGAGTGAATACATGGTTGAAAAGTAGTTTGAAACTGCGTCGAAACTGCCCGGTTTTACTTCAAATTTATTGAAGGTCAAAGCCTAACAAATGTCAACAGAGTTTAGTTGGTAGATAAGTGTCCGTTGTTCAGAACAATCCGCGCCGAAAGGGCAGATGTGAGTGCATCTTTGACGTCCGTTTTTTAATCACCACACACTACAGCTATGAACGAGCAAGATAACCGTCAGAAAAGGAGAGAGCGCCTTCAGGGCGTTCGTGATGCCATGAACCAGGCCATGGGCGTCGAGATGGGGAAACTTCCGCCTCAAGCTGTCGACTTGGAAGAGGCGGTGCTAGGTGCTATGATGCTGGAGCAAGGTGCAGTGAATTCTGTGATTGATATTCTTAAGCCAAGCAGTTTTTACAAGGATGCTAATTCACGAATTTTTGATGCTGTTCGCACCTTGTTCGAGAAGGGTGAGCCTATCGATATTTTGACGGTTACTCAGATGCTCCGCAAAATGGGGCAGCTGGAAGTAATAGGAGGGCCGCTCTATATTTCCCAGCTTACCAATCGAGTTGCATCAACTGCTAATATCGAGACACACGCGCGCATCATTGCGCAGAAGTTTATCCAGCGCGAATTGATTCGTATTTCCAATGAGATTATCAAAGACTCATACGATGAAACGAGCGATGTTTTCGATTTGCTTGATCGCGCTGAGAATAATTTGTTTCAGGTAGCTGAGGGTAACATTCGTAAGAACTATGATAAGATGAGTTCACTCATCAAGACCGCACTTGATCAAATTGAGAACGCACGCAAGAATACGTCCGGTGTGAGTGGCGTTCCTTCCGGATTTACAGAGCTTGACCGTGTTACCAGCGGTTGGCAGCGCTCCGATATGATTGTTGTCGCTGCTCGCCCAGGTATGGGTAAAACAGCTTTCGTATTGTCGATGGCACGCAACATGGCGGTGGAATTCAATATACCGGTGGCAATCTTTTCACTTGAAATGAGCAGCGTTCAGCTTGTGCAACGTTTGATAGCGAGTGAAACGGAAATTGATAGCGAGAAGCTTCGCAAGGGAAGCCTGCAAGACCATGAATTTCATCAGTTGCACCAGCGCATTTCACGCATTGCGGAAGCTCCGATTTTCATAGATGATACTCCGGGTCTTTCTGTGTTTGAATTACGTGCAAAATGCCGCCGACTGAAAGCACAGCACGGCATACAAATGATCATCATCGACTATTTGCAGTTGATGACGGCGGGTGGGGAATCGAAGACCGGAAATCGTGAACAGGAGATTTCGAATATCTCGCGAAGCATCAAGGGTATTGCGAAGGAATTGGATGTTCCCGTAATTGCCCTGTCGCAGTTATCGCGTCAGGTTGAAACACGTGGAGGAGACAAGAAGCCTTTGCTATCTGACCTTCGTGAATCGGGCGCTATCGAACAAGATGCCGATATCGTTGCATTCATCTACCGTCCCGAATACTATCAGATTGATGTAGATGCCGAAGGAAACCCAACGGCAGGTACCGGGACCATCATTGTTGCTAAACACAGGAACGGTGCGCTTGCTGAAGTTCGCTTACGCTTCATTGGACGCTTGGCGAAATTTGCCAACTTGGAAGGATACGATTACGACAACCCACAGTATGGTGAATCAACCATGAAGGCGAATACATCTTTCTCATCCGGACAATCACAGGCAGGAGGACACACGACCATCACGGTTTCATCTAAGCTGAACACCATGGAGGATGACGATGAGCCTTTCGGATATGGTGGAGAACCCGCACCTTTCTGAGGTGACAGTGCAATTGGTTTGGCGTATGTTTGGGATTCAAATTTCCCCATGAAATCAATCAGCACGATACTTGTTTTTTTCGCCATTTCGCGACTCCTTGCCCAGTCATTAACTCCGTCAGATATTGTTCTTGAAACCTTCTACACCGGGGCCAGTGTTCCGGTTGGAATCTATCAGTGCGGTGATCATCGTTTGTTTATTCTCGAGCAGAATCAGGCGGATATTGAAATCATTGATACTACAGGTCAGTACATCGGGAAGTTTATCGATTTATCTTCGGTTGCAACTACCGGTGGCGAGCGAGGTCTATTAGGATTGGCGTTTCATCCAAACTATGTCTCCAATGGTTTCTTTTTTGTGAACTATACCAACACTTCCGGCAATACAGTAATTGCTCGGTATTCCGTTGGCTCCGATGTTAATGTTGCCGACCCTTCTTCTGCGTCAATTGTGATGACGATCAATCAACCGTATTCCAATCATAATGGTGGACACATCGCATTTGGTCCTGATGGTTTTCTCTACATCGGCATGGGCGATGGAGGCAGCGGAGGTGATCCCGAAGCGCGTTCGCAGAATCCGCAAACCTTGCTGGGTAAAATGTTGCGCATCAATGTCGATGCTTTGCCTTACTCCATTCCTGAGTCGAATCCTTATTTCGGACAAACGGATACGCTCCCTGAAATATGGGCTCTCGGTGTCCGCAATCCTTGGAAATTCAGTTTCGACAGATCAACAGGCGACATGTGGATGGGCGACGTAGGGCAGAACCTTTGGGAGGAAATCAATTTTGAACCCGGCAGCAGTGCGGGAGGATATAATTGGGGTTGGCGATGTTATGAAGGAAATGCGACCTACAATACGAGTGGCTGTGGCAATATGAGCAATTATGATTTTCCGGTGAAGGTGCATGCCCACAATGAAGGTTTTTGCTCGATTACCGGTGGCGTTGTATACAGGGGCGAAGCCTATCCAGCGTTGGATGGAATGTATTTCTATTCCGACTTCTGTGATGGAGATATTTTCTCGCTGGTGCCAAATGGAAGCGGAGGGTTTACAGGGTCTAATCTTGCAGCTGCAGGCAATAGTGTCGTAGCCTTTGGTGAAGACGCTTCCGGCGAAGTATACATCGCTAAAACATCGAACGTTATTTATAAGGTACATGATAGTTGTCCATTTTATCCGCAACTGAACACAGCTGTTGCAGGTGAGTTGCAGTCAGATGCCGGAGTGAATTACTGGTGGTATCGCAATGACGAACTCATAGCAGGAGCGCAGAATCAATCGTTCGTTCCGTCGCAGGCCGGAACGTATTATGCGCGTGTTTCAAATGGCACTTGCACTCGTCAAACGAATTCCCTTGATTGGATAGTGCTCGGTGGAGTAGGTGGATGCACGTATTCCAATGCAACAAATTATAACTCGTCCGCTCAAGTGGATGATGGCTCTTGCACGTTCAGCGTGAATTGTGATTGCCCGGCTGATCTAGATGTAGATGGTGTGATAACCGTACAGGATCTCTTGTTGTTTTTGGTGGAGTACGGAACTCTTTGCAATGAGTAGTTTGTTGAAGTAATAGAATGAGCAACGCAAGAACAATCGGTTTCTATTGCAGTTCTACCTCGTGGGGTGGACTGGAGATGAACACGGTTCGTTATGCCGATTGGATGAGAGAAGTTGGATTTCGCGTGGTTGTGTATGGCGTGCGCGACACTCCATTCTACAGCCAGTGCTCGATGCAAGGTCTCGATATCAGACCTGTGAAGCGTAACAAGAAATATTTTGATTTGCTTGCAGCGAGCCGTCTTACAAGGCTATTTCAACGGGATGAAATTGAGCTCATCTGGTTTCGTGATACGCGTGACATGGATACACTAGGCTGGGCAAAACGTTTATCGACGCAGTCATTCAAACTCCTTTATCAACAAGCCATGCAATTTGGCGTTGCTAAACGCGATGTGTTTCATACACATCGTTTTCGACCTATTGATGCGTGGGTAAGTACTCTTGAGTTTTTACGAAATCAAGTGGAGAGAGCCACGCGTTTTCCCAAAGAGCGAATCCATGTTGTTCCACTCGGTGTGGATCCTTCGCGGTTGCGCATAGGAGAAGACTTGCGATCAGCTGCACGCAAATTTTATGGCTTGAGTGATGGTGATTTTGTTTTTGGAGTCCTGGGAAGGTTGGATGTTTTGAAGGGGCAGCATCTTGCCATTGAAGCTTTGGCCGGGTTGCAGAAGCTCGGCAGAAAGGCACATCTGCTCATTGTGGGTGAGCCAACACTTAATGAAGGGGATGATTATGCCCGACAGCTGCGCGATAGGGTGAAGCAGGAAGGGTTGGAGGCGCAGGTGCATTTTCATCCGTACAGCAATGAAGTGTTTCAATTCTATCATGCAATTGATGTGTTTATGCTTTGCAGTAAGGGCGAAACATTTGGCACGGTAACCATCGAGGCAATGGCAAATGGCTTGCCCATCATCGGAACGAACTCAAGTGGAACACCTGAAATTCTCGACGGAGGAAAATGCGGAGTGCTGGTTGATGCGGATGATAACTCTGCTTGGCCTCAGGCGATGATGAAGATGATAGACCAACCGGATGATGCTCGATCTATGGGGCAATTGGCGCAGCAACGTTTCTTCGAAAACTATTCGAAGGAAATGAGTGTCATTCGAATGAAGGAAATCGTAGAACGTTGCATCGCATGAGGCCTGATTTTATTAAATATTTCCGATGCGTATCCGTGCCTGCGTCTATCTGCATTGCATTTCAATATCGTAACCATCAACTTTCAAAATTCAATCTTCATTTCTCAACGTTACTTCTTCTTTTGACTTTGCGCTCAATGCCTGCGTTTGCCCAATTGGACAGCATTGGACGTTGGTCATTGGCTGTTTCTCCTCAAGGTGGCTTTGTTATTCCACATCATAAATCGATAGCTCATCTTATCCAAGGCCATTCAGTCGGATGCCACCTTTATGCGAAAAAGTTAGTGAACGGCTCGAACTATTGGCATGAGGCTTATAACGTTCCGGAGCATGGCGTAGATGCGACATATATCAGTACCGGTAACCCTAATCAATTGGGAAACCAGTTTGCCGTTTCGTACTTCCTTAATCTTCCATTGAATGGAAAGCGCTACGTCGATGATTGGTTGCGTATCTCGACACCCGGTTATCGTCATTGGCTCGGCTTGGGGTTGGGCATGGGCTATGCAACGAAACGATGGGATTTGCAAGAGAACCATCAGGCCGCTGTTCTTGGCTCGCAGGGTAACGTGGCCATTTCGCTTCAGTATTCAGGACGTATTGCCGCCTTCAATACGGGCGAGATACGCGCGGGTATTCGCCTGACTCACCTGTCGAATGGTGCTTTTCAACTTCCCAATTTGGGCACCAACAATGCAGGCTTGTTTTTGAGTTATGTCGTAGGTGGTAATCGTTCGTCATTCATGAAAATTATCCCGGCTCCAACTATTGAAAAGTACATCCTCAGCATTGGATTAGTGTGTGGGTTGAAGGAGATTCCACCACCAACAGGTAGAAAGTATGTGGCGGCAGTTTTCTCGCTGCTGGGAGAACGACGTGTGTCGTACAAAAGCGCCTTTGGAGTGGGGATGGATGTATTGTTTGATTCATCTGTGAAGCCATTGGTGCAGCAACGAACCGATTATGTAATTCGAGATGTGGAAGCCCTTCAACTCGGCGCACTTTTATCTTACAGTCTTTTCTTTGATCGATTCTCACTCAAAATCCAACAGGGATTTTATTTGATGGATAAACAGCGATTGAATGGAACGCTTTATCATCGGGCAGGATTGCGTTATGCGATAGGAAAGAATTTCTACGCACAGCTTACATTAAAAACACATTTTGCGAAAGCTGATTATGGTGAGTTAGGAATGGGATATGTTATCCGAAAATGAAAAATTGTTCCATCATATCGTTGATCGTGCCAACGCTTTTTGCGATGGTTCTAGTTGCATTCACCTCCTGTAATCGAGAAGATGCGCCCGATTGTTTTCAGCGAGCAGGTGAGGCGAAAACGGTGCAGCGTGATCTCGATGAGTTTTACTCGATTGAGTTGAATGATTACATCCAATACGAATTGTTGGATACCTCTTATTTCGGTGTCATTATTTCCGCAGCCGGAAATTTGATAAGTGATATTGAAACACAGGTGAGCGACGGACGGCTTACTATCCGCAATACAAATCGCTGCAATTTTGTTCGTTCATTCAAGAATAGAATTACTGTTCGCATTTGCGCTCCCGATTTTTTTGACATTCAGAATTATGCAACGGGAGACATCAGCTCCGTGAATGAGCTTACAGGTAATCGCTTTTCACTTGAAAATAGAGGTGCTGCCGGAGTTCAGCGCATTTCGTTGAGAACAGACACCGTCAACATCGCAACGCATACCGGCGTGAGTGATGCAGTTTTGGATGGGTCGTGCGATGTGGTTTATTTGTTTAATCAGGGACTAGGCAAGTTGGATGCGCGTGATCTTCAGTCGAATTATGCCTTTGTCAATAATTCTTCGCTCAATGATGTGTACGTCTATTCGCAAGATTATCTGTACGGTTTCATCCAGTTTTCCGGAAACATCTACTACGTGGGCAATCCGGAAGGCATAGATAGCCTGGTGAAAGGTGATGGTGAAATGAAGCCTCTCTAGTGTTCGTCAAAGAATGCTGAAAGCTTCAACAGAATGTCTTGCGGACAACGCATGGGTTTGCCGGTTGCTGCATCAACAAACACCAAATCTGTTTCTGCTTCATTAAGTAAGGTCTCACCCCGATGCGTTTGATATTGAAACTGAATTCGTGCGGTGGGTAGTTGACTGATTGCGGTAGTTATTCGGATTTCATCATCATAATGCGCCGGAGAAAAATATCGAATGTGAAAATCGACTACAGGTAGCAGAATACCTGCATCTTCCAGTGACTTGTAAGTAATGCCGCATGCCCGCAAAGTTTCTACGCGAGCTACTTCAAAATAGGTTGCGTAGTTACCGTAGTAGACGTAGCCCATTCGGTCTGTTTCCGCATAACGAACACGTAGGTGGGTGAGGTGTGAAATCATGTGCGAAAGGTCGTAAATCGTGTGCGCTTCTGAAAGCTGCGGCCCATGTGGTTTTTGTTGGTTTGCACTAAACTCATGGATTTAAGTGTGTTATCTCTTTTAGGTTGAATGAAAACTTGCTGCACTGCTAAACTGCCTGATTTTGCAAGCCTTTCGTGAGAAAATGTTCGGAAATCAAACTTTTTTAGAAGTCAATACCAAATAACTTTTTTTTTTCACTTTTTTCATTATTCATTTGCCACGCATTCGACGGCAGAGACTAGATGAAGAAGATTCGAATGCCCTGACAAGTTTTAATTAACCCCAAAGAACTACTCAGCTACATGAAGAAAGACCATAATCAGGTTTGGAACAACTGTTTGGAAATTATCAAGGACAATGTAAGTCCTCAAGGATTTAAAACCTGGTTTGAGCCCATAAAGCCTGTGCGCTTAGAAGAAAGCGTACTCACCATTCAAGTGCCATCTCAATTTTTCTATGAATGGTTGGAAGAGCATTACGTTACCTTGCTTAAGAAAATCATTCGGAAAGAGTTGGGTGCCGAAGGACGTTTGGAGTACTCCATCATCATGGAGAACAATACGAACTCGAATCCCTACACCATTAAAGTTCCAACCAGCAACCGCAAGGCTGTTAAGAATGCTGTTGTCAGCATGCCGTTGGACATGGGCGAGTCACCTATAAAGAACCCATTCATCATTCCCGGCTTGCGCAAAATGCAAGTTGATTCGAATTTGAATCCGAATTATTCGTTCGACAACTTCGTAGAAGGTGATTCGAATCGTTTGGCTCGCAGTGCAGGTTTCGCTGTTGCGAACAAGCCTGGTGGTACTGCCTTCAATCCGCTGTTGATTTATGGCGGTGTTGGCTTAGGTAAAACACACCTTGCTCATGCCATTGGTATTGAGATCAAGAATAAGTACGAAGACAAGACTGTTCTCTATGTGAGCAGTGAAAAGTTTACGCATCAATTTATCGATGCCGTGAAGAACAATACAGTCAATGATTTCACACACTTCTATCAGATGATTGATGTGTTGATTATCGACGACGTTCAGTTCTTCAGCGGAAAGGAAAAGACACAAGACGTGTTCTTCCACATCTTTAATCACTTGCACCAAACCGGAAAGCAAATCATCATTTCGAGTGACAAGCCACCGGTTGAAATGCAGGGCATGGAGCAATGCCTCCTCAGCCGCTTCAAGTGGGGATTGAGTGCAGACTTGCAGGTGCCTTCGCTCGAAACGCGTATCGCGATTCTCAAGAAGAAGATGTATGCCGATGGTATCGAATTGCCGGATGAGGTAGTTGAATACTTGGGCTACTCAATCACATCGAATGTTCGCGAACTGGAAGGAGCACTCATCTCATTGATCGCGCAGTCATCATTGAACAAGAAGGCCATCACATTGGATCTTGCCAAGCAGATGATTGATAAGTTCGTTAAGAATACTGCACGTGAAGTGAGCATCGATTACATCCAGAAGGTGGTGTGCGATTACTTCGATTTGCCAATCGAATTGTTGAAGAGCAAAACACGCAAGCGCGAAATCGTTCAGGCTCGTCAAATCGCGATGTACTTCGCCAAGAAGATGACCAAGAGCAGCCTTGCCAGTATTGGAGCTCACTGCGGTGGTAAAGACCACGCTACTGTGTTGCACGCATGCCGCACGGTGAACAATCTTCAAGAAACAGACAAGCACTTCCGCAAGTATTTGGATGATTTGGAGAAGAAGCTGTCGATTGCATAGTGTCTTATGTCTAGTGGCGAGTGGCGAGTGGCGAGTGGCGAGTGGCGAGTGGCGAGTGGCGAGTGGCGAGTGGCGAGTGGCGAGTGGCGAGTGGCGAGTGGCGAGTGGCACTCAGTTTGAAATAGCTTGCAAATTATAGTTTTATACTTTCAAGATTAAAAGGCCCACGTTGATTATTCAACGTGGGCCTTTTTATTCGCCATTTGCCACTAGTCATTTGCCACTCGTCACTCGCCATTCGCCACTCGCCATTCGCCACTCGCCACTTCCTTGTTAATAAACTGCACTTTCGTTCACCACGCTGCAGCCCTGTGCCGTTTATCTTTGACCACGCTATAGAAAAATCCAACATGAAATTCATTGTTACAAGCACTGCGCTTTTGAAGCAGTTACAGCAGTTGAGCGGTGTGCTCAACAGCAGCAATACATTGCCTATCCTCGATAACTTCTTGTTCGAAATAAAGGACAAGGCACTTACCATCTCGGCAAGTGATCTGGAAACGGCTATGAGCACTCAAATGGCGATTGAAGCCAAGGAAGAAGGCTTGATTGCCATTCCTGCGAAAATCTTGTTGGAGATTTTGAAGAGCCTACCTGAGCAACCGCTGACCTTTACGATCGATAAGAAGACATTGGGCGTTGAGATTTCGAGTGACTATGGAAAGTACAAGCTAACCGGTGCTAACGGGGAAGATTTCCCTAAGACCCCGGCATTGAGCGGCTCTAAGTCATTGTCAATTTCAGGAGAAGCACTTTCGCGTGCTATCAATAAGACATTGTTTGCTGCAGGCAACGATGACATGCGACCGATCATGAGCGGTGTCTTTTTCGAGATACACGAAAATGAAGTTCGTTTTGTGGCAACCGATGCACACAAACTGGTTCGTTACACACGCACCGATGTAGGTGGAGGTGGCGCAGCATCTTTTGTAGTGCCTCGCAAGCCACTCAATTTGCTCAAAGGAGCATTGGGCGCACACAAGTCGGATGTAAAGATTGAGTACACTGAGAACAACGCACTTTTCACACTCGATAATGTAGTGTTGATGTGCCGTTTGATAGAAGGTAAATTCCCGAATTACGAAGCTGTAATTCCGAAAGAGAATCCGTTCAAGCTAACGGTTGATCGTTTGGATTTGCAAAGCTCTATCAAGCGTGTATCGATTTTCGCTAACAAGACAACACATCAAGTTCGATTGAAAGTAGGCGGAAGTGAACTCAATATCTCAGCGGAAGATTTGGATTTCGCTAATGAAGCACAAGAGCGTCTTACATGCTCTTATGCCGGCGATGACATGGAGATTGGTTTCAACTCACGTTTCTTGAATGAAATGCTCACCAACCTCGATTCAGAGAACGTCAACATCGAAATGAGCGCACCCAACCGTGCAGGTATCATCACACAAGTCGAAAGCGACAACGCCGGTGAGGATATCTTGATGCTCGTGATGCCGGTGATGTTGAATGGCTAGTGGCGAGTGGCTAGTGGCGAGTGGCGAGTGGCGAGTGGCGAGTGGCGAGTGGCGCTCAGGTTGAAAAAGCTTGCAAATTATAGTTTTATACTTTCAAGAAGATTAAAAGGCCCACGTTGATTATTCAACGTGGGCCTTTTCATTAGCCACTAGTCACTAGCCACTAGCCACTCGCCATTCGCCACTCGTCATTTGTCATTTCTACGAAGCATCTTCACCACCACCATCAACAGCACTCCTGTGCCCAAGATGCCCAGCGTTCCCCATATCCAGGAGAAACTGCTTTTCATCACAACCAGAAAAACAACGGCAATGAGTATGACCGTGGGTACTTCGTTCATCATGCGCATGCCGACGGATGTATAGCTGAGCGGATGTTCGCGAATGCCTTTCAATACACGCTGTCCGTAGAGCTGATAGACCAACAGACCGGCAACGAAGGTGAGCTTGATGTGCATCCACGGCTGGGTGAGAAAGCCGGTATTAAGAACCAACAACCATATCCCGAAGATGAGTGTGAGAATGCACGATGGCCAGGTGATGGCATACCATAGGCGGCGCTCCATGATGGAATACTGTTCGATGAGTATGCTGCGCCTGGGTTCTTCAGTGCGAGCGGCCTCTGCATGATAGACAAAGAGACGAAACATATAGAACAGGCCTGCAAACCAGGTTACCACGAAGATGATGTGCAGTGACTTTATAATGGTGTAATATTCCATGAGGTCAAAAATAGGTTACCTGCATCGTTGGGTTTCCTTGCTTAACGAGGGAAAATTTCCAATCTGTTTTCGAGTGTTGGTCTCTTTTATATATTTTTGTTATGCATGTCAAAAATGGACAGGCCGTGTTACCGAAAAACGTCACGAGTAGGAGTAATTTATCAAAAACCATATCTATGAAAAGAGTTTATTTGATGTTGGCTGTATGCGCTATCGCATTGGCTTCTTGCAAGAAGGATTACACATGCGCTTGCACGGTTAGCGGTGTTACTACTGATAATCCAATCAACGATGCAAAGAAGGCTGACGCTGAAGATGCTTGTGATGCCCTTAGCGTTATAGCTGCTATCGGTGGTGGTAGCTGCGAACTCAAGTAATATTGAATTTAAACGAACTAAGAAATCCATCTCACTTCGAGATGGATTTCTTTTTTTTGTACCATGAAGAAAATCACTCCTGTTATTATTCCAGCCTTTGCTGTTTTGCTCCTTTTGCCTTTGGGCTATAATGGACTGAGAAACGTACTATTGAATTCCGGCTTCGGATGGACAGCAACGGAGTGGACGTATTATGCGTTGTTGATTGTGTTAGGTATTGCGCTGGCGATCATTGCGACTCGCCTTGTTGCCCGAAGTGCAGCGTGGAAGAGAATTGCGGTTTCTGCACTAACTGCAGTTTTGCCCTTCGCGATTGGCTTCGTTCAGCATCCCATCTATGAAGACATGCTGTGGAATCTGTCGCAGGATATGACCAAGGCAGAGGCAACAATTGATTATAATGACACAGATCTCGTCGTGATTGCCATAGCCGACTGTCCGTATTGCAAACGAGCGGTCACAGAGATGAAGGCACTTCACGAGCGCAGCCCGCAGCTGCGTATGCGCATGGTGGTATGCACGGCAGATAGTGCTTGGTTGGAGCCTTATATCGAAGAAGCAGCTGGTGCTTTTGAAGTTGTATTGGCAGACAATATGGATGTGATGGCTACGCATGCCGGCGGGCATTTCCCGGCGTATGTTCAAGTAAGCGAAGGAAAACCCGTGTGTCGCTGGACGAACAACGAATGGGGGCCTGTGGCGAAGGACATCATCGAGAAGGTCGACATTCAACCTTAGAAGTAATAATTACGCGAACATCCGGGTAGCGACGCGCTGCTGCGCGTCGCCCTAATCAAGAATGCTGAAGGGGGAAACTATTCTAGAGCCCTCGGAATTTCCATTTATCAAATTTGGATTTGAATTAGAACGACATGAACACCTGAGCGCCTGTTTATAAGTTGCAACGATTGGATTTTATCGGTTGGCTCGGGAGTCTATTTTTACTTACTATCCCGCTGAGTTCAAATTAAGGTTTGATAAAGATGCATAACAGACTTATTGAAAAAATTGAGGAACTATCCTTCACGAGGGTTAGTCCGGAGGACTTGCTTTGGAGTGATAAAATACTTGACTCGATTACCATCGTTGAGTTAGTTGTCTTCATTGAATCCGAGTTTAGCATTAAGGTGCCTAACGCAGATATAGTTGAATCGAATTTTAACTCGGTGAATGCTATTGTGGCATATATCCAGAAATCAACTGCATCAGGAAATTGAGTTTTCTTAAAGTTCATATATGGCCGGCTTTATTTGCGTTGCTACCATTAGGGTTGTTGTGGTATGCGGATGCCATTCCCAAGGGGCCAATTAGAGCGGATGAGTTCATTTGTTCAGATGACTCCATGAGTGCTCATTATGCAAATTTTGACACAGTTCCTGCCGGTGTGCTGCCGTTATTGAGAGCACTGAAAAGTACTAATTGCGTCGTACTGCTTGGCTCTTCTGAATTGTCCAGTTCCTCTCAGTATTTACCCTGTAATTTTTTTGAGTCCAATGGTGGCACGCAAGTAAGAGCTTTTGGGCATGCCTATTTTCAATCCTTTTCCATGTATTGTGTTCTCTTGTCTCTTCGCGAGTTTTTGCAGGATTCTAAGATCTGTATCATTGTCAGCCCGGGTTGGTTTGAGACTAAAGGAACCAATAGCCAGGCGTTTGTCGAGTTTGTAAGGCCTGAGATGCTTGCTAATATCGCACATGATCGGGAAATTAGTGACGATTACAAGTATTATATCGGTGATTATTTGATGCGTATTAAATCCGACTTGAGCGGCATCACACCTGCAATGGAGTATTTTCAATTAAGGTCAAGTGCTTTCCCGCTTCGAGAATTTCGCAGCGACATCTTATTGCGACAAATACCGACATACAGCTATTGCGATGATTCACTGAATCTTGGAGCTGTCTTTTCTTTACCCCGAGATTACAATTGGGAGGATATGAATGAGATTTTGATTTCAAAGTTTGATTCCGTGTGTTCTAATGATTTTTCCGTCGAGGATAGTAGATTCAATTCGATGACAAACGGTACGAATCTATATACACCTCAAAGGGTGAAATTCATTCGTGCTGAAGAAAACCAGGAGTTTCATGACTTTAAGATTCTCCTGAGAATGCTTCATGAATATGGTGCTAGACCTACGTTTGTAATTCAGCCTTTAAACCCCTATATATATAACGATCTTTCGTCATTTCGAGATATATTAAATCAGTTATTATCTGAGTGCAAGAAATACAGTTTCAAATGTCTGAATCTATATGAAACTGAAAAGACACGATACACCAGTGGCATATTGAATGACGGAATGCATATGGGCGACGTAGGATGGAACCGAGTCAACGAATTTATTAATCTCACTATGATGCATGAATAAATTGCAACGTACCAATTTTGTTATTTATTTTTTTCTTTTTTTGGGCTATTTGCTATTCAATGTTTATGAATTGGAGTATGTGCTGTATCCAAAAAACGAGAAGAAGGCGAAGTCGAACACACAGTTTGTTTACCAACAATTCTAGATAAGCAACATGTTTCTTTTAAAGGATATTTTGCCCTATACAGAAGCAGCTTTCTATTTGGTAGCCTCTTGTGCAATTTGTTTTTCCTGGCTCTTAAAATTGTTAGCGAACCGTATCGGAAGATCTGACCTATATAGTTCATGGCTTCTTTCCATGACTCTGATCTATACGGCTTTAATGTATACAAATCCGCTTGGAATATTTTTGTTTGTCCTATACGGATACCTTGTTTATCGATACATCAGCAGAAAAAGTGGGACGTGGAGGGTGATCGCTGTTATCTTATATGTTCTGCCTTTATTGCTCAATAAATTCTTGGGGATTGCTCCAACAATTAAAACTGATTTAAGGCACATTCTTCAAATTGCCGGAATTTCGTATATGACCTTTAAGATGATTCAGATTCATGTCGATGAAAGTGAAGGCGATGTAATTGGTCCTGGGCGGTTTTTTCTTTTTCTTGCCTTTACACCCACGATTCTGATAGGTCCAATTGATCGCTTCAGGAGATTCAGTGACAATGTAGATTTGGGTTTTTCTGTGATTAATCAGGAGAATTTAGTCAGTGGTTTCAATTTTTTGATTCGCGGGTTGTTGTATAAGTATGTAATAGCCTACTCCATCCAAACGTTGGTTATTAATCACCTCGATGGATTAGGTTATGTCACTTATCATCTAAGTTACATGTATGCTTATTTGGGTTACTTGTTTTTCGATTTTGCGGGTTATTCTCTTTTGGCCATGGGGCTCGGGTATATGTTGGGTATTCAGGTGCCATATAATTTCAATAACCCATTTCTTGCTTTGAACCCGAAGGAGTTTTGGCAGCGTTGGCATAAAACGCTTGGGGATTGGTTGAATGACTTCTTTTTCCGTCCTATCCTGAAGTGGCTCTCACAGAAAAATTGCGCAACTCCGATTGTACGTCAAAATATAGCATTGTTTGCGACCTTTAGTTTGATGGGATGCTGGAATGGTTTTGAGTTTCATTATATACTCAGTGGAATGATTTTCGGGCTCTACTCTGTTATACATAATTACTATTCAATGCAATGCAAGAAGCAGAGACGTGATGTGATTTTTGGTTCGCTCTCTGCCAAATGGGTGAAGGCCACTTCTGTTTTCATAATGTTTAATATTGTTGCATTCGCTATTTATATCTTCAGCGGAAATATTATATAATATGAGGTTTGATTTTGATTCAAGAGAGTTCTTGGACGCGGAATTAGATTCTGCTAAACTCGCAGTAATTGGTGAGAATCGTGTCTTGACTTGGGGGCATTTCCGCTCTGAGGTAGAGCGTCTTTGTGAGTATCTGAATTCTGAAATAGGGCTTGGTCAGAACGCAATGCCGGTCATGATTTATGGCCATAAAAACGCTGAGATGATTGTCGCTGTGTATGCATGCTTGAGATTGCGCATAGCTTACATACCGATTGATGAATTATACCCTTTAGATAGGATTGCGCGTGTGGCGCAAATTGCTGATTCGCGATTGATACTAAATTGCTCGGGTAGTTTCATTCAATTAGATGGGCCGTCTCAGCTCTTAATAGGTAAGTCTGAATTCATTTTGAAGAATGGAGGTTTTGATTTGAAGTCGTATTCTGCGCCGCGGCTGCAAAAAGATCCTTTGGTCTATATCATTTTTACATCAGGCAGCACAGGTGAACCCAAGGGGGTTCAAATTTCGAATTCTGCTTTGATTACCTTCTTAGATTGGATGACACATGATTTTGGGTTCACGAAAGATGACGTGTTTCTGAATATTGCTGTTTTTAGTTTTGATCTCTCTGTTTTTGAACTTATGACTTTTGGTGCGTTGGGCGCGACGCTTTTGCTGAACGGAAGGCAAACGCTTGAGTCAGCGGATAAGTTATTGAATCGAATCGACACCTATCGTGCTACTATCTGGGTGTCGACACCCTCATTCTCGATGTTGTATGCACGAGATTCGCATGTTCAAATCAGAGAGAATATTGGTCATTTCTTATTCTGCGGTGAAGTGTTACCCTATAGCCTGGCTAAGGAATTAAAGAAGCATTACCCGAGTTCAAGAGTCTTGAACACTTACGGTCCGACAGAAGCAACAGTAGCAACCACCCTCATTGAAATTGACGAGACTATTTTGACGAAATATGAAGTGTTGCCTGTAGGCTATTCTAAACGTGACTCTGAAGTTGTTATTGAGGATTCAGAAATCGTTATTTACGGTGACAATGTGTCTGTCGGCTATTTGAACAGAGAGGATTTGAATCGCGTGAAATTTGGTATACGGAATGGCAAAAGATTCTTCAGGACAGGTGATTTGGGATATATCGAAGATGGATTGTTGTTTTGTCGCGGAAGAAATGATGATCAAATTAAATTGAGAGGGTATCGAATCGAGTTGAATGAGATAACATCAAAATTGGAATCACTGGATTTTGTGCATATGGCTGCCACAATTGCTCTGAAACGAAATGAAGAAGTAAAGAAGATTGTTAGTTTAGTGGTTTTGAAGTTTGAGAGGCAGGGCGATGTGAGAAGTGAAATTCAGGAATTGCTTCAGCAGCAGCTGCCCGAGTATATGATTCCATCCGATATTAAGACGGTTGAATCGCTGCCCCTCAATCAAAATGGTAAAATAGATAAGAGCCTGTTGCCTGAATTATACTTGAAGGGTTGAGAAATTCAACGCTCGGTTGGCAGCATGATTTATGATTAAGGGTTGAGCAAAGGTCTGCACCGATGTATTTAACCGGCTTCTGTCGCCATGGAGCAGGGTGGCTGCATGATAGTATCAAATGATACGACCAAAGATAATGGCGAATGTCGAGTGGCGAATGCTACGAAGGGCACACTTCAACGTCACTCGTCACTAGTCATTCGCCACTAGCCATTCGCTACTACTCAACATCCCTCTCCCTTCGGTCTCACCTGCGTCCAGCGCCAGCCTTCTTCCGACCATTGCCAATAGGGGAGTTTTCGCTGGCTTGATGATGAGCCTTCTTTTTCCAAGATGGTCTTCATGTTCTGAAGTCCTTGCTCAATGTCTTTGCCCAAGATTTCTTCCATGCTGATGAATAGTTGCATCACGTTGAAAGGGTATGTCATGTCGCCGTTGAAACTCCACGTCAGCTTTGTTTTGCTGCTGTCGGGCGCTGCGAACAGCATTTCGCTGCTTGCATTCGATTCGAACGGTTCTTTGAAACGCAGAGCAAAACCAATTCGTTCACCTTCTTGCAGCGCTACAATTTCTTCTTCACCTGAACCTACCGAATCAAGCTCGCTCTTCCAAGCAGCAACAAAACCAACTGTTCCGTCTTCGCCGGTAAATTTGGTGACTTGCTTAGGATCCATTTTCCACCACACGCTGTAGTCGAGTTGATGCTCGAGCTTCCGCGCGTAGTCGAAGACTTCTGCTTTACTGCGATTGATGGTTACTTCTCGTGAAACGCTGTATACTGTGGGAAGGAACAAACTCACGATGAGCACGATTGCGAGTATGCCACCGAGGCCAATTAGAACATATTTCAAGAGTTTCATGCCTGCAATTTTGATCGAAGGTAGGCTGAATTGCTGGGTGTCCGCGTTCTTTAGAAAGCTCTATCTTGGATTCTCTCCTAAAACGATAGGTTCAAGGTTGTTTGCAGATAGTACTGATTGTACCAGCGGCCTGTAGGAAGTTTCCAGGTGATGAATAGCGGCCCTGCTTCCAGATGCAGATGATTTGCCAGTTGTCTTTTCAGTTGAATAGCGGCCCAATTCTCAGC